>Ga0208492_1000329_pt1 | contig 43133 bp, 40 predicted proteins | sample Subbioar_CSW14AB_FD_184820 | JGI IMG/M metagenome (GOLD analysis project Ga0208492, IMG submission 184820) | Serpentinite rock and fluid subsurface biosphere microbial communities from McLaughlin Reserve, California, USA - CR12Mar_CSW14AB (SPAdes) | ecosystem: Environmental > Terrestrial > Deep... | reverse complement strand
GTCGATCGGGGGTGACGGGTTCGCCTTCCCCGCGGGGAGCTGGAGCTTCACGTAACCGGTGATCTTCTTCATGGTCTTGTGCCTTCGGGCTCGGGGCCCCGCCGCATCGCCTCTCTCGCCTCACTTTTCCCGGTAGAACCGGGGTGAATCGAGCTCCCTCGTTGCGGTCGACGAGGGGTGGGCGTGGCCCATTGGGCCTTCAACGGAAAAAGGGGCGCGCATCTAAGCAGATGGCTGCGCCCCTTGCAAGGGGGGGACGGCACGATTCCCGCAACCCCCGATATGTGTCAGTGATTCCAGTAACTTACACGATGATGGCCGGTGGGAGTTGGCTGGGTCGCCCTGCCGAGGCTTCGACGGCGTCGGCGGCCACCACGCGAGCAAATGCTGCGACCGAATTCCAGTCAGTGAGGTCGTGGTCGCGCGAGGTGTCGGTGGGAACTCCATCCATGCTCGCGGGCCTCAGGCTCGCGCGGACGCGAACCGCGAGCTTCTCGAGCGGGCCGTACTCCGTGTAGTGCAGCTCGTCGCCGAAGGCCGCGACGTGCTTGGGCTTCCAGCCCGTGTCGCGCTCGAAGCTCTCGAAGTAGCGCGCGACCTCCTCGCGTGCCTGCACACCGGGACGCGCCGCGGCCACACAGACCACGAAGAACGCGGTGGGGACGACGTCGAGGATCGCCCGATGATCCTTCACGAACTCGATCAGCTTGGGCTGCACGTGCGAGCCACCGTGGATCGAGCCACCGAGGACGACCGCGGCGAAGGCGCCGAGCGACAGGCCGTTGGCCTCGCCCGAGTGGTCGACGTGGGCACCGAGCTTGGCCGCGCGGATGTGCTCGGCGATCTTCTCGGCGATCTTGGTGGTGTGACCGTGCGTGCTCTCGTGGACGATGAGGACCGGGCGCATGCAGCAGGCGTGTGCAAAGGACGAGCCCGACCTCGACACCCACGCATTCTGCGCACTCGAAAACCGCCTGATTCGCAGGGTTTGCGTGGGGCGCGCAGGATCAGCGGATGACGCGTTGCACGAAGGCGAGGATCGTGTCGGCGAGCTCCGCGTGGACGTCCTCGGGGGTACGGCCGGTTCGCTTGGGCACGGCAAACGAGTGATCGCCGTCGGGGATCTCGTGCAGCGTCGCGTGCGGAAGCCGGGCGACGAACGGACGGAGGAGCGCGGGCGCGGCGAGCGCGTCGCGAGTGCCTTGGAGGAACAGCATCGGCACGCCGATCTCGGCGAGGTGCTTGCCGCGAACGGTGTCGGGACGGTTGGCTGGATGCAGCGGAAACCCCAGGAAAATGAGCCCGAGCGCGTCGGGGAGCTCCTCGCGGGCGACGCACTCCGACGTGATGCGCCCTCCCATCGATTTGCCTCCGACCAAGAGGGGCAGCTTGCTTCGACGCGCGGCCGCCACCGCCGCGCGAATCGTCGCCGCGAGCAGCTTGGGCGCGTCGGGGCGCTTCTTGCCGGCCTCGGTGTAGGGGAAATTGAAGCGCAGCGTCGCGATGCGCCGCGCGGCGAGCTCGCGCGCCATCGACTCCATGAAGGGGTGCTGCATCCCCGCGCCCGCGCCGTGGGCGAGCACGTAGAGCGCGATCGCGCCCCGCGGACGCTTCAGGATGGTCGAGACGACGTGGTCATCGGAGCGAAGCGACGTCGGCGAGAATCGCAGCGAGGTCATCGGCGACGACGGACCAAGGCGAGGAGCGCGAGCAACGGCAAGAGGGCGCTCGACGACGCGGTCGAGCGGGGGGTCCGACAACCGCAGCCCCCCTCGTCCGCGGTCTCGCTCGCGGGCTCGAGGGCGCCCGAGTCGCTGCCCGCCGAGTCGGTCGCGACGTTGGCATCGACGAGCGTGTCCGAATCGGGAGCGCCCGCGGAATCGGTGCTGGTCGCCGAGTCGGTGACGACGCCGACGTCGGTCGTCGTGCCTGCGTCGTCGGGCGTCGTCGCGGTGCCGAACTCGAATGCACCGATGTCGATCGCACCCGAGGCCGGGCGCGCCGCGGCCGTGCCTGGCGCGAGCTGCACGTGAATCGGCGGGTGGAACGCGGGCTTGGCGAGCGGAGAGGGAAACGCGTATCCGGCGGGCCCGGCGGTGGTCGCGGCTCCCTTGTCGATGAGCGGGCTGCCGGCTGCGACCGTGTACGAGGAAGCGACGAGCCCGGGATCCGCGCCGGTGATCGTCCCCGTCCACTGCGTCGGGATGAACGTCGAGCCGGTCGACACCCAGTTGTTGCTGCCGGCGATCTGCTCGCCTGCGACCCACGCGACCTCGCCCGAGACCGCGCGCACGACGCGGAAGCCACCGGTGCGGAAGAACACGTTGTTGTGCATCTCGACGCTCTCGAGCCCGGTGAACATCCGGAGCGCGGTCGTGTCGATGGTGCTGACGAACGTGTTGTTGACGAAGCGGTATCGGCCCTTGCTCTGTCCGGTGCCGTCACCGCCGATGCGCGCGAACGAGCCCGAGCCCCCCGTCTTGCGCAGCACGTTGCCGACGACGTCGGAGTCCTCGCGCTTGAGTGCCTCGGTCCAACTGCTCGCCGCGCCGTCCGGATCGGGGCCGATCAGCTCGAGCTCGTGATAGACCGCGCCTTCGACCCAGTTGTAATAGATCTCGTTTCGCTCGGCGCGCGTCTTGACGTTGTTGCCGCCGTTGCCGTCGTGCACCCAGCAGAACTGCATCCGGAACACCGAGCCTGGGTGCGCGACCTCGTCGGTCGCCATGTAGATCTGGTGATCCTGGGTGCCGCCGCCGCACTTGTAGACCTCGGTGTACTCGAGGAGCAGCGAGCCCGAGTCCTGATCGGCGCCGAGGATTCCTTGCTTCGGGCAGTCGTGCACCACCGAGTCGCGAATGGTGATGTCGTCGGCGTGGTGGAACACGCAGCGCGACGAGCCCCCGGTGATCTCGAAGCCCTCGAGCACGTAGTGGTCGCCCGCCAGCTCGATGCTGTTGGTGCCTCCGCTCAGGATCGGTCGCTTGCCCCCGACCCGGATGCCTCGGAGGGTGATCTTCGAGGCCGCGCTGCCCGCGCGCGTGAACGCCACAGCCGGGTACGTAGCGCCTCCGTCGACCTCGACGACGTCTCCCGGGTTCACGATGCCTGCGACCGCTCCCAGGGTCTTGTAGGAGCGCGTAGGGCCCACCTGGAGGGTCGCGGCAGACGCACCCGAGGCAACGAAGAGCATGACGACGAGCGGAGCTAGGGCGAGGCGCATTCGACGAGTTTGGCGAATGCGGGAGGCGTGCTCAACCGCGGAGAAGACAAAACGACGAAGGCGATGATCCGGGATGGATCATCGCCCTCGAAACCAGCTCGACTCAGGCGCGCTTCTTCTCGACCTGGCTGAAATCGAGCTCGACCGGCGTGCTGCGGCCGAAGATGCTCACCTTGACGCGGACCTTCTGCTTCTCGGGCTTCACCTCTTCGACGGTGCCCGTGAAGTTCGAGAACGGTCCATCGGTCACGCGGACCTCGTCGCCTGCGGCGAACGAGACCTTCGGACGCGGCTTGGACGTGCCCTCGGTGATGCCCTTGCGGAGCTCGTCGATCTGGCCCTGCTTGACCTCGATGGGGTCCTTGCCGCCGGGACCGCCGACGAAACCCATGACCTTCGAGGTGTCCTTGACGAGGTGCCAGGTCTCTTCGTTGAGGTCCATCTCGACGAAGATGTACCCGGGGAAGCTCGGGTGCTCGCGCGTGCGGCTCTTTCCACCCGAGCGATTCTCAGTGACCTGCTCGGTCGGGATGAGGATCTCGCCGAAGTGCTGCTCCATGTTCTTGAGCTTGATGCGCTCCTGGAGGTTCGCCTTCGCGCGCTTCTCCGACTGCGAGTAGGTCTGGACCGCGTACCACTTCTTCGCCATGGCCTCTTGCACCCTCATAAAATCTCACGCCTTGCCGGCGAGGTAGCGCGAACCGAGCGCGCGGATCGCGTAGATGAGCACGCCAGCGGCCAGGCCGTACAGCAGCGGATGATCCGACGCCGTCACGAAGGTGACCCCCTTGTTCGCCACGATGTCGTACATCCAGAAGGCAAGCGAAGCACCCAAGGTCGCCGTGACGACGATGGTCGTGGAACGGCGGACCTTCTCCCGGGTGGGCCACTCGACCTTGGACAGCTCGAGCGCGACTTCGTCCGACAACTGACGTACATCGGGCCGGCGGTAGACGAGGAAGATGATGATGCCGGCGAGGACCGCAGCGAACGGCGTGAGGAAGTCCTCGCGCGGCTCACCGACCTTCGGCGTCCACTGGCTCAACCGGTGCCAGGCCGATGTGCCGGCCTTGCTGAAGAAGTACGCGAGCGCGATCGCGAAGGAGAAGAACGCGGCGTAGACGTAGCGACGGTGACCCATCTGGGTCGGCAGGCCGTCTTCGTCCTCCTCGCCTTCCTCGGTCTCCTCGTCGCCCTCGGTACGCGCGAGCGGAGCTTCGGCTGAAGGGTCGAGGTTGCCCTCGCCCTCAGCTTCGTCCTCGAAGGAGGCATCGACGACGGCGCTCTTCTTCTCGCCGTCCTCGCCTTCCTCGGCGTCCTTGCTCTCGTCGTCAGCCATCTCTCGTTCCAGCAGGGGAAGGGGGACTCGAACCCACGGCCTGCGGATTTGGAATCCGCTGCTCTACCAACTGAGCTATTCCCCTAGAATCGTTACGAATGCGGGGTACCCGCGGTGGCGGGGCTCCGGCGAAGCGCGACAACGGTAACGCGCTCCCGCCAGATGTCGACCCCAGCCGTCACACGCTCAGACCGTCACTTGGTCTCTTTGTGGAGCGTGTGTGCATTGCACTTGGGGCAATGCTTCTTGAGCTCTATGGGCTTGCTGCCCGTCTTGCGCGTGCGGGTCGTCCGGTAGTTGCGGCTCCCGCACACCGAACAGACCATTGAGATCTGAACCCGTTCGGACATGGGAAAATCGCCTCCGGCTAGCACGCCGAAGCCGCGAACACGCTCGGAAGGAGCGGGTCCGCGGCTCCGGTGCAGTCACGCAGGTGACTGCACGTGTGCAAACATCACTCGAGGATCTTCGTGACGACGCCCGAGCCGACCGTACGGCCGCCCTCGCGGATCGCGAAGCGCATCTGGCCTTCGAGCGCGACGGGGCTCATCAGCTCCACCGTCATGACGATGTTGTCGCCCGGCATGACCATCTTCGTGCCCTCGGGGAGCATGCAGGTGCCGGTGACGTCCGTCGTGCGGATGTAGAACTGCGGGCGGTAGTTGGTGAGGAACGGCGTGTGACGGCCGCCCTCTTCCTTCTTGAGGACGTAGACCTGCGCCTCGAACTTCTTGTGCGGGGTGATCGAGCCGGGCTTCGCGAGGACCTGGCCGCGCGAGACGTCGTCCTTCTCGATACCGCGGAGGAGCGCGCCGATGTTGTCGCCCGCCTGGCCGCTGTCGAGGAGCTTGCGGAACATCTCGACGCCGGTGACGACGGTCTTGCGCTGCTCCTTGGCCTCGGTGAAGCCGATGATCTCGACTTCCTCGTTGACCTTGATGACGCCGCGCTCGACGCGACCGGTGACGACGGTGCCACGGCCCTTGATCGAGAACACGTCCTCGATCGCCATGAGGAAGGGCTTGTCGATCTCGCGGACCGGGTCCGGGATGAACGAGTCGAGGGCGGCCATGAGGTTCATGATGCCCTCTTCGCCCTTGGGATCACCCTCGAGCGCGAGCTTGGCCGAACCACGGACGATCGGGCTGTTGCGATCGAACTCGTACTTGGCGAGGAGGTCGCGGACCTCTTCCTCGACAAGCTCGAGCATCTCCGGGTCCTCGACCGCGTCGACCTTGTTGAGCCACACGACGAGGGTCTTGAGACCGACCTGGCGGGCGAGGAGGACGTGCTCACGCGTCTGCGGCATGACCGAGTCGAGGGCCGAGACGACGAGGATCGCGCCGTCCATCTGGGCGGCGCCCGTGATCATGTTCTTGATGTAGTCGGCGTGGCCGGGGCAGTCGACGTGCGCGTAGTGGCGGTTGTCGGTCTCGTACTCGACGTGCGAGACGGCGATCGTGACGATCTTCTGATCGTTACGGACGGTGCCGCCCTTGGCGATGTCGGCGTACGAGATCGCCTTGGACTTGCCCTTCTTCGAAAGGACCTTCGTGATGGCCGCGGTGGTCGAAGTCTTGCCGTGGTCGATGTGACCGATCGTCCCGACGTTCACGTGCGGCTTCGTCCTGTTGAACTTCTCCTTGGCCATCTCAGTCGTCCTCCGTTGAATCGTTACTCGTGTCGACTTTTGTCGAGCCCACCATCGGGATTGAACCGACGACCTCCCCCTTACCAAGGGGGTGCTCTGCCAGCTGAGCTAGGTGGGCGGGTGAACTGCGGGTCTACTGCACTGCTCTGAAACTGCGGGAGCGGGAGACGGGATTCGAACCCGCGACGTTCAGCTTGGAAGGCTGACGCTCTACCAACTGAGCTACTCCCGCATGCGTTCCCTTCTCGCCGTCTTCGAGGCTGCCGCCGGTTGCTCGGCTGCTGCTTGGACGGTGGAGAAGGAGTGGAGGGTGTTGGATTCGAACCAACGTAGGCAGAGCCGGCAGATTTACAGTCTGCTCCCTTTGGCCGCTCGGGCAACCCTCCGGAATCGTTACTTTAAGTGGTCTCCTGCCTGAAACTTCGTCGAGTCGCGCATGCCGGGAAGAGCTGACGAGGGGAGTTGAACCCCTAACCACCTGTTTACAAAACAGGTGCTCTGCCGGGTTGAGCTACGTCAGCGAGGGGCGCGCAGCTTACCGACCGTAGGTTCGCTTAGCAACCCGAGAGCCGCCGTGCTCTCGCCACTCCAACCGACCCCGACCGAGCGGGGGCTCGAGAGGGAACCGGGCGGAAATGGGGAGGGCTTGCTAGCAGCGGCCCCCTGGCTGGTCAAGCGGGATCAGCCAGCGTGCCGATAGCGCGGTTGCGCCGGTCATTTCTTCTTCTTGATCGCGGGCTTCTTCACCGTCGTCGGGGTCTTCGGCTTGACCGGGCTCACCGTCGGTTTTGCGACAATCTTCGGGGGTTCTGCGGCGTCGGCCCCACCGGCGTCGAGCTCTTCGAGGGTCCCGATCACGCTCGGCGAGCTCGCCGGAGCCGCGGCGGGGTCGAGGGACGGCGTCGTCGACGGCAACGGTGGTGCTGACGCGCCCTCGCTCCGGGCGCTCGCAGAGCCCGCGAGATCGGTCGCGACGTGGGTTCGACGCGAGAGACCGATCACCGCGACTGCGAGGATCAACACCGCGAGCACCCAGACGACCGAGAGCCAGACACCTTTGCGAGACCGTCGGGGCGGCGGCTTGTGTTTGACGGGAACCGTCGGCGGATCGGAGCGGTGGGCAGCGCGAATCTCGAGATTGGCTGCGAGCGTCGGTTCGGTCCCGAAGAGCGCCCGATTGTTGGCGAGCGAAGGGAGCGGCCTGCCCTCGCGCGCGGCGCGCACGTCGTCGCGCATCGCGGTCGCGTTCTCGTAACGCGAGTCTCGCTCGAACTGGAGCGCGCGATCGACGATGGCGGCGACCGCCTCGGGGACGTCGGCGCGGACCGAGCGGAGCTTCGGCGCGGGAACCTGCGCCATCTTCGTGACGAGCTCGATGACGTTGTTCGCCTCGTGCACCTTCCGCGCGGAGATCAGCCGGAACATGATCGCGCCGATGCCGAAGAGATCGCTGCGACCGTCGATGTGCTCCGAGCGACCTTCGGCCTGCTCGGGAGCCATGTACGACGGCGTGCCGATCGCCATGCCGGCGCGCGTGACGCCCTCGCCGTGAGCGATGCGCGCGAGCCCGAAATCGACGACCTTCACGCGCTGCCAGCCGAACGGTCCCGGCGTCTCGCCGACGTGGAGGAACAGGTTCTCGGGCTTGAGATCGCGGTGGATCACGCCCTTCTCGTGCGCAGCGGCGAGCACGTCGAGCACGTCGTCTGCGATCGCGAGGACCTCGTCGATCTCGAAGGGGAGCCCACGCGCGTGGACGCGCTCTTCGATCGACTCGCCCTCCAGCAGCTCCATGATCAGGTACGCCGCCCCCTCGTCCGGTCCGGAGCGGACGACGTCGTCGTCGAGCACCTTCACCGCACCGGGGTGCTCGACCTTGTTCGCAGCGTACCCCTCGCGGAGGAACCGCTCGCGGACCTCGCGGACTCGAGCGAGCTCGGGGTGGAGGATCTTCACCGCGCCGCGCGCGCCGTTGCGGTGTCGGCCGGCGTACACGGCCGCCATTCCCCCGAGCCCGATGAGCGACTCGAGACGCCACTTCTCGTCGAGCAAGGAGCCGACCCGCGCTTGCGCGCGCAACAGGGGGTCGTCGTTGCTCTCCGTCACCGTTCCGAATCGTAGCGCCGCACGGCTCGGAACGAGAAGAGCAGGCTCAGCAGCGAAGCGAGAACCTGCGAGGGGAGCTCGAGGGGGCACTCGCCCCCTCGAACGAGAGCCTCACGCCTTGGCCGGCTTCTTGGCGAGGAGATCGAGCGCCTTCTTCAGCTCTTCCTCGGTGTACGGCAGCTTCGCGAGCGCGGATTTTTCGTCCTGCAGCTGCTTCTCCACCGAAGCCTTCGCCTGCTTGGCATGCTGCAGCCAGGTGCTCTTGGCCCCCGCCTTGGTCTCGAGGTTCAAGGTGCGCTCGAGCGTGCCGAGCCCCTTCTCGAGGAGGATGCGGTACCGGAGCATCATCGCGCCCTTGAAGAGTTGCTTCTTGTCGTCGTCGGTCGCGCTCTTGGGCGGGGGGATCGCCGTGACGTCGCGGTGCAGGTCGAGGTACATCGTGGCGACGCGCACGCCTGCGCGCACGGCCCACCGCAGCTCGCGCGTGTTGATCGCGTCGACGTAGGCGTCCTGTGCGTCGAGGATCTTCTGGCAACGGGTCTCGAGCTTGACCGGAAAATCTGCGGAGACGATCGGCGTCTTGGGGTCCTTGGCGTCGAGGAAGGCGATGGCGTCGCCCTGCGCGCGGAGCAGGTCGCCGCGCGCGAAGTGCACGGCAGCGGCGTTCTGCGGCGGGGGCTCCTCGTCGGGTTTGTCCTTCTGCTCGAGCAGCTTCGTCGCCTGGACCAGCGACTTCTGGGCAGCGCCGAGATCGTGCGCGCCATGGATCATGTGCAGCGCCTGGAGGGCGAGCGCCTCGGCACGGTCGCTCCGCGCGAGCGAGCTCGACGCGACGGCCCCTGCCGTTCCGAGCAGCGTGGACGACGCGAGCCCGAGGTCGGCCCAGTCCTCGATCTCCACGTCGAGCCGTGCGCGACGCAGATCGGCGTCGAGCGCGTCAGGGGTGCCGGGAGACGCGAGCGACAGCGCGCGGAAGCGGTCGCGCGCATCGAGCGACTCCTCGAGGCTCTCGCTGCACAACGCGGCGTTGTAGGCTGCGGCGCGGCCCAGCGACGTTGGCGCGTCGGGGTGCTCGGCGCGCTCCGCCTTGGCCACGCGATCGAAGAGCACCCGCGCTTGTGCGTGCTGGCCAACGCTCATCGCGAGACGCGCACGCTCGAAAACCTCCGCGGCGGTACCGCCCGAGTCATCTTCGGTGGGCACGATTTGCGCCTTGATCGGCTCGGGTGTGCCGGCAGGACGCCCAGCCACGGTCGTTGCGGACGTGGCCGGGCGCGACGACCCGCCGCTGCACGCGACCAGGTCGACGGCGAGGAACAAGAACGCGACGAAGGGTGCTCGCATCGGTGGGCCCATCTCCAGAATCGTAACCCTCGGACACACGGAGCGGCCCCGAGGTTCCCGTGAGCACCAAGAACCCGGAAAAACGCCGTGGTTCCGCCATTGCAGTGCGTCCGGACGGTGTGTCCGGCCCGAACGGTCGGGTCGACGACCAGGAGGACGCATGGCCGAGACCGACAAAGACGCTGCGATCTCGCGCTACATCTCGTCCGCGCGCGAGACAGACGCGCTGACTCGAGAAGAAGAGGTCGAGCTCGCACGTCGGTTCCGTGCCACGGGTGACGCGAAGGCGGCCGAACGCCTGGTGCGCGCGAACCTCAAGTACGTGGTCGCGATCGCGCTCTCGTACCGCCGTTACGGACTGCGCCTCGCCGATCTCGTCAGCGAGGGCAACCTCGGCCTGATGATGGCGCTCGGCAAGTTCGATCCCGAGCGCGGCGTGCGGTTCGTGACGTATGCGGCCTACTGGAGCCGCGCGTACATCCTCAACTACGTCATCAAGAGTTGGTCGATGGTTGGCGGCGGCTCGGGACCGCTGCGCTCGAAGATGTTCTTCAAGCTGCGCCGCGAGCGCGCGATGGTGTCGAACCTCATGGGCGAGGGTGACGAGCAGAAATCGATGGAGCTGCTCGCCGAACGCATCGGGCAGTCGGTCGAGAAGACCAAGGAGCTCACCCGGCGGCTCGAGGCGCGCGACGTGAGCCTCGACGTGCAGCAGCACGAGGAGGGGCGCGCGACGCTGCTCGACGGGCTGCAGGACGGAAGACCCACGCAGGAGGAGCGCTTCTTCGAGGAGGAGCGGCGCGACGCGCTCCGCGGGGCGCTCGCGCAGGCCGTGTCGCAGCTCGACGAACGCGAGCGCTTCATCGTCGAACAGCGGTTGATGGCCGACGAGGAGACGAGCCTCGCAGAGATCGGTCGGCAGCTCGGGGTCTCACGCGAACGCGCCCGGCAGCTCGAGGCGCGGGCCAAGGCGAAGCTGAAGAAACAGCTCGGCGACCTCGCAGGGAGCCTCGACCTCCTCGGCGACGAAGCCGCCGCTTGAGCGTCGACGGTCGACTGTAGACTGTCGACCGGATGCCGGTGCCCGAGACGACCGTCGAAGAGCTCGCCGCAGCCCTGGCCGAGGGACGGCGTCCGGTGCTGCTCGACGTCCGTTCACACGGCGAGCACCTGACGGTGGCCCTGCCCGACTCGGTGCTCGTCCCCCTCCCCGAGCTGGCCGAACGGCTGGATGAGCTCGAAGACGTGCGGGAGCACGAGATCATCGCGTATTGCCACCACGGAATCCGGTCGCGGAGCGCAACGGCGCTGCTGTTGGCCGCGGGATTTCCGCGGGTCTCGTCGCTTCGGGGCGGGATCGAGGCCTGGGCGGTGAGGGTCCAGCCCGGGATGCGTCGCTACTGAGCCCGGGCGGGAAGAAATCGCCGCCCCCGGCTGTCTTGGGCCTGCAACCCGCGATCTCTGGTAGAACCCCGCCGCCATGGGCTTCGACATCCGTGCGCTGAACGAAATGGTCGCGAAGGAAAGCGCCTTCGTCGACCGCGTGCTGAACGAGGTCTCGACGGTCATCGTCGGCCAGACCTACATGATCGAGCGGATCCTGATCGGGTTGCTCACCGGGGGGCACGTGCTCCTCGAGGGCGTCCCCGGTCTCGCCAAGACGCTCACCGTGCGGACGCTCTGTCGCGCCATCGACGCGAAGTTCGCGCGCGTGCAGTTCACGCCCGATCTGCTCCCCGCCGATCTCATCGGCACGGTGATCTACGACCAGCGCACCGGTGAGTTCTCGCCGAAGCTCGGTCCGATCTTCGCGAACCTCGTGCTCGCGGACGAGATCAACCGTGCCCCGGCCAAGGTGCAGAGCGCGCTGCTCGAGGCGATGCAGGAGAGGCAGGTCACCATCGGTGACCGCACGCACCCGCTGCCGACGCCGTTCGCGGTCCTCGCCACCCAGAACCCGATCGAGCAGGAGGGCACCTATCCGTTGCCCGAGGCGCAGGTCGACCGGTTCATGATGCTGGTGAAGGTCGGCTACCCGACCCGCGAAGAAGAGCGGCTGATCATGGATCGCATGACCGCGCCGCTCCCGCGCGAGCCGGTAGCCGTGTGCACGCCCGAGGAGCTCCTCGGCGGTCGTCGCACCGTCGAGAACATCTACGTCGACGACAAGGTGAAGGACTACATCGTCGACGTGGTGCACGCGACGCGGGCGCCGGCCAAACGTGGCCTCAAGGAGCTCGACGGACTCGTCGAGTACGGCGCGAGCCCCCGGGCGTCGATCGCGCTCAACCTCGCGGCACGCGCGCACGCGTTCCTCCGCCATCGCGGGTACGTCACCCCCGAGGACGTGAAGGAGGTCGGGCCCGACGTGCTCCGCCACCGCATCGTGCTCACCTACGAGGCCGAGGCCGAGATGGTCACCACCGAGCACGTGGTGAAGAAGGTCTTCGAAGTCGTCGAAGTCCCTTGAGTCGTCAGTCGTCAGTCGTCAGTCGTCAGCACGCCGCGTCGCTGATCACCGCCCCTGACCGCCTGTTCGGCCTCGAGAAGAGATGCACAGGGAGGCACGGAGACACGGAGAAATCCATGGTTCGAGAGCACAGCAGGATCTTCGGCAACGACATCGCGGAAGCGGGCAACGGCAGACCATTCTCGGTCTCCGTGCCTCCGCGCCTCCCTGTGCATTCTCGTCTCGCTCTCGTCTCGCTCTCGTCTCGACTGACGACTGACGACTGACGACTGACCCATGATTCCCCGCGAGCTCCTCAAAGCGCTGCGTCAGATCGAGATCCACACGTCTCGACTGGCTACGGACGCGCTCGCGGGTAACTACCAGAGCGTCTTCCGCGGGCAGGGCATCGCGTTCCGCGAAGTGCGTCCGTACCAACCGGGGGACGACGTCCGGCTGATCGACTGGAACCGCACGGCCCGCATGGGCGAGCCCTTCGTGAAGATCTTCACGGAGGAGCGCGAGATGACGGTGATGCTCGTCGTCGACGTGTCGGCGAGCATGCGGTTCGGGACCACGCGAGCCAGCAAGGGGCGTGTCGCGGCCGAGGTCGCCGCGCTCGTCGCGTTCAGCGCGATCAAGGGCGGTGACCGCGTCGGGCTCGTGCTGGTCAGCGATCGAGTCCAGCGGATCGTCCCGCCGCGAAAGGGCGAGAAACACGTGCTCCGCGTGGCCCGCGAGGTGCTCGGCGCGGAGCCGAGCGGCGAGGCGACCGATCTCGCCGCGGGCCTCGAGACCCTCACCCGGGTGGCCAAGCGAAGGAGCGTCGCGTTCGTGATCAGCGACTTCTTCGTGCCGCCGTCCGACCACGACGGCGCTCAGCGCGTGCGGTTCGAGCGCACCCTGGCGCTCGCGGCGGCCAAACACGACGTGGTCGCGGTGGAGCTGTTCGACCGTCACGACGACGAGTTGCCGGATGTCGGGCTCGCGACGCTCGAGGACCTCGAGAGCGGCGAGGACGTGCTCGTGGATACGAGTGATGCGCGGGTACGCGCGTCGTACGCAGCCGAGGCGAAGGCGCGACGAACCGGAGTCCGCAACATCTTCCGCAAGCTCGCGGTCGACCTGGTCACCGTGCGCACGGATGGCTCGTACGTCGCGCCGATCCGCGACTTGTTCGCCCGCCGCGCGCGGCGCGCACGGAGCGGCCGATGAGGCTCGCGATCCTCGCGTTCGTCCTGCTTTCGCTGTTGCCGAAGGCCGCCGCCGCGGCCTGCGCGGAGCAGATCCCCGCGGGCGCGAGCAAGCCCACGATGGTCGAGAAGCTCCCGCCGCGGGCGAAGGCCGGCGATCTGGTCGAGCTCGAGATCGTCGTGCGTCACGCCGCCGGCGAGACGGCGACCTTGCCGTCGGACCTTCCCAAGCTGGTGAGCGGCGAGGTGCGCATCGGCGAGAGCTTCGCCAAGGGCGAGCTCCCCAAGACGGCCGCCGACCCGGTGGACCCGACGCACGCCACGACGGTGCTCAAGGTGCCGCTCGTGGTGCTCTCCACTTCGCTGCCGCGCAAGTCGTTCACCGTGCCCTCGATGCGGATCATCGTGCTGCGCAAGGGCGGCAGCGATCTGTCGGTGTGCACCGCCGAGCACGCGATCGACGTCGATCAACCTACGGCCAACTCGCCCGATCCGTGGCCGCGTCCGAACCCGGCCTCGCTGCCGCAGAAGACGCGCGATGAGCGCGCCGAGGCGATCGCCACCGCGGTGGTCGTCAGCGTCGTCGCCGCGCTCGCGCTCGCCGCGCTGGCCTGGTGGTGGACTCGGCGTCCGAAGGAGGTGCCGCCCCCTCCCCCACCCGTCCCCTCGTGGAAGCTCGCGATCGAGTCGATCGGCCGCGCGCGCCGCGAATTCGCCGCGGGGACGATCGGCACCAAGCTCTACTACGACCGCATCTCCGACGCGGTTCGCTCGCACCTCGGCGACACGTACGGGTTCGACGGGCTCGAGTCGACCACCGACGAGATCCTCGGGCGCTTGCGTCGAATGCCCTCGCCGAGCTTCCCGCTCGCCGACGTCGAACGGCTCTTCGAGGACTGCGACCTCGTGAAGTTCGCCGGGTATTCGCCGCCGACGGAGGACGCCGATCCGATCGCGTCGCTCGCGGAGTCGGTGGTGCGCGCGACCACCCACGCGCTCGCCGTGCGTCCCTTCGAGCGCCGCCGTCCTGCGGGCGCGGAGCCTGCCGCATGAGCCGCCCGCTCCGCGTCTTCGGCATCGTCGTGGGGGTGCTGCTCGCGCTCTCGCTCGGGCTCGCCTACGCGGTGATCACCCTCGGCCCCGAGGTGATGGCGCTGCGCTGGGATCGACCCTGGTGGCTGTTCGGGCTGCTCGGCGTGCCAGTGTTGCTCTACTTCGGCACGTTCGGTGACGAGCTCAGGGTTCCGCGCTTGCTCATCGGGAGCACCGTCGCTGCGCGCCGCACGGTCGTCGGCGTTCGCGCGCGTCTGCGGGACCTACCCGGTGTGCTGCGCGCGGCCGCAGTCGCGCTGATCGTGATTGCGCTCGCGCGGCCGCAGTCGATCGCGGCGGCCGAGACCGACGAGCGACGCGGCATCGACGTGATGATGGTGCTCGACCTCTCGTTGTCGATGCGTGCGTCCGATCTCAAGCCGACGCGCCTCGCGGCAGCGAAGGTCGTGACCCAGGAGTTCATCGAACGGCGTCAGGACGATCGCCTCGGCGCGGTCGTGTTCGGACGCGAGGCGTTCCTCCTCTCGGCGCCGACGTTCGACCACGTGCGACTCGCCCAGCTCATCGGGAAGATGGAGCTCGGCGTGGTCAACGGCGGCGGCACGGCCATCGGCGACGGGCTCGCGACCGCGCTCGCGAAGCTGCGCCACTCCAAGGCGAGCACGCGCGTGGTGGTGCTGCTCACCGACGGCGACAACAACGCGGGCTCGATGAGCCCCGAGTACGCGACCGGGCTGGCCAAGGAGCTCGGCGTGAAGATCTTCACCATCCAGATGGGCAACGGCGAGCCCGTCGAGGTCGAGGTCAACCGCGACCTCTACGGTCGACCGATCTACGAACGGGTGCAGTTCCCGGTGAACCCCGAGGGGTTGAAGAAGATCGCCAACGACACCGGCGGCGAGTTCTGGATCTCGACCGACACCGATCAGCTGCGGTCGTCGATGCACGCCATCCTCGATCGGCTGACCAAGACGAAGTTCGAGGCAGCTTCGGGCGACGTGGTCGAGCGGTTCCCGCTGGTGCTCGCGCCCGCGGTCGCGCTCGTGCTGATCGAGGCGCTGGTGCGCGCGATCGTGCTCCGGAGGTTCCCGTGACCTTCGCGCACCCGATGTTGCTGTTGTTGTTGCCGCTCGCGCTGCTCTTGCTCGCGATCCAGCTCTACGGCGACGTTCGTCGACGCCGCGCACGCGGCGCGATGGGCGATGGGCAGCTGATCGACGGGCTCGTCACGTTCGACGCGGGTCCGCGACGAGCGATCAAGGGAGCCTTGCGCGTGCTCGCGGTCATCCTCGCCATCGTCGCCGTCGCCCGGCCTCGATACGGACGCGGCACCAAGGTGATCCCCGCGGCCGACGTGACCGCGATGCTCGTGCTCGATCTCTCCAAGTCGATGTACGCGCAGGACATCCTGCCGTCGCGCCTCGACCGGGCGCGAAGCGACGCGTTGCGAATGCTCAAGACCTTGCCCCGCGTGCGGTGGGGCGCGGTCGCGTTCGCGGGCGAGGCGATCGCGTTCCCGCCGACGACCGACACGCTCGAGACCGCGGCGTTCCTCGGCGCCCACTCGCCGCTGGACATGCCGCCGGGCACCGCGATCGCCCGCGCGCTCGAGATCGCCCGGCGACAGCTCGTGCCTCAAGCGTCCGACGGAACGCCGATCGATCCCTCGCTCAAGGCCAACAAGAAGCTGACGATCGTCCTGGTCACCGATGGCGAGGATCTCGAGGGCGATCCGGTGGCGGTCGCGCGCCTCGCGGCCAACGACGGGATCAAGATCCACGTGGTGATGATCGGCGGCCGCGCACCGCAGCCGATCCCCGAGATCGACGAGGCCACCGGCAAGTCCAAGGGGTACATCCGGGACGACGACGGCTCGATCATCACCACCGAGCTGAGCCCGCAGGCCGAAGAGCAGCTGAAGTCGATCGCCGCCGAGACCAAGGGGCGTTTCGTGCACGCCGACGACGGCACGAGCGGCCTCGCGACGATCGAGTCGGAGCTCCGCGCGATGATCGCCAAGGAGGGGACCGAGAAGGTCGAGACCCTGTTTGCCGACGTGTTCGGTGTGCCGCTCTCGGTTGCGCTCGCCCTGCTCGTGCTCGACACGTTCCTCGGAGAGGCACCGCGTCGCCGTCGGGCGATCCCGCCGGAGCCGCTGCGCGTCGGTCCCGCGCGCGTCAGGAGGCCCGGTGTCTAGCGGCGTCCTCCGACCGTTGGTGCCGGTGTTCGTGTTCCTCTCCGCCGGGGTGTTCCTCGGCGCGTGCTCGTGGGACTTCGGCAAGCTGTTCGATCGCGACGATCCGCAGGTCGAGATGGCCCGGGCTGCGCTCGACGCAGGACCCGAGGCTGATCTCGCCGCCGCGCGGATCGCGCTCGAAGAGGTGCTGAAGTTCCGCTGCGAGCAGGAGGGGGGCGTCGACCTCGTGGTCGATCGTCCCTTCGCCTCGCTCGACCTGGGTCTGGTCATCTTCCGCATCTCGGAGGCGATCGGACGACGCTTCGGCGAAGAGGAGCTTCCCGACGGCGGCACCGCCGAGGGCGACGAGCTGGTGATGGCGGCGCGTGCCGAGCACCTCGCGTGCTCGTACCTGCTCCTGCAGCGAATCTCGCTCGACCCGAAGACGCCGCGCGACCTCGTGCTCCGGGCGAAGTACCTGCTCGGCAACCTCGCGTTCCTCGCCCGCAAATACGAGGACGCCATCGCACGCTACGACGAGGTCCTGCTCGCGCACCCGGCTCGGGGAACCGATCCGGCAGGCGACGCCGGGCCGCCGAAGGACGATGACGCGGTTGCGCGATTCGCCGCGTGGAACCGCGCGATCGCCCTGGAGCGACTGCAGAACAAAGACGCCGGTCCCGATGCCCCCGACTCCGCGAACGACTCGAGCGACAGCGCGAGCGAGGCGGGCGACGGCGGCGACGGCGGCGACGGCGGCGACGGCGGCGACGGCGGCGACGGCGGTGACAGCGGGGGCGAAGGCGGCAACGACTCCGGCGACGGCGGGGCTCAGGACGGCGCGAACGACACCGCGCCGAGCACGCCCGACGCGGGCAACGATGGAGCGGGCGACACGAGCACGCCGCCGCCGCAGCCGAGCACGTCGGCCGCGCCGCCCCCCTCGTCCTCCGCGGCCGTCGATCTTCGCGAGCTCGATCGGTTCGATCAGAAGGCTCCGCTGGACCTCGACTTCAAGGGCCGCATGCGCGACAAGCAAAAGGTCCCGAAGAAGCTCGACAAATGAACCGCTGGTTCACCGCGTCCCTCGTCGGTCTCGTTGTGCTCGTGCCTTTGGCGGCAGCCGACGTGCGCGCGGCGCCGAGCCACTCGGTGCGCGCCACGGTCGATTCGGCCTACGTCGCGGTCGGCGAGGTGATCCGATACTCGATCGTGCTGCGCACCAACGGAGCGCTCGAGGTCGACTCCTCGAGCCCGGGCAAGATCGACGGGTTCGAGTTGGTCGGTCAGAGCAGCATGCCGACCGAATCATGGGTCGTGCACAACGGGGTGATGGAGCAGTCGAGCGCGTTCACCGTGACGTATCGGCTCCGCGCCAAGAAGCCGGGCAAGTTCGTGCTCGGTCCCGGCAAGTTCATCGTCCGGGGGAAGCCGGTCCCGACCCAGACGATCCCGGTCGAGGTCTTCGCCTCAGGTGCGAATCCCGACACGTTGGAGGATCTGCTCGGCGGCCCTGCCCCGCCGCCGCCCAAGGCCGAGCCCGTCGATCCCCTCGCGAAGCTCTCGGAGCCGCCGACCGCTCCCAACGAGCGCGAGTTCTTCGTCCGCGTGAAGCCCGACGACCCCAAACCGATCGTGGGCTCGCAGGTCACGCTGAAGGTGTTCGTCTACTCGCGACGGCCGCCCGAGGTGATGCTCAAGCGACCGCCGGTCGCGACCGACTTCCGCATCATCTCGCTCGGCGGCGTCGACAAGGTCTGGCATCCGATCACCATCGGCGACCAGGAGTGGAGCTACGCCGCGCTCGAGGCCTTTGCGGCGTTCCCGCTCCGTGCCGGCAAGCTGCCGATCGGCCCGTCGGTGGTCGGCGTGGCGTTCCACGACTTCTTCGGAAAGGCCGCGGAGCGTGATTTCGAGTCGATCGGCACCGAGGTCGAGGCGGTCGAGCCGCCGCTCGAGGGTCGGCCGCCGGGGTACGTGCTCGGTGACGTCGTGGGCAACCTGCAGGTCAAGGCCGACGTCGCGCCCCGCACCGTGGTCGACGGACACGCAGTGATCACGCTGCAGCTGACGGGCGCGGGGCGACTCGATCCACTGCGGCCCATCCTGCCGACGCCCACCGGCGTGTCCTGGACCACGACCAACGACGAGACCCACACCACGTACTCGGCGCTGACGATGAACGGTTCGCGCAAGCTGCAGGTCGACGCGCGCTTCGATCGCTCCGGAGACTTCGAGCTCGGCGACGCGGTGCTGCACGTGTGGGACCCGACGAAGAAGGCCTATGCGAGCGTCTCTGCCGCGCTCGGCAAGGTGCACGTCGGTCGCGCTGCCGAGAGCACCACCGACAACGGCGCCGCCGCACTCGCGCCGCTGCCGAGCCCTCGCGGAACGATCGGCCGCACCGGCGAAGGCGGCACCATCGCCGACCGCGCGTGGACCTGGGGCATCGTGGCCGGCGCCCCGATCATGGTCGTGCTCTCGCAGCTCGGGCTCTCGCTCGCACGCAAGCGTCGCAAGGCGGAGGACGAGCGCGCCGTCGATCCAGGCGAACAAGCACGCGCGGCGCTGGCCGAGGCGCGCGCCGGCAAGGACACGCTCGGAGCCTCCATGCGCGCGCTCGATCGCGCGCTCGAAGCGACCTTCGGCGTGCGCCCGCGCGGCCTCACCCGCACCGAGCTCGGCGCAGCGCTCGCCGAGACGAGCCTCGACGTCGCCGTGCGACGCGAGCTCGTCGACACCTTCGAGGCGCTGGAGAACGCACGTTTTGCTGGCGTCGCGCCGCCCGACCTCGGCGTCATCGAGCGGCTCGTCGAGAAGGTCCTCGCAGAGAGGCCGCCGTCATGAGCGACGCCGCCTCGGCCGCGACCGCGATCCGCGAAGGACGGCTCGACGACGCCATCGCCACCTACGAGGCGCTGGCCGATCACGGCGTGGTCGGTGCGTCGTTGGCCTTCGATCGCGGCATTGCTTACGCGCTGCGCGCCCGCTCCGGACGCGGTCTCGCCGGCGACCTCGGGCGCTCTGCCCACGCCTTCGAAGAGGCCCTCCGCCGCGATCCACACGACTCGGGAGCGCGGCGTGCGCTCGAGGAGATCCGACGCGAGATCGCCAAGCGCGACGCCCAGGTGACCGGCAAGGCCGAGGAGCTCGCGTCGACGCCCATCGCACGCACGATCCTCTTCTCGCTCCCGGGCAACGCGTGGGCGGGAATCGCCATCGCTGCCTCGCTCCTGTTCGCCACCGCGCTCGCCCTTCGGCCACGGCTCGCCGCCGGTCTGCGGCTCGCGGCGTCCACCGTGGCCATCGTCAGCGTTCTGGTCTCGGTGGCCGCGAGCGGGCTCGGGATCGGCGGGAGCGTCCTGCGCCGTCACCTGCGCGAAGCGGTGGTGGTCTCGACCCGCGCGGTCGCCACGACGGACGCGGGAGCGACGCTCGAGCTCGATGAAGGCGAGCGCGTCGACGTCCTCGAAGAACGCGCGAGCACGACCCGCATCCGCAACGACAAGGGCGAGGGCTGGGCCCCGCGCGACGCCCTCCGCGTGCTGCCCGCCTATCGCCCGTAGCCTGGGGACCAGAGCTCGAGAATCTTCACCACGGAGACACGGAGACGAGGAGGTCGAGATGTCTGCCGGTCGCGGCCACGACGTCGCGCAACCGACGCTCGCATCTCCGCCTTGGTGAAGCATCGAGAGGATTCGCGAGCGGCGACCACGTCTGCTCGAAGAGCGCGAGCACATGTCTCGCCTCCCTGATCTCCGTGTTCTCCGTGGTGAATTCTCTCGGAGAGCTCTCACGGGACGACGCGCTGACGGCGCACTTTCAGACCCGCGGTGGCGAAGCGGGCGCGGGCCGTGTCGAGGGCGACCGGGCTCTCGTCGATGGCGAGGAACGGACGACCGAGGCGCGCGGCGACGATCGCGGTGGTGCCGCTGCCGGAGAATGGGTCGAGCACCAGATCGCCCGGATCGCTGGTCGTCTCGAGGATGCGTTGGAGCAGCGGCTCGGGCTTCTGCGTGGGGTAGCCCGTGCGCTCCTTGGGTGGCGCGTGTCGCAGCGGCGCGACGTCGTCCCAGACCGAATCGACCGCGCGCGGCTTGTAGAGCGTGCCGTCCGGGCCCTCCTCGACGAAGTACTTCACGTACACCTTGCCCGTGGGAGAGCGGTAGATGCGCCCCTCTGCGTCGAGGCGCGCCACGCTCTCGTCGGTGTAGTCGCCGCGGGGCGCGAGGGTGAACCACTTCCCGGTCACCGGATCCTTGCGCGCTCCGCCCTTGGGCAACACCTGACGGCTGTACGCCGGACGCCAACGCGCGCCCGCGCCCTTTGCATAAGCAAACAATAGATCGACGTTGCGGGGAAACTGACCGCTCCGCACCTGCCGACCGAGCGGGGGCGCACGCCGCCATGCGATGACGTTCCGCAGGCGCTCGGGGCCGAAGATCTCGTCGAGCAGCGGCTGCACCAGGCCGCTCGCCCGGTGGTCGACCTGCACCCAGATGGTGCCGTGCGGCGCGAGCAGGCGGTGCACGAGGCGGAGGCGCGGCCAGAGCATGGAGAGATACGCGCCGCGGTCGGCCCAGCGATCGCCGTACGCCCGCGCACCCGCGCCCTCGTGCATGTAGTCGGTGCCGCTCATGTACGGCGGATCGAGGTACGCGAGACCGATCTTGCCTTCGTGGGTCGCGAGGAGCGCTCGCATCGCGGCGACGTTGTCGCCCTCGATCCAGATGCCGTCGGGCCCTTCGACCTGCGGCGCGGCGAACAAACCGGGCTGACGGTCAGACTGACGCTCCGCGACACGGGGTCGTTCCACCTCGACGAGCGCGCCTCCCGGTTCGATCGGGGTGTCATCGCGGCCGGGCCATACGAGTCGGACAGTCACGGAGGCGCTACACTAGCGCGGTCCATGCGCGCGCGTACCGCTCTCTTCGTCGCTAGCTGCCTGCTGACGCTCGCTCCCCAGACCACCCGCGCAGACGGCTTCTGGATCGAAGCCGGCGACATTCCGCTCCCCGAATGGGCCAAGAGCGTCGAGATCGTCCGCGACGACGAGGCGCTGTCGTCCTCGCCCGGCGGCCCGCGGCGCGGGCTGATCGCAGCCGGTGTTCGACTGCCGTTGCTCGGTGCCACGCGCGGCCCTGGGTGTGTCGCGCGTTGGCTCCTGGTCGGACCGCTCGCGTACGTCTGCTCCGACAAGGTGAAGCTCTCGGCGGAGCCTGCCGGTGTCGATGCGTCGATCCACCCGGTCCCCACCGACGCGATGCCGTACCACTACTACTTCGTCGGCAAGGACGGCGCCGATGCGTATGCCAAGCTCTCCGACGTCGACGACGACACGCCGGCCGAGCAGCTCGAGCGCGGGTGGTCCATCGCCGGGGTCACCGAGATGTCGTACAAGGGCACGGGCTACGTGCTCACCCGCAAGGGCCGCTACGTTCCGCGCGCTCAGATCGGGGCGATCGTTCCATTCGCCTTCCACGGCGAGACCGTCACCAAGACCCAGATCGATTTCGGCTGGATCCTTCCCGACAAGACCAACGTGCTCGCGGACGCCAAGGCCGGCGCGAAGGTCGTCGGCGCGCGCACGCGTTTGCAGAAGGTCGACGTCCTCGAGTCGAAGAAGGTCGGCAAGGACACGTTCCTCCGCATCGGCGACGGGCAGTGGATCAACGCCGTTGCCGCGCGTGTTCCGACGCTCGCGACTCGCCCCGAGGAGATCCCGGCGAACGGTCGTTGGATCGACGTCGAGCTCGCGACGCAGACCCTGGTCGCCTACGAGGGCGACAAGCCGGTGTTTGCGACGGTCGTGTCGACGGGGCGCGCTGCCGGCACCACACCGAAGGGCCTGCACAAGATCTGGGTGAAGCTGCGCAGCACGACGATGTCCAACGCCGACGACGCCAAGGACACCAACGACGACGCGACGCCGTACTCGATCGAAGACGTGCCCTGGGTGCAGTACTTCTCGAACGGCGTGGCGATCCACGGCGCGTTCTGGCATCGCAAGTTCGGCAACGTGAACAGTCATGGGTGCGTGAACCTCACGCCGCTCGATGCGATGCGTTTGTTCGACTGGTCGCTTCCGCGGCTTCCGCGGGGTTGGGACGCGGTGTTCCCCACGGTCGCCGAGCCGCCGTCTTATGTGCGGGTAAGGTAGAGCACGTGGCCTGCTTGGCGGGTGCCGGCGGTACGTAGGGGGAGGGGTTGTCCCCTGCGCGGGAGCGCGGCTTTTGGCTGAATTGGCCCACGTCGGCGTACGGGGGCTCAGATCCGCTTCCCATCAGGGTACGATCTAAGGCAATCTCTAAGCGAAACGGCGAGTTCCCCCGATTGGGGGGAGGTTCCCCGAGGAGGTACCGGTGGCGGACAACGAGTCGAAGGGTCGGATCAGCCTGACCGATGCGCGCTCGGACAAGCGCAAGCAGAGCCTCTATTTCCCGGAGGAGATGCTCCAGGAGATCAAAGACGAGGCAGCGCGGCTCGACCGCTCGCTCTCGTGGGTCGTTCAGCGCGCGTGGAAGATCGCGCGCCTCGAGATCCGCAAGCTCCCGAGCGTGAACGAGATCTCGAGCGGCGAAGAAGACGACGAGGGCTGACCCTCCCGTCTGCTGGCTCGTTTGACGACTCCCTGGGGCTGACGTTTCGTCGGCTTCGGGGGGTTCTTTCCACGGATCCGCCGAAGGCGGGACGTGGGTATGTGAATTTCCACGGATCCGCCGAAGGCGGGACGTGGGTATGTGAATTCGTCATCCGCCGAACGCGCGGGTGGCGAAGGCCACGAGCGTGCGGGCCATCCAGGGTGCCGCCAGCGCCGTCGCCACCACGACCGCCAGGAGCTTGGGTAGGTGCGCGAGCGCCGCATCCTGCAAGCTCGTCGCGCTCTGCAGCGCCGACACGAACAAGCCGACCACCGCCGCGACTGCGACGATGGGAAGGCTGAGCGCCGTCGCCAGGATCAACGCTTCGCGCGCGAGGGCGAACGGCGTCTCCATCGGTCAGTCGGCGTCGGCGGCGTCGGCGGAGGTGCCGCTGTCGGTGCCCGCATCGGTGGCCGCCTCGGTCGCCGAATCCTTCGCGCCCGTGTCCACGGCGGTCCCGGTGTCGGTCCCGGTGTCGGTCGTCGCCGTCTCGGGGATGCCCGAGTCGACGACGGCGCTCGAGCCGGCCGCCTTGCACTCGGCCGTGGTCGCGTTGGCCTTGTCCGGCGGGCAGCAGATGGTGTCGCTGGTCATGCCGCTGGTCTGGCAGGTCAGCCCCGACTCGCAGTCGGCGTGGCCGTTCGTCAGCTCGCAGCGCTGGGCCTCGCTCTGCAGGCTGCAGGCTTGGAACACGAATGCGGCGGCGAGCACGAGCGCTGCACCAGAAAGGAACGGCCGGAGGGACACCATGATCGCGGGCCTTATCACGGCCAGAGCTACGGGGAAACGAGCGTCACTTGGTGATGCGTGCACCCTTGGGGATCACGGTGATGCCCTTCTCGGTGACCGAGAAGCCCCGCGCCAGATCGGCGGCCCGGTCGAAGCCGACGATGATGCCCGTGGGGACCTCGACGTCCTTGTCGACGATGCAGCGGCGCAGCTTGGTGTGACGGCCCACCTGCACGCCCTCGAAGAGCACGCACTCCTCGATCTCGCTGAACGAGTTGATGCGGCAGCGCGGCGAGAGCACGGAGCGGTGGATGCGGCCGCCGGAGATGATGCAGCCGTTGGCGACGAGGGAGTCGGTCGCGGTTCCGATACGGCCCTCTTCGCGGAAGACGAACTTCGCGGGAGGATCGTGGGACATGCCCGTCCGGATGGGCCAGCGGTTGTTGTAGAAGTTGAAGTGCGGCTGGACCGCGACGAGGTCCATCTGGGCCTCCCAGTACGCGTCGGTGGTGCCGACGTCGCGCCAGTAGCCCCGCTCTCGGTCGCCCTCGCCGGGGACCCGGTTGTCGAAGAAGTCGTAGACGAAGACCGCGCGGCCCGTCTTGACCATGTTCGGCAGGATGTCGCGGCCGAAGTCGTGCTTGCTGTCGTCGTCAGGCAGCCCGGCGTCGCGCGTGATCTCTTCGACCAGCGCTTGTCGGTTGAAGATGTAGTTGCCCATCGAGGCGAGGCACATTCCCGGCTTTCCGGGCATCTCCGGCGGGCTGTCGACCTTCTCGTGGAACGCGAGGACGCGGCCCTCGGCGTCCACCTCGAGCACGCCGAACTCGCGCGCCTCGGCGATGGTGACCGGAATGGCAGCGATGGTCACGTCGGCGTCGAGCGCGATGTGCGTGTCGATCATCTGACGCACATCCATCTTGTAGATGTGGTCGCCGCCGAAGATCGCGACGATGTCCGGGTTGTCGTCGTCGATGACGTGCTTGCACTGCCAGACGGCGTCCGCCGAGCCCTTGTACCAGACCGCCCCGGTGCGCTGCTGGGCGGGCATCGGCTCGATGTAGTCGTCGGTGATCGCGGACAGACGCCACGCGCGCGCGATGTGCTCTTCGAGCGACGCAGACTTGTACTGCGTGAGCACCTTGATGCGCGTGAGGCCGCTGTTGACGAAGTTCGAGAGGACGATGTCGACGATGCGGTAGCGACCGCCGAAGGGCACGGCAGGTTTTGCGCGATCCGCGGTCAGCGGAAGCAGACGACGACCCTCGCCACCCGCGAGGATCATGGAGAGGACATGGGGCTCACCGAGAACGGGGACGCGCTGCACGCGGGGGCTCCGTAAGACGCGAGACGACGACTGCGTCACCGGCAGGATACAGAATCGCCGCCGTTTCGAGAGGATGGATGAGCGGTCCGGTCGCCCGGCCACCCATCCGGTACGGCAGAGCGCTCGACCGTGGCATCGAAAACCTCGGAGAAAGCCCGTTCGGCGAGGGCGGCGACCTCGGGGAGCTCGGGGGGAGAAGCGCCCAGCGAGGCGAGCGAGGCCACGCCCTTGTCACGGATTCCGCAGGGCACGATCGAAGTGAACCCCGCGAGGTCGGTGGTGACGTTGAGGGCGAAGCCGTGCATGGTCACCCAGCGCGACAGTCGAACGCCGATGGCTCCGATCTTCGCCGGCCTGCCCACGTGCTCCTCGCCGGGCCACGCCTTCGGACTGTCGAGGTCGATCCAGGCGCCGATCTCTTTGGTCATCGGGCCGGCCGAGACGCCGAAGTGTGCGCAGACTCGCATCATGACCTCGGTGAGGTCCCGCACGTACCTGCGGACGTCGCAGCGGTCAGGCTTGAGGTCGAAAATGGGGTAGGCGACCAGCTGCCCGGGACCGTGATAGGTGACGTCGCCGCCGCGGCCGGTCTCCTCGAGATCGAGGCCGATTTCGGCCCGGCGCTCGGGCGAGACGAGGACGTGCTCGGCCTTGGCGCCACGGCCGAGCGTGACGACCGGTTCGTGCTCGAGGAACAGCAACGTGTCGCCCACGTGCCCGTCGATGCGCGCCTGGACCAGCTCGCGCTGCAGGTCGTGCGCGGCCGCGTAACGGACACGACCGAGCCAGTAGCTCTGGACCGAGCGCATGGGGTCTATCTAGGACGAACGAGAGTGCCGGAGAAGGGAATCGAACCCCCGACCTAGCGCGTATGAAACGCCCGCTCTAACCATCTGAGCTACTCCGGCAGGGGGCGCGCTTAATGGAACGTGCGGCGCGTCTCGTCAAGACCGCGCGTGCTCCCGACCAGGTGCGCCATGGCGGGCACCACCACCAACGACGCGCCGAGGCCCGCGATCGTGCCGAGAAACCCGATCATTCCGAGGTCTCGCAGCCCGGGGAACCCGCAGGTGAGCAGGGCGCCGAACCCGGCGGCGGTGGTCAGGGCGGTGGTGACGATCGCCCGCCCTTCGCGACGCATCGCTGCGCCGGTGTCTCCGTCACGGAGCGCGTGGAGGAGGAACATCGACTCGTCGACCGTGATGCCCACCAGCACCGGGAGCACCAGCGCGTCGTAGACGTGTACGCGCACGTGGAACACGCGCACGGCGAGCGCGACAGCGATGAGCTCCACCGCGAGCGCGACCAGCGCCACGACCACCTCTCGTCCGCTCTTCAACACCGATCGCAGCGCGAGGATCACGAGGACGAGCGCGACCAATGCGACGCGCGGGAGATCGCGCGCGAGCGCTGATTTGAGCGACTGTTCGAGGACCGGATACCCGGTGACGACCGCGTCAGGATCGATCGCCGAAACCTCGCGCTGCAGCTTCTCGGCGTCGAGCGCTCGACCGCGCACGTACGTAGCGACGATCGTCTCGCCGGTCTTGGGGTGCTTGGCGACGTGGCGGGCGGCCAGCGGTGCGAGAGGTCCCTCGCGCAGCCGGGTGACCACCGCGAGCGCCTGATCGAGCTTCGCCGGCTCGCGGAGGTGATCGAGCGCGGGACCGAACGCGGCCGTCGCGAATCCGAGGTCGCCGAGCGCCTTGGCCAGGGCATCCGCTCGCCCCGGCAGATCCAGGCGATCGCGCTCGGCAAAGCGCGCTTCGATCGTGACACGTGACGGCAGCCAGGGGGCGATCGACTCGACCGTGCGGTCCACGCTCGGCAGCGCGCGGGACAGCCTCTCGGCCCGGGCGAGCACGACGTCGGGGTCATTGCCCGATTGGGTGATGGTGAGCTGCACCTCGCCCGGTGCACCTGCGGTGAGGCGAATGGCCTCTTCTTGCGCCAGCAGCGAGGGCAGTCCCTTCGGCTTGAGCGCGACGATCGCCTCGCCGGGACGTGGCGGTCCGAGCACGACCAACGCGACCACGGCGCACGCGACGGCCGCCAACACCACGCGCCCTCCCCGCTTGCTCGCGGCCGAGGTGGCCAGCCGTTCGAGCGCCAACGAGGGCGTGTGCTCCACCGGCTTCTTCTCGAGCCAGGCGGCGATGCTGGGGGTCAGCGCGAGGATCGCGAGCGCCGTGAGCACCTCGCCCACGGCGCAGAGGAACCCGAGCTGCCGCAACGCCGGCAACCGCGAGAGCGCCATCGCTCCGAAGGCGAAACCAGCGGCGATCGCTGCGGTCAGGGTCGGACGCACGACCTCGGCGAGAGCGCGTTCGGCGATGGTGTGGGTCGACGCTTCCGGCTCGGCCGCACGGGCGCGCTCGACCTCGGCGTAAACATGGACACCGGTGTCGAGACCGACGCCGATGACGACCGAGGCGAAGCCCATCGCGATGGCGGTGATGCCGCCAGGGAGCATCGCTGCGATCGCCGTGGTCCACAGCGTTCCGAGCAAGAGCGGCGGACCAATCGCCACGAGCGCACGCACTCGCCGGAACGTCACGAGGAACGCGACGGCGACGAGCACGGTCGAGAGCGCGCTCGACAAGTACAAGTCGTGACGGATCATCCGCTCGACGTCGCGGGCGATCGCGGCGCCCCCTGCGATCGAGGCGCGAACGCCAGGGTGCTTCGGGAGCGAGGCCCCGATCGCTCCTTCGAGCGCGTCGACGAGACGCTTGGCTTCGTCGGAATCGAGCGCCGAGCCCACCGTGCTCACGAGGACGAACCGCGCACGGCCCTCGTCGGCGACGAGCGCGCCGCTCTCGTCGGCGCCCACCGTCGCCGCGAGCGTGCGCGCACGGCCTCGTACGATCGAGAGCAGCCGCAGCGGATCGCCCTTGATCAGCGACGAGAGCCCTGACGAGCCGGGCATCAAGAGCAGCGAGCGGGTCTCGTCGAGACGGCCCTTCATCCCGTCGTCGGAGAGCGCGGCGGCGAGCTGCTTGCGCTCCTCGTCGTCGGCAAACGTCCAGGCGATCGTCGGATCGGGCGGCGGCGCATCTGGATCGGGCGCGGGCGGTGCAACCGACGTGACCGCGCCGCGCACGCCCGGCCGTCCCGTCGCGTTCTTGGCGATCTCCTCGGCGGCGAGCTCGACCTCGTGCGGATCGTCGCCGCGCACCAACACGATGGTGACATCGCCGCCACCGAACGCGTCCACGTATTGACCGAGCGCCTTGGCGGCCGGATCGTCGGGAAACAAGCGCGCGAGCCGTCCCGAGAGCCTCAACCGCGGAACCAATGCGATCGAGACGATGGTGAGCAGAAGGGCGATGAGCGGCGCGAACCGGAAGAGGCGAGCCATTCACGGTTCCGGCGGGATCGTGGTGTCGGCGTCCGGGCCACCCGCGGGTTCGCCGATGGGAGCGACGATGGGCGGACGAATCGTCGGAGCGTGCGGATGCAGGCGCACCGCGATGACCCGACGGCGACGGATCGCCTTGATTTCGGCCTCGTATGGGCCGAGTCGCACCCGGTCTCCCTTGCGCGGGATGCGACCGAGGTCCTTGACCATCCAGGCACCGAGCGCGTCGCCACCCTCGTCCTCCCGCGGGTCGACGCCGATCGAGCGGAGATCGTCGAGGAGGAGCATCGGATCGACGTCCCACGTCCCGGGGTGACCCGCGAGCTCGCGCATGCGCGGGAGCTCCTCTTCGTCGGCTTCGTCGCGGATCTCGCCGACGATCTCCTCGAGCAGGTCTTCCATCGTGAGCAGACCGCTCGTGCCGCCGTACTCGTCGACCACCAGGGCGAACAGGGTCTGCGCCTGCTGCATCGCGCGGAGGACGTCGATCAGCGACTGCGGCTCCGGCACGAAGAGCAGATCGCGTCGGAGCGCGGTCAGATCGGGCAGCGACACCGCCTTGGGATCGAGGAGCAGATCCTTCGAGTAGAGGTAGCCGACCGCGCGATCGAGGTCGTCCTTCTCGGTGAGCACGATGCGCGTGTACTCCTGCTGCCGCAGGTAGGCGATCGCATCCTTGGGGCTCGTGCTGACGCGGAGGTACGCGATGTCGACCCGCGGGACCATCGCGTGCCGCGCCTGACGCGAAGCGAATCGAACCACGCGTTCGAGGAGCGCGCGTTTGTCCTCGCCACGCGGGCCCCGGGCCATGGTCGCGGCGATGATCGCGGTGAGCTCCTCCTCCGAGAGCTCCCCTTCACCCGGGATGGTGCCCTTGAGGCCGAGCATCCTGAGCAGGCCCTTGGTCGCACCTTCGATGAGGAAGCGCACCGGCGAGAGCAGGAGGAACATGAACCGGAACGGGCGCGCGAGGAACAGCGCTGCGGCTTCGGCGCGGTGCAGCGCGATCATCTTGGGAATCTGCTCGCCGAGCAGCACGTGCAGGTACGTGATGAGGGCGAAGGCAACGGCGGCCCCGAAGCCGTGCGACGCGGCGCCGAGCGGGTTTCCCGTGATGCGATGCCAGGCGCGATCGACGAGCACGGCGAAGGCGGGCTCGCCGACCCAGCCGAGGGCGAGCGAGCAGAGGGTGATCCCGATCTGCGAGACCGAGAGGTAGCGGTCGATCTCGCTGGCGATCTTCACCGCCGCCTTCGCGCCCGGGAGCCCCTTCTTCTCGAGCCGGATCAGCTGGGCGGGACGGACCCGCACCATCGAGAACTCGGCGGCCACGAAGAAGCCGTTGAGCGCGACCAACGCAAACGCGGCAAGGAGGCCCCACATCGGTCGAGCCCCGAAGCTACCATGGGGGGGTGCGGATTCGGGTCGTCGCCGTCGGAAAGCTGAAAGAAGCGCACTATCGCGAGGCGGTCGACGAGTATCTCGGCCGTCTCCGGCACTACGCGACCATCGAGGAGGTCGAGATCAAGGACGGCGCAGCCGCGATGCGGAAGGCGATCCCGACCCGGGCCCACGTGGTGGTCTTGACCATCGACGGCAAGATGCGCTCGAGCGAGGAGCTCGCCGCACGCCTCGAAGAGCTCGCGGGACGCGTTCCCGAGGTGGTCTTCGTCATCGGCGGCGCCGACGGCATCCCCGCCGAGATCGTGAAGACCGCCCACGAGACGCTCTCCCTCGGCAAGATGACGCTGCCCCACCGCCTCGCACGGCTGGTGCTTGTCGAGCAAATCTATCGGGCGATGACCATTCGCAAGGGCGAGCCCTACCACCACGCGTGAGGCAGGTCAGCGTGCGAGCGACCCGCCGCAGTACTTGCACGCGACGGTGGACGGGGTCGGGCGCACCACCTCCGCCGGCTTCACCGCAGCGCCGCACGACGGACAGAACGCCGGGAGCTTGGGCGTCGCCGGATCATTCCAGCTCGGTCCCACGACCGCACCCACGTGCTGTGAGACAGCATCGGCGACGCCGCCGAGGCTGCGTGAACGCAACGATTCGAGGACACGCGTGGCGAACCCGGGAATCTCCGGCCCACGCGAAGCTGCCGCGAGCGCGTCGACGGTCGCCTTCGCGAGGCGCTCGGCGTTCGCGGCGTCGCCGCCCATCGCATACGCCTTGATCGAGAGCGACGCCGACAGCTTCATGCTGGGCAGCTCGTTCGCGCGGTACGCGTGGATCGCCGAGCGCTCGAAGAGCACGGCGGCATCGAGGTAACGCCCTTCATTCATGGCGGCGAGCGCCTGCGGATCGTCGGGGGCGACGTACATGATCGGTGCGCCATTATCGCGCACGCGTACCCGAGTGACCACCTCGTGGAATGACGTGCATCACCACCGCCCGCGGTCTGCAGCAGGTTCGGCGCCTCCGCCGTCCGCCCGATCAGCCTTCGCCGCGTTTGATCCCGTACGCCCGGATCTTCTTGTGCAAGTTCGTCCGCTCGACCCCGAGGACGATCGCGGCGCGGGAGATGTTCCACTCGAGCTCACGCAGCGTGTCGATGATGTACTGACGCTCGGCGCGGTCGCGGTGCTCGCGGAGCGTGAGGCGATCGGTGCCTGTCGTCGCCGCGCGCGGCGGCGACGGCGTCGTCTCGTCGGCCTCGAGCGGCTCGTCGGCGCCGACGCTCTCCTCTTCCTCGAAGGGATTCGCGTGGGGGTCCTCGGGCAGGTCGGCGATGGTGATGCGATCGCCGGAGCTGAGGATGGCGGCGCGTTCGACCACGTTCTTCAGCTCACGCACGTTTCCGGGCCATTTTCGGGCACGGAGCGCGGCGACGGTGGACTCGTCGATGCTCTTCACCTTCATGCCGTTCTCACGGCAGAAGGTCTCGAGGAAGGCCTGAGCGAGGAGCGGAATGTCCTCGATGCGCTCGCGGAGCGGCGGTGACTTGATGGGGAATACCGCGAGGCGGAAGAAGAGGTCGTCGCGGAACCGTCCGACTTTGACCTCGGCTTCGAGGTCTTTGTTGGTCGCCGCGAGGACGCGTACGTCGACGTGGATGACGTGCTCGCTGCCGACGCGCGAGATCTCGCCTTGCTGCAGGGCGCGGAGCACCTTTGCCTGGGCGGCGAGGTCCATGTCGCCGATCTCGTCGAGGAACAGCGTGCCGCCGTGCGCCTGCTCGAAGAAGCCCCGCTTGCGCGCCTGGGCTCCGGTGAACGAGCCCTTCTCGTGGCCGAAGAGCTCGCTCTCGATCAGCTCGCGCGGGATGGCGGCGCAGTTCACTTTGATGAACGGCGCGTCCTTGCGCGGCGACAGCACGTGAATCGCTCGCGAGATGAGCTCCTTGCCGGTGCCGCTCTCGCCGGTGATGAGCACCGAAGCCTTGGTCGGGGCGACCTTCTCGATGTCGCTGAACAGCCGACGCATCGGGGGCGACGCGCCGATCATCTCGTAACGCTTGGAGGCTTCGGCCTCGAGCCCGCTCAAGCGCTGACGCAGGGCCGCGCGCTCGAGCACGTTGCGAACGCTCACCAACACGCGTTCGCGGGCGAGTGGCTTTTCGAAGAAGTCGGCGGCGCCGAGCTTGATGGCAGCCACCGCGTCGTGAACGGTGGCGTGGCCGCTGATGACGATGACAGGCATCGACTCCAGCGCCTTGTCGTTGCGCAGCTTGTCGAGCGCCTCGAGCCCGCTCATCGCAGGAAGCTTCACGTCGAAGATGGCGAGGTCGACCGGCCGCTTGGGGGCCTGGAGGATGGCGAGGGCCTGTTCGGCGGTCTCGGCTTCGAGCGTGGCGTAGCCCTCGCCCTCGAGCACCATCTGCAGCGTGCGGCGGATGTTCTTCTCGTCGTCGACGATCAGGATGGTGGATTGGGCGCGGTCCGTCGGCTCGGCCATGGCTGTCCCGCTGTTCTACACCGCGTCGTCGAAACGCGGGAGGATCACCGCCATGACGCTGCGGCCCTCGCGCTCCCCGAGCTCGAGTCGGCCCCCGGCGCGTCGCGCCCCGACATTGGCCGCGTACAGCGCGAGTCCCCGACCATAACGCCCCTCCGGACGGCCTTTCAGCCGGGCCTGCCCGTCCCGCGAGAGCGCCTCGGCGCGAAGCTCCGGCGGGACCACGGCGCCTGAATCCACGAACGACAGGCTCACCTGGTCGTCTTCACGCCGCGCAATCTCGACGAGCACGCGCGTGCCGGCAGGGGCATGCTGGAGCGCGTTGGCCAAGGCGTTGTCTGCGGCCCGAACGAGCGCGTCGCGATCGGCGTGCGCCCAACACGCGTCTCCCGCGACCTCGATGCGAATTCGGCGCGCCTCGGCGGCTGCAAGGTGACGCGCGACGACCTCGTCGGCGATCGCATGCAAGTCGACGGGGGCCGGCTCGCCGCCGCGGAGATTGGCGAGATCGCGCGAGAGCACCTCGAGGTTCGAGACGAAGCGCTGGAGCGCGTCGCACGCGAGGCGCGCATCGAGCATCGCCTCGCGCGCCTCGCCGATCTCGTCGTCGGTCGGCGTGCTCGTCTCGAGCTCGCGAACGAACGACTCGACGAAGCCGACGTTGGTCATCGTCGCGGCGAGTGGATTCTTCAGGTCGTGCGCGAGCAGCGACAGCAACTCGGCAATCGCGACCTCGAGCTCGGGCATCAGCGCGCACCAAGGAGCTCGGCTAGACCCTGGAGGAACCGATCGCATTCCGCGCTCGTTCCGACGCTCACGCGGATGCGATCGGGGTACGCAGGGAAGTTGCGCACGAGCACGCCGCGTTCCTTGAGGGCCGCGGTGACTTCGGCGCCCGTCGTGCCCTCGAGGCCCAACCACACGAAGTTCGCGTCGGTGCGGCCATGGTGCACGCGCGCGACGTGCCGCAACTCCTCGATGAGGCGCGTGCGATCCTTGGCGATGCTGGCGACGTGACGGTCGATGGCAGGGGCGAGCGGACCGAGCGCGCACGTCGCGAGCGCTTGCGAGGGCGTGGGCAGGTTGTAGGGCAACCGCACCTTTTCCATCTCGTGCGCCAGCAAGGGGTGCGCCACCGCCCACCCGACCCGCAGCGCGGCGAGGCCGATCTTCGAAAGGGTGCGCAGCACGACCACGTGCGACGAGCGCGCGAGGAAGTCGAGCCCCGTTTCACCCTTCCACGGGTCGTCGCCCGCGAGACGGAACGGGAGATAAGCCTCGTCGATCACGACGATCGAGGGAGGGTCGACGCTCGCCGCCGCGTCGACGATGCGGGAGACGCGCCCGCGATCGAAGGTTCCGCTGGTGGGGTTGTTAGGAGTCGCGAGGAACACCACGGCGGGCTTGCGGGTGTGGATGGCCTCGAGGGTGCGCGCCTCGTCGAGATCCCAGTCCGCGTCGAGCGGGACCGTGACGACCTCGTAGCCGTGCACGCGCGCAGAGATGCGGTACATCACGAAGGTCGGCGCGGGGACCAGGATGCACGGTGGGCGACCGTCGACTTCGCGCGCGAGCGCGGCGAGCAGAATCGCGATGACCTCGTCGGAGCCGACGCCGAGCACCAGCTGGTCGCCGGCGACGCCGAGTCTTTGCGCGAGCGCCGCGCGCAGAGCCGTCGCGCGCACATCGGGGTAGCGCGCGGGCTCGACGCTGTGCATCGCCTCGCGCAGCGTTGCGAGCTCCGGTTGGGAGAGCGTCGGAAGAAGCGCCGGCGCCTCGTTTGCATCGAGGCGCACGGGCACCGGCGTCGGATCGGGCACGTACGCCGCGAGCTCGGCGAGCGCCCCAGGGGCACGCGCGCGGATCAACGCACGGACGATGTCGTCGGACATGACCGGCACATGCTACTTCGCGAGACGCGCCACGACGAGCTGCGTCTTGTCTTCGTCGAGGAGCTTCGTGGCAGAGGCGCGCAGCTGCGAGAGGTCCGGGCTCGCGCCAGCAACGAGCAGCTCGCCCGCAAACAAGTCGACGACACGCGCGCGCGGATCGAGACGGCGCGCGGTGCGGGCGGCGCTCCGGTCGCGGTCGGCTCGCGCGAGATCGGCGGCATCGAGCCCACCGTTCCGGAGCCTGTCGAGGAGCGCACGAACGCGGGTCACGACCGAATCGACGTTCGGATCGGGGGCGAGCGCCACGATGACCAGCGCGTGCCGCGCCACACCTCGCACGAGCCGAGCTTCCCATCGGGTGGCCAGCCCCGCGCCGAGCTCTGCGGCGAGACGACCACCCGGTCCGTCGAGGATGGCGGCGAGGGTGCTGGCCGCCTCTCGCGAGGCCTCGTCGACCGGAAGGGCGATCGCGATGCCCGTGCCGGCCTTCACCGTGATCGGGTGCAGTCCCCCCTTGGGCGGCGCGCCAGGATCGATGGTCGGGCAACCACGCGACTCGCCCGGGCGTCGCGGAACCCAGCGCTCCGCCGCACGCGCGACGGCATCGGTCTGTGCGTCATCGCCGTTGGCGAGCACGGCCAGTCGCAGCGAGCCGCTGCGGAGCGTGGCAAGGCGGAGATCGACCGACTCGAGGCCGACCTTCGCGACCGCCTCGAGCGTTCCTCGCGGCTCGAGCCAACTCGGATGCAGCGGCGACGAGATGCGAACCGCGTTGCGCACGAGCTCGCCCGAGAGGAGCGAGGCGGAGAGGACTCCGAGCCCCTCGGCGCGCGCGCCGGCGAGGTGATCGGCCTCGGGAAACGTCGCGAGGAACAGTCGGCCGACCGTGTCGCCGACCCGGTGCGCCAGAGCCGCGGGTACCTCGCCTGGACGTGCGCTCGCGTGCGCGACGAGTCCGACCCCGGTCGTCGCGCTCCATGGCTCGACGAGCACGCCGTCGTACAGGTGCATCGCATGGGCGGCCGCCAAGGCACGCATCGCGACGGCGGCCGTCCCCGCGTCGGGCACGCCTTCGTGTGCGACGCCACAGGGCGATCCGAGCGCGACCCACAGCTCCCCCTGGCCAGCTTCGAGGCGTGTCTTCAGGTCGATCTCGCTCTTGGTCCACGCGAGCTTCGCCTTCTGCGTCGCGAACGCGAACTTCGGTCCGAGCGCTGCGAGCGCGGCCTCGGCGTCGAGCGAAGGTCCTTTGACTGCCCCTGGGATCGACGAAGCGGGCACCGAGAGCGTCGCCGACGAAGCGAGGGGCGAGAGCGGGCCGAGCGGCCACGCCCAGAACGCGGCGCGGTCGGCCGTCTCGCGCGGATCGCCGCCGCTGCCGATCGCGGTCTTCGCCGCTTCGGCGTCGTCGATGGCCTTCTTCGATTCGAGCGCGAGCTCGATCTCCTGCCGCGCAACCTCGAGCGCGACCGCGGTGCGCGACGCGAGCCGCTCCGGATCCTTCAACACCGCACGCGCTGCCGGCGAGGGTTCGACCTCGACGACGACGCAGGCGCCCTCTGCGCGTGCTGCGCCGGAAACGCCGCGAAGACGAAAATCGTCGGCCGCGCGCAGACGCGAAGCGAGCGGACCGTCGGGATCGCCCAGCACGGGGAGGGCGAACGGCAGCGCGGCGCGCGGCCCCCCTTCGACGACCACGAGGCCGCCCTCGTGCGCGATCGACAGCGTAACGGCCGAGGTCGGAGGTGCGGGCGCGGCGCTCGTCGTGGTGACCGACCCGGCGTAGGCCGGCAACGCGCGCCAGGCCTGGGCGAACGGATCGGTATTGCCCGAGCCGACCGCGCCGACGTTGATCGTGTCGGAACGCACCAGCGTCGCGCGCGCAGACTCGACGAACGCGAGCACGTCGTCAGGCGGCTTGAACGACGACGGACGGCTCGGCCGATCGAGACAGCGCGACGCGCGAGAGAGCGCCGGATCGGCGACCGGTCGCCCGGCGAACGCGTCGAGCGCCTTGCGAACGGCGCCCATCGCGGGCTCGTCCTTGGAAACGGGCTGGCTCATCGCGACGTCGAGCTGGTTCGCCGTCGAAGCACCGAGCTGCGGCACCAGCGCGCGCACCCGCGCGAGACGCGAGCCGGCGATCACCTCGAGCCCCGCGAACGATGCCGCCTCGAGCCGCGCACCGATCAGCGCCGCCACCAGCGAGAGCCGCAGCTCGTCGCCCTCGCTGCCGTGCACCTCGAGCGCGATCGCTGCCGACGGGTCTCCGTCGCGACGCACGACCACGAGGCGCGGGCGCCCCGACGCGGCGTGCACCTCGACCCCTGGCGGCGGCTTCGGTGGCTCGTGCGCGAGGTGCGGCGTCTTCGCGCCCGGACACCCGAGCACGAGGAACGCCGACGCGGCTAGAGCTCGACGTCGGCGGCCGAACGCGGGCACAGTTTGTACGAGTAGAAGAAGTCGAAGATGCCGGTCACCGACTTGAAGGTCGTGCCGGCCTTCGCGTTGAGCGCAGCGTTCTCGTGGATCGGGAAGAACTTGGCCGCCATGCCGAACGGCGCGTCGGTCTTGGCCTCGAACCGCTTGCCGGTGAAGTCCGAGGTGAGCTTCACGTTCTTGAAGCGCACGAGACGGCTCTGGTACTTCTGCGCCGCCACCGGGTCCTTCACGTCGTCGTACGTGAGGTCGATCGGCGCGGGCGCGCGGCCCTCGAAGGTGAGGGTGACCGCGGGCGTGACCGCCTCGAACAGCACGAGCCCGGGATCGAAGGGCGTGCTACCGGGCGGCCCCGCGAAGATCGAGAAGTCGCCGACGAGGTCGATGCCCTGCCCAGGCACGAGGTCGAGGTCGGGCGGGTTCTTGCTCGGGCGGTAGAGCAGGATGCCGGAGTAGGGCGTGCCCTTGGGGCCGGTCTGCACCGCGTCCTGCACGTAGATGGTCCCTGCCCCCTTGCCGTCCTTGGTCTCGTCGTAGGTGTCGACGGCGATGACCACGACACCCTGCGCCTTGAAGGTCTGTCCGTCCTTCAGGCGAGACTTCGACTCCGGGTCGGCCGCCGATGCGATCGGGTTGCCGAGCGGCTTGGGGTTCTCGCTCAGGTTGTTGAGGTCGCCGCCACCGGACGAGCAGGCGCTCGTGAGGGCAAGGCCGAGGACGACGGAACGGAGCCACGACGGCATGTGGATCGGGTAGCACAGAAGAGCCGCCGCTTCGACCCCGCGCCCCGAACCGGGAGGCCGCGTCAGCCCCAGTACAGGAGCTCGTGCTCGATCGGCACCTTGTCGTGCTCGAAGCGAACGACGAGCTTGTCGCCGTCGAGGGTGACCGAGTGCGGCGTGCCCGGATCTGCCGGGAAGAACAGGGCGTGCGAGAAGCCGGCGTGGTCGAGCCACAGGAGATGCAGCCCGGACTTGCCGCGCCCGTGCATCAACAGGAGCCGCCCGCCCGCGAGCAAGAGGAACTCGAGCGAGAGGAATCCGATGTCGTCGAGTTGCTCGGCCGACGGGAAATCGCGGCCCAGATCACGCATCTCGGGCAGGTGCGTGACCAGCCACTTGTGCAGCATGTCGTAGCGGACGACCTTGAGCGGCGGCAGCCGGCGATCGATGCGTTCCTGCACGATGGGCGGCAAGTCCTCGGGGCGCGCCGTCACCCGTTCGACGTGCGTGCGGTAGCGGGTTCCGAGGCCGCCGCGGTCGATCTCGGCGTCGGCGAGCGACTTGAGCCACCACGCGAACGGGGAGAGATCGCCCTTGCCCGCGCGGCTCTCGAGCGTGACGACGCTCTCCCACAGCGGCCTGCGAACACCCCACGCGCCTCCGTGCGATTGCACGATCGAGGCGCCGACGTAGACCGCGCCGTGGATGACGAAGGCGACCAGTGGCGCGTTGGGGTCGCCGGGTTTGCTCTGAGCCAGGAGGGCATCGCGCGTCTCGCGATCGAGCGCCGCAGCGAGCCGGTGCACCGAGGCGTCGGTCCGATCGAGGACCAGCTCGCGCCCGAGCACGCTCGGGGCCATCCGCGCGAACACCGTGGCGATGTCGTCGAGCTCGCTCGTGAAGCGGGGATTTCCCGCGGGATTGGCGTCGATCGACCGGGCGGAGACCAGCGCGGAATCGGATTCGCGCAGGTCCGGTGGGTAGATCGGCCGAAAGAACGTCTCGAAGAGACGCTCGGCGGTCCATGCGTCCGCGGCCATGATCGTTCGGGGTAGTGTAGGCTCGGGCCCGGGGAAAGCCTCCCGATGCTCGTCTACGTCCTGCACCCGGATCTCGACCTGCTCGCTGCCATCGTGAGCAAGATGCGCGCGCGCGGCCTCGAGTCGGTGCACGCGGCGCTCGCGCAGCCGCTCGTCGAACGCTCGTCGAAGTCGCCGCCGAACGTTCTGGTGATTCCCGAACGCGGAGGCACCGTCGAAGAGGCGGCCGAGCTCGCGGCCCTCCGCTCCGCCCTGCCCGACATCCCCGAGGTGTTCATCCCGAGCATCGACGCGAACGACGAAGCGGCCGTCGCGCGCCTCGTCGACGCGGTGACGAGTGCGATCGCCGCTGCGGCGCCGCCCGATGCTCCAGCCCCCCACGGCGCCGGCGAGATTCGCGGTGATCTTGCCCAGGTCGCCCTACCGGACCTGCTCCAGTTGCTCGCGATGGGCCGGAAGACCGGCACGTTGAGCGTGACGACCTCGAACTCGGCGGGCGAGCTGCGGCTCGCGGACGGCGAGGTGGTCGACGCGATGTTCCGTCGTGCCGAGGGGATGAAGGCGGTCATCCGCTTGCTCGGCGAGCGTGAGGGCGCGTTTCAGTTCGCGCCGGGGAACGCCCCGCCCCTGCGGCGCATCCGCGATCCGATCTCGTCGATCCTGATGGAGGGCACGCGCCAGGTCGACGAGATCCGCCGGCTGCGCGAGGTGCTCGCGCTCACGACCCAATCGCACCTGATGGCGCTCCAGGTCGAAGACCCCAAGAGCGTTCCCACGACGGACTCGATCGCGTCGGAGCTCGCCGATCTGCTGACCACGCCGCGCACCCTCGACGACCTGCTCGACGAGGTCCCGCGCAACGATCTCGACGTGCTCACCGCGCTGGTCCGCCTCGACGAGGAGGGCAAGCTCCGTCGCCTCCCGATGGGCGATTTGCGACCGTCGCTGGCCGGCCCCGAGGGCATGGTGGTGCTGCGCGGGCTCGCGCGTCGGCTCCGCCCACGCGGGTTCCGGGGACCGGGCCGGCTCGTGATCACCGGTTCGGCCGGAAAGATTCGCCTCGCGCGTCAGGCGCTCGGACGCCTCGCCGAAGCGGTGCCCGGCGCAGACATCGGCGGCGAGAACACGACCGATCGCCTGATCGAAGCGACCGCCGTCCTGCAGCTGGGCGAGTCGGTCGCGCTCGAGATCGTCACGGTGGTCGACCGCAGCGACCTCGCGCCGCTGCAGCCGCTGGTTTGCACCGGCGCGATCGCCGTCGTCACGCTCGATCGCCCCTCGCCCGGTCTCGCGGCCATGGTCGAGGAGCTGGAGGTCGCGCTCGTCGACGCCCGCAGCGTCGGCGACGACTTCGAGTCCGACGTCGACCCGGGAGACCCCGCTTCGATGGCCGCGGTCGTCCGCGGCGCGATCGAGGGCATGGGGGCGACGTAGAGCACCGAACGGTGCTGTGGTCAGACCTCGAACCGCTCGCCTTTGCTCCGAGCGAACTTCGTTCGGGCGATCGGCGGGGCGGACTTCGCGTTGACGAGCAGCGCATCGATGCTCGTACCGAGCGCCTGCGCGAGTCGGTGCGCGACCCACAGCGAAGCGCCGAGCTCGCCGCGTTCGAGCCTGGCGACGTAGTTCGACGAGAGGGAGGCGCGTTCGGCGAGCTCGGCTTGGGTCCACGCGCGCAGGTGCCGCGCCGCGCGGATCGCCTCGCCGACGCGCTCCACGAACGCCTTCACGTCGGCGTCGCCCTCGGGTTCCGGAGCTCGGGCCTCGGACTTCTTGTTCACGCTCAAAACAGTCCTTCCACGGAGAGAACGGCGCCGTGCGCTTTGCCCGTTCGATCGGTGATCGCAACGGGTGCGATCGATTTGACGCCTGCGGTGGGAACCTTCTCGACGAGATCCTCGCGGTGCGGAGTCGTGGCGAGATCGATGATCCCCAGCGTGATGGGGGCGACGAACCCGAGGAGGAAAGGCCCCTGCCACCTCGTATCTTTGTCGCCGCTCCAGTCCACGAGCGCCGCCGTGGCGAACGAGGCGCCGCGGAGACCGGTGTAGACGAGCCCCTTGGTGGTGTCGCCGACGACGAACCGCGGGAGACTGGGGAGGAACGTCACGATCGCACCGTACGTGAGGAGCGATGCGCGCGAGCTGCCGCTGCCGCACCCGGACGAGTCGTTCTCCCACCCGTTCGTGCCATCGGCGTACGTGACATAACGGCGCGAGCTGCAGCTGTTCTCCGAGCCCCATTGCACGAGGTACATCACCCCAGCGACGGCGCCGCCGACACCGAAACCGATCGAAGCCCCGATGACCGCCGCCTTGCGATCGGGATCGGGCGCGTACTTGGGGCGAACGTCGTAGTAGGGCATCGGCGCCGGCGCGTAGGGCTGATAAGCCGGCAGCGGGCAGGGCGCGCCGGTGGGGCTGACCAGCGTGGGCGCGCCATTGACGACCACCGTGGAGCAGCCGGAGGCCATCACCGTGCCGCCGCCTGCGGTCGGCGCGACCACCGTGACGCCGCCGCTGCCGGGCGGTGCGACCACCGTGGTGCCCCCCGACGCGGGGGTCGAATCTTCTTCGGCGGGTCCCGTCTGACGATCATCGGCAAGGGCGCTGCCCTCCCCGACGAGAGCCCCGACGAGGGCAAAGGTGAGGCTTCCAGCAAGGGCAAGGAATCGTGTGCTCATGGCTGCGGACCGCCGCTAGAACAAGAATCGCGCCACTCGGGGATTTCCGCTACGTCCGTTCGGGGAAGCCGAACGTGTAACCAACCGTTCTCGTGCCAGGGGCGAACGCGATCGTAGCTGCTGGCACACCCGGGCGCCTTGTCGACGCCCGGCCGCCGCGTCACATAGGAGCGATCGTGACGACCCCTTTCGCTGCCCGCAGGGAGCGCCTGCTCTCCACGATCGGGCCCAAGACCGCCGCCGTCTTCGTTGCCACCCCGACCGCCATCCGGAACAACGACGTCGAGCACGACTTCCGTCAAGACTCCGACGTGTTCTACCTGACCGGCTTCGACGAGCCCGACACGGTGCTCGTGCTCACGCCGAGCGCGTCGATCAAAGACCCGGCGGCCGACCCGAAGGACAAGGAGCCGAAGCTCCTCACGCCCAAGCTGACGATGTTCGTGCGACCGAAGGACCCGGAGCGGGAGATCTGGGACGGCTTCCGCCACGGCGTCGAGGGTGCGAAGACCGAGTTCGGGGCCGACGCCGCGTTCACGATCGACGAGCTCGGGCGAAGGTTGCCCGAGCTGCTCGCGGGGCATGACGCGGTGGTCTACCGGTGGGGGAACAAAGCGTTCGATGACCGCTTGTTCGCGGCGATCAACCTGGCGCGCCGCACCGCAGGTCGGAACGGCGCCGCGGCGCCGACACGGCTCGTCGATCCGGTCGAGGTGCTCTACGAGCATCGGCTCCGCAAGTCGCCCGAAGAGCTCGAGGCGATGCGACGCGCCTGCGCGATCACTGCCGAAGGCCACAAGCGCGCGATGGCGCTCGCGGCGCCGGGGCGCCACGAATTCGAGCTCGAAGCGGTCCTGCTCGAGACGTTCCGCAAGCACGGCTCCGAGCGCGCCGCCTACGGCTCGATCGTCGGCAGCGGACCGAACGCCACGGTGCTGCACTATCGCCGCAACGATCGGCAGATGCAGGACGGCGACCTCGTGTTGATCGACGCCGGTTGCGAGTATGGGTACTACGCGAGCGACGTCACCCGCACGTTCCCCGCGAGCGGAAGGTTCACCGAGGTGCAGCGGCAGGTCTACGAGCTCGTCCTCGAGGCACAGCTCGCGGCCATCGCGATGGTTAAGCCCGGCGTCACGCAGGGCGACATCCACCAGAAGGCGTGCGAGGTGCTCACGCACGGGCTCGTGCGCCTCGGCATCCTCGAGGGCAACGTCGACGAGCTGGTGAAGGCCGAGGCCTACAAGCCGTTCTACATGCACAAGACCGGTCACTGGCTCGGCATGGACGTTCACGACGTCGGCGCCTACTTCGTGCCGACCGCCGATGGGAAGATGGTCCAAAGGCCGCTCGAGCCGGGAATGGTCATCACGATCGAGCCGGGCTTGTACTTCGGAATCGGAGCCGAAAAGGCACCGGAACGCTTCCGCGGCATCGGTGTTCGGATCGAAGATGACATTCTCGTCACCGAGAACGGGTATGAAAACCTGACCTCGGCGATTCCGAAGACGGTCGAGGAGGTCGAGCGCGCCTGCGCTGGATGACGTGAGGGGGGGCGACATGGGGGCAGAACTCGAGAAGTCACGAAGCGAGGTCTCCACCGGGGAGCGGGTCGCGAGCCGCGTACGCGGCCACACGATGCTCGCGTTTCGCGAAGCGGCGCGGGAGCTCTTCGGCGAGCAGGGGCTCACCCGGATCGGGAGTCGCTTGCCGACCAGCATGCTCACCCGGATCGATCAGAGGTCCGAGTGGGTGCCGGCGGAGTTCGTGGTCGCGTGGGCCGAGGCTGCGTGGGACTGCCTGCTCGCACACGACGAGGTCGCGCTGGCTCGCTACATCGATCGGATGATCGATCTCGGCAGTCC
>Ga0208492_1000328_pt1 | contig 43147 bp, 33 predicted proteins | sample Subbioar_CSW14AB_FD_184820 | JGI IMG/M metagenome (GOLD analysis project Ga0208492, IMG submission 184820) | Serpentinite rock and fluid subsurface biosphere microbial communities from McLaughlin Reserve, California, USA - CR12Mar_CSW14AB (SPAdes) | ecosystem: Environmental > Terrestrial > Deep... | reverse complement strand
GTGATCTTAGGTCAGGATCCGTACCACGGTGCCGGACAAGCCCATGGGTTGAGTTTTTCTGTTCCGGAAGGTGTTCCTCCTCCACCTTCATTGGTGAATATTTATAAGGAACTCAATAAAGATATTGGCATGCCCATTCCCAAAACCGGCGACCTCACAAAATGGGCTAAACAAGGGGTATTATTACTCAATGCAGTGCTCACTGTAAGAGCCAACGAACCCGCCAGTCATGCTAAAATTGGATGGATGGATTTTACAGATGCCGTCATCAGAAAAATATCGGATGAAAAAGAAGGCATTGTTTTTTTACTATGGGGAAGGTTCGCACAAGAAAAACAAATATTGATTGATGAAACCAAACACCATGTTCTCAAAGCTGCACACCCTTCTCCTTTTAGTGCCGATAAAGGATTTTTCGGCTGCAAACATTTCAGCAGAACCAATGAGTTATTGATGAAGCAAGGTCTCTCTCCCATCGACTGGAACTTGTCAACTGAAGCAACACCATCATGAAAAAAAAGAACGATACCCCTTTCTGGAAATTAATAGTAGGTAGAATCATGGCAGCCTGGGCACTGATTCTTTTCATTGCTACCATGCTACCGGCTATTATTTTTTATCTCCCTTGTTTTCTCTTGGATGATCCGGTTAAAGCCAGTTGGCATAGACATGTTTCACGCGTATGGATGTGGATCTATTTGCATTTGATCGGATGTCCATTGAAAGTAACCGGAAAAGAACATTTTAACGCACCTACCAATTATGTGATTGTTTGTAACCACAATAGTTTGATGGATGTTCCGGTAAGTACCCCATTCATGCCCAGACCCAATAAGACCATTGCCAAAAAAAGCTTTGCCAAGATCCCACTTTTTGGATGGATCTATACTTTTGGCAGCGTTTTGGTAGATCGAAAAAGTGATGAAAGTCGCAGAAAGAGTTATGAAGAAATGAAAAGAATGTTAGCCATTGGATTAGATATGCTTATCTACCCCGAAGGTACGCGAAACAGAACCCAAGATCCTTTGAAAAGCTTTTACGACGGAGCTTTCAAGCTGGCAGTAGATACCGGCAAACCTATTTTACCCGTCATATTATTGCATACCAAAAAAGTATTACCGGCGAACCTGTTCTTTTACCTCATGCCTCATCATCTTGAAATGCATTTTCTGACACCCGTTTCTACCCAAGGAAAATCTGCCGGTGAACTGAAAGAAGAAATATTTACGACCATGTGGAATTATTATCAGGAACATGCCTGATCCTATCAGAATCCTGAATTAGAAAATACGCGACTTCTATTGATACGCAGATCTCGTAAAATACCTGACTTTGGATTGATCGTGATATTGAAAGAGCGGAATAACCCTATGGGCGTTACATTCACTGATAATTGCCAGCAGTGCATTTCGCGGGTAATAAACATACTGAATTGTTGTAAGCCCCCTTGTGAAATATCATAATATCCAGTACCCCCCATTTTCCATTTATCCGTTAAACTAAAGTCGCCATTGAAGTTAATACTTGAAAACAGTTGTGTTTCAAATCCTGAGAAATCCGGTTTTAATACACGATTAAAATTGAGTGAATAAGATAAATTCAAACTCCAAGGAATATTAAAATCCGTAAACTCAGCAGGATTCGCTCTCGCAAACTGTAATTGTCTTTGTTGTTCATCCGGTGTCATAAAAGGATCAATCGGTATGTCTCTGTCTTTTTCAGTACTGCCATCTTTAGGCTTACTGGTAAAGGAGGTAGATACAGCCAGATTACCACTGGTAATTCTTCCGAATTTTAATTTAGCAGGATCAAATAAAATTCGATTTATCCGGTAACCTTGTCTGTCAACATCATAAGGATCTAGGTTCATCCCTGCTGTGATATTGATATTATCAAACAAAGTACTTCTCGCATAAATATTAAAGTTACCCAATGCAAAACTGTCTGCTAAAAAGTTATAAGACGAGTTGAATCCAAAACCATCAATCAATCTTATTTTTTTCGTTGCCTTTCCTGTGCTATCTGATTTGTCTTTGACTTTCATCTCCAACAAATTGTCGACTCCAAATGAAAGTCCACCAAAAGTACCTTCAGAAAAAGCCCCAATAATACCACCCTCAAATTGTGAGAATCGAAGCACTCGTCCGGTTGTATCCACTTGTGTATTGTAGAAGTATTTCTTTGCCATATCAGGTCGGTAATTGATCGCCAGACTGGGTCTTACTTCATGTCGTATGATTCTGCCGCCATCTTTCGATTTAATATTATAAGTACCGAAAATTCGGGTATTGGCGCTGATCCCAAATGCCATTTGTCTGGCAGTATAAAATCCTTTTTGAGTAGTCGTTTCCACTTTTTTAGCAACACTATCCCAGGTTCTGAAAATACGTTGTCCATACCAACGTTCTTCATAAGATACACTAGGCGCCAATGTCACAGGACCCAGAGATGGCAATGAGAGGGTAATAGGAACATTGTGTTGAGCACCCCATTGTAAGTCATCCAACATACGCCTAAAATTGAAGGCAGTGTCATAAAACGATAATTGATTTTGGAGATTACCACTATACGCCACACCTATTTTTTCATACCACTTGGATTCCCCTACTTGTTCTTTTCGTTGAAACGGATATAAAGTAACGACGTTGAAATTCACCGTAGGTAAGTTCATATTTACCAAACGCGTATTGTTATTCTGGTTGTGGTTGGCATTGACGGAAAGATTGTATTTACCTCTCCAATCTTTCGTATAGTTAACAGATGAACTTAATTGGTTTTGAAAATTCTGCAAAGGATTATTCAATAAGTTTTGATTGAAACGTGTACTACCAAAATTCACGTTGCCCGAAAAGCTGGTACCGGGTCTGGCCCTGCCATCGCGTGTATGTGACCAGTTGATCATAAAAGAACGACTTCTGTTAAATTCCTCTTTAGAAATGCCTCCTCGATTCAGTGCTTTGGTGTTTTGTATGGTCAGATTCAAATTACCCGTGTACGTATAGCGTTTGATATACTTTGAATTAAAGTTGGCCATCCAACCACCATAGGAATAAATATTGGTTCTGGTGGTCAGATCCATGTAATCGCTGATGAGAAAATAATAACCTAAGCCCTCCAATCCCAATCCAAAATCTTCACTGGCAGTAAAAGCGGGTGCCATTAAACCCGACTGTGGACCACGATTGAGTGGAAACAATCCGAAGGGAATACCGATGGGCATGGGTACTCCTTCAAATTCCGGAAAAGCAGCGCTTGAAATACCGAGCTTATTATTCACGATTTTCATTTTGCTGGTTCTAAAAGCAAAATGTGGGGTATCCAAATTACAAGTGGTAAAACGAGCTTTGCTGGCAAAAACCTCGGTTGCACTTATTTTTTTTAGTTTCTGGGCATTCACATAGATCTCCCCCTCCTGAAAAAAAGTATTCTTGGTTAACCCCTTGGCAGTGCGCATATCATAAAAAATGGAATCGCTCACCGATTTCATTTCACCTTGGGTAAATTGAGGTTTACTCATGGGGTTACCGGTAGAATCGAGCGAGCCATATGCTTTCACCATTTGCGATTGCTGATCATAGCGGATGGTTGCCGCTTCCATCTGTAGATCCTTGTACTCAGTTTTAGCTTTACCATATAAAAGAAACTCTTTCGTATCAATAATCAGCACTCCGGAATCAGCAGCTGCGTATTTGATCGGTGCGTCTATAGAATCTTTGGAAATTCGAATGGTATCTATTTTAGATATGGAATCAGGTCGCTGTCTTTTGGCAAGACTATCTGATTTCACAGGTGTGGTATCTAATTTTGGCTTTTCCGGAACCGTATCTATTCGTTGTTGCGTAAAATTTGTGGGGATGGGCGCAGCAGCATTGGCCTGCATAAGAAATGTTAATATGAGCAAATATCCACACGCCACAATAGGAAGCATGGTTTTTGCGTTAATTTTACAGCGTTTGCTCATATTCACTGGACAAAAATAGTGTTTGATGCGTGTAAACCGAACTCTGGGTATAATCCTTTAACGAATTGATATGATGCGTGTTAAATATGCTGCTTTTGTTTTGTTAAGTTTAGGGATCACTTTCTTGAGCGCTTTTACAGGCCCATCGGGCAAACCTCAACAAAAACAGGTGCTCAGAAGAATTATTGTAGACGCCGGACATGGTGGAGAAGATGTTGGCGCAAGGGGGAGATATTCCACCGAGAGTCAAATTTCTCTGGAAGTAGCACTTAAATTGGAAAAAATGCTACAAGCAGCATTACCTGATGTAGAAATTGTGATGACCCGTCGTACCGATATCTTCCATTCTGTTATCCAGAAGGCCGAAATAGCCAATCAAGCCAAAGGCGATCTTTTTGTTTGTATACATGTGAATTCAGCGGCCCCATCCAGACGCAGAGAGTTTGTGGGTTATAAAACCGTAACAGTCAGAAGAAAAGGGAAATCTGTTAAACAAAGAGTTAAGGATTACAAAACCTGGACAACCCCCAATCCGGCCAAGGGTACGGAGACCTATATTTATGGGGTTGATAAAACAGATGAACGTAAAGCTGTGGCGAGTGAAGGACTTGATGAATACTTGGATAGTGTCTCTATTAAGATATTACAGGCCAGAAAAACCTCTGACGCCAATGATCCTACCAAAACCATGTTGGCCAATATCCTCACCCAACAATATTTTCAACGCAGTGCTAAACTAGCGCTTACCATTGAGGAAGAATTTCAAAAAGTGGGACGTATCAGTCGTCAGGCGCAACAGCGAAAAAAGGGTATTTGGGTATTACAGGCAGTGAATATGCCTGCTGTTTTGGTAGAAACGGGTTTTATCTCCAATCCTGAAGAAGAAGACTACCTGAATAGTGAGCAAGGTCAGATTGAAATTTGTGAAGTCATTACCCGATCCATTCGCTTGTATAAATACTCGCTCGAAAATCAGGTAGGCATCAGTTCAGGTGCCGGCTCCCGAAAATAAGTTCACTTTAACATCGTACGAAAAGCAATAGCACAATAAACCTTAGTTTTGTGGTATATGAAGATATCGAACGAAACAAAAGTGGGTGCCCTTACAGCTGTGGCTATCACCTTACTGATACTTGGCTTTAATTTTCTGAAAGGAAAAACACTCTTCAAAACCGGTAATATTATTTATGCAAAATATACCGATACCAAGGGAATCATGGTATCAAATGGTGTGTTTATCAACGGCTTTCAGGTGGGTTCTGTATATGATATTGAAAACGCAGATAAAAATCTGTCTGCCATCGTAGTGGCCATCAAATTAAAAGATAACTACAATATCCCGGCTAATTCCATAGCCAGCATCAAAGAAAATCCCTTGGGTAATGCCAGTATTACTATTGCGTTAGGTGATGCTGCTACTTATGTAAAATCCGGCGATACTATTTTAACGGCTTCCAATGCAGGTCTCTTGGGAGATCTAATGAATAAATTAGGCCCGGTTGGAGATCAAATCAAAGCCACTGTTGGCTCTTTGGATGCAGTGTTAAAAAACATCAATACTATTTTTGACCCTGCTACCAAGAATAACTTGCAGGAAGTGATCGCCAATATCAATAAGACCACCGCCAGTCTTGTAGTATCTTCTGCTTCTATTCAAGCCATGCTTAACCAGCAAACAGGTGCCATCACCGCTTCAATGAACAATGTCAACAGTTTCACCAAAAATCTGGCTGATAACAATGATAAAGTCACCAGAATGTTAGGCAATGTTGAAAAGACAACAGAAAACCTTTCCAAAGCTGATATTGATGGAACCGTTGCTCAACTAAAAAACTCAATTGAGACCCTTAATACCATATTGGGTAAAATGTCTTCGACTGATGGTTCCTTAGGAAAATTATTGAATGATAAAGCGCTGTATGATAATCTTACCAATACGGTAAGAAGCGCCAATATTCTGATGGACGATCTACGTGTTCATCCCAAACGATATGTCAATATTTCTGTCTTTGGTAAAAAAGACAAAACAGGTCCGCTCATGGCACCATTGGATTCTACTAAGGCCAAACAGTAATGCAAAAAAGGGTTTATTATATCTACGTGTTTTTGTGCGGGATACTCATGCTTAGCAGCACAACAAGTTATGCCCAGCAACAAGATACTACTACTCAACCGGGAGCCGGACAATTACTTGAGTTTCTAAAAGCCGACAGGAATAATATTAAAAAAATTGACAGCAATCAATTCATCTCCTACGCAGGTAATGTAAAGATCAAACAAGGAAAAACACTTTTTTATGCAGACAGTGCTGTCGTAAATCCGGTAACAAATATTTTTGAAGCTTTTGGCAATATTCATATCAATGATGCCGATAGCGTTCATACCTACGCACAATACTTGAAATACCTGGCAAAAGAAAAACAGGCATTCCTCAAAAAAAGAGTGAGACTTACAGATGGAAAAAGCACGCTTACCACTGATGAATTGGAATATGATGTTACTGTAAAAATTGGCACTTACTTAAAGGGCGGAAAAGTAGTGAATGAAAAAACAACACTCACCAGTACAGAAGGATATTATTATGGTGATACAAGAGATATCATTTTCAAGAGAAAAGTGAGATTGGTAAATCCTGATTATAAAATTGATACTGATACACTTCAGTATAATACCGATACTGAAATCACGACATTTACTAGTCCTACAACGATTCGCAATGATAAAAAATTGGTGATCAAAACCAGATCAGGATATTATGACCTAAAAAATAAACGAGCGGAATTATACAAACGTCCGGTCATTGATGACAGCACTTATACCATGACCGCAGATGATATGGCATTGGATAGTATCAGCGGCTTGAGTGAATTCAGGGGAAATGCTGTGTATCGTGGCAAGGATTCTACGAAGGGTTTTGATATGATTGCCAATAATATCAAAACCAATAACAAAAAGAACTCTTTATTAGCTACCCAAAGTCCATTGTTGTTATTGAAACAAGATCGTGACTCTATTTACATCGCTGCAGACACTTTTTATTCGGCTAAACTTTCTGATTTATTAAAAATTAAAAATGTACCCCGTGTAAGAGACAGTATTGATTTCACATTTTTAATAGGCAGCACTAAGGAAGATAGTACCGATAAATATTTTGAAGCTTATTATAACGTAAAGATATTTTCAGACTCCATGCAAAGTGTGGGTGATAGTTTGTTTTACGCTTTGAAAGATTCAGTATTTAGATTGTTTAAGTCGCCCGTGGTTTGGGCGCAAGCCAATCAAGTAACAGGTGATACCATTTATATGTATCTAAAGAACAGCAAACCTGAGCGTTTGTATGTATTTGAGAATGCGATGGCTTTGAGTCAGGTAGATAGTACGATCTATTTCAATCAAGTGAAAGGTAATACCATCAATGCATACTTTGATACCACGGGACAAATACAATTTCTGCGATCGAAAGGCAACTCTGAGAATGTGTATTATGCTACTGATGAAGGAGGACATTTTATCGGTGTCAATAGAAACAGTTCGGATGTAGTTGAGATCCGATTTGCTGATGGTAAAGCCAAACGCGTATTATTGATCAATGGTGTTGATGGAACGATGTATCCAATGCGACAAGTCAATCATGAAGATTTGAAACTCAGAAACTTCAAATGGCTTGATAATTTGAGACCAAAAAGCAGGTATGATATCTTGTCATCGCAATAGCCCTTCCCTCCTTTTTTGTAATTTGCGGTATGATCTTGCCGAAACTTGTTCATACGCGTTTGATTCATCCCCTCAGACAATTTATTCATGATAGCCGTGCTATTGGAATTACTTTGTTGGTCTGCACTGCAGTATCCTTGCTTGCTGCCAACTGGGGCGATTGGGGTGAAGCATACAGAAGTATGTGGAATATCAGCTTTGATGGAACCAATGGACATCATGCACATATAGGATATTTATCATTACCCAATTCGCCGCTACTCATCATCAATGATGCGTTGATGGCTGCTTTCTTTTTTTTGGCAGGTATGGAAATAAAAAGGGAATTGGTTTGTGGTGAGTTAGCATCTATTAAAAAATCAGCTTTACCTGTATTTGGTGCTATTGGAGGCATGTTGGCACCGACTTTATTCTTTGGCTTATTCAATAAGGGAACGCCTTATATGGAGGGATGGGCTGTACCTACTGCAACTGATATCGCATTTACTTTAGGAATAGCTTCCTTATTAGGTAAACGAGTACCCGTTGCTTTAAAAATATTTTTGACCGCACTGGCCATTATTGATGATCTCGGAGCGATTGTGGTAATAGCACTTTTTTATGGCGGTGAAATTGCCATTGGATATTTGATCGGAGTTGCTTCCATCATTACACTGTTATGGTTTCTCAACAAGAAAAAAATTCCATTTGGCATTGTACATTGGTTATTGGGCATTTTGCTTTGGTATATGATGTTCAACTCAGGTATCCATGCCACAGTTGCAGGCGTCATCTTTGCCTTCATGGTTCCGGTAAAAAACCTAGAAGCTTATGAGTTGAAATTTCATACACCGGTATACTTTATCATCATGCCCATTTTCGCATTGGCCAATACTGCTATCGGATTTCCTACAGATAGTTTAAGTGCACTGAATAGTTCACTGAGTTGGGGTATCATTATGGGATTGTGTATCGGGAAACCGGTAGGTATAACAGCAGCTTGTTATTTTCTAGTATCCAGAAAACTGGCAGAACTTCCTTCAGGTACCAATTGGATGAAAATGATCGGCGGTGGATTATTAGCCGGCATCGGTTTCACCATGAGTATTTTCATCTCCACCCTTGCATTTAATAATCCCGCAGAACAAGACATCGCTAAAATATCTGTTCTACTGGCCTCACTCATTGCGATGTTAGCAGGATATGTTTGGCTAAGAAATAGTAAATAAAAAGTAGAAAACAAGGAACAGGAAACAAAAAACAAGTTACAAGAAAGGTACAAGACACAATAGACAAAAGACAAGAAAGATCGAATGTTCAAGGAGCAAGAAATTCAGCAAACTTGTACATTGGCTCTTGAACCTTTCTTGTTCCTTGTTTCTTGTTCCCTGATTCTTCTTTATTTCCTATCCTTCTTTCTCCATCATCAAATAAGCTTTGATGAATCCATCAATTTCGCCATCCATAACCGGACCTACGTTTCCTACTTCATAGTCGGTACGATGGTCTTTGATCATTTTATAAGGATGGAACACATAGCTTCGGATCTGACTACCCCATTCAATTTTTTTCTTATTAGCATTGGTAGCATTCATCGCTTCCTGACGCTTGCGTAATTCTTCTTCATACAATCGACTCTTTAACATCTTTAAAGCCAATTCACGGTTCTCACCTTGTGTTCTGGCTTGCTGACATTCTACAATGAATCCGCTTGGAATATGTTTCAAACGAACGGCCGTTTCTACTTTGTTAACGTTTTGTCCGCCACTACCTCCACTTCGGTAGAATGCCCATTCCAAATCGCCCGGGTTTACATTGATCTCAATACTATCATCAATCAAGGGATAAACGAATACAGAGGCAAAAGAAGTATGTCGTCGAGCATTGCTATCAAACGGAGAGATACGTACCAATCGATGAACACCGCTTTCCGCTTTCAAAAAGCCGTAAGCAAAATCTCCATCAAACTGAAGGGTTGCACTTTTGATACCGGCACCATCTCCTTCTTGAAAATCTAATTCTGTTACCTTCCAACCTTGCTTATCGCCATACATTCGATACATACGCAATAGCATCTCTGCCCAATCTTGACTTTCTGTTCCGCCTGCACCTGAATTGATCTGAACAATTGCCGGTAATTCATCTTCAGGCTTGTTGAGTGTGCTCTTGAATTCAGCATCTTCAATAGCTGCTAAAGCTTGTTCATAGGATTGTTTGGTTTCTTCTTCACTAGCATCGCCTCCCTTCCAGAAATCAAATAACACAGCGAAGTCTTCTACTGCAGTCTCTACTTGTTTATAGAGTCTGAGCCAGTACTCATTCACTTTAATTTCTTTCATGATGGCCGTAGCGCGGGTATTATCATCCCAAAAGCCCGGAGAGAGAGAGAGTTGTCGATCGGTATCTACTTTATAATTACGATTATCGACGTCAAAGAAACCTCCTCAGGACCACCACACGGTCCCTCATACTCTTAATTTGTTCTTGTGTCATGTTTGATCTGTGATTTTTTGATCTGTGATTTTTTGATCTGTGATTTTTTGATCTGTGATTTTTTGATTTCTTTATAAACATTCGTTCAAATCAAGAAATCAAAAAATCAAGAACTCAAAGATCAAAAACATAAGCCTCATAAGCCGGATTCTGTTCCTACACCATCATTTATCTAGCCCCTGCATTACTGCAGGGATCTTGCTGCCTACCCTGGAATCCTTCCGTCTCGCCTAAGGCGAGATCGAAATCGAACGAGCCGCTCTCAAAGACTCCTATACATGGCATTACAGCACCCAAGGTTTACCCTTCTGTCTTGTTACCAATACAGAACGTGAGCTCTTACCTCACATTTTCACCCTTACCCCCATCTCGCCTGAGGCGAGACTGAGACGGTTATTTTCTGTGGCACTTTCTCTCTCCCATTCGCCTTAGGCGAATGGGGGGCCGGCTATTCACCGGTGGGTTGCCCTATGCTGTCCGGACTTTCCTCCCCCACAGTACTGTGGGGGCGATGGTTCGGGCTTATGCAATGCAAAGTTAACTTAAAACGAGGTGAGGGGCAAACAATTCAAAAGTCAAAATGCAAAAGTCAAAAATCAAAACACCCTTTTTGACTTTTGCATTTTGACTTTTGATTTTTCAATCAATACTGAAAAAACACTTCCGTAGCCCCATACCCAAATCTGGGATCATATTGATTGATGAAATGCTTTACTTCTTTTTTGGTTTTGAGAATGTCATGTATTTCTTCCCTTAAACGCCCCTTTCCTACGCCGTGAATAACAATCAATGAAGGTTGACGATGGGCAATGGCCAGATCAAACCATTTTTCAAATTCAGACAATTGAATGCCGATGATCTCGATATTACTGAGATGATCGTATTTGTCTGTCAACTTTTCAATGTGAAGATCAATCACCGATCTTGCGGGAGGTAAATGTTGACGCACTTTGGATGCATCATAAATTTTATAACCCTTATTGGACAATTTAGATAGATCTACATAATCTTCAGCTTCATTCTTCTCAGGATATTCTTTAAACAGCTGATAAGAAAAAGTAGGTTCATTATTTTCTTTCAAGGCTTCAATCCGTTGAAAGATTTGCTTAGGTTTTAGTTTTAGTTGTGCTTCATAGTGAGCAGCTTTCCCTTTTTGGGGTGAGAGTAAGGAGAAATCAATAGCGAATGATGGACTATCATTTACTGCTTCAAAATCAATATCGTGTAGATAAAAATCGTGAAAGCCCTGTACCTGATTCACCAATTCAAAATTCAGATCATTCAAAAAGAATTGTTTGTAGGTAAATTGATAAGCATCCGGTGTTTTATTTACCAAATGCACTTTCAGTAACTCTACTACTTCATCATTAAAATCATCCAATGCAAATTTGGGAATGAAAGATAGCCATACCCCATCCGCTACTTGTATTTGATTGGGTTTGGGTTTTTCCTTGGGAACCTGATCGATGTATTGTTTGGGAGGAAGTTTTTTTTCCGGTTCCTGTTTCTTTTTAGTGAAGCGATAGAAATATGGAAAATCGATCTGATCCATGTAAGCCGGGAACTTCACACCCCTCACTTCAATCATGACCATTTTGTCATTGATCAATTCAATCACCTTTCCTTCTTCATTGCTGTGCAATACGATAATATCATCACCAACCTGGTACTTCATGTCTCACAAAATTTCGCTGCAAAGTTAATCAGATTCGATCAGGATTCGGTATTCAATCTACTGCGTTTGCGCCCGTATAAGAAGTAGATCGATAATCCAATACCCATCCAAATAAAGAACCATAACCAACTTACGGCAGGTATTTCGATCATCAGGTATAAGCAACACAAAGCTCCTAGCACCGGTATCAATGAATGATTCTTCAGAAAACTATACACAGCAGTAACCAAAGCAATCAATACAAAGACGAGGAATAATATTTCTTGATAGCCTTCTGATCCTATATTCTGAAAAGCAGCCATGATACGATCCCAAGAAAAATAAACGAATACTGCCACCAATGCAGGAATCAATAATTTACCATTGATATAAGGCAATGTAAAGGCATTGCTTCCTTTGGCTTTTGCGATACGTGGCAGTGCCAGTACACCAAAACATACCAACACAAAAGCGAATAAAGTGCCGATACTGGTAAGGTCTGTCATAGTACCACTAGACATAAACAATGCAGGCACACCCGCCATTAAACCGGTTAAAATCGTTGCAAAAGAAGGTGTTTGGAATTTAGGATGTACTTGTGCGAATTTCTTTGGCAACAATCCATCCCTACTCATACTCATCCAGATACGTGGTTGTCCGAGTGCGAATACCAACAATACACTGGTGGTAGCGACTACCGCACTGATGGATATGATATAACCGATCTTATTCATTTTAAGCTTATCAAATACATAAGCCAAAGGATCATCTACTTTCAGTTCACTGTAATGCACCATACCTGTTAGTACCAGCGCAATCAAAATGTACAAGCCGGTACAGATCAACAATGAATAGATCATGCCTTTAGGCAGATCTCTTTGTGGATTTTTACATTCTTCTGCAGTAGTAGAAATGGCATCAAAACCTATATAGGCATAGAACACAGCGGATACTCCTGCTAATACCCCACCAAAACCATTGGGCATAAAAGGAGTCCAGTTATCTGTGTCTACATAAAAGAAGCCCATTACGATCACAAAAATGATCACCCCAATTTTGAACATCACCATGGCGTTGGTACTCTTCTTGCTTTCTTTAATACCGATATATGCCAAAACAGTAATCAGCGCTACAATCATAAAAGCAGGAATATTAATAATCATCTTCCATCCTCCCAGTACAGGGGCATTTATAATGGCATCATATCCCATTCTGGCATGATTGGTCATGCTCTCTAATGTCTTTCCTTCCGCCATACCTTTCATTGCTTCCTCATAACCCAATTGCGCATTCGAAGCATTGGTGGCGAGCCAGCCGGGTAGGTGAATACCAAATCCTTCCAATAGATTATTAAAATATCCGCTCCAACTAATGGCCACAACGATATTACCAATCGAATATTCAAGTATCAATGCCCAACCAATGATCCAAGCGATCACTTCACCAAAAGAAACATAGGCATAAGTATAAGCACTTCCGGCGATGGGAATTCGACTCGCGAATTCCGCATAACAGAGGGCGCTAAAGCCACAGGTGATGGCCGTAATGACGAATAAAACAGCAATCCCGGGTCCGCCATTATATGCAGCAGTACCTATGGTTGAAAAAATACCCGCGCCAATTACAGCGGCAATACCCATAAATGTAAGGTCACGTACCCCCAGTATTTTTTTTAATCCGGTACCATGACCATCTGTATGACCTGCCGCGGCTTCTGCCGCAATTTTATCGATGGATTTTCTTCTGAATAAAGAAGCTGACATGCTCGTTGGTTTTGGTATAAAGCAATCTGAACAGATACAAATGGTTGATCACAATTTGTATCGATGACAAGATAAATGAATCCTGTTAATATTCGCGCTGTATCAGGAAATTAGCCAGTTCTTGCAGGGGTTCCTTACGAACAGACCGAACAGCAATGGCTTCCAGATGATGTAAAGCGGTTTGGAGATATTTATCTTTTAATTCTTTTGCCCAGTCATCAATATTGCAATCACGGAATATCTGTAGCACCTGTTCCACTTTATCCGGAGGGTTTTGCTGCATCAACTGAAACAGTCTGTTTTTTTGCTCAGTATTGGCAACTTCCAATGCATGCAACATCAGAAATGTTTTCTTATTCTGACGGATATCTCCACCTACATCTTTTCCAAATTTTTCCGGGTCACCAAAAGCATCTAAATAATCATCTTGTACTTGGAAAGCGATACCCAGATTCTTGCCAAACTCATACAGGTGTTTACAATTGCCTTCACTGGCACCACCAATGATGGCTCCCATTTCCAAACTGGCTGCTAATAACACAGATGTCTTCAAGCTGATCATATGAATATAATCATCCAGTGATACTGAACTACTTTGTTCAAAGTCCATATCCATTTGCTGTCCTTCGCAAACCTCTCTTGCGGTTTTATTAAAAAGATGGATGATGCGATGCAGGTATTGGGGTTGTATTTTATTCAAATAATCATAGGCTTTGATCAGCATCACATCACCTGCTAATAAAGCTGTACTCAATCCGTATTTCATGTGTACAGTTTCCATCCCCCTACGAAGGGGTGCTTCATCCATGATATCATCATGAATCAATGTGAAATTGTGAAACAATTCAATTGCAGTGGCCAGTTCAAAACTATCGGGATGGATCTCATCGAATAATTCATTTCCCATCAAACACATCACAGGTCTGATTCTTTTTCCACCCCATGATAAAAAATATTCATTGGGTTCGTATAAACTGGCCGGCTGCTGAGGAAAGTGTCTGACCGCAAAATGGTCAGCAAATTTTGTTACTAAATCTTTAAAACTGTGCATAGTACAAACCTAAATATAAAACCAAAAGTAACCTTAACTATTCCTTCCGGAATCACAGGATTATTTTTGGCACGATTTTATCTTATACAGACAAAAACACTGTTATGAAAAAGATAGTTCTGTTAACCCTTATCATTTTTGCTGCCAATGCAGCGATGTCTCAAAGTACCGGATCCACTTACAAAACAGCGTTAGGTGTAAAAGTATATCCCGGAGCCATTAGTATCAAGCATTTCACAAAAAGCAATGTGGCACTGGAAGGACTTGGATATATCTCCAATGATGGTTTTCGTTTAACGGGTTTATATGAGTACCATGGCGATTTTACCGGTGTGGAAGGATTGAAATGGTATATAGGTGGTGGTGCTCACCTTGGCGTATGGAGTGACAACTGGCGCAATCGTTATCCCACACGTAATGATGGTTTAGCCATTGGCGTGGATGGTGTATTGGGTGTTGATTACAAGATCAAAGGCGCTCCGTTGAACCTTAGCTTCGACTGGCAACCTTCCTTCAATTTTATCGGATACAACTACTTTGAAGGTGGCTGGGGAGGAATTGGGATTAGATATACTTTTTAAATAAAAAACAGAGGAATATGAAATAAGAAATCAGAAAATAAACATTACTTTCTGATTTCTTATTTCATGTTTCTTATTTCTCGGTTTTATTAAACAAGCTTTCTACAAAAGCATGTTTATTAAAAATAATCAGGTCATCAATTTTTTCTCCTACGCCGATATACTTAACAGGGATTTTAAATTGATCAGCGATTGCAAGTACAACGCCGCCTTTGGCCGTTCCATCTAATTTGGTAATAGATAATGCAGATACTTCTGTCGTAGCAGTAAATTGTTTGGCTTGCTCCAATGCATTTTGTCCGGTAGAGCCATCCAATACCAGCATCACTTCATGAGGAGCATCAGGAATTACTTTTTGGATCACACGTTTGATCTTACTGAGTTCATCCATCAGGTGCAGTTTATTGTGTAAGCGACCGGCGGTATCTATGATCACTACATCGGCATTACGCGCAACAGCACTTTTCACGGTATCAAATGCAACGGCACTGGGATCAGAACCCATGGCTTGTTTAACGATGGGCACACCTACTCTTTCACTCCAAATGGTCAATTGATCAACAGCTGCTGCACGAAAAGTATCAGCGGCACCTAAGACTACTTCCTTTCCTGCTTTTTTATAATTGTGAGCGAGTTTTCCGATGGTGGTGGTTTTACCAACGCCATTTACGCCTACTACTAATATTACATAAGGCTTTCTTCCTTCGGGGATTTCGAAATCCTGATAAGAAAGCTCAGGAGCATCCACAAGAATAGCTGCGATTTCTTCTTGTAGAATTTGATTGAGTTCAGCAGTATTCACATACTTATCTTGCTTCACTCGTTTTTCAATTCTTTCAATGATTTTGATCGTGGTATCAATTCCTACATCCGCACTTACCAGAGCTTCTTCCAAATTATCGAGCACTTCATCATCTACCGTGGTTTTTCCGGCTATTGCTTTGGTAATTTTAGAGAAAAATCCTTCTTTGGTCTTTTGTAATCCCTCATCCAGACTCTCTTTTTCTTTCTTCCCGAATAATTTATCAAACAAACCCATGATACCTTGTTTTAAGGATGCAATTAAATACAAAAAGCCTTCTCGTAAAAGAGAAAGCTTTTAATATGATAAGGTCAGAACGATTATTTCTCTGACATGAAGTCTTTTACCTTGTCTTTGTGTACAATAGCTTCTTTGAAGGTGTATGCACCTGTCTTTGGGCTACGTACCGCTCTGATTACTTTAGTCCAGTTCTTAGCTTCAGCGGCTGCTTTCTGGTCTTTTACTTTCGCGTTTTTGGAAGCTGCTTTTGCCATGATTATTTGATTTCTTTATGAACGGTTACTTTTTTCAAAATCTGATTGAACTTTTTCAGTTCCATACGCTCAGGCGTATTTTTCTTGTTTTTGGTAGTGATATAACGGCTAGTGCCTGGCAGACCAGTGGTCTTATGCTCAGTGCATTCCAAAATCACCTGTACCCTGTTACCTTTCTTTGCCATTGTATTAGGTAGTTTTTTCTTTTTGTTAATTAGATCTTAGCGCCTTGGGCTCTCATTTCTTTGATCACAGTTGCCAAACCATTCTTGTTGATGGTTCTTAAAGCATCAGTTGAAACCTTCAGGGTTACCCAACGGTCTTCCTCAGCAAAAAAGAAACGCTTCTTTTGTAAATTCGGTAAAAAACGACGCTTGGTCTTAATGTTTGAGTGTGAAACACTATTTCCTACGATCGGCTTTTTTCCAGTAACCTGACATACTCTTGCCATGACTCAATTTTTTTCGGGACGGCAAAGGTAGGGAAATGCTCCAAAATATCCATACGAATTTCTCTTTTTTTAATGAATTTGTTCACAGTTTCCGTAAAAATTTCATTTGGAAGTAATTTTTGAGGCTGGTTTTCCACATTTCCTCACCCCTCCACCCAAATTTTCAAAAAAAATTCTGTGACCTTCTGCGCCCTCAGTGGCAATAAATGCCACAGAAAGCACTGAAAATCACAGAAATAGGGATTATAATCTGATGATGTCTCCGAAGAAGACCGCATTCATGAATAGTTTGGAAGTTCCCAACCAGAAGGCTCTGAAATTGAGATTATCGACCATGGAAATTACTTTTCCCCGGCCTACTGCATCGATGTTGATAGCAGCACTTTTCTTAACCACTTCTTTATATCCACGGTACAAATACCCGCTTTGCAAAGGATTATCGGTATACATCACCGGTGAATCATATGGGTTATTATTCTGATCCATGAATAAGGTATTCGATTTAAAAATGGTTACCGACGGTTGGCGGTAACCATAGGCCAATGGATGGGTAAGATCTAATTGTGCTTCAAATAAGGAACCAGCCATATCTTTTGCACGCATTTCATCTGAACGGAGATAATAAGGCAATTGTAAAGTTGTATCTCTTTTTTCCTCCGCATTTCTGAAGATCACTTTGGTAAATCCATTGGCAGCAAGCCATTTGGTAGCATCTTCTGTAGCTACCAAGGTTCCACCAGCACTTATCCACTCTTTTAATTTATCCTGAGCAGACTTATTCAAATTGTTATAAGAACCCGAAGGCATGATAATCACGTTGTATTTATCGGCATTGATGGAATTAAAGCGATCTACATCCACAATACTCACGGGTATATTGTATCGGATATCGATCATGTGCCATATTTCTCCCACATCTGTAGCACTGGTGCCATTGCCACCAAACATCATAATTTTCGGTTGTTTTACATTGTTGAAACTGGCACTTCCCAGATCGATTCCACCAGTAGCCAAACCAGTTGGCAATGCAAATAACTCAACACCACTAATTTCAGCTTCTTTGGCGATCATAACAGCCAGTTCTTTCCCTTTTAGTACCTGTGTTGCCGCAGGTATTACAATAGTACCATATTCAAAAGATTCTTCCTTACCATCTACCATCATTTTGAATTTCTGCGTGGCTACCTTAGCCTTGATACCTTTTGCCTGTAATCCATATAATACTTTAGGCGCATTATAATCATCCCAGCGAAAAGCATAGGCAGCGGCATTCGGTAACGAATTCATAATGGGGATACTTAATGGTACTCCATTTATTACTTTAACTCCAAGCAATTGATCGTAGCTGGTTTTAACCTCTGCAGTTGGCATACCAAATGCCAGTGACATGGTCCAGGCGGTTACATCATAGAAAAGACTGTCTTTATACTCAAATGTTTTTTCAAAAACAGTTTTAATGATTTTGAATTGTTGCTGATTGGCAGGAATAACAAAGGACTTACCCGCTTTAAATTGTTTACCATCTGCCACATAATCCTGTTTAAGGCTGAAGATATCTACCTGATGGCGTAACAGCATTTCAATAAAGATTTTTGTACGGGTTCGATCATACTGATCACCAACTACAAAAGCTTTGACAGGATAAGCTGCGGATTCTTTTTCCACTTCTTTATAAAAATCACGCTGGTATTTCAACATATCCACCCGCAACTGTTTTGCAGCTTCTAAAGTAGACAGTGCTGCGGTAAACTGGTTGCGTACAGTAAATGGAAAAGTGAGCAATCCATTTTCCGTATCTTGCGCATGTCCGCGACTACTTGCTTGTTCAAAAAGAATACCTACTCCTCCGTTGATATCAGGATAAGTAGACCCTTTCCCATAATAAAAATCATCATAACCTTCTTTCGTAAAATACAAAGAGCCGATGCTATCAAAGAATTTAGCGTGATAATTTCCGATAGCAGCTGTTAATTCCTGATTCTTTGCCGGCGTATTCGGATTCACCCTTGATGGCACACCGGGTTGAAAAAAGAATGAAGCATTACTACCCATCTCATGATGGTCTGTCAAAATATTCGGCTTCCACTGATGAAACAATTGTAAGCGATTCTGACTTTCTCTATGTTGTGCGGGTAACCAATCACGGTTCAGATCAAACCAATAATGATTGAATCTTCCACCCGGCCATACTTCATTGAACTCTCTAGCTTGCGGATCAGATACCAAGGTCTGACTCTTGTGCATATTTGCCCAGGTTGCAAAACGATTCAATCCATCCGGATTAAAAGAAGGGTCTAGCAAAATCACTGTTTTGTCTAATAAAGCATCTACTTCCGGGCCTTGCGCGGCAGCTAAATAATAGGTGGTCAATAAGGAAGCATTAGAACCACTGCTCTCATTACCATGAATACTATGACCAATCCAAACAACAGCAGGCATTTCATTCAGATTCAGGTTTGCAGATTGATTGGTCTGTGTTAACTGCAGATGCTGTTGACGTATTTGTTCTAGATTTTGATGATTTTTTGGAGAAGTGATGATCAATGCCAATTGTGAACGTCCTTCATAAGTAGTACCCAATTGCTGTAAAGTCACACGATCTGAAGCAGCATCCACTGCTTTCATATAATTCACCAAACGATCATGTGTAACATGCCACTCTCCCACTTCATGACCAATTATGGAAGCGGGTGTAGGAATTGACGGATTGTACCGTACATTTTTAGGTAAGTAGTAATCTAAATTCTGAGCCTGCACACCAATAGTCAGTAGCAGGACAACAGCAAAAAGCAAGTTTCTCATAATGGCTATTTAAGTTGCCTAAGATAGGAAAAACAAAAAAGCCATTCATGAATTGAATGGCCTAATAGGTGAATACAAAAAGAAATCAGATCAATTGCATGATCATCACTTTTGGATCCACATAAACAGTATCATGATCGAAGTCCAATTTCATTCGCCACTTCTGCATGGTGACGGCACCTATGACTGCTTCTTCAGTCAAACCGGGCACCACTAAAAATTCATCACTGACCATTACTTCATTAATATAAAATTCAAGTCTCGCCACATAGGTTACTTCTATACGATGACCTTCACTGGCGGTAGTGATATACCGAGATGATGGTAATTTGTCCTTATTGGCTATACTATCGATGTGGTCAGGATGTATACAAGATAAATTAGCTCCACTATCAAAAAGAGTGTACAATGTCTGTTCTCCTTTCGAGCCAACAAATAAAAGCGGTAGTTTAATGACTGACATATAGAAAAGTTATTGTCATGCTAATGTACTATTCATCGGCATGAAAACAACCCTTCTAAAAAGATTTGCGGGAAATACGGTAAGACAATTCGCACTAGGCGAATTATGCATACATTTCTTCTCTCAATTCCTTCACACGCTTATCTTCCATGTACTCATCAAATGTCATCAAACGATCAATGATACCTTTAGGTGTTAGCTCAATGATACGATTGGCAACCGTTTGCATGAATGTATGGTCATGAGAAGTCAGCAACACGATTCCGGGGAAACTGATACAACCTTCGTTGAAGCTCTGAATACTTTCCAGATCCAAGTGGTTGGTAGGCTGATCCAATACAATTAAATTCGGATTCTGCAACATCATTCTACTTACCATACAACGTACTTTCTCTCCTCCACTCAATACATTGGTCTTCTTCATGATATCATCCCCACTAAACAACATCTTACCCAAGAATCCACGAATGAATGGCTCATCAGCATCTGTTACATGTGATGGAACAAATTGACGCAACCAATCCATCAGGTTTAACCCTTCTGTAAAAAATTCATTATTCTCTACCGGCAGGTATGCTTTTGTAATGGTGGTTCCCCACTCATACTTTCCGCCATCTGCTTGTATTTTTTCATTGATGATTTCAAAGAAACTGGTTACTGCCAATGGATCCTTACTTATAAAAGCTATCTTCTCTCCTTTATTGATACTAAAGTTCACTTTATCAAACAACACACGTCCATCTACTGCTTTTTTCAGATTCTCCACATTCAATATCTGGTTACCCACTTCACGTAAGGGCTGAAAAATGATACCCGGATATTTACGATTCGATGGTTCAATTTCTTCAATCGTTAATTTTTCCAAGGCTTTCTTTCTGGATGTAGCCTGCTTACTTTTCGATGCATTCGCAGAGAATCGAGCAATGAAGTCCAATAAAGCCTGACGCTTCTCTTCTACTTTTTTGTTCTTATCGTTGATCTGTCGACTCATCAATTGTGATGACTCGTACCAGAAAGTATAGTTACCCGTAAACACTTTGATCTTTGAGCGATCCACATCTGCAACGTGTGTACAAACTGTATCCAGAAAATGTCGGTCGTGACTCACCACCAATACAATATTCTCATAGTCGGCTAAGAAATTTTCTAACCATCCGATGGTTTCGATATCCAGACCGTTGGTAGGTTCATCCAATAAGAGGATATCAGGATTTCCAAACAATGCCTGCGCCAATAACACACGCACTTTCATGTTGGATGGGATATCTTTCATCAGACTGTTATGCATGTCGTCTTTGATTCCCAAACTACTTAATAAGGTAGCGGCATCACTTTCAGCGGTATACCCACCCATTTCACCAAATTCGGCTTCCAACTCACCGGCACGGATACCATCTTCTTCAGAAAAATCAGCTTTGGCATAAATGGCTTCACGCTCATGCATGATATCCCACATTTTTTTGTGGCCCATCAACACGGTATTGAGAACAGTGCATTCATCAAACTCAAACTGGTTTTGTTTTAAGAATGACATACGTTCACCGGGGGTAATCTCAACGGATCCTTTATTGGGTTCAATTTCTCCGCTCAATATTTTGAGAAAAGTTGATTTACCGGCTCCATTGGCACCAATTACACCATAACAATTCCCTTTTATGAAATTGATATTTACTTCATCGAACAATACCCTTTTACCATAAGCCAGGGTGATATTTCTTGCACTGATCATTGCTTGCTTTGTTTTTCAGGCGGCAAAATTACGGTGAAACAATGGATTTATCTTTGTTTTTCCTAAAGCCTTCTTAGGCAACAAAAAGGGGCTGTCATTGCTGACAACCCCTTCTATCCTATTAAAAACTGACGCTTGTTACCTCACTTTAATCAACTGTACCACTTTGCGTTGGTTACCTTGGGTAAACTCAGCATAATAAGTACCGCTCATAAAGCTTGCTCCTACCTGTACAGTGCTGTTAGCACCCAAGTTAGCCTTGCTTTCAACAGCTCTTCCTGTTGCATCTGTGATACGCATTTGAACCGGCGCATCATATTTGCTTTGCAGTTTGATAGTGAATACAGAAGCACTTGGATTTGGCATTACTGTTACTTGTAATTGAGTAGCTGATTGGGTATCCGGTTGTTTAACTGTTTCTGCTGTCAATGTAGCATTAGTATTCGTGTTAGTTATTGTTACGACTGGCACTTGAGCTGAACAACTAAAATTATTCCAGATTACGTTTTTACCTTCACTTTCTACTTCTTCGGCTATAAACAAGCCAACCATTTGTACATTATCATCACAATCTTTTTCACTATGGCTATTGTGATTACAATCTTTATGGCCATGTTTATTGTTGTTATGCTTACATGACTTAGAACTGTGTGCCTTATGGTCGCATCTATCATCATCATCATCATTACCATTACCACCACGTATTTTCAGTTTCCCATTCGGTATATAAATATTGGCTACTATCTTGGTATCATCTCCTTTTACATAGAACTTCTCTTCATCACATTTTGTATCACCCAAGTAGAATGTTATACTATGGTAATCAGGATTCACGATTACATCGTTTCCAATACTTACATTTTTACTTACTCGCACACTGGTTGGCTGTGTAAAGCGAACATAACTCATTGTGGTTTTTGAACCTTTATCAACTCTTAATTCTTCAATATTTACCACTGCAGATGTAAACCTGATGCTGGCTCCTTCTTCTACTTTAATGCTTCCAAAAATGGTTCCATTCAATGTTACATTAGCACCCTTGCGTATATTCAGATCTTTGAAGTTACCATTTAAAGTTACCGTTGTATTAGCACCCACCGTATTGCTCGGCAAGTATTTCGTTACACTGGTATTATACTGCATAGTAGGTAAACTTACTGTTGCCACACCAATAATCTGACTTAATATAGTTACACCTTTATCTTTATCAATTTCCGGCGCCTTTACAAAAGATCCAGCTCCGTTCACTTTGCTGTATTTTTTGAATTCTGCTTCACCTTTACTGCTCATAACACCCACACTTCCTGTTTGTACTTCATTATACGCCCCCAGTTTCACTTCTTTAGAAGCTAGGATGGTATAACTGTTGGTCAGGTTTTGTTTGTTGTACTGATAAGTAGCAGGGAACTCGCTGGTACATCCGTTTGCATCGGTGATAAACAGTTTGTACAATCCATCCGGATTTGTTAATCCTAAAGTTAATACCTGTGTACTACCTACTGTATTGCCATTCAGAGACCAGTTATAAGCGAATGGTCCGTTCTGATTACCAAATCCTGTAAGCGTAAACTCTTTACAGAATACATTTGGTGATGCCGCCTGGGCAGTAGGTACCGGCAAAGGATTGATCTTCACAGTGAAACTACAGTTCGATACATTACCATGAACATCTGTTACTGTATAAGTTACTGTTGATGTACCTATCAAGAATACGCCACTTGCATTGGTTCCATTTCCTGATCTTGAAGTTGCACCTGATACAACATAAGATGTACTTGCAATACCGCAATTATCAGACTGAACGAGAACTGGAATGTTATAGTTATTGTTTCCGCCAACATTTGCACAGAATACCTGATTGGTAAGACATGCTATTACTGGTTTTTCTGTATCGTTAACAGTTACTGTTTGTGTAGCTGTTGATACATTACCATGAATATCTGTTACTGTCCAGATTACAGTTGTTGTTCCAACCGGGAATGTAACTGGTGCATTATTAACTACAGATTGCACACCACAATTATCACCGGTTGATGCATTTCCAAGACTTGGTGTTGCTATACATTGTCCCTCATCATTACTCACCTGAATAGCCGCAGGAGCCGCAATGGTTGGTTTTTCTGTATCATTCACCGTTACAGTAAAGCTTCCGCTTACCTGATTTCCAGATGCATCAGTTGCTGTATAAGTAACTGTAGTATTCCCTACAGGGAACAGAGAACCTGGCGCATGTGTTGAGCTAATGGTTACACCCGGACAATTATCTGTTGCAGTTGGTGCAGTCCAGTTTACTTTGGCACCACAAACCGAAGCATCATTTGATACGCTAATGTTTGTTGGCAAATTTGAAATAACTGGTTTTTGAACATCTGTAACTACTACATCAAAACTACATGTAGATGTGTTTCCTGATTCATCAGTAGCTACAAAAGTATTGGTTGTTGTACCAACTGGGAACAAAGAGCCACTTGGCAAACCTGCTGTTTGAGTAATGGTTGCAGAAGAACCTTGATAGCTGATGATGACCTGACCATGGCCGTCATTTACACCGGTAATATTTACTTGATTGGTACCCTGATTATAAGATGTACCACCTACTACAGGTTGAGTACCTGCACCACAAAGTGTATTATCACCGCCATTACCACCGCTATAACCACCACCACCACCAGGGCCGCCGCAATTACCACCGCCACCGGCACCACCACCAAAACCTCCAGCAGTACCGAAATATCCATTGCCTCCAATTCCACCTGCACCACCATTGCCTCCATTGAGAGGAGATTTACCACCCAGACCTGGATTAGCAACAGTGCCGCCACCATTGGATAACCATCCGGCTCCGCCGCCACCACCATTGTTAATACCACAATTAAAGTTACCTCCCAGTCCGCCATTACCTGATCCACCTAAAGTAGCCAGACCCGGTTTAGCCTGTTGTGAGTTACAGGTACCAAGACCTGTTCCTCCACCGGCAGCCAACATCAATGTATTACCGGTAGTACTGTTCCAAACAAAGGAACCACCACCTCCACCGGTATTCAAAACATTCGTACTATTAATCGCATCCTCCCCATGTCCGGCTACCAGTATTTGCAATACTTGACCCGGAACCACAGTAAAGTCGCCTTGGATAGATGCACCTTTTCCACCATTTCCACCTCCACCAAATCCATTGATACTATTACCACCGCGACCTCCCAATGCTTTGATATTTATTTTTGTAACACCTGCAGGAACAGTCCAATTGATGATGGATCCTGTATAAGCGAATGTGAGACTACCTGATGGTCCAACACAATTATCAGTTGCATTCACCGCGTAGTTTACAACAGCACCACATTTATTCGGATCATTATTAACTGCTACGTTTGGCTGACAAATAATTACCGGTGGTGTTACATCTTTGACGGTTACTGTTTGTACCGCAGTTGTAACATTACCACTGGCATCGGTTACAGTCCAGGTAACATTTGTTACACCTTTTTCAAACTGTGTAGGTGCATTATTCGTTACAGTCCAGCCAGTACAATTATCTGAAACGACAGGAGTACCTAGGCTAACATTAGTTGCGATACATACACCTGCATCCGTATTCACTGTTACATTAGCGGGTGCTGTTACTACCGGTGCCAAGTCATCTACTACCGTAATAGTAGTGGAACAAGTACTGCTCGCTCCCTTGCTATCAGTAACTGTCAATACCACATTTGTCACACCTTTTGCGTAAGGTCCGGCCGGCAATACCGAATAAGTCAATGCATCACCATTAGGATCACTTGACCCATTATTGAAATCAGCTGCAACAGCTATACCCTGACAATTTGCATTTGCTGATACAGTCAGCGGCTTACAAACAGCTACAGGAGGTTGATTACAATAAGAGTTAGGATCTATTACTGATACAGTTGCTGTACAACTGCTCTGATTACCCTGAGCATCTGTTGCTGTTAATACTACATTGAAAGTATTTCCGGCATCAGCACAGCTATAAGAAGTCTGGCCACTAATAGAGAGCGTCACAGCTCCACAATTATCAAAACTACCATCGTTTATAGATGCTGCCGTTATAGAAGCAGTACCATTGGCATTGATGGCTACACTTATATTTTTACATTTAGCTACAGGAGGCACATTATCAGTAGCGCCCACTACTACCGGTGCAGATGTATTAGTACATCCAAACTGGTTGGTAACGGTTACACTATAGGAACCTGCTTGTGTAACTGTAATGGCTTGTGTTGTAGCACCATTACTCCATTGGTAAACACTACCTGCACTAGCAGTAATCACCAAAGACCCATTACAAAGTGTTGCATTACCGGAAGGTGTTGTGGTTACAACAGGTGCAGGGCTTACTGTTACAGTCACAGGACTTGAAGTACCGGAACATCCACCTGCATTGGTAACAGTTACAGAATAATTACCGGTAACTGTGGCTACATATGTTTGTGAAGCGGCTCCATTAATATCCACACCATCTTTCTGCCACTGGTAACTATCACCCAGATTTGCACTCATGGTAACTGTTTGTCCCTGACAAACGGTTGATTGACCTGCGATGATAACAGCAGCAGGTGCTACGGTTACTACAGCAGTGCAGGTTGAAACATTTCCGGCACGATCTGTTACTGTCAAGGTTACATTATTGGCTCCGATATCCGCACAAGTAAAATTCGTTTTGCTTAATGCCAATGATTGGATACCACAAGCATCGCTGGAACCATTATCTACCATCTGGGGGGTAATGGTTACAGTACCAGTGGGCGATAAAGCCACAGTAATATTTTTACAAGAAGCAATAGGTGCTGTATTGTCTACAACAGTGCTATTGTTTCTATGCACACGAAGTGTGTTGAATGAGATACCACTGGTTGCAATATCAGGAACATAATCACCATCCAGATCTCCAATCAAAATGCCACTCACTTCCGCCTGACCGGGATAGTCAACACGAGGAGCGAATGATATATTACCCTGACCTGAACTGGTATTTTTGTATACCGAAAAGACACTCACTCCGCTTGACTTGGTTACTAGATCAACATTGCCATCTCCATCTGCATCACCCACACCCAAACGATAGTTTGCATTAGTGCTTGTGAGATTAACAGTTGGTGCAAATGAGATCGTACCGGGTACCGATGTATTTCTGAAAACAGATGTTGTACCTCCATTGTGGTTATTGGTTACAAAATCTATTTTATTGTCTTTATCAAAATCACCTAAGAATAAACGATAAGGATAAGAAGAATTGGTTGGAAAAGAAACTGCTGAAGCAAAGGAGAAGGTAGTAGAACCCGGCACAGTTGTATTTCTCAATGCTGTTACACTATTATCGCTAGGACAACTGGTTCCAACATCAGGTCTGCCATCACCGTCTACATCGGCAATAGCTACCCCTGTTAAATAAAAGGTATTACTGAAAATCTGTGCAGTTGCAAAACTAATACTTCCGGTCGTAGATGTATTACGTAATGCTCCAATATTGGGGCCTGAACCATATACAAGATCCATTTTTCCATCACCATTGATATCACCTGTTGCCAGTTGGTAACTACTGCTTGCAGGAATATCAACAGGAGTTGCAAAGCTAAGTGTTCCGGGAACGCTCGTATTTCTGTAAATACGTATACCATTGATACCATTATCGACTACTGCAATATCTATCTTCCCATCACCATCGAAATCTCCGGTTGATATACAACGAGTAGCTCCCTGGAAAACAAGATCAAACTTTGGCGCGAAATTAAAAGAACCTGGATTGCTCTGGTTGCGCATAACAGATACTCTGTTCGCCGTAAAACCACAAACAAGTAAATCAGGTTTCCCATCCAAATCAATATCTTGAGAGATCATTTGGTAACCTCCACTTACATTGGCAGAATAAGAAACTGTGCTATAGGTGGTGGAGTTGATACTGGTACCACAAAAAATTCCATTAAAAGATAATGGGGAAGCACCCACTAAGCCACATGCATTACGAACCGTAATAGGTCCGTATGTAGCACCAACAGGTACCCTCACTTCAAGTACCCCAAACGATGCCGAGATTACTTGAGCCTGTGTTGCCCCAAAAAACACTTGGTTGTTTGCAGGAATAGGATCAAAATTTGATCCATTGATGGTCACCACACTACCAATAAACCCCGTTATTGGGGAAAAGCTATTGATGGTAGGTTTATTACATACCTGTGCCTGCAACAAAGTAGTGCAGGACATGAGTATGACCGTTAGTAATAGTAATATTTTTTTCATGTACAGGTTTTTTAGGATTTGAATTCAATAGCAATTTTTACCTGAGTAGGATCATATCCTTCAGGCAGATCAATTTTCAGCACATTGGTACTAGCATCACTATTGCATTCCGCTTTGTAAATAGTTGCTTTAATCGTGCTGAATGATACTTCTTTAGAAAATTTTTGTTGAGTTACTGGATTCGTTATTTCAACCACAAATTTGCTAACCTGATCTACACTGCTTTCATTGAAAATCATCAGGTGTATCTGATTGGTAGTAGTGCATTTGATGACACGACCAAATACATCTATATGATTACTGGACTCACCAAGCTTATCCCAGTTTTTATAGACAACTTCTTCTTTTGGTTGATAAGATGTTGCATGAAGAGAAATGGAAAGAGACAAAAAGAAAAAAAGTACAGGCAATACAATACCGTACCGCTTTAGAAACATTTTCATAGCAGTTAGTTTTGGTTAAACGGATGAAATAGATCGCTATCGCTTTATCCACTTCAGTAAAATAATTTTACTGAATGTAGTTTAAGCCATATCGAAAACGTAGTATATCAACTACGTTTAATGAATGTCTACAATAATAGCTAGAAGAAAAAGACCATTTGATAATACCCGTCATATAATCGATAAGGCAGCTATTTCAGTAGATTAAAAACACTACTACACAAAATCAGATATACGCTTTCTTGTTAAAACCAAGTCTATGTTGCCATAAATCTTTCCCTTAGAGCTAACCGATAATAGTAACCTATATTAATAGGTATATCATTCATAATATTATTACCGATATACATCATAACACTAACATTACGATAACCAACCTAAAGAAATACAGTGTTTTTAGCTAAAAAAAACATACCGTATCCTCACTTACAATATGCTTCGATTAGAATAAATGGTTACTCATCTGAAAACAGTAGACTATAATTTTCAGGTATTGATTATACATGTCTATAAAATAAGCTTATAAAAGGTGTTGTCGAACTTTAATCAGGAACTTAAAAATTGATTAAATCCCGTTGACTTTCTTGAGCATATATATAGAATGCATACATCACCTTATCTTTACAGGATATCCCCTTATCTAATACCCATATGTATTCTGTACTTATTGCTGATGATAACATAATTGAAAGAGATGTAATTGCGTCACATTTATCAAGAATCAAAAAAGTTAAAGTAGTTGCAGAATGCACGGATGGCGCAGAAACAAGTGCATACTTATCTTTACACCAGATTGATATAGTGTTTTCGGATGTAGATATGCCAAGATTAAATGGTATCAATTTATTAAAGGGCATTCAAAACCCTCCCGTCTTTATTTTTATCTCTTCTTATCCAGAATACGCCGCAGAAAGTTATAACCTAGATGCCATAGATTATATCGTTAAACCCACAACCCTTGAGCGAGTACAAAAAGCCATTGATAAAGCCATAGATTACATCGAGATTAAAAATCAATCTCATCATTATTCAGATAAAATTCAGCAAGAATCTACACTGGAAGAAATTGGCAGTCATATCTCAACAGATGGATTTTTCTTTATCAGAGAAAATAATAACTATACAAAACTGAACATTCAGGAAATAACATTTATTGAAAGTATGGGCGATTTTTCTAGAATTCATACAACCGGACAAAAAAAATTTGTAGTACTGGTTAGCTTAAAGAATATCGAAAAACAACTAACGCAAAAATATTCAAACGGGTACATCGGCAATTTATCATTAATATTCTCCAAACGAATACCGTCAATAATAATGAGATCCTTTTGTCTGATAAGAGCGTAATTCCTCTGAGTATGTCTTACAGGCAAAACTTAATTGAATCTGTGTTAGACAAAAAAATTTTAAAACGTTTCGGAGATTAACAACGCTCAAAATCAATTCGAGCGCTTGTTCCATGCCCCGGTGAACTGTTGAAATGAATAGACCCTTTCATTAAATGAACAAAGGATTTACACAATAATACCCCAAGACCATTTCCTTTTTCTTGGCTAGTACCTAATGAAGAATTCACCACTTTAGCTACTGGATCATTGATATATTTTAGCTTATCTGCTGCGATACCAATTCCTTCATCCTGAATAACCAAATAACTCCCACTACTATCTTTTGCGGCTTGAATTCGTATTGTACCATTTTGATAACTAAATTTAACAGCATTACTTATTAGGTTTCTAATTACACATAATAACATTTCTTTATCGGCTAATACATTAACATCTATATCAATGTTCTGCTGAATCTGTAATTGCTTTTGTAAAATACTATCTGAAAATCCTGAGAGCGCTTGTTGTATTACTTCATTGAGTTGGAGCTGAATGGGTTGAGGCGAAAATCCTTTCATTTGTGTACTTGCCCATTTCAATAAATTATCCAATAGCTCTTGCGTATAGCCCAAAGTATTTTTCAGTTGCCCAGTATATATGCGAAGTTTTTCTTGAGAAAGCGTTTGATTATCTAATAAATAAGTAAATGCCATCAAAGAATTAATCGGAGTCCGCATATCATGACTAATGGTGCCCAATAACTGATCTTTTACAACCAATAATTCCTGAAGTGAATTTTTTTGCTCAGAGATAATAAGATTTAGTTTTTTAGCTTTTCGTTGACTATAGAAAATAATAGTACCTCCGATGAGCAATACAATCACAGAGATCAAAAAAAACAAATTCAAGTACTTATTAAACCTAAGTTCCAGTTGTTGATTATCGATCTGTTCTTTAGCAATGGCCTGCTCATAGTCTGACTTATCCTTTTGCTGCTGAAATGCTGCAACTTGTAAACTAGCTTCATTCTGTAACTTGGTTCTCTGTTGCAAAAAAAGTAGCTGTTGTAGATCCTTCTGCTTTTTTGCAAGCTCCAATTGTCCTCTTTGCGTAGCAGCTAATAATACCTGCTGCTTCAGTTCGTTATCCAATAATTGCCTGTTATATCTGTATTCTTTTTCTTTAACCTCAAAATCAAGTACCAACTGCTTCCGTGTAATTTCTCTTTCTTTTTCGGCATTGAATAAGCTATCTTTTATAACTACATATTGCTGAAAATAAAGTAATGCACTATCATAGTTCCCCGATTGCTCATGCATTTTACTAATGAGTTCATAGGCGTTTTGCAGATTGCCTGGAATTTTATATCGATCAGCGATACGCACTGCAGCATGTGCCATTTGCAATCCGGCAGTATAGTTTTTTTGTGAAAAAAAATATTGTGCATACCTGATTTTATTTTTGGATGAAGAAACATGATAATCATGCTTTTGATCCAGATTCATCACGGTTTCAAAATATTGTTTGGCTTTTGTATGATCACTCAATAACCCATACACTTCACCAATATTCGCATTAATGGATGCTGCTAAAGCAGGATCGTCTTCAAGAAGTGCAATAGGAAGCGCTTTTTTAAAATGCTCTAGTGCATGATTGTACCGTTGTGATGGCAAAACACCCAAGTTGATGAGATCCTGATCTTTCGCCTTCATAAAAGCAACCCCCATTGCCTCACTAACAACCCCTACTCCTCTTGAATTAGGCCCATTTTGAATAAATAACCCAAGCGCTAAATTGAGATAAGGAAATGCTTTATCAATCTGATTTAAGTCTGTAAACACTTCAGCAATATTCATATAACAACTGCCCACTTCTCTTTTCATTCCTAATTTTTCATACAGAGGAATGGCTTGCTGATTTTTCTCAAGTGCTTTGACATAGTCCTTACTATCCATATAAATAGCGCCGGTATTCAAAAGAACACGAGCCATGCCATAAGTATTATTTGAAGCATCCGCAATAGCATATGATTCTTGATAGTGCGCCAGCGCTTCTGAATACCGGGTCTTACTATGATAAAACAAAGCCGCTCTATACTGCGCATCATAAAGCTTGTTTTTCAAATTGAGTTTTGTAGAGAGTATACGAACACTATCAAGATACAACTCCATCGGATCGTATTGTTGACGACTTCCATAATACCTGAACACTTCATCATACAACTTCAATTTGATAGAATCTGTTTTGGGATACTTTCTGAGTGCATTGATAAGATCCGCTTCAGATGAGTACTGTGCATGAACTTTGGTATGACAAAAGCCGATAATACAAAACATTAGAATGAAACAACGCATCATAAAAAATCAGAACAGTTCTGCGTTATAAAATGATATTAAAGAAATAAGAGGAAGCGCGTTATAGAAAGCGCATGTAGGAATCGGGGGTATTGATTTTCTCACTTGTTGGTTGTTTGCGAATAAATAAGCACAAAGCGTTGTAATATAAGACTTTAGAAATTCTTAACAATATACTGTTCAATTTTAATAAATAGCCCTTGCTGTCGGACTCGCATCTAAATCAATAAACTCCTGGTGTAGGTATTTATGATAAGCAGTGATGGCTATCATCGCCGCATTATCGGTACAATATTCAAAAGCGGGGATAAAAGTTTGCCATCCATGTTTTTGACCTGTTTCTTTCAACGCATTACGCAAACCACTATTGGCACTCACACCCCCAGCTATACACACTTGCCTGATTCCGGTTTGCTGAACCGCTTTTTTCAATTTCTTGATCAAGATATTTACAATTGTGTACTGAACAGAAGCACAAAGATCATGGAGATGATGTTGGATAAAATCCGGCGATTGCCTTTGTAAAAAATATAAAACCGATGTCTTCAGTCCACTAAAACTAAAATTCAATTCAGGTATTTGCGGTTCTGCAAAACGAAATGCTTGGGGATTTCCTGTTCTGGCATATTGATCAATCAAGGGGCCGCCGGGATAAGGCAATCCCAAGAGCTTAGCTGTTTTATCAAAGGCCTCTCCTGCAGCATCATCAATGGTTTCTCCGATCACTTCCAAATCCAACGGTGAACGGGCTAATACGATCTGTGTATGTCCGCCACTCACTGTTAAGCATAAAAAAGGAAAAGAAGGTGCCGATTCCTTGATCAGGTTCGCCAATACATGTGCCTGCATGTGATGTACCCCTATCAATGGAATATTCAATGATAATGCCATGGATTTTGCAAACTGTGCTCCTACTAGTAAGCTACCGATCAAACCGGGGGCTTGTGTGAATGCGATAGCATTGATGGTTGACAGTTGACAGTTGGCAGTTGACAGTGCCTGATGCACAACCGGAACAATATTTTGCATGTGGGCGCGACTCGCCAGTTCCGGCACCACGCCGCCATATTGTTCATGAATGGTTTGATTGGCGATAAAGTTGGATAATATCTTTCCATCTACACATACAGATGCAGAGGTTTCATCACAAGATGACTCAATGGCTAATATAGAAATTGACTGGTTGATAAATTCTGCATTCATGAATGGTTTGCAAAATTACAGTAAGAAAAGAGTTGATGCTGATTATTTTGTTCTGATCGCAACCACCGGGTCCATTCTAGCTGCAATGGATGCCGGAATAATTCCGGAAATAATACCTAATCCAATACAAATACTCAACGCGAGAATGATAATATTGGGTGCAATATAAATGGGGAATGGAAGTACTGCACTTAAAACCAAGGACATCAACCAAACCAATGCCAGTCCAATCAATCCTCCTATGATACATAAAAATGCACTCTCTAATAAAAACTCCGTAAGAATGGTTCTTCTCTTAGCTCCAATTGCTTTTTTCAATCCAATTTGACTGGTTCTTTCCCGTACCGTTACAAACATAATATTGGCTACCCCAAATGCACCAACAATCAAACTCAACCCCGCAATTGCCCAACCACCTGCACTCACTTGTCCAAAGAAACCACTTACCTGTTCACTAAATTGTGCCACATCATTGCAGGAGAAATTGTTTTCTTCTGCCGGACTCAACCTTCTCAGTTGTCGCATCACACCCGTTAGTTCATCAGCCAATGCCGCGGAAGAGATATTGGGTTTACCTTGTACCATGATGACAGGACTATTCAAATCCGGATTGTATACACTGGCGAAATAGTTATAGGATACCAATACCGATTGATCATAATCAAATCCTCCAACAAAACTTTGACCTTGCTTCTTCACCACACCCACTATATTCAATCGTTTGCCATTATAGCTGATCTGTTTACCCACAGCCTTTTGAGGAGAGCCAAATAATTGTTCAGCAACAAAAAAACCAATCACGGCGGAGGTTGTACCACGTAAAAATTCCGCCTCATTCAAATAACGTCCTTGGTCGATCTCAATTGTCTGAATAGCATTGTACTCTTGTGTGATGCCGTAGAGATTAATATTGCTGAGAATATTGTCTTTGTAACTGATATTAGATGTGGTGGATACAAAAAAGGCAATATTGCTGGCCAACTGACTTTTCGTTTTGATAAAGCTCATCTCAGCTTCTTTCATAGCCGGACGCTTCACAAATTTCCACCAAGGATAGTCGGGACCACCGCCACTGTAATCCCATTTATCAATATAAATTGTATTGTTACCAAATGCTTTGATATCATTCTGTACTTTTCTTTCCAAGCTATCTACAGTAGCCAATACACCAATAATGCAGAAAATTCCAATGGTAATGCCAAACAGCGATAAAAAAGTACGTAGTTTATTGACCCTCAACTCTTGAAGTGCCATCCGGAAACTATTCCACAATATGCTGAGCAGCTTAAACATATTCAAATGTAAGGTGTGAACAGGAATAGATGGTGAGAATTTTATGGATGGGAAAGCATAAAAAAGACAAGTTTGTGGTCTATACATCTGAAATGTTCAAAGAGCATGACCACAGGACTATTTCAAGTTCAACAACATAAAAAACAGGCATAAAAACGAGAACAATTGCTTATTTCCTATTGTTTATCAACATTATGCATGAAAAAAGTTTTTCGTTTGAGAAATAGCTATCTCCTTCTGTGCTATTTTTGCAGCGATTTCTTAAAACATAAACTTGCGATATGACCTGGAAACAAGTATTTATTTCATCAGTTGGAAAGAAGCTGGTCATGGGACTTACCGGTATTTTCCTGATCCTCTTTCTAATCGTTCATGCCGGATTGAATGCCTGTATTTGGGCCAATGATGGAGGTGAAATGTTTTTGCATGCAGCCCATTTCATGGGTGGCAACTGGGTTCCCCGCATTCTTGAGATCGGACTTTTTGTAGGTTTTATCCTGCACATTTACCAAGGTTACCTCCTGACCCTTGAAAACAAGAAAAAACGTTCTGTAGGTTATGCAGTAGCATACAGCGATGGCAGCAAATGGTATAGTCGCAGTATGGGGCTGTTGGGTACATTAATCTTGTTATTCCTGATCATGCACATGTCTCATTTCTGGTTTCCGAACAGATCCAATCAGGGATTTCTTTTAGGCCCGGAAATCAATTTGTATGAAAAAATGAAAACGGAGTTCAGCGTTCTGTGGGTTGTTATTGTATATGTGATCGGTTGTATTTCGCTGGCTTATCATTTGGCACATGGATTCCAGAGTGCTTTCAAAACACTTGGTGTTCACAATAAAAAATATAACAAAATGCTGGTAAGCATCGGATATGGATTCTCAGTGATTGTTCCACTGGTTTTCGCGATGATGCCTATTAGTTTTTATTTTAAATGGATTCAATAGTGAAAAGTGAAAGGTAAAAAGTGAAAAATCCGTTTCACTTTTCACCTTTCACCTTTCACTTTTACTCTTTTTCACTTCAAAAATCGTCTCGTATGCTGAATGCGAAAATTCCCGCAGGACCTTTAGAAAGTAAATGGACAGATTACAAAGGACATTGTAAGTTGGTGAATCCTGCCAACAAACGTAAGTTGGAAGTGATTATCGTAGGTACCGGTCTTGCCGGCGCATCTGCTGCTGCATCTTTGGGCGAACTGGGTTATAAAGTGAAAGCATTTTGCTTTCAGGATTCGCCTCGCCGTGCTCACTCGATCGCTGCACAAGGCGGTATCAATGCTGCCAAAAACTATCAAAATGATGGTGATAGTGTTTTCCGCCTTTTTTATGATACGATCAAAGGAGGCGACTATCGTGCCCGCGAAGCCAATGTGCATCGTTTGGCTGAAGTGAGTGCTAATATCATTGACCAGTGCGTAGCCCAAGGTGTTCCTTTTGCTCGTGAATATGGTGGATTATTGAGTAACCGTTCATTTGGTGGTACGCAAGTACAAAGAACTTTTTATGCTGCCGGACAAACCGGGCAGCAATTATTGATAGGTGCTTATCAAGCATTAGAGCGTCAGGTGGCATTGGGTAATGTAAAGATGTACAGCCGTCATGAAATGCTCGAGATTGTTAAGATCGATGGTAAAGCACGTGGTATTATTGCTCGTGACTTAGTGAGTGGAAAACTGGAACGTCACTTTGGTCATGCAGTATTGCTTTGTTCAGGTGGTTACGGTAATGTATTCTATCTGTCTACCAATGCCATGGGAAGTAATGTAACCGCGGCATGGAAAGCACACAAGCAAGGTGCTTTATTTGGCAACCCTTGCTTTACACAGATTCACCCAACTTGTATTCCGGTGAGCGGAGATCATCAGTCTAAATTGACATTGATGTCAGAATCGCTGCGTAATGATGGTCGAATTTGGGTGCCTAAAAAACAAAATGATACCCGTAAAGCCACTGATATTCCGGAAGATGAGCGTGATTACTATCTGGAAAGAAGATATCCTGCTTTCGGTAATCTTGTACCAAGAGATGTAGCATCTCGTGCTGCGAAAGAAAGATGTGATGCGGGTTATGGTGTAGGTTCATCTAAGCAGGCTGTTTATCTGGATTATGCTTCTGCCATTGAAAGATACGGACGCACAGAAGCCAATAAGCAAGGAAAGAGCAATGCCAGCATGGAAGAGATCATTGCCATGGGTAAAGAAGTGGTAAAAGAAAAGTATGGTAACCTGTTTGATATGTATGAAAAGATCACAGGTGAAAATCCATACGAAGTTCCGATGCGCATCTACCCTGCTGTTCACTATACCATGGGTGGATTGTGGGTAGATTATGAATTACAAACTACGGTTCCGGGATTGTATGCTTTAGGTGAAGCCAATTTTAGTGATCATGGTGCCAACCGTTTGGGTGCTTCTGCACTGATGCAGGGATTGGCCGATGGTTACTTTGTGATTCCATATACCATTGGCAATTATCTGGCAGATGAAATTTATAGCAATGCAATTGCTACTGATCATCCTGCATTTGCTGAAGCAGAAAAAGCGGTGAATGATCGTATTCATCAGTTGATGAACATTAAAGGAAAGCAAACTGTAGAAAGCTTCCATAAGCGTTTGGGTAAGATCATGTGGGATAAATGCGGTATGGCTAGAAACGAACAAGGATTGAAGCAAGCCATCGCTGAGATTCAGGCATTGAAGAAAGAGTTTTGGAGTGATGTACGTATACCGGGTGAAATTGAACAAATGAATCCGGAGTTGGATAAAGCCAATCGCGTTGCAGACTTTATTGAGTTAGGAGAACTGATGTGTATAGACGCATTGAACCGTAATGAAAGTTGTGGAGGACATTTCCGCGAAGAATCGCAAACAGAAGAAGGCGAAGCTTTACGTGATGATGCTAACTTTATGTACGTAGCTGCCTGGGAGTTCAAAGGTGAACACCAGTGGGAACTACATAAAGAAACATTGAATTATGATGTAATTAAGCCTAGTCAGCGTAATTACAAGTAGAATAGAACACGGATTTTCATGATTTTCATGATTTGCGCAGATAGATACTATCATGAAAAATCATGAAGATCATGAAAATCTGCGTTCTATCATACGATATCGATAATTGTTCTTAGAAAAAAGAAAGAAAAGGCAAATGATGATTTATTGATCAATTAAGCCTTTTCAAAATGAATGTAAGTTTTCAATTATCTGACCTTACGAATAAGATATTACGGTGCTACTACACTGTGTATAATGAATTAGGTTATGGTTTTTTGGAAAAGGTTTATGAAAAAGCTCTTTTATTTGAACTAAGAAAATCTGGTTTAATCGCACAACGGCAAGTACGTTTATGCGTTTATTATGATACTGTTGAAGTTGGCGAATATTTTGCTGATATTATAGTGAACGATGTGATTATACTTGAGATCAAAGCTGCTGAAGGTATTGTGGAGGCCCATGAGGCTCAATTAACTAATTACCTAAAAGCAACAAATATAGAAGTCGGACTCTTACTTAACTTTGGTAAAACACCACAGTTTAAGAGAAAGGTCTTCAGTAATAAATACAAGAAACACTTATAACATCGTGATATGGAACACTACCACATGAATTTGAATCTCAAAGTTTGGAGACAAAAGAATAACCAATCAAAAGGAGAGTTTAAATTATATCGAGTTGAAAACATTTCTTCAGAAATGAGTTTTCTGGAAATGTTTGATGTGCTGAATGAGCAACTTATCCGTGATGGCGAAGATCCTGTTACATTCGATCATGATTGTCGTGAAGGTATTTGTGGAGCTTGTTCCATGTACATCAATGGAAAACCCCATGGTCCATGGCAGGCCAATACCACCTGTCAGTTGCACATGCGTGCTTTCAAAGATGGTGATACTATTGTAGTAGAACCATGGAGAGCCAATGCGTTTCCGGTGATCAAAGATTTGATGGTAGATCGTTCCGCCTTCGATCGCATTATTCAAGCCGGCGGTTATATCAGCGTGAATACCGGTAATGCTGTGGATGGTAATGCCCTACCCATTGAAAAAGATAAAGCAGACAGCTCATTCGCAGCGGCTATGTGTATTGGTTGTGGTGCTTGTGTGGCTGCGTGTAAGAATAGTTCAGCGATGTTATTCCTTAGCGCAAAAGTGTCACACCTCGCATTATTGCCACAAGGTGCACCTGAACGCAAATCACGTGTCATGAACATGGTAGCGCAAATGGATAAAGAAGGTTTTGGCGCATGTACCAATACCGGTGCTTGTGAAGCAACTTGTCCAAAAGAAATTTCTATCAGCAATATCGCTCGTTTGAATCAGGAATATTTGATGGCGAGTTTGACGGCGGAGTAAAGAGCTGCTAGCAGCTAGCTACTAGCTTCAAGACTAATGAATAGAGCCATTCATAAAATTGAATGGCTTTATTCATTAGCAATAAGATGATTTAAAAATGCTAGCAGCTAGTAGCTGATAGCTAGAAGCTTCTTATTTTTTCTTCAACAACAAAGCACTCACCAAAGAAACCAACAATCCTACCGGTAAAATTTCTGCATAGGTCATGAGGGCATTGAATAGTGGATTTTTATACCATTTTGCAAAACTGGCCATTTCGGCTGTTTGCTTGGCCAATTCAGCTTCAGTGGCTCCAGCAGCTTTTGCTTTTGCAAGTTCTACTTCGGCATATTTTTCTGCAAAATCAGGAAAGAAATAAAAGTATTCTACCAACCAAGTAGCTACATAAAAAGTAGAAGCGATCAATGCAATCAATAGTCCAATCTTAAAGGCTTTTCCAAAACTAATCAGTCCATTATTGTATCGGTCGCGGAAGCTTTTGATACCGACAAAAATAAAAGCGAAGGCAAGAATCATGGATGCATATCCATAGATCATTCCGTTTTCATGATCGCCGGAAGATTTAAAATACAGGGTAGAAGCTACCATCAATACACTGACGATCAATCCGGCAATAATGCCATTGACAAGAACCACTTTTTTCATATGTGTTGGTTTAGGGTGATAAATGATGCGCTAAAGTCGGATGTCTGCCTATCTTTTTGTTCATACTTTCGGGTGATTTTGATGATCTCGTCCGGAAATCATCCAAAAGCATGAATCCTTACGCGATCAAACCGATCTTTTTTGCTTTTTCAACTGCTTGCGTTCTTCTTTGCACATCCAGTTTTTCAAAAATTCGTGCTGCATGGGTCTTGACCGTATTCAGCGATACAAATAATTGAGCGCCTATTTCCTGATTACTCATCCCCTGTGACATCAAGTGTAAAACTTCTAATTCTCTTTCGCTGATACCCAATAGCTCCATTTCCTTTCTATTGATTTCAAAAGGAAGTGATGGGTCACGATATACAGTTTTCTCTATGACTCGGGTTTCTGTTTTAGGTCGCGTAAGTTTTTGGGATAACCAGATACCCAATCCGGTAAAAAATAATGCGATCATTCCTGCATAGATCTCAAAAGAATGCTGATAGATCAGGAATTTCAACTCCAGCCATCTTAATAACAGTAAAAGAAGAGCCAGTGATAAGCCATACAATCCAACCGTTTTGTATTTATTGAGAACCCTAGTTTTCATCTTCTCTAAGATAATAACTCCTCTTCAAAACCCCACGACCTTACCTTTGTAAAATGCCCAACTCCTATTTTCAGTTCAAACAGTTCACCATCCATCAAGATCGGTGTGCGATGAAAGTTTGCACGGATGCTTGTTTGTTTGGAGCTTGGGTGGGGAGGAAAGTGGAGAGTGGACAGTTGACAGTTGACAGGAAGAATAATAGTAGGGCTCTGGATATTGGAACGGGTACAGGATTACTGCCCTTGATGCTTGCGCAAAAAAGCGATGGCTGGATTGATGCCATCGACATCAACCACTCCGCTGCTCAACAAGCAGAAGAAAACATACAAGCTTCCAAATGGAAAGATCAAATAACCGTGCACCCTGTCAACATACTGGAATGGAAGAGTGAACCGTATGATCTGATCATTTCCAATCCACCTTTTTATGAGAACGATCTTAAAAGTCCCGATACAGATCGCAACCTCGCTTTACATGATAGCGGATTAACATTGGTGTCTTTGTTTGAAAATGTGGCTCGATTACTCAAACCCAATGGCAAATTTGCATTGTTATTGCCGGCACATAGACAAACAGAAGCAATGGAGTTGGCTAAACAATGGGGCTGGACGTATTCTGAATTCGTACAGGTTTGTCAGACAGAAAAACATACGCCTTTTCGGGTGATGTTCTGGTTTGAAAAATCTATTACAGCTAGCGAAGAGAAGACCATTCGTATCAAAGAAAATGGGGTGTATACCGAGAACTTTAGGGATTTGTTGAGGGATTATTATTTAGCGTTTTAGTTGCCACTGAGGGCACAGAAAAGCACTGAATCGTTTCTGTGTATCTCAGTGTTCTCAGTGGCAATTCAATTAATGTGCCGCATAATCCGCCAAATAATCAAAATACGGAGTCAGTTTCCCTTTAAAAAGAATGGTAGCACGATCAATGGTTTCACTACCGCCTTTTCTGATATCTTCCAGTACATATTTAATCAGTTGTTCCCCAAAATATTTACTCGCATCGCGGGGTAATTCATTGGGTAAATTGCCTACTGCCATTACATCTACACTATTAGACAAATAAGGCGCAGTTTTCTCAAATGAAGATCGATCAACGCCGTAAACAGGATCGTTAATGGTACCGTCACCCAGATTACAAGGTACACTACCGCCTTTATCATCCGTAATATCGGCAATGGTTTGTATGCGAAAATCAGCAGCACGCAGGTCATCCATTTCAAATAAGCGGGGAATATTGTGATCCCAATAAATACCATTCATGAGAATATCGGTATCAGCACAATATTGTTTGAAAATGCATTCATACTCTTCCGGATGATGGTGAAAATGATCCCGTTGATAAGTACGATTGATTTTATGGCGATACAGATCACTTCCTTTCAAATGCACATATACCGGATAGGTAAATGAGCGGTTCAGATATTCATCCGGCTCTACTTCCTGAACATCCATCAGATTCATGATCTCCAAAATACCATGCGCTACACGTCCGCTACCGGTTACGGCAATTTTGATATTTGGAAGTTTAAGTCCAAAATAAGTATGGATCAATTCACGATAATCTTTTACTTCTACTACCCTATTCAAATGATAAGCACCTGTTCTATTACCATAACACATGATTCCATTATGCGCCCCAACAATACCGGCAAAAAATCCAAAGCCAATGATACGTTGTCCATCCGTATGTTCCAGACACTCATAATCAATCAACGTGATGTTTTTATCCATCATGGCATGTAACAAAGCCTGGTTATAGGGTTGTTTTTTCTTGGTATGAGAAAAAAACAGGTAAGTTTTATTCGGAATCAACATGCTCACCGGTACTTCTTTGATACCCAACAGAATCAAACAATCAGACAAATCATCGGTCACTTCAATGCCGGCATCTAGATACTCCTGATCCGTAAAACATCGGTTAGGTGATTGTTGTACCTGTATTTTCAGATCGGGAATATTTTTTTGCAACCATTTGCATTGTCCGGGTGTAAGTGCCACCCGGTTATCCGCAGGAATTTTTCCCTCTCTAATAAGTCCGATAACGAGCATTGGAGTAATTTTGGGCAAGATAGCGTTTTAAGGCAGTGAAAAGTGAGAAGTGTCCACAGGACTCCTTTGGAGAAAGGTGAAAAGATAGTAGCACAATACCCCCCTTTCACTTTTCACTTTTCACTTTTGACTTTTCACTTTTGACTTTTCACATCCATGAACCATTTCGAATTATTCAACATCCCCATCACCCTGCAACCTGATACCGGTCAGTTATCGAAACAATATTTCGAGTTACAGCGAAAGTATCATCCGGATCGTTATATACAGGCTTCGGAAGAAGAGCAGGAAGAAGCATTACAGGTGTCTGCACAGGTGAATAAAGCCTTCAAAACTTTAAAAGACCCTGATGAGACCATCAAATATGTATTGCAATTGAAGGGATTACTGGAAGAGGAGGAAAAATACCAGTTATCCCCCGATTTTTTAATGGAAGTAATGGAGTTGAATGAGTTGAGGGAAGAAGGCGATACTGACAGTATTGCTGCTACGATTGATCAACTAAAAAAGCAGATATATGAACCTGTGGAAGCGATTATTACAAATTATCAGGAGGGTATTACTACCGAAAAAGAGTTGCTGCAAGTGAAAGAGTACTATTTTAAAAAGAAGTATTTGAGTAAAATTTGATCCGCCAAAGGCGGATTGAAAATGAGGTTATCTAAAGCCTCAGAACAACTACTTCTT
>Ga0208492_1000327_pt1 | contig 43151 bp, 31 predicted proteins | sample Subbioar_CSW14AB_FD_184820 | JGI IMG/M metagenome (GOLD analysis project Ga0208492, IMG submission 184820) | Serpentinite rock and fluid subsurface biosphere microbial communities from McLaughlin Reserve, California, USA - CR12Mar_CSW14AB (SPAdes) | ecosystem: Environmental > Terrestrial > Deep... | reverse complement strand
CATGGCGCTCCCCGCCTGGGCCTCGTTCATCGCCGAGCTCGTCAAGCACGAGTGGCCCTACCCCTGGTGCCACGGCATGCGGATGTACATCCGCGACCTCGTCCAGCCGCCATCGGTCACCGTCGCCACCCTCGAAGCCCCCCGCGTCGACCACTGCCTGGTCGAGCTCGGGCCCGACATCATCGAGAAGGGCCTCAAGGAAGACGCCGCGGACCCCGACCTGCCCATCGCTACCCGCCTCAACTGCGTCCTCATCCTGGGCGGCATGGACCAGTCACACCGCCGCTACGACGACGCCCTCAAGAAGTACGACAGCGTCCTCCGCTGCGCCATCAAGACTGACAACCAGATCCTCGCCACCGCCGCGCTTAACGGCATCGGCGAGACCCTCGAGAAGAAGGGCGACAACGTCGGCGCGGAGCGCTACTACGGCGCCGCCATCGAGAACTCCACCACCGGCCCCGCGCCCACCAACCCCGCCGTCTTCATCGCCACCCTCAACGCCGCCAACCTCGCCTTCAAGCAGGAGCAGTGGGCCGAGGCCGAGCAGTACTACATCGCCGCCGAGCAGATGTCCAACGTTCAGAGCTCCCCCCGCACGCGCGTTGAGTGCATGGAAAACCGCGGCGTCTGCCTCTACATGCAGCAGAAAGTCCACGAGGCCCTCACGCTCTGGGACTTCGCCGACGCATGCGCCGTCGGCGGCGAGTTCTACGGCAACGCCGAGCGGATCGTCCAGAAGCGCCTTGACCACTTCCGCCACGTCAAAGACGACCAGAACATCTACCGCAGCGAGACCCGCATCGCCGAGCTCCGCAAGCTCGCCGCCGCGAACGAGCCCCAGCCCGCCACCAGCGGAGGTGCCGCGTGAGCGCCCCGATGGAGCCCGTGACCGCCGTTCCGCCCTCAAGTGATCCCGCGCCGTGGGAGCCGGGTGGCTCGCTCGACCGCGCCGCCGACGCCGCGCGTGAGATTCCCAACACCGGCGAGGCCCTCTTCGGCGAGCAGGGCGTGACAGGCCGCTTCGCCACCTCGTGGAACGAAGGCCTTGCGTCGTTCAGCAAGGCCAACAGCCCGCTCGACCCCAGCCGCCCCGAAACCCCCGTCGAACGCGCCCAGCGCGCCGCCCGCCAGATCCGCGCCGTCCAGACCATCGGCGCCAATATCCTCGCCGCCATCAACCTCCCCCAGGACATCCTCAACGTCGGCTTCGCCAAGCTCACCAACGCCATCGCCGCCGTCGTCCCCCCCTTCCCCGCGGCCTTCCTCGGCTCTCCCTACATGGGCGTGCCCCACGCCCACTCCCACCCGCCCAGCCTCATCCCGCCTGCGCCGCCCGTGCCGCTGCCCAGCATCGGCGTCGTCACCCTCGGCACCTGCGTCAAGGTCCTCATCAGCAGCATGCCCGCCGCCCGCTGCGGCGACATCGGCCTCGCCCCCACCTGCGGCGGCTTCGTCCCGTTCTTCCAGATCAAAACAGGTTCCAGCAAGATCTTCATCGGCGGCAACCGCGCCGCCCGCATGCTCGACATCTGCGAGGCCTGCACCAAGGCCGATGACCGCAAAATCGAAGCCGGCAAGATGATGGCCGCCGTAGGCAAGGCCGCAGGCGCCGCGAGCACGGGCCTCGCCGCCGCGGGCATCATCATGGGCGGCGCCGCCGTAATCGCGGACGCCGCCGAGGCCGCGACCGAGGACGACGCCGCAATGGCCGCCGCCAAAGGCCTCTCCGCCGCGATGGGTGCCGCGCAGATGGCCGCCGACGCCGCCGCCGCCGCCATCACCAAGGCCATGGGCACCGACCCCGGCATCCCCCCCGGGGGCAAGGGCGCGATCCTCATGGGCAACCCCACCGTCCTCATCGGTGGCTTCCCGATGGTCAACATCCCAAACCCCGTCAACTACCTCCTCGACAAGCTCAAGCGGTACGTCCCCAAGAAGCCCGTCAACCCTGCCTGTGATCGTCCCGACGGCTCGTGCCCAGCCTGAAAGGTGCTGAATGTCCTGCGGCGGTGGAATCCTCAACTCGGCTCAATGGGTCGGCGACCCGGTGGACGTCGTCTCGGGTGCGCGCGCCGAGATCAGCCTGGACTTCCGCGTGGCCTGGCCCGTCGCCTTCGAGTGGCGCCGCTACTGGGACAGCACCAAGCTCCACCTGACCGGCGAGCTCGGCCACGGCCACGCCCACGAGTTCGAACGTTGGCTCGAGTTCACCACCGACGGCATCCGCCTCCTCACCCCCATCGGCAACGCGACCGACTTCCCCGCCCTCACAAGGGACGGCGCGACCGCCGTCACACCCGGCCTCATCCTCAGCCGCGTCACGCTCCTCAGGTACCGCCTCTCGATCCTCGACGGCCCCGTGATGGAGTTCGAGTTCCTGAACGCCCAGGCCAAGGGCCTGCTCAAGACCATCCGCCAGGGCGAGGACTCGCTCCAGCTCGAGCACGACGCCAAGGGCCGCGTCACCCGCGCCCGCAGCTTCGGCAAGAGCGACGACATCCCCGAGGTCCGCTTCCTCCGCGCCGAAACCGGCAAGCTCACGAGCCTCGAGCTCAACACCCCCGGCGCTCAGCCCCGCACCATCGCGACCTTCGAGTACGACGGCGCCGGCAACCTCATCCGCGAGACCGACCCCTACAAGAACGCCTTCCGCTTCCAGTACGACAAGCAGCACCGCTGCACCAAGCGCACCGACCCCCGCGGCTACTCCTTCAACTTCGCCTACGACGAGAAGGGCCGCTGCACCTTCGCCGCCGGCGAAGACGGCCTCCACGAGGTCAAGCTCCGCTACCTCCCTGAGCAAGGGGTGACCCAGGTCACCCGAGGCGACGGCGGCCTCTGGCAGTACTTCTACACCCCCCAGGGCGTCCTCACCCAGATCGTCGATCCCTACGCCGGCCTCCGCGTCTACGCCCTCGAGAACGGCCGCATCGCGCAGGAAATCGACCCCGCCGGCAACGCCACCAAGTTCCTCTACGACCCCACCGGCGCACCCGCCGCGAAGGTCGATTCCGCAGGCCGCTTCCTGCTCCCCAACCAGGACGCGCCCAAGCCCAACCACAAGGTCGCCGACAACCCCGCCCAGTACGAGTTCGGCCGCGCCGCCCGCACCATCGCCCCCGCCGAGCCCCGCTTCGCCCCCCGCGCCGGCTCGACCTACGCACACTGGCTGATGCCCAACCCCCTCGCCCCCGTCGAGGGCGAGCGCACCGACCCCTTCGGCATCCTCACGCGTCAGGACCTCAAGGACGGCGCCTCCCGCCGCTGGGTCTACACCGCCAACGCCTGGGTCGAGAAGTACACCGACGCCGACAACCGCGCGTACACCTACGCCTACACCTCCTGGAACCAGCTCGCCTCCGAGACCCGCCCCAGCGGCGCGACCACCTGGTTCCGCTACAACAAAGAGCGCGACACCACCGGGGTCACCGACGCCGGCGGCACCACCTCCGAGTACGAGTACGACCTCAAGGACCGCCTCGTCCGCGTCAAACGCCTGGGCACCTTGGTCGAGGAGTACAAGTACAACCCCGCCGACCGCCTCATCGAGAAGCTCGACGGCAAGGGCAACACGCTCCTCAAGCTCGAGGCCGGCCCCGGCGGCCTCATGACCCGCCGCAAGCTCGCCAGCGGCGAGGACCAGACCTTCGAGTACGACAAGGCCGGCCGCCTCGCCAAAGCCTCCGGCTCCGCCGGCAAGTGCGAGTTCGAGCACGACTTCGCCAACCGCCGCACCGCCGATCTCCGCGACGGCAAGGGCGTGACCGCCGATTACGAGTCCGACGGTGAGCTCCGCTTCGTCGAGGTTCTCGCCAAGTTCCGCACCACCTACTCCCGCACCCCCGCGGGCGACCGCCTCATCCGCGACCCCGGCGGGAACGTCCACACCTTCCGCATCGCGCAAGGCCGCGCCGAGCGCACCCACTCCAACGGCTCCAGCGAGCTCACCGAGCTCGACCCCGCCGGCCGCATCCTCTCCCGCGTCGTCAACCACGCCGCCGCCGCCCGCTGGACCCGCCGCTTCAGCTACTCCGCCGAGGGCGACCTCCTCAAGCTCGACGACTCCGCCTCCGGCGCAACGACCTTCGAGTATGACCCCGACCACCGCCTCACCCGCATGTTCCGCGCCGGCCGCGAAGAGCTCTTCCTCCACGACGAGGCCGACAACCTCGTCCAGCAGCCCGGCCTCTCCAACGTCGAACTCGCCCCCGGCAACCGCATGATCGCCGCCAACGGCGAGACCTTTGAGTTCAACGACCGCGCCGCCGTCGCCTCCCGCTCCTCCCCGTCCGGCACCACCACCTACCACCGCGACTCACGCGGCCGCCTCCTCCGCGCCACCCTCAACTCCCGCGAGTGGTCCGCCAAGTACGACATCCTTTCGCGCCGCACCAGCAAAACCTGGCTCGGCCAGACCACCACGTACTACTGGGAGTCCGACCGCCTCGCCGCCGAAGTCTCACACGCCGGCGCCGTCCGCGTCTATCTCTACGCCGACGCCCTCGCCATCACGCCCTTCATGTTCATGGAGTTTGACTCCATCGACGCCAAGCCCGATCAGGGCCGCCGCTACTTCATCTACTCCGACCAGGTCGGCGCCCCCCGCGTCGTGGAAAATGAGCAGGGCACCCTCGTCTGGCGCGCCCGCCTCGACTCCTACGGCAAGGCCGAGATCGACCCGCACTCCACGATCACGCTCCATCTTCGCTTCCCAGGCCACCTCCACGACCCCGAGCTCGGCCTGCACTACAACCGCTTCCGCTACTACGACCCAGCCCTCGGCCGCTACCTCGAGAGCGACCCCATCGGCCTCGAGGGCGGCATCAACCTCTACGCCTACTCCACCCGCCCCCTCGTCTACGCCGACGTCCGCGGCCTCTGCCCCGCCCCCCGCAACCGCAGCAACCAGTCCGAAGACGGCGACGACCGCGAGAACCCGCCCCGCCCAGCCGACATCGACGACATCGAGGGCCAATCCGCCATCGGCCGCGCCGTCGGCATGGACGGCGAAGACCTTGGCCGCCTCGCCCAGATCGCCAAGGACGACAACCAGCTCATCATCGTCCGTGCCACCAACCCCAACAGCCTCGACCATCACGGCGACGGCCGCGCCATCCCTAAGCCCGTCACCTGCAAGCTCAAGACCGACCCCGAAACCGGCATGGTCATGCAGCGCTCAAACCCCGGCGAGCCCGCGCCCCCCGGCTTCCACTACGACCGCGAGGGCTACCTCTGCACCAACGACCGTGGCCAGCGCCTCTACGGCGACCACGATCTCCAGGGCGTCTACCAGCGCAACGGCGAGACCGACGACGACGGCTTCCACGGCACCAACTCCAACGACCCCCGCGCCCAGCAGCGCATCAACGAAGCCTTCCCCGGCCGCGACATGGTGGCCCACGGCGCGAACGACGACTACCGCCCCGGTGGCCAGATGGGCCGTCAGCCCGGCGAGAACGAGCGCTTCCTCGTCGTCGAGCCCGACGGCACTTCTCGTGTCGTCGGTCCTCCGACCTCCGCCCTCCAGGACTACTACGACTCCAAGGGCATCGACTGGCCCTACGACAACTACCACACGTCCCCTCCAACGCCCCGGTGATCGGACGATGAATCAATGACTCAACCCGTCCCCACACTCCCCGCCGCGCGTGCACGCCTCATCGAGGCGGTCGAAGATTCCGACCGCCAGATCGCCGTCGGCTCGCGCGCCAAGCCCCCGCTCTCCTCGCTCGACCTCAAGGCCCTCAACACCCGCAAGAAGGACGCTCTCAAGCAGTACTTCGCACTCCTCCCCACCTACACCCTCTCGCGCTGCCCGCACTGCGAAGCCCCCCTCCGCGCCACCTTCGACCCCTGGGGCTTCGACGGTTTCTGGTGGCAGGAGAAGCGATCCGGCGACAAGCCCGAGCCGCAGGGCTGCGAGCACTTCCGCGTTCTCACCGGCGCCGTCATCCTCGCCGGCCCGCCCCAGGGCGGCGGCGCACAAGCCCACCTCGGAGGTGACGCCCCCTTCGTCATCCCCGCCGTGCTCAAGCACCCCGGCATGACCGCCGTGCTCTCCGAAGTGCCCATGGCCCCCCAGCACCGCGCCTACCCAATCGCCTACTTCTCCACGCAGCCCCCCGACGCCTTCGGCCTCGCCAACCCCTGGACGCGCACCAGCTGCACCTTCACACTCCCCGACGGGCGTGTCTCGTTCGACTACAAGACCGACCCCTGGGACTTCAACCTCAAGCGCTACGCCGAGTCCGGCGCTCTCCGATGGCTCGACCCCAAGCGTACCGGCGCCGTCCTCAACACCCCCGGCGAGCCCCTCCCCTTCAAGCTCCCCGAACCCCCGCACCACCAGCTCGTCCTGAGCGGCGACTACCTCGACAAGCTCCCACCCCCCAGCGGCGAAAAGATCGAGCCCTTCGGAGACTAAGTTGGCCAGCGCCCTCAGCCAATCCACCTGGATCCTCGTCGCCATCGCGGCCGCGATCGTCTGCGCCCTGCTCTTCGCCGCCATCGGCTGCGCCAAAACCTCCGCCACCACCGACGCCACCGTCCGCAGCAAGTCCTACCGCGAACCCTCCTCCTACCAGCCCTACGCCCACGGCCCCGCCGACCGCGGCTTTCGCACGCAGTCCTCCATCGCCATCGCCGCGTCCTACTCCCTCGAGCTCGACGCCGACAACCTGGGCCCCGTCCGGGCCTCCGTCAACGAAGTCGCCGCGAAGTCCATCAACGTCGGCGACCGCGTGACGATCACCTACACCGTCCGCGGCCTGCCCCTCATCTGGAAACGCGTCTACGTCCTGACCGTCGAGCCCAAGGCGGCGCCAGCGCTCAGTACGCCTTGACGATCTCGACCCCCGGATAGAACGTCCGCACCATCGAGCTCCAGTCCATCCCCTGGTCCGCCATCCCCTTCGCGCACCACTGGCACATGCCGACGCCGTGCCCCCAGCCGCGCCCGGTGAACCGCACCTGGTTCGCCCACACCTCCGCCTCAAGGTCCCCGCTGTGGATGCGGTTCTCCTTCGTGATCGGCGGCAGCCCGCTCGCCGGGTGGTTGAGCGACATCCGCAGCTCCTCGGCCTTCAGCGTGTACTCGTTGCCCTTGTCGTCGATCAGCTTGTACTTGTTGGGCCGCTCCGCATCGTTCGCTTCCAGGACCTCGATGCTCCGCACCCGCCCGAACGTCTCCACCTCGTGCCGCGTCGTGCGTCCCCACGCCCGGATCCGCCGGTTCACGTCATCATCCTTCCGCGTCACTTCCCAGCGGTACAGCGACGACTTCTGGCAGTACGCCTGCCGCGGCTGCCCCTGCAGCGCCCGCGCCCTGTTGAACGGATAATCCGGCCACACATCCGCCGCCGACGCCGGCCGCCCGCCGCACTGGCTGCTGAAGTACGCTCGCATCAGCTTCCCATCTGACACCAGCACCATCCCCCGCGTCGCCCGCACCGCGTCCGCCGCCACCGGCGTCACGAACGCGCCGTACACCTGATCGACCGTCGTGTTCTCAACGTCCACCACCCGATTCTCCGACCGGGCCCGCGCCCGCTCGTGCAGCGCGTACGTCCGGGCCGCGACCGCTTGCGCCTCGTTCGTCTGGCGGGGCCACTTGGGCAGCAGCTCGTGCGTCACCACGCCCGGCAGGTAGCTCTCAATCGGCATCGTCGCGATCACGTCAAAGTGCCCGCCGCCATCCGCCCACTGCCCCTTGATCGACAGGAACCCGGGCACCTTCCCGCCTTCGAGTGTCAGCGGCTGCGCGCCCACCGCCGGCGCGAGCGGGTCCCCCTCACTCGCAAGCACCTCAACATCCGCCCCCGTCGGCCACTGATTCTTTCCGCCCGACCCATCGACCACCAGGATCCCAGCGGACCCCGAGGTGATCGTCAGCGGCGTCTTGAGCACATTGCTCTTCCCCGTCGTCCCCATCTGCCGCACCACGACCTTCGCGGGGCCTGACACCGTCTTCTTGGTCGCTCCCTTCGCAACCCGCACCCGGATCTCGGGCTCGGTCTTGTACGTGATCGCCGCCACCGGCGCCGTCAGCTCCTGCTTCGGCGACAGGTCCAGATCCTTCTGGACGCCCCGCACCGTTTCGCAGCTCGCCAGCCCCACGGCCCCGCCCGCCAGCATCACGCAGCTCAGGACAGTCACTACACGGCTCATCATTCGGGGATTCTTTGACATCACTCGTCTCAGCGTTTCACACTATGCTCCGCCTCAGGGCTACCAGCCCAGAGGGAAAGCCGCATGCCTCGTCCGTTTACCGCCATCACGCTCCTGCTGCTGACGACAGTTTTCCTAGGTGAGATCGGCTGTACGAGCCGTCCCGCGTTACCGGAGACCTCCTCCGACCGATACCTCGGCCCCCCCATGGCCCTGGACACCTCGGGCCCCCAGCACATGATCGTCCTCCAGGCACCTACCCCAGGCTGGGTCGCCACCCTCGACCGCGTCGCCGAGCAGTACCGCCACCAGGCCGTGTTCGTCACGCTCCGCCGCCCCAACCCCGCCTTCCTCTACCCGCAGGTCATTGTGGAGCAACGGGTTGCGACCACCGTACCCGCCGCATCCGCCGTCAAGGTCTATGCCCGCGTCCTCGCGCCGGAGAAGAAGGACTCCTCCGCGCCCTACGTCCTCGCCGCCGAACACGAGGGTTCAGCCAAGCGCCGCTAGTCGCTCAGCCGTGCTCGCACGGGGGCAGTGCAAACCCTGGCCGGGTTTTGTACGATCCCCCACGTGGATCAACGCACCCTCGACCTCCTCAAACTCACCCTGACGCCCGGCCTCGGCCCGGTCCTGATCTCGCGCCTGCTGAAGCGCTTCGGCGACCCCGCCGAAGTCCTCCGCGCGAATCCATCCACACTCCAGACCGTTGACCGCATCGGCCCCGGCACCGCCACCAAAATCGTCACGGCCTTCCGCGACACCCCGGCCCTTGCCGAAGCCGAACTCAAACTCGCCGAGAAACTCGGCGTCCACCTGCTCGCCATCGGCTCGCCCCAATACCCCGCGCTCCTGGCCGAAATCCTGGACGCCCCGCCCATCCTCTATGTGAAGGGCTCGATCCTCGTCGATGGCCCCGACCAATACTCCGTGGGCATCGTCGGCTCCCGCGACTGCTCCGCCTACGGCCTCGAGCAGGCCAACCGCTTCGGCGGCGTCCTCGCCCGCGCCGGCCTCACCATCATCTCCGGCGGCGCACGCGGCATCGACACAGCCGCCCACCGCGGCGCCCTCCAGCACGGCGGCCGCACCATCGCCGTGCTCGGCTGCGGCATCGCCCACGTTTACCCGCCTGAGAACGACAAGCTCTTTGAGCAGATCAGCAGCAGTGGGGCGGTCATCTCCGAGCTACCCCTCAACGTCTCCCCGACCGCTGACAACTTTCCCGCTCGCAACCGCATCATCTCCGGTCTGAGCCTGGGTGTGCTCGTGATCGAAGCGGGCCTCAAGTCCGGCGCGCTCATCACCGCCCGCGTCGCCGCCGAAGAACACGGCCGCGAGGTCATGGCCCTCCCCGGACGCGTCGACTCCCAATCCAGCCGCGGCACGCTCGAGCTCATCAAGATGGGCGGCGCCGCGCTCGTCACTGACCCAGGTGATGTCATCAACACGCTTGAGTCGCAAGCGCGCCACCAGCACGCAGGCACTCACGCCGCGCGTTTCACGCAGCCGCAATCAGAAGACTTATTCGGCGCGGCTGCGATGACCGAAGCGCCGAAGGCAGCCACCGCAGCGGTTCCTCTGCCCGAGGTTCACCGCGCGATCCTCGACGCGCTCGAGGAGCCCCGCACCATCGATGAACTCTGCGACGCGACCGGCCTTGAGCCAGCCCGCATCCGAACAGAAATCACGATGCTCGAGGTGCAAAAAAGAATCGCCCGATCGGGCGGACGCCTCACCCGCACGCGGTAAGTCTTTGCAGATTCACGAGTTGGAACGCCTGAGCCAGGGTTCAGGAAATCGACGGGTTAACCTGTAAGAATCCCAACATTGCCCTTGCAGTGCGGGCTCTGATATGCTACTGTTACCCGAACAAGCCGATCAGAAATCTGATCGGGTCGTCGCCGGAGGCACGATAGAAGTGGAGTGAGGTCGCCGCGGATGCGGAGTTGGACCTCGGGATTGCTCTCGGATTTTCCTCGGAAACCGAACAATGACCACCCTCTCAGCCATCCTTCGACTCGGACCTGGCGGCGACTTCGTCAAAGAGTTCGCCTCCTCGCTCGACCGCCCTTCCAAGCTCGTTCGGCACGCAGGTGCCGTGCAGCGTGACATCTCCCCGGCTGTCGCGCCGACGCAAGTGTTCTCCCCCTCCGACCTCCTCGCACAGCAGGTCGGTCTCCTCGCGGCGATGGCCTGCCGGCTCACCAGCCAGCAGGCCGCGCTCCTGGGCGCTTTCGTCCCGCGCCCCCGCCGCTCTCCCACATGGATTAGACCCGCGCTCGCGGGCGTCGCTCACTCCGGATCCGGGCTTGATCCGGCCGCCTCAACGACAGGGATGTCGCAGATTGAAAGGGCTCCTTCCGATGAACCTCACACCAAAGCAACTCCGCATTCTTCAGCTGATCCGCGACTGGCGCGTCCGCAAGGGGTACTCCCCAACCATGCAAGAGCTCGCGGACGAGATCGGGGTCAGCAAGGTGACGGTCTTCGAGCACGTCGAGGCCCTCATCAAGAAGCAGGCCCTGGTCCGGGAGCCGAACAAGGCTCGCTCTTTGTCGATCGCTGAGGGCATCGCCGTCCCCGACGAGGCCCGTCCCCTGCGATTTCCCCTTGTTGGGAAAATTGCAGCTGGGAACCCCATCGAGCGAGTCGCCAACGAAGACGAAATTGATCTGGCCGAGGTCCTTTGCCCCCCCTCACGCGCTGCCGGCAACTCTACTTTCGCCCTGAAGGTCGAGGGCGACTCCATGCGTGACGAAGGCATCCTCGATGGCGACTTCGTCCTGATCGAGCGCACCCAGGTCGCGACCAACGGCGACAAGGTCGTCGCTCTCCTCCCCGACGGCTCTACCACCCTCAAGACCTTCTTCAAAGAAGACGACCACATCCGCCTCCAGCCCGCAAACCCGCAGTTCGACCCCATCCGGGTCAAGTTCTGCCAGGTCCAGGGCATCGTTAAGGGTGTTGTCCGCCGCTACGGCCGCTAAGCGGCGCGACGCCGGACTCCTCACGACGCCGGGACTGAGCCGCCTTGGGCGAAGTCCCGGATCGAGTACCCAGTTGCTGAACGTTCATCCTGCGCCATGTCCCGGCGCAAGGACTATTCGTGCTCCGCACCTCAGACCTCGACTTCACCCTCCCCCCCGAGCTGATCGCGACCATCCCCGCCGAGCCGCGGGACTCCGCGCGCCTACTCATCACCAGCCGCTCCGACCCGAGCCTGCTCAGTCACCAGTCAGTCCGCGACCTGCCAGCGCACCTCCGCGCCGGCGACCTCTTGGTCGTCAACGACTCGCGCGTCATCCCCGCCCGCTTCGAGGGCGTCCGCAAAGAGACCGGCGGGCGAGTCCCCGGCCTCTACCTCGGCCCCGCAGTTGGCCCACCCGAATCCCGCTGCTGGCTCGTCTACCTCCGCGGCGGCCACCTCCGCTCCAGCGTCCGCGTCGTCCTCGGCCCCGGTGTCGAGCTCGAGCTGATCGAAAAGTCCGCCGACGAACCCGGCGCCTGGCTCGTCTCCCTCCACGGCCTCAACTCCACCGACCCCGACCTCGACATCCTCACCCGCATCGGCAGCACTCCCCTCCCCCCCTACATCCTCGCCGCCCGCAAGTCCCAGGGTCTCCAAGTTCCCGACGACTACGACCGCAACCGCTACCAGACCACCTACGCCGCGGAGCGCGCAAACACCGCCGGCGGCGCCGGTTCCGTCGCCGCCCCAACCGCCGGCCTCCACTTCACTCCTGCACTCTTGGCGCAACTCGAAGCGCAGGGAGTGAACCGCGCCTCGGTCACCCTCCACGTCGGCTCCGGCACCTTCAAGCCCATCGAGACCGAGTTCGTCCAGCAGCACCCAATCCACTCCGAACGCTGCTCGATGGCCCCGGCAACCATCGAAGCAATCCGCCGCACCCGCGACTCGGGCGGCCGCGTCTTCGCGGTCGGAACCACCGCCGCGCGCGTCATCGAGACCTACGCCAACATCGAGGCCTCCAACCAGCCCCTCCCCGCCTCCATCGACACCCGCATCTTCATTACCCCCGGCTACCAGTGGAAGTGGGTCGATGGTCTGATGACCAATTTCCACCTCCCCCAGTCCACCCTGCTGGCCATGGTCTCGTCTCTCTTCGAGCCCACCGGCGGCCTCGAGTGCCTGAAAACCATCTACGCCGAGGCGATCCGCGAGCGCTACCGCTTCTTCAGCTACGGCGACGCCATGCTCGTCCTGCCTTAGGGTGCTACCAGCACGCCCTCAATCACTCGGATCTGATCCCGCGAGATCCAGTACACCGAGTTCCCGTTCACCATCGTGATCCCATCCTGACTGACCCCGGTGATCAGGCCGTAGACGGACATCGGGATGGTCTCGGTCACCTGAAGCCCGTTCGACGCCGAGGCGTTGAAGGACCCTCGCCCCGACCGCGGGTCGGATTCCATCCGAAGGTAGACCGTCGCATTCTGCCCTTCCCACTGGGTCAGCAGCGACCGCGGCGGGTTGCGGTGCCCGACCTGCGCCCAGACCACCGCCGCCGCCGAGGCGACCACCGCCGCCATCACGATCACAAGCTTCTTCGACATGAGAGGCCTCCCACTGAACAGGGTGCGTGAACCCCAGCTTACCTCCGCCTACGGAGTTGTTTGCCGTTTCGTCCAGTTTGATCGTTCGGGTACCCTTGTGCCGATCTGTTGGGACGGATCAGGGAGGATCGGCAGAGGATGATGCTGGAGGAGCTAATTGCGGGCCTGGATGTCCGGGTGGTCTCGGGCCACGGGGCGGGCGTGCGCGTCTGCGACCTGACCGAGGACAGCCGCACCGTCGTCCCCGGCTCCATGTTCATCGCACGCGGCGGGGGCAAGGCCGACGGCAAGCAGTACCTGGCATCGGCCCTTGAGGCCGGTGCGGTCGCCATCCTGACCGACGACGCCGAACTCAGGCCCGCCAAAGGTTTTGCGGTCCCGGTCGTGTACTCTCCGGACGTGCTCGGGGCGTCGGGCCAGATGGCCGAGCGGTTCTACGGCCAGCCTGCGTCCAAACTCAAGCTGATCGGCGTCACCGGGACCAACGGCAAGACCACGACCACCTATCTCGCCTGGCAGTTGCTCAACGGCGCGGGCACTCGCGCCGGCCTGATCGGCACGGTTCTGGTGGATGACGGGGCGGAAGTCGCGCCGGCGAACATGACCACCCCGCCGGCGATCGAGATCAGCCGCACCCTGGGGGTCATGGTCGAGGGCGGGTGCCAGGCGGCGGCGCTCGAGGTTTCGAGTCACGCGCTGGACCAGAAGCGGGCGGACTCGCTGCCGTTCGCCGCGGCGGTGTTCACCAACCTGACCGGCGATCACCTCGACTACCACAAGACCATGGACCAGTACGCCGCGGCCAAGGCGCGGCTGTTTGAACTGCTCGCGCCCGGCGGTGTCGCGATCGTCAACGCGCAGGATGGGTGGTCGCAGCGGATGGTCAAGGACTTCAAGGGTCCGGTGCTGCGGTGCGGCGTCGGGCTCGGCGCGGTGCCGGTCGCGGGCGACTGCACGGCCCACATCCTGGAAGAGTCGATCCACGGCATGCTGCTGAAACTGACCGGGCCGTGGGGCTCGGTGCAGGCGGGCGTGCCGCTGATCGGGCGGTACAACGCGATGAACGTGCTCCAGGCCGCGGCGGCGTGCCACGCGGTCGGGATGACCGAAGCGGAACTAACGCGGGGGCTGCCGAGAGTGACGGCGCCGCCGGGTCGGCTGGAGCGGGTGAGCGAGGGGGCGGACAAGGTCAGCGTTTTCGTCGATTACGCGCACAGCGATGACTCACTCAAGAATGTGCTCGCGTCGGTCGCGGGCGTGATGGAGTCGCGGCGGCTGGCGTCGGGGCGTGTACGCGACGCGGCGGGCGCGCCGACCGGCAGCACGCCGGGCGGGCGGTTGTGGGTGGTTTTCGGGTGCGGCGGCGAGCGTGACCGGACGAAGCGCCCGCGGATGGGCAACGTCGCGGCGACACTCGCCGACTTCGTCGTGATCACCAACGACAACCCACGGACCGAGAAGCCGGGCGACATCGTCGACGAGATCCTCACGGGTGTTCCTGCCGAGTTCAAGGGCAAGGTCAGCGTGCAGATCGATCGGCAGCGGGCGATCCGTCTCGCGATCGAGAGCGCGCTGCCGGGCGATGTGATCGTTATCGCGGGCAAGGGGCACGAGACGGAGCAGATCCTGCCCGACGGCGCGGGCGGCACGATTCGCACACACTTCGATGACTGCGAGGTCGCGCGGACGCTGCTCGCGGAGCGGCGGCCGGTCACGGAGGCCGCGTCGACAGAGGTGAAGCCGCGGCGTCCTGGCATCGGCGGGGCGAGAGTTCCAAGGTCCGGGAGCGTGCGCGTCCCCAAGCGGTCTCACAAGCATGGGCGGTGACATGAGCTTCTGGTTGGCGGAGAACATCAAGACGGTGCTGGGCGGCACGTGGCTGTCGCGCGGGACATTCTCGGGTGACCTCGCCGGAATCTCGACGGACTCGCGCGCGGTGAAGCCGCGGCAGGTGTTCCTCGCGCTCCGCGGCGAGAATACGGACGGGCACAAGTACCTCGCGCAGGCGGCGGCCAATGGTGCCGGACTGCTGATCGTCGATGACGCTGGTGCGGCCGCGACGATCAACGGTCCTTGGGTGTTGCAGGTCGCGGAAACCGGTGCCGCACTGCTCGCGCTCGCCGCGGCCTACCGGCGCACTCTGACGGGCACGAGGGTGATTGCGGTGGGGGGGTCGAACGGTAAGACCACCACGGTGAAGCTGATCCATCAGATGCTGAGCACGCGGCTGCGGGGCACGGCATCGATCAAGAGCTTCAACAACGCGGTGGGGGTTCCGCTGACGGTCCTGAGCGCGAAGCCGACGGACCAGTACCTCGTGTGCGAAGTGGGGACGAACGCACCGGGAGAGATCGCTCCGCTCACCGCCGTGGTCGAGCCCGACATCGCGGTGCTTACGAGCATCGGGCGTGAGCACCTGGAAGGGCTTGGTTCGCTCGAGGGCGTTGTGCAGGAGGAGGCGAGCTTGCTCGCGGGGTTACGGCCTTCGGGCGTCGCGATCCTGAACGCCGACTCGCCGGAACTGGTCGACGCTGCGACGCCGCTGATCGCAGCACCGCGGAGCGTGATCACATTCGGCTGGCACGAGCATTCCAACCTGCGGATGATGAACTGCGACCAGTCGTTCGATGGCCTTCGGTTCTCACTGAACGACCGCACGAGCTACCACTTGCCCCTACTGGGCGCGCACAATGCGAGCAACGCGGCCGGGGCGATTGCCGTCGCGCGCCAGTTCGGTCTCGACCACGCAGCCATCGCGGAGGGCCTAGCCCACGCGAAGGGCCCGGAGATGCGGCTGGAGCGGGCCATCGCGGGCGGAGTCTCGGTCATCAACGACGCGTACAACGCCAACCCGGACTCGGTGCTCGCGGCTCTTGACACCTTCACCGAGGTGGCTCGGGGCGGCGGTTACAAGCGGAAGGTTCTCGTCCTGGGCGACATGCTCGAACTCGGCGAGCACGGCCCAGATCTGCACCGCGAGGTCGGCGAGGCCGCGGCGAAGGTCGGCGCGGACCTGGTGGTGCTCGTCGGCACACTGTCCCTGTTCACCGGAGAGCGCCTCAGCAAGCACCAGCCAAGAATCGAGCTCGCGACGTTCGTCAATCTCTCCGACGGCAGGGACGCGGAAGTCGCGGCCCTCCTCGCCCCCGGCGATCTCGTGCTGCTCAAGGCCTCGCGCGGCATGGCCCTCGAACGCGTGCTCAAGGCGCTGCAGCTCCTCACACCCCAAACCACGGCGGGCCTCATCTGAATGCTCCTCTGGCTCGCTGAGAAACTTTCGTCGAACGACATCGGCATCCTGAATGTCATGTACCAGCTCCAGTTCCGCGCCCTCGCGGCCGCGGGCCTGTCGTTCATGATCGTGCTGCTGCTGGGGCCGCGGGTCATCCGGTGGCTGGTGCGGCAGAAGATCGGCGACAGCGGCGCGACCGACGCGGAAGTTCTCCGCATCCACAACCAGGGCAAGGCCAACACGCCCACCATGGGCGGCATCCTGATCATCGGGTCGATCCTCGCGAGCATCGCGCTGCTGGGGGACCTCTCGGTCTCGTACCTGCGGTACGGCATCGTCGTGATCATCTGGCTCGCGGTGCTCGGTGGCATCGATGACTGGCTGAAGCTCACCGCGAAGTCCCGCGGCAGCGGCAGCCGCCAAGGCCTGTACGCGTGGGAAAAGCTGATCTTCCAGCTTGGCCTGGGCGTGATCATCAGCTGGTTCGTGTACCAGCAGGGCGTCGTGCAGGGCGCGGTGAACACCGACGACGTGCGGCACGTGCTCAACCTGCCGTTCCAGCGGACCTACGACCCCGCGACGCGTGAGCTGAGCGATTCGCTGTGGTTCCTCTCGATGCCGGTGTTCATCGTGATCGGGACGCTGATCATCTCGGGCATGAGCAACGCGGTGAACATCACCGACGGCATGGACGGGCTTGCGGCGGGCGTGAGCATCGCCGTGAGCGTCGGCGCGTTTGTGCTTGCGACCATCGCCGGTGATCAGGGCTGGGCTCAGAAGCTGCTGGTGCCGTACGTCGGGAACGCGGACGAGCTCTCGGTCGTGTGCGGCGCCACGGCGGGCGCGTGCCTGGGGTTCCTGTGGTGGAACTGCTCGCCCGCGCGGGTGTTTATGGGCGACACCGGCGCGCTCTCGCTGGGCGGGATCATCGGGTACGTCGCGGTGGTGACTCGGCAGGAAGTGGTCATCCTGCTGATGAGCGGCGTGTTCCTGGCGGAGATCGGCTCGGTCATGCTCCAAGTCGGCTACTTCAAGGCGACGGGCGGCAAGCGAATCTTCAAGGTCGCGCCCTACCACCACCACCTGCACCTCTCGGGCTGGCCCGAGCAGCAGGTCGTGGCCCGCATGTGGATCGTGTCAGTGATCCTCGTGGTGCTGGCGCTCGCGCTGGTCAAGGTGCGCTGAGGCGCCCGCTCTTTGCGACAATCAGGGCTTGATCAGCAGCAGAGCACGCCGGATCACGACGCGGTCCTGAATCGGCCCGCTGGGTCCGGGGTTCACGGTGATGCGGACCTTGGCCGCGCCGTTCAGGGGCGAGTTGACCACGGCCTGCGGCGTGGACTGGTTGAGCGGGGCTTTCGCAAGGATCGTCGCAACTCCGCCGGAGTTCACCGCCTCGACCACCACTTCGCAGTCGCCCCACAGCCGGGCCGACGGGGGCAGTTCCAGCGTCGTCGCGAAGCGGGTGACGCCGCGGGGCAGGGTCCACTCGACGCGCATCGGGCCGGGGAGCTCGATATCTGAAGCACCCAGCGGTGCGGTGGGCGTTGTAATGATCGGGGGCTGAGACCACCGGCCCTGATCGCTGGGCGCGAGGTCAAAGGGGAGGCTCGCGAGGGACTTGAGCGCCGCCGCGTCGAAGCACACGGCGTCAACGGTTTCCGCGGGGAGTGTGGCGGAGGGCTGAGTCTTACTGCCGGGGAGGCGGCCGGCGATCACGAAGGTTCCGGTGTCAGTCAGGGAGACGTTGGTGATGGCCGCGGCCGCGCCGGAGACCCAGGCCCACGCCCCGCCCGCGGGCTTGATGGGATTGGCGAGCAGCACGCCGTCAACGCGCGAGAGGGCGAGTTCCGAGGCCTTGCCGGTGCGCTCGAGGCGGACCACAGAGGCGTCGATGTACTCCAAGAATCCTTCGACGCGGTCGCCATTGCCGAGCAGGACGAGGTCCTGCGTGCCGCGGGCCCCGGCGAGGAGCGCATCGAAGCGGTCTGGGGTGATGACGATCGCGGCCGCGTTCTCGAGCGGGACCGTGACGCTGCCCCAGAGCTTGCTGTTCCAGGAGACAGCGTCCTTGGTGACGGCGGAGGAGATGGTGCCAGGGAGGATCTGGCCATCGGTGAGCTCAAGGCGCCCCAGCGCCGGTGGGTTGAGGGGCTGGGAGGCGGGCTGGGTGCCGGAGATCGTGACGGTGGGGCGGGACGAGCGGCGCACCGGCTCGGGCACGAAGGGCGGGTCGAGCAGGGTGAGCGCGGGGAGAATGGCCAGCACTTCCGAGCGCGGCACGCTCTGAGTGCGGCCCTGCTCGTCGATGACGCGGACGGACTGCGCGTCGATGGAGAGCAGCCGGACGCTGCGCTGCGTGAGCGACTGGTCGACGAGCACGCGCGAGATGGGCTCGATCGGCGCGACCACCGGCTCGGGCTCCGGCTGGGCGAGGATCGCGGCGAGGATGGGGAGCGTGAGGAGTGTCATCACTTCTGGAAGATCGGCAGGTAACGCTTGGGCATCTGGAGGATGATGAGGGCCATGGCGGTGCCGTAGTCCGAGCCGACGCTGGCGTCGTCCCAGCGGCCGTCGTTGCGCTGGCTCCCGATCAGTTCGCGCCGGATAGCGGGCCACCAGCGGCCCCAGTGGTCCCCGCCCGCGAGGAACATCGCCTGCACGGCGTAGTACTGGCCGTAGAAGTAGTGGATCGCCATCATGTCGCCGGCGCCGCCGCCCCCGGGCAGGCCGTTGGTTGTGAGGTAGCGGAGGCCGCGGTCGATCGTGCGGTCTTCGTAGATGCCCGCGTAGAAGAGGCTCGCAACACCCGCGGCCGAGCGCGGCCAGCCGCTGGGGCCGGCCATCATCTGGTAGCGGAAGCCGCCGTCGGGGTTCTGACAGCCGCGGACGTACTCCACGGCCTTGTCGATCGTCGCCTTGGGGATCTCGAGCCCGGCGTTGCGGGCCGAGCGGAGGGCCATGATCTGCGTAATAGTGACAGAAATGTCCGCCTCGAAGGGGACGGGGTTGTAGCGCCAGCCGCCCTCGTCGTTCTGCGAGGACTCGATGAGGCGCACGGCCTTGATGAGGGCCTTGTGGACGCGGTCGGCGAGGGCGGTGTCGCCGCCGCCCTGGGTCATGCCGTAGACCTCGCCGAGGAAGAGGGTGGCGAAGCCGTGGCCGTACATGGGGCTGTTGGCCTGGTCGGTGGCGATGAGGCCGTTGTCGGCGCAGTTGGCGAGGATGAAGTTGAGGCCGCGTTGGACGTTCTCGCCGTAGGCGCCGCGGCCGGGCACGTTGCCGTCGGCCATGAAGGCGAGGGAGGCGAGGGCCGTGACGGCGACGCCGCGACCGAAGGGGGTTTCGCCGAAGGAGCCGTCCTGATTCTGGTGGCGGGCGAGGTAGGCGAGGCCCTTGGTGACGGTGCGGTCGAGCTCGGGGGTGATCTCGTTTTCCGCGGGTTTGTTGGTGGCGGAGCGGTCGGCACCGCTGGCGGGCGCGGTGGGCTGCTCGGTCTGCGGGGCGGCAAGGAGGCTGAGGGCGGTGGCGAGCGCGGGGTTGGTGTCAGCGGAGTTGGAGGGGTAGGCGTTGGGCGCGGCCGTGGGGAGGGGCATGAAGTCGTCTGCGGGCGCGGCGTTGTGCTTGGCAGCAACGTGCGCGGAGCCCGCGTGCATGGCGAAGGGCACGCAGACGGGGCCGGAGCCGAGGGCCGTGAGGGTCAGCGCGGCGGTGAAGAGTGGGGCGTGGGATCGTCTCATTGCGTGGGCTTGGGCGCGGGGGCGGGTGTGGGGGTGGAGAGGTCGCCGGGCTTGGGCTCTTCGGCGAGACGCTTGTAGTACTTCTCGGTGAGGGACTTGTAGAGGGAACTGTACCGGTCGTCCATGCCCTGCGAGAGGGCGTCGCGGACGTGGGCGGGGAGGTTGCCCCATGCGGCGGTCCCGCCGGGGCTGGCGCGGCCGGCACCCTCGGCGCGGGGCGGGCCATCGGCGGCTTCGGAGCTGTTGCTGGACTGGGCGTTGCGCTGGCTGGACTGCTGTTGTTGCTGTTGCTGCTGCTGGTCCTGCTGCTGCTGTTGTTGCTGCTGCTGCTTGCTTTTGGACTTGCTCTTCTTCTGCTGCTGTTTCTTGGCCTCATCGATGAGCGTGTCGAGCTTGCGGACGACGTCTTCCTGCATGCGCTGGGTGTCGATGCCGGTGTCGCCGGAGCTGGCGAGGCGCACGGCGGTCAAGTCCATCGTGGCGACGGCCTGGTCGAAGAGGTCGGTGACTTCCTTAGCGCTGAGCTGGCGTTCGAGCTCGGCTTTGCTGGGGTCGACGGGCTGCGCGGGTTGCGTGGGGGCGGGCTTGTCGGTGGTGGAGGGCGCGGGGGTTGGAGCGGGAGTTGTGGGCGCGGGCTTATCGGCGGGCTTTGCCTTGGGGAGGCCGAGCAGGTCGTCGAGCGAGGGCTCGGGTTGGGGCGCGGGCTGCGTGGGCTTGGCGGGTGCGGGTTTGTCGGGGTGATTGCCGGGCTTTTCGGGCTGTGACTGTGCCGCGGCGAGCGCGGCGATGAGGGCCAGCGTGGCGGCGGTCATGGCTGGGGCTCCGGCTGGGGTTCTGGCTGGACGGGTTCGGCGGGTTCGGCTTCGGGCTCGGGATCGCCAGGCCGCGGCTCTTCGCCGGGTTTGGGTGCGGGCCCTTCAGGCTTGGGGCCTTCGGGGGTTGGGCTCTGGTTCTGCTGGAGGCGCTCCAGCAGCGCTTTGCCCTGATCCGCGAGCTCGCGCTGAATGCGGGAGACGTGCTCGGTCTGCTCGGCATCGGGCTTGTCGGCGGCGGCGCGGGTGAGCTCGGCGGCTTCCACCTGCATGAAGCGGAGGAGCTTGAGCTCGGCGATGGGTGGGATCAGGGGCTGGGGCTGGTTGCCGCCGCCGCCGCTGCCCTCGCCGCCGTCGCCGCCCTGGTCCTCGCGGAAGTCGTCCTTCTTCTTCTGCATGTCGTTCACGGCCTCGATGAGGCCCTGAAGGATGCGGATGATGGAGCCCTGATCGCGGGCGACGCTGTCGGGCGCGGCGCCCTCGGTGAGGGTCTTGACGATGGAGGCCGCGGCGCCGTCGAGGCGGGTGTGGGCGTAGTCGAAGACCTTGGCTTCTTCCATCTCCTGCGTGGAGGAGCGGAGCTCGGAGAGGCGGGCGCGGATCTCTTCCTGGCGCTGGGCGAGGGCGCGGGCGGTCTGGCGGTCGCGGCGGTCGAGCTCCTTGCCGATGAGGGGGAGCGTGTCGGCGCGGAGCGCGACCTCGAGCTCGAGGGACTCGGTGTAGAGCTTCTTGAGCTCGTCCTTCTTGCGGTCCTCCTCGCGTTCGGCGGCTTCTTCTTCGAGCTTCTGGGCGGCGTCGCGGGCGTCCTTGAGGCGGGCGAGGCTGATGCGCTCGTTGGCGTCGGCCTCGTTGGGGTCGCTGCCGCGGAGGGAAACGATGGAGGAGGATTGAGCGCCGGCGGCGGCGTCGAGGAACTGCGCGACGTCGGCGGCCTCGCGCACGGCCTTGACGGTCGTGAGCACGCCGAGGGTGTTCTGGTTGAGCGAGATCATGCCCTGGTCGAGCGTGGCGTCTTTCGCGCCGTTGTTCATCACGGCGGCGAGGCGGGCGATCTCGCCCTCCTGCTGCTTGATCAGGCCCTCGAGGGATTGCAGGAGGTCGGCGAGGACGCGGCGGAGGGCCTGGTCGCGCTGTTGATCGGCGCGCTCGAGCTCGTCGAGCATGCTCTTGAGGGCCTGCTCGGCCTGCTGCTGCTGGTCCTGCGCTTCGTCGGTCTTGTTCTGCTGGAGGCTCTCGGCCGCGTCGCGCTGCTTCTGGTCGATCTGCTGCTGGCGGGCCTTGTTCGCGGCGTTCTGGAGGGACTGGGCCTGCGTCGGGTCAACCTGCTTCATCTGGTCGGCGCGCTGCTGGAGCTGGTCCATGAGCGAGGCGCCGCGCTGGGCGAGCTCCTGCTGCTTCTGGGCGAGCCGGTCGAGCTCTTCGCGCTGCTGGGGGGTGAGCTGGTCGGGTTGCTGGCCCTTGGCGGCGGGGTCGGCGTTGGCGGTCTGATTCGTGAGCTGCTGCTGCTCGGTAAGGAGCTTCTCGATTGCACGCTTCATGGCCCAGGAGTCCTGGCCCCGATCGAGCATGTCGGCGAGCTGCTGGAGGTTTTCCTGCACGGACTTCTGTGACTGCTCGAGCTGCTGCTGGTCCTGCTCCTTGTCGGAGGAGGGGGAGTTGCCGGACATCTTGTCGAGGGCGTTCTCGGCCTGCTCGGACTGCTCGGTCGCCTGCTGCACGGCCTCGTTGGCGTCGTTGAGGAGGCCCTCGAGGGACTTGTCCTCGAGGCGGTTGCGCTCGGCGCGCCCGGAGAGACGATCGATGGCGTCCTGGAGCGGCTTCATGCGGTCGGTGATGGCCTTCTGACGCTGGTTCTGCTCGCCGGCCTTCTGGCTGTCCTTGGCCGCGTCGGCGCGCTGCTGACCGAGGCGGTCCTGGTCCTGGTCGAGGCGCTTGGCGGCCTCGCGGACGCCGGCGAGCTCGCTGCGGAACTGCTCGATGAGGTCGGTCTCGCTGATGATGCGGAGGCGGCGCTTGGTGGAGAGGACGGGGTCGTGCGTCGTGTTGTTGTAGGAGTAGATGTCGGTGACGCGGGCGGTGAGCCAGACCTCGTCGCCGGACTTGACGCCGAGGGTCGAGATGTCGATGGAGCTGGTGGTGCGGAGGAGGGTCGAGGTGCCGCCCTCGGGGGGCGCGGCGTTGGAGAGTTCGCCGGGCTCGGCGACGGGCTCGGGCGGAGCGCCCATCGAACCGGCGGGGGGCTTGGCGACTTGTGAGAGCAGGGAGACACCGGCGAGGCCAACGTCGTCGCGGCCTTCGCCCGCGGCCTCGATTTGGGCGGTGGCGAGGATGGACTCATCCTGCTGAGGCTCGATGATGGCCGCGGCGGGCGGGCGGTCTTCCGTGACGTCGAAGCGGAACGCGGCGTCCTCGCTTGCGGAGATGCCGTAGGCGTCGGTCAGCACGAAGGGGACGCGGAGGCTTTGAGTGGGCGTGAAGGTGATAGTCCAATTCGTCGACGCGACTTCGAATGAGACGTTTGTCGCGTCATCCAAGCCGGGTGCAACTTGCCTTTCCCAGCCGGCGCGTGCCTTATCCACGGTTGGAACCGGCAACTCTTTGTTGAGTGTGAGTGAAAGCGTGACGCGCGAGCCGGCGAGGATGGGGCCGATCGCGGCCCGCTCGTCGCGGCCGGTGCCGGAGTCCTTCTGACCCTGGAACAGCGCGGCGGGGCCGGGGGTCTGGGCGGCAAGGGCGGCCTGTGCGTACTGCGGGGGCGTCACCTGCACGGAGCTCGCGAGGATCGCGGGGGGCTCGACGAGCGTGACGGTGGCGGGCTCGGTCTCGTCGTCGCTGGAGGCGAAGGAGTACTCGAGCTCGACCTTGGGCGCGGGCGTGCCCGGGGGGTGGGGCGGGACCATGGAGGTGGTGTCGAGGAGGCGCTCGTAGAGCTCGCCCTCGACGGGCTCGGCGCCGGCGATGCCGTCGACGGTGGCGGTCTTATTCTGGCCGGTGAGCAGGGCCCGCTGGAGGACGCCGGGCTTGCCGTCGGTGATGACGCGGTAGTTGACGGTGATGGACGCGCGGCGGTCGTCGCGCTTGGCGAGGACCGCGCGGAGCGGGAGGGCGGTGCCCAGGGGGTGGGCGGCGAGGCGGTTGGCGTCGGCGACGTTGGTGCGCTTGGGCCAGGCGGCGCTCGTCCAGGGGGTGAGGACGCGCTCGGTGCCGATGCGGGAGAGGCCCGCCTGTGTGAGCATGAGCACGGTCATGGGGACGGCGACGGTGAGCAGAGCCATCACGGTCTGGCCCAGGCGGCGCTTGGCGAGCAGGGATGAGGTGGAGATCGCGCCGCTGAAGCGCCGGCGGGCCTGCTCGGCGGACATGATGCGGAGCTCGGCCCCGAGGACAGACTGCGGATCGCTGGACGAGAACTCGAGCGCGGAGGCAAGCACGCCGGAGAGCCCGGCCTGCTGGCCCTCGGGAGAGTTCTCTACGCGGAGGGCGACGTCGGTGAGGGAGGGGTTGAAGGTGACGGCGGGCCAGAGGTAGCGCCGGACGGCGGCGACGAGCACGAGGAGTGACCCGGTCCACAGCACCATGCGCACCGCCATCGGCATGCGCAGGAAGTAGTCGATCAGCCCCGCGAGGATGACGTACGCGACGAACGCGGCCCCGAGCAGGCCCAGGCGCTGGATCACCAGCTGCATCTTCGCGGCGGTCCGCAGGCGCGAGAGCACCGTGGCGATGCCCAGCGGGCTCTGTGCAGTGGCTTGTGGGCGATCACCGGTCGTCGCGGGCATTGGCCATCCTCTTCAGCTGGATTCCTACTCGTCTATCGACCAGACTACCCCCAACAGGCCCGCGCGCCCGGAGCTTCCGTTGGGCCCAACGTGAAACGCCAGAGATTCCCGGACCTTGCCTCCAGCCGGCCGTGGCGTGCGACCTGCTCAGGCCACAGGTCTATACGCCCGAGCCCCGGGTGCAGGTGCGGGGTCTGTGACCCCCCTGTGACACTCTGATCCGCGACCACCCCGCTTACGAGAGCTTGATGAGGCGTCGCCCGACCCACTCACAGATGAGGAGGAGGAGCAGAACCGTCCAGACGATGGGTTTATCCCACAGGGTTTCGACGTCGGGGGTGCCCAGCAGATGCAGCTCGCGGTTGGGAAGAAGGTCGGGGAGCTGGGAAAGTTCGGAGGCGAGCAGGACCTTGCCGCCGGTGGCCTCAGAGAGGGCCGCGAGGGAGGCGTGGTCGGTCTGGGGGACGCGGAGCTCGTCGTCCGGAAGCACGACCTCGAGCTTGGCGCTCAGGTCCAGCCCGGTCAGGAGCTGGTCGGAGGGCTCGACGCGGTAGTTGCCGGGCTCGGTGGCGACCCATGAACCGGTGAAGCGGTTGGAAGGGCCTCCCCCCTCACCGGGCGACTCGGGCTTGAGCGTGAGGTCGATGGGGGACTGGGGCCGGTTGGCGGTCGCGCCGGCGTCGGCCTGGGGCACGAGCCGCACGGTGATCGCCTCGGGGCGGCGGTCGACAAAGGTCTGGTCCAGCAGTTGGACGCTGACCTGCACCTGCTGGTTGACTTGAGCGCGGTCGGGGTTGACCTCGATGATGGCGGGCTTGCCCGCGCGGCCGAGGCTCTCGCGGGCGAGGAGCCGCACGAGGGGGATCCAGAGCCGCTCGGTGAGGGTCTCGCCGCGGGCGTAGCGGTACCGCCAAGTCTCGTCGGTGCCGACGTACACGACGCGGCCGGCGCCGTAGCGCATGGTCATGATGAGCGGGGTCGGGGCGCTGCTGCTGCCGCCGGTGTTGGTGGTCGGGGAGGCGAGGGCGAGGACTTCGGTGGTGGGCTTGATGGAGGCCGCGTCGATGCGCTGGGCCCAGCGGAAGGTGTTCCAACCTTGGGCGAGGGCCGAGAGGTGCTCGGGCCAGGGGTCGCGGAGATTGTCGCCCATTTGCAGGACGCCGTAGCGGGCCGCGGCGGGGCCGGGGGTCAGGACAACGGGGTCGAGGAAGGTCTGCGGGCCGTTGGCGCTCTCGGACGGTGCCATGCCGAAGGGGATGAGATCGGCCAAGGGTGTGCCGCGCCACGCGCCGGGGGTCGCGCCGGGTCCGCCGACCCAGAGGAGCCCCGCGCCGCGGTCGGCGACGAGCGAGCGGATCTGGTTGAGCTGGTCCTCGGTGAAGAGGTTGGGGCGGAGGTCGCCCATGACGATCACGTCGAACTCGTTCCAGGCTTCCTGGGTGCGGGGAAGGATGTCGAGGGGCTCGTTGCCCTCCTGGATGTAGCGCTTGTCGCTGGCGAGCAGGAGCGTGGAGCTCTTGATCGAGCCCTCGCGGACGAGGAGGTTCTTGAGGTAGCGGTACTCCCAGCGCGGGTAGCCGTCGAAGTAGACGACGCGGATGGGGCGGTCCACAAGATCGACTCGAACGGGCAGGCGGTTGTTCTCCTGCGTGAGGTCGGGCGTGTCGAGGGCGAGGCGGACGGTCCACGTCGCCTGGCCGGTGTCCTGCGGGCGGGCAGTGAGAGTTACGCGCTGGCCCGCGTTGGGGCCGGTCTCGAGGGGGACCTCGTCGAGCACGGTGTCGGTCTTCTCGTCGACGAGTTGCAACTTGCCCGAGACGGGGTTCGCGGGGTCGCCGCCGAGGCGCTCGATGTCAACGCTCACGGGGACGAGATCGCCGACGAACGCGGCGGACGGGACCTCGAGCCGGTTCAGGGCCATGTCGGTCAGGGGCTGGGCGCTGCCGAGGGGGACGGTGAACACGGGGACCTGGCGGGCTTCGAGCTGCTTGAGGGCGGTGCGCCCGACGGAGTCGCTGGAGCGGCCGTCGGAGAGGAGCACGACGCCCGCGACGGGGCGGGCGGCCACGCGCCGCAGCGTCTGCTCGAGGGCCTGGCCCAGCATGGTGCGGCGGCCATTGGCCTCGGCAAGGTCGATGCCGGTGATGGTGCCGTCTGGCTCGGTTGCGGTGCGGAGGTCGTACGCGCCGGAATCAAACCCCAGGAACAGCACGTTGCGCTTCTGCGCGAGGCCCGCGAAGGTCGGCCACGCTGCGCGGACGGCCTGCTGGAGCTGCTGCTCGCGGGTGGTGCGGCCGCCCGCGTCGCCGGGCGCATCGTTGACGCTGAGGGAGGCGGAGCGATCGGCCATCACAATCACCCAGTCGCGTTCGACCTGGTCGTTCTGCCGCACGAGCTCCGGGCCGGCGACGAGGGCCGCGAGGAGGAGCAGCAGGAGCGTGCGGACAATCGCAAGGCCCGCGCGGGCGCCCTTGCGGCCCATGAGGTTCCAGTAGCTCCACCCGGCGAGCAACAGGCAGCCCACGGTGATGAACACCCACACCCAGAGCGGGAGCTGGTGGGCCCAGCGGAGGTCCACACCTTCGCCGCCGGTTGAGAGCGTCTTGAGGCCGAAGAGCCGGTCGATGAGTTCGTTCACGCGGCGGCCCCCTTCTCCGCGGCGGCCGCGTTGCCCATGGCGCGGATCAGCCCGCTCTCGGCCTTCGCATGGCTGAACCAGCGGGCGAGGCCCGTTTCGAAGATTGCGACGGCGAGGGCCGCGATCAGCAGCGGGAAGCTGATGGGCGGGATCTTCGAGTCGCGGGTCAGGGCACCGCTCGCGGCGGTTGCTTCGCCCCCGGGCGTGATGGCGTTCGTGCCGCCTTCGAGCCACGTGAGCTCGCTCGCGACAGGGGTCAGCCAGCGGGCGACCTCCTCGCGTGAGCGCGTTTCAGTGCCGCCCGCGGCGGGGTCGGCGTTGAACGCGAGCACGCCGACGGTTGTTCCAGCGGCGGTGCGCCCGGCCCACAGGCCGCTGGTACGGACGGGGCGGGCGGCATGGCCCGCGGCGTCAACCGGGATTGCGAGCGTGGCCGCGTCGGTGATGGATGGATCGGTGATCGGCGCGAGCTCAACAGCCCCGATCGGGACGGCGGGAACACCGCCCGCGACGGCGGTCCGGGGGCCCGCGCTGCGCCCGACGCCCTGACGCACGAGCTCCTGGATGAGCGGAACCATGAGTGGCTTCGTGGGCAGGTCGGTCCACTTGAGGTCCGGCGCGGCAGTCATGAACAGCACCATGCCGCGGGAGGCGCGGACGGTCTTGTCCGTCGCGGCCAGCGCGGCGCCAGGCTGTGCCATCACCAGCAGCGGCGAGCCATCGGCCAAGCGCAGCAGCGGCTCGAACGCGCCGGGCCCGCCGGTGAGCGGCAGCACCTGAGTCACGTTCACGGTCTTCACGAGTTCGGGGAGCTCGGCCGTGAGCATGTCGAGGAGGTCTACGCCCGAGGGCGTGGTGCGATCAGCGGGGAGCGTCGCGGCGGGGGCATACGTGCGGGCCTCGCGCCCGATCTGCCACTCCAGCCCAAGCCCGTTGACCATCGCGTCGGACCATGTGTGAGTCTGCACGCCCGTGGGGGGCGTCACGAGGACGACGGCCCCAAGGTCCGCGGCCGCGCGGATGAGCCGCCAGCCCGCGGCGTCAACGAGGTCGGGGCGGGGGATGATGAGGGCGTCATAGTCCGCCAGCATTCCCGCGGCGTTGCGGCTGCCCGGGAGCGGTGCCAGGGCCCGCGCGGGGTCGAGTGCCGTGACGCGCACCTCGCCGGATTGCCGACGCCGCATCGGGTCTGCTTCGGGGGCGAGGGCGAGCGCGAGCCAGTCCGCGGGCGTGTAGGTGTCGATGGTGCTCTTGCCGCCGACCGAGCCGGGGGCGAGCAACGCAACCTCGAGCCGTTCGCGGGTGTCGATGGGACGACGGAAGCTGTTGTCGCCGGTGATGGCGTCGGCGTCGATGGTCGCGACGAGCGTGACGGGGGCACGCGAGCCTTGGGCGGGGATGGGCACCTGCACCGTGACGTAGCCGGAAGTCGTGTCCTGACCCGGGGCCCAGTTCACTCGGGTCTGCGAGCGCGTGCCGCGGGAGGTCATGGTGCCGCCGCTCACGTTCACGGCCTCGATGCTGACGGTCGAAACCGCGGCGGCGTTGATGCCCGGGCCGCTGCGACGCAGCACGACGCGCACGGGCGTGTCGGCGTTGGGGCTCGCGCCCGCCTCGCTGGTGGAGATCAGGACGGATCGCGCCGGTTCCACGGCCGTGATGCCGACGTTGTCCATGGAGGCGGCGGAGGGAGCGAGCGCCAGCAGGCTGGCCTGCCCGTCACCCTGCGCGAGCGGGGCGAGCGATGTTTCGATATCCGTTGACCCGGCGCGGAACTCGCTCAGCAGCGCCACCCACAGGTTCTCGCCCGCGCGGAGCGGGTTGCGCTGAACCTCGTCGCGGACCTTCGCGAGCCCGCCGGAGAGATCGGTGCGGCTGTCCATGGCGGTGAGGCCGCGGATGATCTCGCCCGCGGCCGAGTGGTCGGCGGTGGGGGGGACGACGAGCGGCTCGGATGGACCAGCCAGGGCAATGATGCCGACGCGGTCGCCCTTGGATTGATCGAGCTGCGTGATGAGGTCGAGGGCCTCGGCCTTGCTGCGTTCGAGCGCGGGCTTGGTCTCGCCCGCCGCGGTCGCGCCGGATGCCAGGCCGTTATCGATGAGCAGGTACAGCGTGCGCGGGCCCTGCGAGAGAGCGCCAAGCGCCCCCATCACGGGCTTGCCCAGCGCGAGGGCGAGCAGCGCCACCAGCAGGCAGCGGCTCGCGAGGAGCAGCAACTGCTCCAGGTTCATCCTGCGGCGCTGGCGGCGGTACGCCTCCAAAAGGAACTTCATCGCCGCCCACGGCACGGGGCGGCGGCGCCTCCGCATCAGGATGTGGATGATGATGGGGATGGCGATGCACGCCAGCCCGATGGCCGCGATGGTGGGGTTGAGGAAGGTCATTGGGGGATAGTGCGACAGAGCGACGGAGCGACAGAGCGACAGAAAGGACGCATCCTCTGTCGCTCTGTCGCACTATCGCACTTCCGCTCTCCGTTACGCATACTTGCTCCGCTTGATCATCGCATTGCGCCGCGCCACGAAGTGGGCGAGCGGTGGCCCGAGCCAGTCGTGGGTGCTGATCTTCTGGTAGTCAAAGCCCATGCCGCTGACGATCTTCTGCACGCCCTGCTGGTGCTCGTTGAAGACCTCGAGGTAGGCCTTGCGCAGGGCGCGGGGGTCCACGCGGAGCACGGGTTCACCTTCGAGGCCTTCGAAGGGTGCGGTGTCGGTGAAGCCGAACTCTTCTTCGGCGCGGTCCAGCACCTGGAAGACGAGCAGGTCGTGCCCGGCGTGCTTGAGCTGCGCACAGGTGTCGCGGAAGGGTTCGATGTCGATGAAGACGTCGCTGATGAGGGCGATGAGGCAGCGGTTGGTGAGCTTGCCCATCACCTGATCCACGACGCGCCGGAAGTCGGTGTTGCGCCCGCGGTTCTCCGCGTTGACGGGGTGGGTCGAAAGCGCGCCCACGATCTGCCGCCACGTTCCCTGGCTGCTGGAGCGGCGCACCATCGCGCGGATCTCGTCCGCGAACACCACCAGCCCGACGCGGTCGCCCTGGCGGAGGGTGATGTACGACAACGCCGCGGCCAGGGCCGTGGCGTGGTCGAACTTGGTCCAGTTGCTCCGCCCGTCCAGGCTCTTCTTGATGCCCACGCCCGAGGCTTCCTCGAAGCTGCGGCTGCCGTAGTTCATGGAGCCGGAGGAGTCCACAAGCACCACGAGGTCAAAGTTGGTTTCCTGCTGGTGCTGCTTGAGGTGGAGCTTGTCGGTGCGGCCGTAGACCTTCCAGTCAAGGTGGCGCAGGTCATCGCCGGCGACATAGGGGCGGTGCTGCGCGAACTCGACGCTGAGGCCCTGGAAGGGTGAACGGTGCATGCCCCCCGAGAACCCCTCGACGATCATCTTGGCACGGAGTTCGAAACTCGCGAGGCGTGAAAGAGTCTGTGGGTGCAGGTAGAGGGACGCGTCCACTTCCGGTGGGGCCACCCGTTCCGCGACTCGCTCCGCCATTGGAGGGGAGGTCGGGGGGGTGACTTGCGTCGACGTTGGTGTGGGTTCGGAAGTCGCCATCGCGGGTATGGATGGTATAGGCAAACGGGCTGGATGATGTTCGGTCTCGTGCCCGGTGAGGGGAGATTGGGTTGGGAACCCCCCGGGCCCGGGTGAGTCTGTGCTGCTAGATGAACGCATCTGTCGGACTCATCGTCGGTTCAAGAGAGGGGTCGGGCCCGGATCTCCGGCACGGATTGGGGGAGCCTGTGGACGTGCGGGTGCGAATGGCTGGGTCGGCTGTGGTGTGGTTCGGCAAGGAGGCCGCGGTTTGGTACTCTGGAGGGCCCTGAGCGGGTTCGCCCGCCCGGGTGGCACTACAGTCGGTTCATCCCGGCCGGACGTTCGCAAACGCCGGGCGATCAAGGAAGCTCGAAGAGTCATGCACATGCAACACCTGACGACGGCGATGGGGCTCAGCCCGACCCTTGCAATGGACGGGTTCTTCCTGATGAGCCTCTGGAAGCCGTTCCTGATCCTCATTCCGTTCGTGCCGTGGGCACATGTGGTGTCGCGGGTGCTGGACAAGCACGCGGCCCGGTTCTTCCTGAACCGGGATCTGTGGAACATGGTGCACCTGGTGAGCGGCCTGGTGGCCCTGCTGGCGGTGCTCGCCCCGTACACCAAGAGCGAGGCCTCGTTCTGGATCGGATGGGCGATCATGATCGTGATCCTCGTGGCCGACGTCGTCGTGTTCGCGATGGTGGCCAACAAGGACGAGCGCGTCCCCGCCGAGCACCACCTGAAGCTCGACTTCTCATCACTCACCGCTCGGCGCGAGGCCAAGAAGGCCGAGAAGCTCCAGGGCAAGGTGGAACTGGTCCTCAAGGGGCCGGACAAGGTGCTGGTGGCGGCCCCGATCGCGGAAACGCCGGAGTTCGCCGTGCGAGTCGCGGCCGAGCAGCTGTACATGAAGGCGACGAGTGCCCGTGCGTCGCAGATCGACATCCAGCCCTCCGGCAAGGAGGGCGTGTACGCCGCGTCGTACCTGGTTGACGGCGTGCGCAGCCAGCCCGAGCCCGTCCCCGCCGCGGAAGCGATCAAGGTCATGGACTTCTGGAAGTCCGTCGCCAAGCTGGACGTGAACGACCGCCGCAAGAAGCAGGTAGCGGACATCGGGGTGGAGCAGGGAGACAGCCGCAAGAAGGTCCGTCTGATGACCATCGGCGGTCAGGGCGGGATGCGGCTCACGATGGTGTTCGACCCCGAGGCACAGGTCCGGCGCAAGCCCGCAGAGCTGGGCCTGCTCGAGCCCCAGATGAAGGCCCTCAAGGCCATCATCGAGGAGTCGCAGGGCGTGGTGCTGCTGGGGGCGCCCCTCGACGGCGGCCGGACCACCACGATGTACTCGATCATTAAGATGCACGACGCGTACACCAAGAACGTGCAGACCATCGAAATCGACCAGCAGGACGCCCTCGAGGGCGTGCGCCAGAACAAGTTCGATCCGCAGGCCGACGGGGCCGAGTACTCGACCTTGACCCGCACGATCATGCGGCGCGACCCCGACGTCGTGGCCCTCGCCGAGCTTCCCGACGCCAACACGGCCAAGGAGATCGCCCGCGTCGATCACGAGCGGACGCGGACCTACGTCTCGGTCAAGGCTGACGGGGCCCTGCCGATCCTCCAGACCTGGATGAAGGCGGTGGGGGATCTGGACGCGGCGAGCAAGTGCCTGCACGGCGTGGTCGCTCAGAAGCTCATCCGCAAGCTGTGCATCAACTGCCGCGTGGCGTACCAGCCGTCGCCCGAGATGGTGAAGAAACTGGGGCTTCCCCCGGACAAGGTGAAGCAGCTCTTCAAGAAGGGCGGCCAGGTCCTGATCAAGAACAAGCCGGAAGTCTGTCCGATCTGCGCGGGCGTGGGCTACATCGGGCAGGACGGCGTGTTCGAGGTGTTCCCCATCGGGGCCGCCGAGCGGGCCCACCTCAAGGGCGGAGACTGGAACGCCCTGAAGGTCGAGTTCCGCAAGCAGGGCTACCCGACGATCCAGCAGGCCGCGTTGCGGAAGGCGATCGACGGAACCACGAGCGTCGAAGAGGTTCTGAGAATTACCACGGAGGGCCAGCCCGCCCACCCTCCGGCGGCCCCAACCGGGGCCCCAACCCAGCCGGCTAAAGCCGCCCCTGCCCCTGCACCCGCCGCGAAGGTTTGACGGTACACCCTTGACCACCCGCGCCCTTCAAGGGCGATCTGATAGTCCGGAGTCCGCACCATGATGCTGAACCTGTTCGTCCTCGCTGTGACCGGATTCGTCACATATATGTGGATCATCCGAGGGTTCTTCTCGGCGTTGATCCACCTGGTCTGCACGGTAATCGCCGGGGCGGTCGCCTTCGGTGTGTGGGAGCCGGTGGCCTACTGGCTGCTCGAGTCCGCGCCGGCGTCGGGCGTGGGTTCGCACCTCACGGGCATGGCCTGGGGCGTTGGCCTCCTGGTGCCCTTCGCTCTGACGCTCGGGATCCTCCGCCTCGCGGTGGACAAGATGCTGCCGGCCAACGTGGTGCTGTCGGCGAAGTTCAACTACGCGGGCGGCGGCGTCTGCGGGCTGCTGGCGGGCGTGCTCACCGGCGGCATCGTGGCGATGGGCCTGGGCCACTTCCGGACGGGCCCCGACTTCGGCACCCCGATCAGGTTCGTGAACGGCAATCCCAAGCGCGACGGCGGCCTGTGGCTCCCGATCGACAAGATGACCGGTGCGGTGTACTCCAGCCTCTCCGAGCGTGCTTTCCGCACGTCCGAACCCCTCGCGAAGTGGCACCCCGCGGTTCACGAAGAGGGCGGGACGCTCCAGTGGTCCTTCGAGGGCAAGAACCGCAACACGACCCGCCTCTCGGACTTCGAGGTGATCGGCCGGTTCAACGTCGGCGAGAACGGCAAGGCCAAGTTCAGCACACTGACCCGCGACATGTGGCACGAGGGCGGCCAGGCAATTCAGAAGGTCTACGACCTGGACGGCAACCCCTTCCCCGAGGGGACCAACCTCGAGGGCATCGTTGTTAAGTTCAAGCCCGAGGCTAAGGACAAGGGCGGTAAGTTCTCGGTCGGCGCCGCTCAGGTCAATCTTGTGCTCGAAAATGACAATGGCGAGCGGCTGCGGGTTCACCCGATCGCAGTCGCGTCGCAGGCCCAGTCGGACAAACCGAATGTCTTCGGCCGCTGGTGGCTGGACGCCGGCGCGTACATCGCGTCGGTGGGCGCCTCGGCCGAGACGATCTTCGCCTTCGAGTTTCCCTGCCCCCCGGGCTACAAGCCGATCGCGATCTACGTGAAGGGCGCTCGTCGCGTGATCGACAAGAAGCCCGACGCGATCTTCCGCTCCAGCGCTGAGCGGGACGGCGCGATCGCTTCCGCGTTCATCTCGATCGGCAACGTGGCACCTGTTGCTGACCTCGATCTTTCCGCGGCCGTGCCCGCCGAGCGCGTCAAGGGCAGCGGCCAGGGCGCTGCCGCGCCGCTCGCCCACGTCAATATCACCGAGATGCTGCCCTTCATCATCCAGAAGGGCACGCACGACCTCCTCGAGATCGATGAAGAGGGTGACAGGAACATCATCATCAACGGCGAGCTCAAGCTCAACGCCGACTCCCTGAACTCCTCACGCGGCATCGACCGCAAGCTCGAGATCAAGCGGCTGCTGGTCGCGCCCGATCAGGTCATTGTCCAGATCGACACGAGCGCGCCGCCCTACAGCCTGCTCAACAAGGTCTTCGTGAACCAGGAGACCAACGACGTCCCCACGCTGTACGACCAGAACAATGTCCCGTACGTGCCGGTGGGCTGGGCGTACCAGGACGAGAGCATCCTGTGGATGCGCTACACCCCCGGCAACCCGATCACGAAGTTTGACCAGCTCCCGCCCGTCAGCGCCAGCCGCAGCGGTCAGAAGCTGACCCTCATCTACCGCGTCAGCAAGGGCGTCTCGCTCAAGCACTACGGCTGCGGCAAGAAGATCACGGTTACCATCGACCCGCCCTTCCTGCTGGACATGACCCAGGGCAACGCCCGCTAAAGTCCCCAGTCAGAGTCAAAACAAAGAAGCCCCGGGCGTGATGCTCGGGGCTTCTTTCATTGGCTGATTGCTTCGAGCCCGGGCCCCGCGGCCCAAGTCGGCTTACTTCTTCTTGGCCTTCTTCTCGCCGTCGTCGGCCTTGGCCTTCTTCTCGGGCTTGTCGGCCTTCTCGGCCTTGTCGCCCTTGGACTTCTTCTCGCCCTTGGGTGCGTCGGACTTGGAGTCAGTGGCGGCGGGCTTGCCGGCGCCCCATGTACCGCGGGTCGCCTTCGCGGCCTCCTCGGCGGCCTCCTGACGCTTCATCGCGCTCTGGGCCTCGGTCTCGGCCCCGCCCGCGGCACCCGCCGGCTCGGCGTCCTTGTCGACATCGAGCTCGCGGTCAGGCTTGACGTGGAGCTTGACGGTGGATGCGAGGTCGTTGTCCAGCTTGACCTGCACGTCGTAGTTGTCGAGCCGCTTGATGGTCTGGGCGATGCGGATGTCACGCGGCTTGACGGTGTGGCCCAGGTCGTTGAGGGCCTTGGCGACGTCCTGCTGGGTGATCGCGCCGTAGAGGATGCCCGCGTCGTTGCAGGAGCGGATGAGGGTGACCTCAATGCCATTCAGCTTGCCGCTGAGTTCCTCGCGGGCCTTGCGCTGGGCCGCGACCATCTTCTCGGCGTCGGCGCGCTTGCCCGCGAGCTGCTTGACCAGGTCGTCGCTGGGCGTGGTCGCCAAGTTGCGGGGCAGCAGGAAGTTACGGGCGTAGCCGGTGCGGACGGTGACCACGTCCCCGACGATACCCAGGGCTTCGACGTTCTCGGTGAGCAGCAGCTTGAGGGATTTAGCCATGACGGCTGTCCTTTCCCCTATTAAGAGGGGGTAAAGTTAGGAGCGGGTGGTGGCCGACAGGCCTCCGACCGCCCCAACGGTGGGCGGGAGTGTAGGCGGGCGGCCCGGGTGGGTCGCCCGCCCGCGCAACCGGTTGGAATCGAGTGGCTTACGGCTTCCGCTTGCCGGGGAACTCGCCCCGGGGGTTCACGAGGGTGACTTCGGCGGGCTTCCCTGCTTCGAGGGTGAAGCGGAACTCGGTGTCGCTGTCCTGGTCGTGCTGGAACCGGTGCTCACCCACGGGGACCAGCCGGAAGGGCCGGTTGCCCGCGCGGTGGCCGATGAGGATTCCGTCCTCCGCATAGACGCGGAGGTCAAAGGTGCGCTCGCCGAGCGTCAGGGTGTAGGTGCCTTCGTACTTTGTGAGGTCGGCCGCGACTTTGATCGCGGGCTGCTCGATGCCCAGGGCGACGCGGGCGACGGCCTCGCCGGCGAGGTTGGGGAGGACGGCGCGCCCGTTGGCCAGTACGACGACGGTGAGGTCGTCGGTGGGCCAGTGGGACAGGAAGGCGCTGAAGCCGTTGCCGTTGCCGCCGTGGGAGATGGTGGGGCGGTCCAGGCGCGGGAAGAGCTGGAGGCCGGAGCCGTAGGGCGCGGTGGTGCCGTCGTTGAGCGTGACGGGCGTGGTCATCGCGCGGACCGAGTCCATCGAGACGACTTTGCCGGTGTGCAGCAGGTGGGTCCACTTGATCAGCTCGAGGACCGTGGATTGAACGGCCCCGGCGCCGCCGGCGACATCGGGGCTCATGTACCGCGGGTTGAAGAACTGCCCTCTCTCGTCGAAGTAGCCATGGACGCGGTTGGGGACGATCGTGCGGAGGTCGGCGTAGCCGGTGTGCTGAAGACCGAGCGGCGCGAGCAACTCGCGGTGGAGATACTCGGGGTAAGTCATACCCGAGACACGCGCGATGATCTCGCCGAGCACCAGGTAGCCTGTGTTGCAGTACTCGTGCTTTTCGCCGGGCTGAAAGAGCAGGGGGAGCTTCTCGAACAGGGCCACGATATCGCGGTAGGTGACATCTACACGGCCGCCGATGGCTTCGCGTGCCTCGCGGAGGTCGGTAAAGTCGGGCAGGCCGGAGGTGTGGGTCAGCAGGTGGCGGACGGTGACGCCGGCCGCGCTTTCCTGAAACTCGGGGATGTATGTCTTCACAGGCTCATCGAGCTTGACCTTGCCCTGCTCGACGAGCTTCATGATGGCGGCGGCGGTGAACTGCTTGGTGATCGAGGCGATGCGGAAGATCGACTCGGGCGTCACCGCGACATCGTTCTCCAGGTCCGCCTTTCCGTAGCCCTTCGCGAAAAGGACCTGTCCGGCGCGTGCCACGCCGATGCAGACGCCGGGGGCGGCGCCGCGCTTGATGATCCAGTTAGCCTCGGCATCGGCGGCGGCCTCCGCTTTGGCGAGGTCGAACGGAGCGGACTTTGCGCTGGCCGCCTCACCCGCAGGAGCCGGCGAGGTCTGCGCGAGAGCGGCCACTGGCAACGCAGTGCCGACGGCGATGACGAGTGCGCGCACCGATACCCGACGAGAACTCAGAGAGATCATGCAAAGACTCCGCCGCACGCACCCCTTCGTGGCGACAGCGGATGTACTTCGGTCGCTGAGGACAGGTTCGGATCGCGGTGCGATCAGAACGGAATGTCGTCTTCGCCCATGGGGGGCGCGGAAGGAGCAGAGGGGCGCGAGGCGGCGGGTGCTGGGGCGGACGGGCGCGGGGCGGGTGCGTTCTGGCGGGGGGCCCAGCCGCCGCCGGAGTTGCCGCCGCTGCTGCGGGACTGGCCGCCTTCTTCCGAATCAACGCCGCCGCCACCACCGCCGCCCGGCTTGCTGTCAACGAAGTAGAAGGTCTCGATCACGACTACGTGCTTGGAGCGCTTGGCCTTGGTGTCCTTGTCTTCCCACTGGTCGAGCTTGAGGCGGCCCTCGATCATGATCGGGCGGCCTTTGCTGAAGTATTGCTGGAGTGTCTCCGCGGTACGGCCCCATGCCTCGCAGTCAACGAACATCACCTCTTCGCGCGTCTCGCCTTCAGGAGTCTTCCACTTGCGATTGGTCGCCAACCCGAGCTTCGCGACCGCCATGTTTCCAGCAGTGTGACGGAGTTCGATGTCACGGGTGATGTTGCCCATGAGCATGACTTTGTTCATTGATGAGGCCATGGCGGTTGTTCCTGTGTTTGAGGTGCGAAAGTCCGAGTCGTCATGAGCCTATCGGATACCAACCAAGGTGTCCACAGGCCAATGAAAAGCCCCCCAGACCGCCGGGGGGCTTTCGTGGATCGGCTGTCAACTGGGCGTAAGCCCAGCTGGTTCAACGGGTAACGATTAGGCCTCGTCGCCCATGTCGCCCTGGTCCTCGGTCTCGGCGGGGGCCGTGACGGCGGTGGGGGCGGGGGTGGCGGGGCGCTCGGCGCGGAGCTTGGCCTCGACCTCCAGCTCCTTGCGGGCGTCGGCGGACTGCATCTGCTCCATGGTCATGTGGTCGGCCCGCAGGATCATGGTGCGGAGGATCTTCTCCGAGAGGTTGCAGTCGCGCTCGATGTGGGCGACGTCGGGGCCGGGGGCGCGGAAGTAGACGAGGATGTAGAGGCCGCGCTTCTGGCCGCGGATCTCGTAGGCAAGGCGACGCTCGTCCCACTTGCGCATCGCGATGACCTCGCCGTTGCCACGGGCCAGGATGTCGTTGATGTGCTGGATCACGGCGGTGAGGTCGGCCGAGACGTTCTGGCCGATGAGGAACATTGCTTCGTAGTTGTAAGAACGCTTAGTGGCCATGTGCTTTCCTTCTGTGTCTGTCTGAGTGTCTGGCTGAGTGTCTGTGTCAGTGGCTGAATGGTGTGAGTGGTGGACGCGGCCTGCGTACCCGCTACGTGCTGTCGGGGGTCGTGTCGGGGAGCCGATCCTTCGGCGGGCTCTTCTCCCGGTTGCTTTCCCGTTGGGGACCGGCATTGGCGAAGTTCATCGCGGCGTCGAGGCCCTTGCCGGCGAACACCTCCACGGCCTGCTCGGCCTTGGAGAGTGCGCCTTCGAGCAATGGGTCTTCGTCCGCGGTGAAGCGCCCGAGCACGAAGTCGGCCTGGTCCATCATGGGCGGCTTACCCCCTGATGGCTGAAGGCCGACGCCGATGCGCAGGCGCGGGTACACGTCGGCCCCGAGAAGTTGCTGGATGCTCGTGAGCCCATTGTGCCCACCGGCGCCGCCGCCGGGTTTGAGGCGCACCGCGCCGGTGGGCAGGTAGAGGTCATCGACGATCACCAGCAGGTCCTTGTCGGGATCGACCTTGAAGAAGCGGACCGCCTCGGAGACCGACTGGCCGGAGCGGTTCATGAACGTCGTCGGCTTCATGACCAGGCACTTCTCGCCGCCGAGCGAAAGCTCGGTGGTCGCGGCCTGGAAGCGGGCCTTCACCGTCTCGCCCCGCCCGTGCTTGGCGCACAGGCGGTCGGCCACCATGAACCCGGCGTTGTGCCGTGTTCTGGTGTACTGCGATCCGGGGTTGCCCAGTCCGACGATCAGCTTCATGACTCCTTCCAGTGCCTCCAAGGTGTGGGCCACGACCGTCAGAGCACGGTCGTGCCACGGCTTTACTTCTTCTTGTCGCCACCGGCGGGCTTGGCACCCGCGGCGGGCTTGGCGCCGGCAGCGGGCTTCGCGTCCTTGGCACCCGCGGCGGGCTTCGCGCCGGCAGCGGGCTTGGCGCCAGCGGCGGGCTTGGCGCCGGCGGCGCCTTCCTCGGGCTTCTTGGCGGTGAGGACGACGGGCTCGCCGGCAGCGCCGGTGGCCGCGGTGGCTTCACCGGTGACAACCTCCGCCTGGATCACGATCTGAGCGACCATGGCGTGCTTGTCGGTGAGGAGCTTCATGTCCTCCTTGGGGAGGGGGACGTCGCCTGCGGTGATGCCGTGGCCGACGTCGAGGTCAGCGACGCTGTACTCGATGAAGTCGGGCAGATCGACGACTCGGCACTCGATCTCGAGCTCGGCGGTTGGGTGCATGAGGATGGCGCCGGCCTGCTTGAGGCCCTTGGCGTCGCCGACGAGATGGATCGGCACGCGGCTCTTGACGCGCTCGTTGAGGTCCACGCGGGCGAAGTCGGCGTGGACGATGTTGGTGCCGAGGTAGTCGAACTGGAGTTCCTTCAGCAGGACGATCTGGTCCTTGAAGCCGTCGGCGCCGTCCTGGAGCTCCATGCGGAAGACCTTCTCGCCGGCGTTGATGTGGCGGAGGGTGTCGCGGGACTCGAGGAACACGGGGATGGGCTGGGCGCCGTGGCCGTAAACGATGGCCGGGAGGCCGCCCTGCTGGCGGATCCGCTGGCAGTAGCGGGAGCCAAGGCGCTCGCGCTTCTTGGCGGTGAGGAGGGGTGACTTCTCGTGCATGACTGACTCCTTCTAAGGTGACTGAGAACCCATGGACTGCAGTCCATGGGTCTTCCTAACGCTTGGGACCCGCGGTGTCTTTGAACAACGCGCTGACGGACTGATTCGTGTGGATGCGGAGGATCGCCTGGCCCAGGAGCGATCCGACGCAGAGCTCGACGAGCTTGCCGCGGAGGGGCTTGGTGCGCTCGCCGAAGGGGACGGTGTTGCAGACGACGATCTTGCTGATGGGGCTGGCGAGGAGACGATCGACGGCGGGGCCGACGAGCACCGGGTGCGTCGCGGCGGCGATGACGTCCTTCGCGCCGCGCTCCATCACCAGCTTCGCGGCCTCGCAGACGGTACCGGCGGTGCTGATCATGTCGTCGAACATCAGAACAGTCTTGTTCTTGACGTCGCCGATGAGGTTGGCGCTCTCGACCTTGCTGCCGCTCAGGCGGCGCTTGTTGATGATGGCGAGGTCGCCGCCGAGCTTGTTGGCCATGCCCTCGGCCACCTTGACATTGCCCACGTCGGGGCTTACGAGGCACAAGTCGCCCAGCTCTTCGCGGCGGGCGCGGAAGTACTTGATGAACTCGGGCGTCGCGGAGAGGTGATCGACGGGGAGGTCGAAGAAGCCCTGGATCTGGGCGGCGTGAAGGTCGAGCGCGAGGACGCGCTGCGCGCCCGCGGCGGTGATCAGGTTGGCGACGAGCTTGGCGGTGATCGGGACGCGGCCTTCGTCTTTTCGGTCCTGGCGGGCGTAGCCCATGTACGGCATGACCACCGTGATGCGGCCGGCGCTGGCGCGGCGGAGCGTGTCGATGAAGATCAGCAGCTCCATCAGGTTGTTGTTGACGGGCTCGCAGGTGCTGACGACAACGTAGCAGTCCTTGCCGCGGACGTCCTCTTCGAGCTTGACGAAGATCTCGCCGTCGGGGAACTCGGTGATGCGGGCGCCGCCGGGCTGCATGTCGAGCACCTGGCAGATGCGGTTGGTGAGCTCGCTGGAGGAGCGGCCGCCGAAGATGATGAGGTTGCCGTCGTCGACGACGCTGGAGCGGGCGGGCATCAGCGGTTCCTTCCTGGAATGGCCGCGGCGGTGGTGGGGGCGCTGGGGGTGAGGACCGGTGCGGGGCGGCTGCGGTAGATCGCGTCGACCTGTGCGAGGTCCTCGGGCGTGTTGATCGAGAGAACGTCCTCGGGCGGAACGGCGTCGATCACTTCGACGCGCTGGCCCGCGGCCATCATCAGGGCGGGCACGTCGGTGATGTAGTACTCGTTCGTGAGCGGGTTGCGGGTGACGCCCTTGAGGGCCGCGGCGAGGTGGTGGGCGTCGAAGCAGTAGTAGCTGGGGTTGACCTCTTGAATGCGGAGCTGGTCGGGGGTCGCGTTTTTCTGCTCGACAATCGCGACGAACTGGCCCTTCTCGTCGCGGACGATGCGGCCGTAGCCCTGGGGGTTCTCGATGACGCTGGTCGCGAGCGTCGCGGCCGCGTCGCGGGAACGGTGGCGGTTGAGGACCGTGTTGATCGTGGCGGGGCGGATGAGGGGGCCGTCGCCGCAGAGGACGAGGGCCTCGCTGCCGGGCTTCTCGCTCTCGCGGGCGAGCAGCGGCATGGCGCACTGCACGGCGTGGCCGGTGCCCAGTTGCTGATCCTGCACCGCGTACTCGACCTGCGGGTAGTCCTTGAGGGCGTCGCGGACCAGTTCCTGCTTATGGCCCACCACTGCGATCACGCGGCCGCAGCCCGAGGCGAGGCAGGCGTCCACGACGGCGCAGACCATGGGGCGGCCGCCGATGGGGAAGACGACCTTGGGCAGGTCCGACTTCATTCGGGTGCCTTTACCGGCGGCGAGGATGATGGCGGTGGGTTTCATGGGTGGGTAGTGCGCCAACGAGTGGCGGTCTGTCGAGAGTTGCATGTGGGGGTGGCGAGACTTGGCGCAGCACCGCCCGGAAGGGCGGTGTCACAAGCTGGTCGACCAGGATTCGAACCTGGACAAACAGAACCAAAATCTGCTGTGCTACCGTTACACCATCGACCAGTAAGAAGCCGAGTAGCGGGCTTGACCGACCTCCGTTGTACCGCCGAGGGCGTGATGCCGATCGGGCGGGGGGACCAGGGACCACAGTCGCGGTCCGCTGGTCAGCCGTTTGAGAAACGGCGGAGGCGGGGCCGCGGCACGGGCGACCACCCATCAGGGTGATTGCCGGAGCTGGACGATCCATCAGCCGCGATGGGATCGCCCATTGCCGCGCCTCGGGTGACTGACTGTGAGGTCAGTCACCTTCCGTCGCGGCCGGCTCCAAAAGAGACGGGTGCAAGTGTAGGGCGCTGGGGGGCGGGGGCAACCCGGGCCAGATCAGGAATCCCGGGCAGGAATCAGGCGGAGAGGTCGTCGCCCTCGAGGTCGATTTCGTCCGTCGGCTCGGGCGTTTCGGTGGGCTCTTCAACGGGTTCAGGGGTGGTTTCCGTGCGGCGGGCGGCTTCGGAGATCGTGTCGTAGCAGCTGGCTAGGAGGCCCACGAGCGGGAACTGGGCGTTGGTGAAGGGGGAGGGGCCCAGGCGGCGGAGGAGCGGGTGGCTCACGGCCGGGAGGCTGAGGGGCAGGTCGATCTCGTGGAGGTCGGGGCCGGAATCCCAGAAGCGGTCGATGACCTCCTCGAGGGCGGGGAAGGTGGCGTCGGAGACGCCGGGGACGCGCTGGGGATAGATGGGGACGGAGATGCCGGCGATGCCGGTCATGGTGCGGCGTTGGCGGAGGCGTTCGAGGAGGTCCTTGCCCTCCATGCCGCGGAGGGTGAACATCAGGAAGGGCTCGGTCGCGAGCTTGTGTGCGAGGAGGTAGGCGACGCAGCAGACGTGCTTGCACCAGGGGTTGCTGTCGTCTTCAACAGGCGGGGGCGGGAGCTCGGGGGCTTTAACGGGCTGGCCGGTGCGCTGGGCGATGGCGCGGGCGGCCGCGGCGGTGGCGTCGGCGTGCGCCTGCATCATGGCGCGGCAGTCGCAGGTGACCTTGAGTTCGCTGGGGTCGGTGGGAAAGAGCTTGAGGCCAAGTGGGCTGAAAATGTCCTCGATGTTGGGCGGAAGTTCACCTGCAAGGAGCTTGGCGGCGTAGATCGCGCCCTCGCCCATGGCCTCCACGACCTTGTCCCACTGCTCGGTGGTGAAGGTCGCGGTGTTGATGGTGGTGGTGTACGGGCGGTCGGAGCGGCCCTGGACGTGACCCATGACCGTGCCGGGGCCGATGGTCATGCGCTTGGCCTGGCCCTGGCGTGCGTAATCGAGGCCCTCGATGGAGGGCTGGCCGACGACGGCCTGCTCGAGGACGCGGAGCCAGCGGTGGGCGGTCCAGGCGGTAGGGCTGGCGGGGGGCGCGATGTCGCCGGCGGGGACCTTGATGCCGCCGCGGACTTTG
>Ga0208492_1000326_pt1 | contig 43169 bp, 39 predicted proteins | sample Subbioar_CSW14AB_FD_184820 | JGI IMG/M metagenome (GOLD analysis project Ga0208492, IMG submission 184820) | Serpentinite rock and fluid subsurface biosphere microbial communities from McLaughlin Reserve, California, USA - CR12Mar_CSW14AB (SPAdes) | ecosystem: Environmental > Terrestrial > Deep... | reverse complement strand
GATCTGGCAAGAGCACGCCGGTTGCCCCGGTTTTGGCCGAGAGGCGCAGCGCGCCCTTGCCTGCGGGTGAATCCTCAGCGGCGATGGAACGGCCGGCGAGCGCGGAGCCGTCGACCGGCACCGCGACGATCTGCGCCTCCCACGGGTTTCCCTTCCGCGTGGTCAACTGCGCGCCCCAATCCGCGAGCAAGAACGCGTCGTCGAACCGGAGGAGCGTCGACCCGGGCCTCGCGACGAGCATGCCCTCGGCATCGAGCTCCGCCGCGCCGGCCAAGGACGACGCGCAGAGCAAACCCAACGCCGAGAGCCAAGCCAAAGCGCGCATCAGCGCGCGATTCTCCCACGCGGGCGGTCAGTCGGCGAGCGGGGTCTTCACTCCCGGGATCCGCCGAAGGCGGGACCGGGGTATGAAACTTTCGGGGACGAGCTTCGGGAGCTTGGGCAACCCGAGCTGCACCGGCTGCCGCTTGTAGAAGGCGATGGCCTCCCATTCCTCGGGCAAGAGCGCGCGCGCCTTGTTCGGGAGGGAGAACGACTTGGTCGAGTCGCCCGCGGGGAGGAGCTTCTGCGGCACGACCTCGGGGGCCTGCACCAGGAACCCGCCGCCGGTCTTGCCGAACTTCAGGTTGAAGAACGCAGTGCCCGGGAGGCCTTCGTCGACGCGCCCCTCGAAGAGGACCCACGTGCGTGCGCCGACGATCATCTCGTCCTTGCGCGCGAGGTCGTAGGCTTTGCCCTCGGGGAGGCCACCGGTCGTGATCGCGCAGCGGAACACCGCGTTGTCGGCCTCGAGGAGGATGGGATCGTTCGTGGCGTTGGACGCCGAGATCCACACGCGCGCGACGAACGGGCCCGGCCCGCCGAGGAACGACGCGATCGAGGTGACGCCCTTGGTCTTCGCATCGAACGCAGCAACCGGTGCGGTGACGCCCGCAGGCGACAGGCTCGAGATGCGCGACACGATCGTCGGCTGCGACATGCCACCGGAGACGAAGCTCGTGAAGTGGCCCCACCCCTGATCGCGGAACGTCACGTCGAGGAGCATGTTCTGGGGCGCGCCAGGGAGCAGCGAGCGCTCGATCAAGGTGCGCTTGGGCGTCGGCTCCGGGTCCGGGGGACCGGCGTCGACGATCTCGTGAGCCGGCTGCGGCTGCAGGCGCTCGTCCGAGAAACCGCAGCCGGTCATCCCACCGAGAGTGAGGAGCACGAAGAGGGGAAGCGAGCGGAGGGTGTTCATGGTCTTGTTCACTCCGCCTTCAGCCACGCGCGCGCGCTGGTGAGCATGGTGTCCTTGCCGGCGATCGCGTCGGAGACCTTCTGGGCGATGACCACGTCGGGCTCGACGCCGTTGCCGCTCTCCCAGCGGGCCGCGGCGAGGTCCGCCCAGGTCTTGCCGAACCGACTGTCCTGATACTGCAAGCTGCCGCCGCCCCAGCCCGGCATGAACGAGGCGAACGAGGTGATCGCGCCGAACGCACCGGAGGTCGCGTGCGGGGCGAAGATCTTGAACTTCGATCGCCCCTGCAACAGGCGAGGCATGTAGTCGTTGGCCGACACGTCGACGGTGTTGAGCCACGCGATCTTGGTGTTGGCTCCCGTCGGCGCGTCGAGATCGGAGAAGAAACCCCAGGCGCCGAAGCAGTCGAATCCGCGGCCCTCGCCTCCGTCCATGCACTTCTCGTAGGTCGAGAAGAGCGTCGACGGCGTGGGGTCGTCGTAGGTGCCGTTCACCACGCTGATGAAGCCGATCGGCTGGTCCTTGCCACGGAGCAGGCCGAGCAGGTGCTGCACGTTGTTGCCGTAGCCGCCGTTGCCCTGACGCGCGTCCATCAGGACCATCGCCGGGCTCGGGTCGAAGATGCCGCTCATCTTGCCCTGCCAGCCCTCCTGGCCGCTGAACCCGTCGAACTGCACGTTGACGATGCCATCGACCGTGCGGGGCGTGATGGCGTCCTCGCCCGATCCGCCCTCGTCGAAGTCGGCGACCGAGTTCTGGAAGCGCGGCGAGCAGCCGAAGAACTCGATGTCGCCGTAGCCGCCGTTGGTGAGCAGGTGGGGGTACATCTTGGCGGCGATGTCGATGGTGATCTCCTTGACGTCGTCTCCCGTGCACTTGGTCGCCGACGCACAGCGGGCGATCTTGATCTCCTTGGCGCGCGCGGTGATGGCGACCGAGAGGACCTCGGCGTAGGTGCCGAGATCGGACTTGGGATCGTTGGCCGCGGTGCGGTTGATGCCAGGGATGATCTCGTCGGCCCAGGCCTTCGGGTCCTTGCCGTCGATCGACAGCAGCATGTCGCCGGGCTTGAGCACGACGCCGCTGACCGGTTTGTCGCCGGCGCGGAACACGCCGAACCCGAGGCCTCCTCCCGTGAGGTCCTTCTCGACGACGCCGAAGCAGGCGCTGAGCCCGCCCGACCAACCGAAGAACAGCACCGGGCTGAACGGGCCGAATCCACCGGGCGGAGAGCCGAACGAGGTGTGGTTGTCGCGAAGACCCGTGACAAGTCGGTTCATGCCGCCGAAGAACTGTCGCGACGAGAGCGCGTACCTCGCGAGCTCGCGAGCCTTCGGTGTGAACTTCGCCCGACCGAACTCGCTCGACTGACGGTCGCCGATCTGCCGTGAGGCGAAATGGATCCAGCGCTCGGCAAAATCGCTGCGGAACGCGCCGTTGGGGAGCGGTCCCCAGCTCACCGAGGTCGGCACGCAGTGCCCGTACATGCAGTCGGCGCTCGGACCGCAGGTGGTCTCGATGTCGGCCTGCGTGCACGCGACGGCGGTGGTGAGCGATCCGGGGACCTTCTTGATCTCGAGCGCGTCGATCACGTACGAGGCGCCCTTGCCCGTGGACGCGTTGAACATCAGGCCGCGAATGGGCACGCCCCACACCGAGCCGTCGATCGGGCCGGTGCTGTACTCGACCCAGCCGTCGCTGGTCTCGCGCCCGGTGCGCATCGCGATGGTGCTCGCGAAATCGAGGCCGCCCTCGAGAGACCAGTCGCTCTTCGCGTACTCCACCGTGACGGACGGCGCGGAGCCGTCGGCGCGGGCCCACATCGAGATCTCGACGCGCGAGCTCGCGAGCGTGGCGAAGAACTTGTCGTCGACGATCGCGAGCCCGCTGCCCGCGCCACCGTTCACGCTGCCGACGCGGAAGGCGCGATTGCCTTCGACGGCGTCGGCCGGCGCGGTGAAGCTCGCCTCGATCGCGCTGGCATCGCTGATCTTCGTCAGTTTCAGGCCCGGCGGGTAGACCGAGTTGTCGGGCTTCGTGAGGAACGCGTTCGACGAAAGGAGCTCCGAAGGCGCCTCGAACGACCAGGTCTTCGCCGCGGCCGACGAGAACCGAACCACTCCCACTTTCGCGTCGAAATCGGAGGCACGCGCGGCGGGCGGCGCGAGCAGGACGGCGGCCTGGGTCCCGATCAGGGCGAGCACGAAGAGTGCCGAGCGGGACCTTGTGGCGAGTGACGACATGGGGGGTTCATCTACTCGATCTTCGCGGGTTTTCGAGGAGATTCGACGAACGGCTCCGCCCTCGCGGCAGTCGTCTGCCCGGGCGCGACGACACACCGTCGCGCTCGCACGAAGTTCGTACGTCTCTCTCCGCGAGGAAGCGGCAGGCCCACGCACCCGGAGCGTGCTATTCCAGCGGGCGGATGGACATCCGCACCAACCTGGCGATCGCCGTCGCGCCGGCGCTCCTGCTTCTGTGGTTGTTCAAGAAGTGGGACGAGAAGCGCCCCGAGCCCCCCGGTGCGGTGCGGAACGTCGTCATCCTCGGCGCCGTGACCTGCCTCCCCGCCGCCGGAATCGAGCTGGGGATGCAGTTCGTGATCGGCAAGGAGATCCTCGAGCTGCAGGGGAAGTTCCTCGAGGCGTTCCTCGTGGCCGCGTTCACCGAAGAGATGGTGAAGCTCGCGGTGGTGCTCATCTTCCTCTGGCGCAAGCCTCACTTCGACGAGGTGATGGACGGCATCCTCTACACGGCGGCCGCGAGCCTCGGGTTCGCCCTGCTCGAGAACGTCCTCTACTCGGCCGGGAGCCCGGCCACGGGCCTGGTGCGCGCGTTCACCGCGGTGCCGCTGCACGCCACGTGCTCCGGCATCATGGGGTACTTCGTCGGCCGGGGGAAGATGTCCAAGGGCAGCGCCTTCCCGTGGATTCTCGGTGGATTCGCCGCAGCGGTGTTCATCCACGGCACCTACGATTGGGTCGTGTTCAGCGGCGCGGGCTTCGGCTTCCTCGATCCCAACCCGCTGCTCGCGCTCCTCGTGGTGGTTCTGATGGTCGGCATCTGCGCCGTGATCCTGCGCCTCTTGGTGAAGCACGCGCTGGCGATGGACGACGCGAACCTCGGTCCGCAATCGCGCCCCCTGCCCGGCACGCAGCCCGCGTACCCGCAGCCCGCATACCCGCAGCCCGCGTACCCGATGCCGGCGTATGCGCAGCCGTATGGGCAGTATCCCCCGGCTCCACAGTACCCACAGGCGCCGCAGTACCCACAGGCGCCGCAGTACCCACAAGCGCCGCAGTACCCTCAGGCGCCGCAGTATGGGCAGCCGCAGGCCGGCCCTCCGGGGCAGTACACGCCGCAGTACCCCCAATACACGCAACCGCAGGCGCCGCAGTACGGGCAACCGCAGGCCGGCCCTCCGGGGCAGTACACGCCGCAGGCACAGTATCCGCAACAGCCGCAACAGCCCGCCGCACCACCACAATACGGACAACCGCCTCCCGGCTACCCTCCGGGCACGCGTGGACCGCAAGGCGGCCAGGGCGGATTTGGTTGAGCCATGAACCCGCACAAGACCCCGCACAAGGATCACGAAGACGACCTCCCCGAGCTGCCGCCGCTCGACGACGACGGCTCGCTGTTCGAGGGCGACGACACCCCGCTGCTGGTCGAGCACGACGAGGGCGGGCTCGACGACCGCACGAGCGAGTACGATCTGGACGATCGCTTCGGAGCGTTCGGGATCTCGACGGACGACGAAGCGGGCAGCCTGCTCGACGGCGCTGAGGGCAACGACCAGATGGTGGTCACCGACGATCGCGATCTGCTCGCGGGCGCCGAGATCGGGCTGCTCGAGGACAGCGACGAGGGGGACGGTCGCGAGATCTCGGCTGACGAGGCGGGCGTCTTCGCCGATGACGCGCGCTTCGAGGACGACGGCGGCGCCGAAGGCACTGGCGAGGATCCCTCCGCCGCGCTCGAGGCCATGCCCGGCGAATTGCACGTGGGCGACGCGAGCGACGACGAGGGTATCGAGGACGACGCGCGCTTCGAAGACGCGGCGACCGCGCGCGCCCGCCAGCACCTCGAGCGCGAGCCGTGGCCGCGCCGCTCCGACGCGAGCTGGATCATCAGTCGCTGCGAGGACGACGTCAGCGGCGCGACCTCTCTCACCGCCGACGGCGACCTGGTCGCGGCGACGCGCGACGGTGCGCTGATCGTCTCCACCGACGGCGGTGCCTCGTTCACGCGCGTGTCGGGCTGCGCCAACGTGACGGCGATCGCGCTGCTCTCCTCCGAGCGCCAGCGGGTGGTGCTCGCCGCGCTGCACGATCCGACGCGCGACGCCGCGGCCGTCGTGCTGGTGCGCCTGAACGGGCACCCCACCGCGGAGCTCATCGCCGACCTGATGGCCGACGAGACCGACGAGGACGTGCGCATCACCTCGCTCCACGTTCGTGCACGGCGCGAAGGCGCGCACGAGCACGTCGAGGTCATCGTGCGCGGTCCCTTCGGCGCAGTGCAGCTCCGGCCTCGCGCGCGATGACCAGGAAGCTCCTCGCGCTGATCGCCGTCGCGATCACCTCGTGGACCGGAGTCGCGGCGGCCAACGGCCGGTTTCCCTTCGCCAACCACCTCGTCGTCGACCCGAGCGACGACAAGCACCTGGTGGTGCGCACCACCTACGGCATCGTGCAGTCCTTCGACGCGGGAGCCTCGTGGAAGTGGCTCTGCGAGCAGTCGGTGGGCTATGGCGGCGCGTTCGATCCGGCGATCGCCGTCACCGGCACGGGTCGCGGTCTCGTCGGACTGTTCGATGGCCTGACCACCACGACCGATCGCGGATGCACGTACGTGCTCGCGAAGGATGCGGTGGTCACCAAACAATTCATGATCGATTTCGTCGTGCAGCCGACGACGCCCACCCGCGCCCTCGCCCTCACGTCGACTGGATCGGCCGACGGTTTCCACGTCGTGGTCGCGGAGTCGAATGACGGCGGCGGCACGTGGGCGCAGCTGGGCGTCGACCTCCCCAAGGACTTCAACAGCGAGACGCTCGAGATCGCGGCGTCACGACCCGACCGCATCTACCTGAGCGGCGTCTTCGGCGAGCCTCGGCAGGGCGTGATCGAGAAGACCGACGACGGAGGCAAGACCTGGGAGCGCCTCGCGTTCGATCTGAAGGGCGGGCTCGCTCCCTACCTCGCGGCGGTCGACCCGAAGGATCCCGATGTGGTCTACGTGCGCCTCGACGGCAACGCGACCGAGGGCCAGGGCGACTCGCTCTGGGTCAGCCGCGACGGCGCCAAAACCTGGGCCCAGCTCGGACAGGCCAAGGCCGACATGCTCGGGTTCGCGCTCTCGCCCGACGGTTCGAAGATCGCGTTCGGAGGCCCCTCGGACGGAATCTGGCTCACGAGCACCGTCACGCCGTCGCCCACCAAGGTCTCGAGCGTCGGCGCGCGGTGCCTCACCTGGAGCGCGGCCGGCCTCTATGCGTGTGGGAACGAGTACCCCGATGGGTTCACCGTCGGCCTCTCGAAGGACGAGGGCAAGACGTTCCAGGCGCTGAACCATCTGGCCGTACTGAGCCCTCTCCAGTGCGCGAGCACGACGACGACTGGGGAGCTCTGCGGCAAGGAGTGGCCGAAGGTGCAGGCGACGATCGGCGTCGACGACGACGCCGGCGTGACGACCGACGCGGGACCGGCGCCGACGCCAGCCGCCGACTCCGACAATCACGGTTGCACCTGCACCCATGGCGCGAAGAACACCGCAATCCCGACCGGGTTGGCCCTGGCTTCTGCGCTGCTAGCGCTGACACGCAAGCGCAAAAAACTGCGCGAGGACAGTCGTCAGCATTGACTCCGAGCTGGGCGCGTGGATCTTCTCCGCTTTCCCAGAATGGAGTCACTCATGAACCGCACGCGTCTTGGTCTGTTCGCTGTCTTCGCTACCCTCGCCACCGCCGGAGGCTCGATCGTGTCGTGCGCGTCGACCGATGCTGGACGCGAGGCGACGGGTCGCACGCAGCAGGCGCTGTCGACGACGGTGGTGATCAGCCAGATCTACGGATCGGGCGGTAATGGCGCCACGGCGACCTACACCAACGACTTCATCGAGCTCTTCAACCTGAGCGCCTCGCCGGTCGACATCAGTGGCTGGTCGGTGCAGTACGGCTCGGCGGCCAACAACTTCTCGCAGAAGGCGGACATCCCGGCGTCCACCGTCATCCAGCCAGGGCACTACTTCCTCATTCAGCTCAACACCGGCTCCACGGCAACGGCCGCGCTTCCCACCCCGGACTTCGCTCCGACTGGCACGGCTGCGTTCAACATGAGCGGGACCGCGGGCAAGGTGGCGCTCGTGAACAACACGACGCTGCTCACCTGCGGCGCGACCGCGACACGGTGCACGGGTGTCGCTTCTGTGGTCGACCTCGTCGGATACGGCTCCGCTGCTGCCGACTACGAGGGCACCGGCCCCGCGCCGGCCGTGTCGCTGACCGACTCCATCTACCGCGCTAACGGTGGCTGCCTCGACTCGGATCAGAACGCGACGGACTTCGCGGCGGCGGTCGCTCTTGCCCGCAACTCCTCGTCGACCGTGAAGGTCTGCGGTGCGGCTGATGCGGGCGCCGACGCGGCCGACGCGACCGATGCGGCGAGCGACGGCCCCACGCTCCCCGACGCCGCGGATGCAGCGGCGGATCCCGACACGGCGGTCGTTCTTCCCGACGCCGCCTCCGAGGTCGCCGCCGACGCGATCCCCAGCACGGACACCGGAACCGCCACCGACACTGGAACCGCGACCGATACCGGAACCGCGGCCGACACCGGAACCGCGACCGACACCGGAACCGCGACCGACACCGGGACCGCGGCCGACACCGGAACCGCGACCGACACCGGAACCGCGGCCGACACCGGAGCCGCCGACACCGGAACCGCAGCCGACACCGGCACGGTCGAAGATACCGGCACGGTCGAAGACACCGGCACCACGCCGGCCGACACCGGCAGCACCGTCACCGACACCGGAACGGTCGAGGACACCGGTCCCAGCATCGCCCCCGCCGAGACCGCGGACGACAGCGGTTGCGGCTGCCGCACGCCGGCCAGCAACTCGTCGAACGACGGCGTCGCGTTCGCCGCGCTCGCGCTCGGCCTCGCGGTCGTCGCGCGCCGCAAGCGCTGAGTCGAACTTCGTCAGCGTCCTGGCCGATTCCGGCCATCCCCAGACCCTCTCGTTTGCCAGATTCTGGCCGACGGGAGGGTCTTTCACATGGAGAGTGAATCGCTAGAACCGAAAGAGGCACCGGTCGACTGCGATGCCGGACGCGCGCTGGGCTGCGCCACCTTCTGCTGTCGCTTGATCGTTCGACTCAGGCCCGGCGAGCCGCATCCGACGCATCCGAACGAACGGCGCAGCTGCATCGACAAGGATCCGCATACCGGCCTGTGCGTGCACCTCGATCGCCAATCGCAGCGGTGCAGGATCTGGGAGCGACGCCCGAAGATCTGCCGCGCCTACGACTGCAACCACGATCCTTCGCTGCAGGTGGTGCTGCGTGAAGGGTTCCGCTCCCTCACGCAGATCGCATTCGCCGATGCGCCGCCAGAGAGCGAGTGGCGGCGCGTGCCGACGCGGTGACTACCAGCCGCACTGCTCGCCCTTGTTCTGCTCCTCGAGCCACTTCTTCAGCGGCGCGAAGTAGTCGAGGATCGCCGTGGCGTCGGCCTTGTCCTGGCCGGTGATGGCCTTCATCGCCTCGGGCCAGGGCTTGCTCGCGCCCATCTTCAACAAGGCCTCGAGCTTCTTGCCGGCCTCTTTGCTACCCGCGATCGAGCAGGTGTGGAGCGGCCCCTTGTGACCGGCCGCTGCGCAGAGCGCGCGGTGGAACTGGAACTGGTACACGTGCGCGAGGAAGTAGCGCGTGTAGCTGGTGTTCGACGCGACGTGGAACTTCGCGCCCGGATCGAAGTCCTGCTCGGTCCGCGGTGCGGGCGGCGAGACCCCTTGGTACTTCGTGCGCAGCGCGTTCCAAGCCTCTTCGTACTTCGCAGGCGGGGTCTGCCCGGAGAACACCTGCCAACGCCACTGGTCGACGAGCTTGCCGAACGGCAGGAACGAGATCTTCTGCAGGGCCTGGCGCATCAACACGTTGATGTCGCCCTTGTCGTTGTCGGGCACCTTGGCGATGAGCCCGAGGTCCTTCAGGTACTTCGGCGTGACCGACAGCGCGAGCGTGTCGCCGATGCCCTCGTGGAAGCCCTTGTTGGCGCCGTCCTGCAGGAGCATCGGCATCTGGTGGTAGTAGTGGAAGTAATAGACGTGGCCGAGCTCGTGGTGCGCGGTGAGCAGGTCCTCTTCGTTGATCTGCACGCACATCTTGATGCGTAGGTCGTTTCCGAAGCTGACGTCCCACGCGCTCGCATGGCAGACGACCTCGCGGTCCTTCGGCTTCACGAACAGCGAGCGCTCCCAGAAGCTCTTGGGCAGCGGGTCGAGACCGATCCCGACGTAGAAGTCCTCGGCGGTCTTCACCACCTTCTTCTCGTCCCACTTCTTGGCCTTCATCGCCTTGGTCACGTCGAGCGACGCCTGACCCTTGAAGGGCTCGAGCACGTCCCAGATGTTCGCCCAGTCCTGCGCCCACATGTTGCCGAGCAGGTGCCCGGGGATCGGCGCGTGGTCGGGAACCAGGTCCTTGCCATACTTCTTGCGCAGGCGCGCCCGGGCGTAACAGTGCAGCTGGTCGTAGAGCGGTTTGACCTCGGTCCACAGCCGCTCGACGTCCTGCTCGAACGCCTCGGGCGTCATGTCGTACGAGGAGTTCCACACCTTGCCGAGGTCGGCGTAGCCGAGCGTCTTGGCGCCCTCGTTCGCGAGGGTGACGAACCGCTCGTACATCGGGCGCATCGGGCGCGCGCTCGCGTGCCAGCCCATCCACGCCTCGCGCAGCACGTCGGCGTCTCGCTCCTCGGCGATGACCTTCGAGAGGTCCTCGAGGGTGAGGCACTTCTCCTCGGCCTTCGGGTCCACGAGCTTCTTCACCCACTTGCCGAGCTTCGTGTCGGCCTTCGGGCAGTATTTGCCCTCGCCGTACATCGACTCCATCTCGACCTCGAGCTTCGCGAGCTCGGCGCGCTTGGCTGCGTCGTTCGGCGCGGGGAGCGAGGTCGCGTGCTCGAGCAGATCGAGTTGGCGGAGCACCTCGGGCGGGAGGCCGGGGATCTTCTTGTACCGCGCCGCCTCGGGGATGACCTTGCCGAGATAGGCCATGTTGGCGTCCTCGGCGTCGGTCGCCAGATCGTTGGTGTCCTTGGTGATGAAGTTCTTGTTCACCCACGCGGCCTTCGAGCCCCACACCCAGAGTCGACGCAGCTCCTTGTCGACGTCGGCGAGGAAGCGGATCGCGTCGTCCACCGTCAGCGGCTTGCTCGCCGTCGATGCGCTCGCGCTCGGAATGACCGCCGTGATCGGAACACCAGGGGTCGCGGGGCACGGAGCGGACTGGCTCCCGCCACCACAGGCAACGGCGAGCACGAAGGCGACAAGCGGGGTGCGACGCATGAGGTCCCCCTAACGTAAGGTCCGCCGGGCTGCAGCCTTCAGTCGTAGAGTCAAGAGCTCCCCCGGACTGAAGTACTTCAGTCCGGGGGTATTTTCCGCCTTCAGTCGTAGAGACCGAGATACGTGAGCACGTCGGCGACCTGCTTGTCGGTGAGCGTCTGCTTGGAGAACGGCGGCATCACGCCGGCGAACCCGAGGTAGCTGCCGTGGCGCACCTTCTCGACGACCACCTGTCGCACGATCGAGGGGCCCTCGGCCTTGTGCATCGCGATCGTGTCGGCGGGCACGATGGTCGCTACGCGACGACCGCTCGCATCGGTGATGCGCCCCTCGCCCGTCTTCGCCTCGCCGTGACAGCTCCGACAGGTCGAGTCCCAGACCGTCTTTCCCGCGGCGGCGTCGCCACGCGGCGGATCGGCGATCGCGAGCTGCACCTCGAAGGGCCACGGATCGGTCGGCCCCTTGTCGCCGATGGACTCGAGCCACACCCAGAGGTCGATCCACCGCTGCGCCGCCGGGTCGAACGGCTGCGCATGCATGAATCGCCTGGCGCACTCGTCGGTCGCCTCGGCGAGCGTGAGGAACCGACCGCCCCAGAACGTCTTGCGCCGCGCCGCACCCGCGAGCGGCGCCCCCGGCATGACGCGCCCGGCGGGCGGAGCGACCACTGCGTGACACGTGGTGCACGCGAACGCATTGAACTTCGTATCTGCGAAGCTCGGATCGGACGCCCAAGCCTCGCCGCGCTCCCGCGCGGTCGTGGTCTCGACCACCTCGGTCGAGCCACAGCCACCGAGCACGAACACGGCGCAGAGCACGAGGGACCTCATGAGCCCTCCGGGAACGCGATGACGTCCGGATACACGCCCACGTCAAAGCTGCGAATCGTCTCGAGCGTGCTCGGATCGACTTCGACGATCTTGCCGGGCTTGACGTGATCGCCCTCGCACACGAGCAGGTACCGGTCGCCGCGCCGGACGATCTGGTGCGGCTTCTGGCAAGTGTCGGCGGTGAACGCGCGCGTCTTCTTGACGGCGAAGGTGGTGGCGTCGACGGCCACGAGCTGGTCGGGCGACTGCACCGGGACGAGCCACGAAGCGCCATCTCTGGTCAGGGCCGGGCCGAACACCGCTCCGGCGAGCGCCGCGCGCTGGGTGGTCTTCTTCGTCGCGAGATCGATCTGCCGGAACCCCTTACCCTCGGTCTCGGACACCACGACCTCGTTGCCCGAGGGCCCGAGCGTGACGAAATACGGCCCGAACACCACGTCGGGCGGCACCGACGGCGCGGCCCCCAGGGGAATGAGCTCGCTCGTCTTGGGATCGTTCAGATCGACGACGGCGATCGCGTCTTCGCCGTAGCAGGCGAGGTAGAGCTTGGCGTTGGTGACGGCCATTCCATGCCCGGCGACGCATGGCGCGGGCGAGGCGACCCGCGACATCGTGGCGGTGTCGACGATCACCAGCGGGGCGCGCAGCTCGGCGAGAGGCTTCTTCGCCTTGAGGCCGTCGATCGCCCGGAGCAGATCGAAGTGGCTCACGATCACGCGCTTGCCATCGGGCGTCATGACGATGTCGCCCGGGTTGTTCTCGACGGTGAGCGTGCCGACGCGGGCGAGATCGCGCACGCGCAGCTTGACCAGGATGCCGGGCACCTGCGACGAGCCGTGCTCGGCGTGCGGTCCGAGACCCGCGCCCTCCCTCGGATAGGCGAACGGGGCGTAGAGGAACTCGGCGTTCGCATCGACGACTGCGTGGTGCGGACCGTCGACGGCGAGCGGATCGATGTCGACCGGCACCGTCGCGACCACCGAATTCTTCGATAAATCGAGGAGCGAAACGGTGTCGGACAGGTTGTTGGTGACGACCGCCAGCGAGCTCTTCTCGATGACGTGGCTCGCGCGTGACTCGACCCAGGCATCGCCCTGGTAGGGCAGGTCGTTGCGCACCACGTTCTCGGAGGAGCAGCCTGCGAGCGCCGCGACGAGTGCGACCGCGAACCTCATGGCACGCTGATCTTCAGCACGTCACCGGTGGTCGGACGGGTACCGGTCGCGATGACGTTGCGGGTGAACCGGACGCCGACGAGCGCGACCTCGAGCGAGCCCGCAGCGCTCAGCCGATCCCAGGTGGCCTGATCGGGCGTGAACTCGGTGCCGGTGGTGAACACCCGGTAGAGCTCCTTCTTCGCGGCGTCGCGGAAGATGAGGACGCCCACGTCGCCGGTCACGTCACCGTGGGCCCACGCAACCGAGATCGGATCGATCGCGCGGAGGAACCGCTTCCACGGCGTGATGGCCAGCGTGCCGTTGGTCCAAGCGAACCGCGGCGGCGGCGCCTTGGGGACCTTGTCTCCGCTCTCAGGCGTGGTGAACGTCGGCGCCTTGGTCGCATCAGTGACGATCTGCCCGCGGGTCTCGGCCTCGACGAACGCGAGGCAGGCCTCGTCGGTCACCTCGCCGGCGAGGAGGTACGTGCCGTCGGCGCAGGGGCCGCTGGTCACGTGGTGATCGTCCTCGCTGGTGCAAGCCGAGGCGAGCGCGAGAGGCAGCGTGAGCAAGACCAGTCGTCCGCGGAGAGAAGTCATCTCCGACTTCATGACCCGACAGAGGCGCCGCCGCAACGGCGGTGCTAGGCTCGCGCTCGTGCGCCCTGTCGGATCGCTCGTCGCGCGCGCGACGCTCATCGTCGCCGCCGTGACCGTAGCCAAGCTCGCGACCACCCCTGCCCTCGCGTTCGTTCCTCCGAACAAGAAGGTCGAGACCGCTCGCGGCGACATGGCGCTGATCCCGGCCACCACGTACAAACTCCTGCGCGAGGCGAAGTGGAACGGCCCGATGCCGGGCTCGTCGCCGGGCGCAGGCGACCCGGCCGGCTACACCGTCAGCGTCACGGCGTTCTACATCGATCGCACCGAGGTGACCGCAGGGTCGTACGCCGCCTGCGTGCAAGCTGGGGCGTGCACCCCGCTCGACCAGGGTGACGGGTTCGCTCCCGCCCACAGCGTCATCTGCACGTACAACAAGCCCGGTCACGAGCGTCACCCGATCAACTGCGTGAACTTCCCCGAGGCGTCCAAATACTGCACGTGGGCGGGCAAGCGCCTGCCCAGCGAGGCGGAGTGGGAGCTCGCGGCGCGCGGGACCACCGGTCGTCCGTTCCCCTGGGGCGACGCCTACCCCGAGCCGCGCCACGTCAACGGCGCCGACGCGAGCCTCGTCCGCGACGCGCAAGCCAAGCTCACCCCGCCCGAGACCTACACCTCGATGTGGACCGACACCAGCGGCGATGATGGCTGGGGGTTCACGGCGCCGGTCGGGAGCTACCCCGACGGTGCCAGCCCATACGGTGTGCTCGACCTCTCGGGCAACGTGGAGGAGTGGGTCTCCGATCCGTGGTGGGAGCTGACGAGCGGGCCTCCGGCGAAGGGCGCGGCGTCTACCACCTACGGCGAGTACGTCATTCGCGGCGGCGCCTGGGACCTCAACGGCGCCGAGAACTTCTCGGCCACGCATCGGTCGCCGCAGAACGCGACGACCCGCGCGGCGTGGCTCGGATTCCGCTGCGCGCGCGACGCGTAGCCGAAACGGCTGTCACATCGAAGTGCCCCCACCCGCGCGAGACGCGAGGATTTTCGTGTGGCAAGGGCGTTGCGCGCGTCGGCACGAAGGATGCTCTAGCCCTTCGACGATGAAGCACACCTCCTCCTCGCTCTTCGCGTTCGCGGTGATGGCTCTCTCACTCGGCGTCGTTCCGGCCTGCGTGGCCGACGGAACGGAAGACGAGCCGTGGGAGGGTGCGACCGACGAAGAGCGCGGCGCGCAGGAGATCAGTGCATCACCGAGTTTCCAGCTCCCGTTCCCCTGCGGACAGGCGTGGTCCGGTCAGACCCGCACCAATCACAGCCCGCAGCTCTCGGTCGACTTCAACCGCTCCAACGACGAGGGCGACACCGTCGTCGCCGCTGCCTCTGGTCGCATCTCACGCGTCGAGAACCTGGGCAGCACCAGCTACGGCCGGTGGATCGAGATCAACCACGGAAGCGGCTACACCACGCGGTACGCGCACCTCTCCTCGCAGGTCGTCCACGTCGGTCAGCAGGTCGTCCGCGGCCAGAAGATCGGAACCGTCGGCAACACCGGTGGCTCGACGGGCTCGCACCTCCACTACGAGCAGCGGCACAACGGCTACGCGCAGAGCGCGCGGTTCAACGGCTCCGGGGCGCTCTATTACGGCACGCGCACGTACACGAGCAACAACTGTGGCGGCGGAAGCAGCGACGGCGGCGGCAGCACCAGTGGTAGCAACGGTCGCATCGACACTCCCTCGGGTGTCGCGTTGACCATCCGCTCCGGCCCGGGCACGGGTTACTCCGCGATCGGCTCGGCGCCCGACGGCGCGCGGGTGACGATCAGCTGCCAGAAGACCGGCACCAAGGTGACCGGCACCTTCGGGACCTCGAGCCTCTGGGACAAGATCGGCACCGGCTACGTCGCCGACGCGTACGTCTACACGGGCACCGACGGCCGCGTCGCGCCGAACTGTCCCTGATCGAGCAGCTCCGCGATCAGCGCGGGCTTCACGACCTTGCCGATGGTGTTCCGCGGCAGCGACGCGCGGAACACGAGCTCCTTCGGGATCTTGTAGGGCGCGAGGCGCTCGCGGAGAAAGGCGCGCAAGGCGTCGGGGTCGACGGCGGCGCGAAGGACGATCGCGGCGACGACACGATCGCCCCACTCCTCGTCGGGGAGACCGACGACGGCGACGTCTTCGACGTGCTCGTGCTCGCGAATCGCGGCCTCGATCTCGAGCGCGGAGATCTTGTACCCGCCGCTCTTGAGCACGTCGACCGAGAGGCGACCGCGCACGATCAGGCCGTCGGGACCGAGGTCGCCGGCGTCGCCCGTGGCGAACCAACCGTCTTCGAACGCAGTGGCCTCGCCGTCGTAGCCGGGAAATACCCCCGGCCCGCGGACGAAGATCTGATCGTCGACGATGCGCACCTCCATGCCGGTCACTGGGAACCCGCTGCTCCCCGGGACGCGTCGTCCGGCGAGCGGCTGGGTGGTGGCCACGCCGCACTCGGTCATCCCAAACCGCTCGAGCGGCCGTAAGCCACACAACGCCTCGAACCGATCGCCCACCGGCCGGGGCAGGCCCGCCGAGCCGTTGGTCACCAGGCGCAGGCGCGACAGCCCATCGATCCAGGTGCGACTCGGCGTGTCGTGCGCCGCGCGCGCGAGCCGGGCGATCGTCGTGGGAACGGCCATCCACACCGCCCCGGAGGGCACAGCGGCGATGGCATCGAGCACGATCGCGGGTTCGAAGCGCGGCAAGAGCTCCACGGTCGCCGACGCTGCGAGCGCGGTGAGAAGCGCAGTGCCGAGCCCGTGCAGGTGATGGAGCGGCAGCGCGTGGATCAGTCGATCGTCGGGACCGAAGGCCCAGGCCTCGTGGAGCACCCGCGCGTGCGCGAGGAGGTTGCCGTGCGTGATCCGCACCCCCTTCGGCGCCGCCGTCGTGCCGCTGGTGAACAAGAGCAGCGCGTCGTCGCTCGCAACCGGCATCGGCGGATCACCGCGCCCGTGCAGCGACTCGAGCGAAAGCACCGGCCGCGGCGCGAGTGCGCGCGCGAACGAGGCCACATCGTCGTGCGCGACGATCGCTCGAACGCGCGCCCGATCGCACGAAGCCCCGGCCTCGATCGGCGGGTGCAGCGGCGACAGCACCACCGCGACCGTACCCGCTCGCATCACCGCGAGGAGCGCGACGAGGAACCCACGCGTCGGCGTCGCGACTACGGCGAGCCGCTCTCCACGACCGAACCGTTCTGCGAGTGCCGCCGCGCGCACCTCCACCTCGGCGAGCAGCTCACCGAGGCGGACTCCACCACGCGAATCAACGAGCGTCGCGTCGCGCGCGAGGGCATCGAGAATACCGGTCACTCCTCGGGCGACTGGCCGATCTGCATCTCGTCGAGCAGGGCGTTGGCCTGGTCGCCGTCGATGCCGAGCGCCTCGGCGAAGGAGTTGAGCATGTCGTTCTCTTCGTCGGCGATCTCGTTGTCGGCGAAGGCGACGGCGGCCGCGAGGACGAACGCGGCCTCGGCCGAGCCCTCGTCGTGCATCAGGTTCTCGGCGACGGCCTTGATCCGCTTCTCGAGGCCATCCTTGGCGAGACGCTCCTCGGCCGACTCGAGCATCTTCTGGATGTGGTGCGAGCGGACGGTGTTGTCCGAGAGCTCGCGGAGCGCACCCTTCAGCGTGTCGGCTTCGGCGGCGTCGAGCTTGCCATCGGCCTTGGCCATCAAATACATCGCCTCGCAGAGCGCATCGAAGCGGAGCATGACGTCGGCCGGGACGTCGGTCGCCTGGAGCGCGGACAGGTCGGTCGCGAACAACGAAGGCCGCTCACCGCGCTCCTTCAAGCGGTCACGGAGCAGCGCGATCGTTTCGTTCTGGAGGTTGAGCATCGCGTCTGGTTACCGGAGCCCGGTTCGGGACGCCACGGCGCGTGGCGTCAGGAGGGGATGTGGGTTCTGCCGGAGGCGTATCCGTGCGCCCGCGACGGCCCGGAGAATGTTTCGCACGCTAAATGTCTTGCCCTAATGGATCGAGCCCCGCACACTGCCGCACGCTCCAACGGAGGTCGTCATCATGCTGCGCGGTCGTTCCTTTCTTCCTGTGTTGCTCGTGTCCGGCCTCTTCGTGATCGCGTGCTCCAGTGAGAAGGACATGTCCGGCGGCCCGGCCTCTCTGAAGGACAGCGGGGTCGCGGGCGACACCAGCGTGACGGACGAAACCGCGGTGGCCGAAGACAGCGGCGGCTTCAACGTCTCCGAGATCGGCACGCCGGAAGCGAGCGGCACTGGCTGTATCGGCTCCGATCCGGACTGCGACGGCGACGGCTACAAGGTCTCCGAGGGCGACTGCAACGACAAGGACGGGACGATCAACCCCGACGCCTACGACTTCGAGGGCGACGGCGTCGACAACGACTGCGACGGCACGGTCGACAACCCGGTGAAGGATTGCACCGCGACCGTCGGCTCGACCGACCCGATCCAGTTTGCCCGCGCCGCAGACCTCTGTCCGCAGCACAGCAAGAGCAAGAAGACCGGCGCGATCTACGACCCGATTGCCAACGTGGAGTTCGGCAAGAGCACCAAGATGACCGCGTCGAAGGTCATCTCCGCGTTCGGCGAGAACAAGCCGCGCAACGGCACCACGCTGTTCGGCCTGCAGTCCGGACCGCTGCTCGCGGCCGACCCGCGCAAGTCGACGGCGTTGGACATCTTCCCCACCAGCAACGCCTGCGCGGCAATTCCGCTCAAGGACGCCGACTGCAAGTCGTTGAGCTCGGGGACCATCTCGCCGTTCGGCGCCTCCGTGCAGGACATGCAGGAGGTTCGGATGTACATCCGCGTTCCGTCGAACGCGAAGGCGATGGTCTTCGACTTCGCCTTCTTCTCGTCGGAGTTCAACGAGTTCTGGAACAGCTCGTTCAACGACGCGTTCTTCGTCCTCGTCACGAGCAAGAAGATCGCCGGCCTCAACGTCGCCAAGGACTCGAAGGGCAAGGCGCTCACGGTCAACAGCGGCTTCTTCCAGCTCTGCCCGAAGCCCGGGAGCGTCACGGTCGCCAAGCCCGAGGCGCTCTCGAGCGCACCGTGCGTCGGCACCACCGGCGACGCGACGGCGACGCCGCCGATCCTCGGCACGCTCAAGGGCACCAACTTCGACGGCGCGGGCATCGGCTCGAGCGACGACACCGTCGGCACCACCACCAAGTACGTCTACGGCGGCGGCAGCGGCTGGCTCACCACCAAGTTCGAGGTCGAACCGGGCGAGAGCATGGTCGTCCGCTTCATGGTGATGGACACGAGCGACGGCATCCTCGACTCCGGCGCGATCGTCGACAACATCCGTTGGGAGAAGGCGCCGCCGAAGGTGCCGACGGGTGAGGTCGAGCGTCCTCCGATGTGAGTCGGAGCGGAGTCGCAAGTCAGTGGCCGACCGGCTAAGATAATTGCCGGCACCATGATCGTCCGAGCAACCGTGCGGAACGGCAAGTACGTGATCGACGAGCCGGCCGAGCTTCCCGAGGGCACCGAGGTCGATCTCGTCGTCGCGGAGCAACTCATCGACGAGCTACCGCCCGAGGAGCGCGCGGCGCTGCTCGCGCAGATCGATCGCGGCATCGAGGGGATCCGTCGCGGTGAGCCAGGGATCCCCGCGGACGAAGTGTCGCGAGGTCTGGGAGCGCAACGTTGAAGGTCGAGTTCCGACCGAGGCGCGTGATCAAGTCGTCGAGCGAGATACGTGGTGGGTCGCGAACCGCCCCGCCGCGCCGACCGCCTTTCGTGACGAGCTCGTGGTCGCACTGCGCGATCTCGCGGCGCAGCCAACGATCGCGGCGGTCGTCGTCCAGCGAGGCGGCATGGCGATCCGCCGCTGGCTGCTGCCGAAGACGAAGTGCCATCTGTACTACGCCGTGGATGAGGAGCGCGGCGTGATCGACGTGCTCGCGGTGTGGGGTGCGCGCATGGGTCAGCTGCCGCCGCTCGCGAAGGGGAAGCTATAGGTGATGGGGATGCGTTTGAGATGCAGTGGCGAGCCGACGGAGAACCCGAGTTGGCAGCAAGTCGAGGACGCGCTGAACGCGCTCGACGGCGACACGGTTTCTTTCATGGCGTTGGACCGTGGTGCATCCGGTGGCGAACACATAGGCGTTGGAGGCGGCGCCGACGACTTGGTGCTGCTGTACTGGGAGTTGCCCGGTGAATCGTCCTTCACGGCTCGCCGGCCGGCCGGGGATTGGTCGGAAGATGACGAGGTGACCATGGTCGTCGCAGGCCAGGAGACGGAGGTGCCGATGTATCAACTCATCGATCGGTCGACTGCGGTGATGATCCTGCGCAACTACTTCGACAATGGGAGGCGCTCTGACGTCGTCGCGTGGCACAAGGAGTACTGACGCTCCTCCGGTCGCCAGCATGCAGCTGACCGTCGTCCCATCGAGAAGGAGAGATGATCGTTGGAGTCTTCCTCTTCGGCAGCGAACGCGGCCGAAGGGACGAGGAGCGCCGCGAGCGCGAAGTACGAACGGACGGCGATCGAAGAAAGGCTCATGCCCCAGACATGCGCAACGGACGTGCCCGCACGAAGGGTGCGTAGAGCGCGACACGCCATCGAGGGAAACGGCCGCATTGGCCGGTGTGGCAGCGGCGTCATGTCGTGCGCGTGCCACAGCGCCCGGACGCTGCTGCCATGGCGCCCACGCAACCGCTACCATCCCGTGAGATGACCAACGAGCAATCGTTCCTATACGACCGGCTCTTCGAGAAGCACGAGTCCATGCGCGAAGAGGGCGCGACACGCCGCGCCATCGTGATCGACGGCATGCCAGTGACGTTATTGCTCCCGCGCTATCTTCCCGAGATCGAGATCGTCACGACCAGCAAGTGCGACGCGCTCTTGTTCATCATCGGAAGGATCCAGGCTCCCGAGTCGTGGGGCGTCTCCGGAAACGGTGCGGTCCTCGTTGGTCGTGCCCGCGCAGACGGGGCGTATGCAGTTCACGTGTGGCACGAGCTGCACAGGGGCATGCTCGAGCACCTCGTCGGCTGACGTATTGCGCAAGGCGCGCGTCAGAGGTCTCGAACCCCACGGAGGTCGCGAGTCACACGAGGCCGAGCAGCGTGCGGAAGGGCTGGCGACGGGCGATCGCGGGGTTACGCCCCGACGATTGCGAGCGTCCCTCCACACGAGCTTGCGCGAGCGCGCGAAGACCGCGCCCGTCGTCTCAACACTGCGTAGACAACATCCGCTGGGAGAAGGCGCCGCCGAAGGTCCCGACGGGTGAGGTCGAGCGTCCTCCGATGTGAAGCCCACGCAACCGGCAGCGCGGCACGGTCGACATGGGGGATGCCCCGCGATCGACTATGCTGAGAACCGAGATGGACCCGTCGCGCAAGGTCCCGACCCTCGCCGACCTCGAAGCCCTGCCCCCGGGGGTGAAGGGCGAGATCATCGACGGCGTGATGTACACGATGACGCGGCCGCGTGGCCCGCATCAGCGGATGGAGCGCGTCGTCAGTTCGCGCATCGGCGACCCATTCGACGACGGCCGGGATGGTCCGGGTGGGGCGAGTGTCGGCGTTCCGCATCACTGGCTCGTCGACCTCGAAGCGAAGATGGTGACCGCGTACCGGCTGGAGCGCGCCCTGTGGGTCGAGCTCGGCAGCTGGGGCGACGAGCGCGACGCGCGCATCGAGCCGTTCGAGGCGATCGCGCTCGACGTCGGAAGTTGGTGGACGTGAGCGATCGTGCACCCTGCGTCGACCTCGGCGCACGCGTCCTCGTCTTCCTCACGCTCCTGATCGCCGGTTGCTCTCCGCGCGTTGGCCCCAGATCCGCCGCGGCGAATGAGTGCTGGCCCGTCGTGCCCCTCCGTCTCGAGGCGTTGGAGCACGGTTCGGAATGGGAGCCGATGGTCTGGCTCGAGGCGGATGGTTCGGTGCATCACAGCAAGTCGAACAGCAACTTCGCGCGGATCACGCCCAACCGCGTCGAGTTCCCAGGCGACAATCTGGTCTGCAACGCAGATCATTCCGTCGCGACGACCGGCGGCCCGTCCAACATGCACTACGACGCGAGCGACGCCCTCGTCGAGAACGACATACGGATCTTCGTGCGTGACGACGGCGAGGTCGAGATGACGAGCGGCAAGACTCCTGTGTTCGGTCCGAACGGCAAAGGCCGCGCGCGCGTCGTCGGCGACACCGCAACCGCGCGCCGCACAGCCGAAGTCCTCATCCTCCTCGCGCTCGCGGGACCGCCGCACTAGACGTCGAGCGCCCGCCGACGTGGCTCCCTCCGATACGCGAGGGTGGAACGTCGAGTGCACGCTGAACGTCACGGCGCGGCGCGATCACCCGTCGAGAGACGACCGCGCCGGCGCGTCGCCACCCCGTCTTCAAGAGCCATGAGTCCGGTTGCGAGAGTGGCGGTGGTCCAGTCAGCGCGGACCATGACACGCGCTCCACGGTGGGCGGCCAGTGGGCGAACCAAGGCCCGGACGAGAACGGGTCGACGGTGATTCCGACACGGCCCGCTTGGGCGCTGTGCTTGAGGTGGTTCAGGAGCACGTAGCGAATCGCGTTGCGCACCTCGCGCGGGGAGCGGAGCACGTGCAGGTGATAGCGCTCGGCGGTCACCCGGCCGCGTTTGCGGCCCATCATGCCGTTCACGCTGCGGGCGAAGCGAACGCCGAAGCCCTGCATGCGACGCGTGAGCGTCACGCGGTTTGCGGCCTCGGCGATCAGGTGGAGGTGATTACCTTGCACGGAGTAGTGCACGATCCGCAGCGCTCCGCGTTTGGCCTCTTGCGACAACGCGTCCTTCACCGCACGCATTCCGCGTTGGCTGCGGAGGTTCCACACGCCACGCGCGACCCGAACGGTGATGTGGAGAGGGTGGTCGCCATCGACGAGGGGGCGGGAGACGTGCGGAACCGTCTCTTGCGAACGCCTCTTGCGCCCCGCGCCCGCGCGCCTGCCTCCACGACCGGGCATCGCGAGCTCGAGCTGAACAGGGGACCGCCGCGCCATGGTTTGATTCGGCTAACTATAGCGGGCGGGGGCAGTTCTTCAAGGCCTCGCTCTGAAAACCGCTTCGGTTTGGCCTGGAGACATCCCTGTGGGTTCGAGGTCGGTTGAGGCTCCGGCGTGGGCGATTCACTCGCTCTCGACGACGAGGAAGTCGAACGTGTCTGCGAGCGAGAGCACGTCACCGCCCGCGAGGTCCATCGAAGCAGCGGTGACGCCGTTGCGTTGGGTGCCGTTGGTGGAGCTCAGATCTTCGGCGTGGAGCTTCCCCTCGACGATGGTCAACCGAACGTGTGCCCGCGCGACCCCGTTCGAAGCAACGCGGACGTCGGCCGAGGCGCCACGCCCGAGCACCAGCCCCTCGGGTGGGATGGTGAGCTCGCAGCCGGGCGCGAGATCGACCCGGCCGTGCTGATACCATGGCACGATCGCCCCGCCGGGTACGCACCGATGGCCGAGGTAGCGCAGGCTGAACGCCATGCTCCACCGATACCATCCCATGCCGGACCGCGCGCGGTGGCGTATGGGGCTCGTCTTGCGCTGGCACAGTGGTCGGCAGCTGATTTTGGGGCACCGGTAAGAAAACCTCGCCTCGGTCGCTCTCTCTGAAGGCGGACGATCGTCGTCTGCGAGAAAGCCTCCGTTCCCCGAGCAAGAAGCCATCGGGGGATCGGTCAGGCAAACGACTGGAGCATCAAATGACGATCAAGCGATTGGTCTGCCGGCCCCTGGGAACGCTCTGCGCGCTGGCCATCGGTCTCGCAGGGTGCGTGGTAGAGGACGAGCACACGGGGAACGAGCAAACGCCGGAGGCATCGGCTGGGCTCACCCTGGGCGCTCGAGGCGAAGAGGTCGAAAAGCTCAACGCGGCGCTGCTGGCCCAGGGCTACTTCCCGAACGCCTCGCTCGCCAAGACGTTCCCCGAATGGGTTCCGGCAGTCGCCGAGGGCCCGTCCGCGATGGACGTGTTCGACGAGCGCACCGCGAAGGCGGTCGCGATCTTCCAGGCGCACCACGGCCTCGCCAGCACCGGCGTGGCCAGCGCAGCGACGCTCGGGCTGATGATGCAACCGCGTTGCGGTAACCCGGTGATCCACGGAGAGACCGCCGAGGCGAAGTGGCACCACGACGCGCAATGGTCGTCTCCCTACGCGTTCGGAGGCACGTTCACGTACCGCATTCCCAACATCCCCCCGGGTTGGACCCGCACCCAGGCCAGCAATGCGGTCGCCAACGCCTTCAACGTGTGGGAAGCCCAGGCAGGGGTGAACTTCATCGAGGTCCTGCCGACCGATCCCTCGCAGGCGATCATCGACTTCGGCCCGATCGACGGGCCGGATGGAATCCTCGGCCAGTGCTACAACAATTACTGGGGCGGCTCGCGCTACGCGATCACGATCGACACGAGCGAGCGCTGGGTCTTCGGAGGCACCCCGAGTGTCAACGTGACGCTGGTGCACGAGATCGGGCACATGCTCGGGCTCGACCACTCGGGTCTCGGCAACGCGATCATGTTTCCTTCCGTCAGCACCAGCGCCGCGCCGGCGACGCTCGCCGACGACGATCTCGCGGCGGTCATCCGGCGCTATCGCACCTGGACGACGCAGACAGGGAGCGCCAACGACATCGGCGTGGGCCGCGGCGGCATCTGGAAGATCGGCACCGATCCCCAGCCAGGCGGCTTCGGCATCCAGCGCTTCACCGGCAGCAGCTGGTCGGCGGTCCCGGGCGGCGCGGTGCGCATCGCGATGGGCGACGCGCCGTGGGTGGTGAACGACGCGGGGAGCATCTTCGAGCGCATCGGCGTCACCGCGGCCCTACCGGCCGGCAACGGCTGGATCGTCCGAGACAACGGGAGACGCGCGATCGATATCGGCGTCGCGGCGGGGCGTCGGCCGTGGATCATCACCAACGAGGCGGGCGGCGCTGCTGGAAACCGGATCCGCAGGTTCAACGGCTCCTCCTGGGATCTGGTCGACGGTCTCGCGGTGCGTGTCGGCGTCGGTGACGACGGCTCGGTGTTCGTGGCCAACGGTCAGGGCGTGGTCTACGAGCGTCTCGGCATCACCTCGTCGACGCCGACCGGAACCAGCTGGCGTACGCTCCCCGGCCTCGCCAACAACATCTGGGGCAACGACACCGGTCGCGCGACCGACGTCGCCGTCGCCCGCGATGGCGTCGCGGTGGTGGCGGGCACGGCCGACGGCATCCCGTTCACCTTCTATCGTCAGGAGCAGCCGGCCGTCGCCGGTAGTGCCGGTTCGTCGGCGACGGCGTTCGATCGCTGGATGGCCAAGGAAGGCGGCGGCGCGCGGAACGTCGCCGTGTGGCAAGTCCACCAGGCGTGGACCGCCAGCCCGACCGGGCTGATCCAGAAGATGACGACGCGCTGAACGTGATCGGAGCTGCCGCCTTCGACGTCGAGGGCGGCAGGTTTACCATGAGCATTCTTCTCCGCGGCAAGGCACCTGTTTCGCTCGCTTCGCTCCTCCTCGCGCCGGCGCTCGCCGCGTGCGGGCCCGGCGACGAATCGCTCGGCGTGGCGAGGCAGCGGGCGATCTACGGCGCCGACGATCGCGTCGAGGTGCGATCCCTCGACGAGGCCGATCCGGCGCGCGCGGTCGCGTTCGAGGCGGTTGCCGCCCTCGTTCCCCTGGCGCAGCTACGGAAGACCGAGTCCGGCGTGAACATCACCGGTCCGACTTGGGCCGAAGAACGCAATCTCTGCGACGACGTGCGCTTCGCCCAGCAGCCGGTGGTCGCGCGCTGTTCCGCGGTGCTGGTCGACGACGATCTCGTCCTCACCGCCGGCCACTGCGCCCGCCTCTGCTCGGTGACCCGGATCGTCTTCGGGGTGCTCTACGAGTCGCCCTCGACGCTTCGCCCCCTCACCGACGATGACGTGTTCGCGTGTGTCGACGTCGTCGCCGACGAGACGACTGGCGATGGCGTCGACTTCGCCTGGCTGCGACTGGATCGGCCGGTCGGCCCTGCCCGTCGGCCCGTCGCGCTGCGTCTCGTGCCGCCGAGCCCGGGCGAGTCCCTTGCTCTGATCGGATTTCCGGCCGGCGTGCCGATGAAAGCGGATCACGGGGGTGTGGTCACGGGCGCGGGCGACGGCGTCTTCTTCACCTCGCACGACGCGTTCCATTCGAGCTCGGGGGGGCCATTGCTCGACGACGCGGGCCGGCTGATCGGTATCCTCGGCGGCGGCGCGCCGGATCTCGTGCTCACCGCGCGCGGGTGCAACGCCCCGGTCGACGCGACGTCGCTCGGCGGCGTCGAGCGGTCGACGGCGATCGCGCCGGCTCTCGCCCGGCTCTGCGGCAGTGCCCCGTGCGATCCGCTCTGCCGCCACGAGGCCGAGGCCCGCAACTGCGACGGGACCGGCGAGGGGGCCGACCAGCGCGAGGGGTGCACGGTCGACGGCACCGCCGGGCACCGTCGTCAGGGGCCTTCGGCCTGGCTCGCAGTCTTCGCCGGGCTCGCCGTCGAGCGTCGACGGCGAAGACAGGATCCACGATCCTGAGCATCATCGGCTGCGGAGCAACCAGACCTGGCTCCGCACGTTCGCGCGGAACGTGCTGTTCACGATCGCGATGGCGCCGGCGGGCGAGACCGCGAGCTTGCTCCCGAGCAGCCCCTGCTGACTGCCGTTGTAGCCGAGCGCCGGCGACGAGATCGACGGCAGCGGCACCGGGGCCGCGAAGTCGTCGACGGAAGACGCAAACGCGAGCGCGCGCGGATGCTCGTTCGGCGCGAGGAACTCCTCCCAGAGCGCGTAGACCCGATCGTGGCCGTCGACTCGTAGAGCTGGGAATCCAGCGCGAAACTTCGCGCGGTCGATGCGGCGCGAGGACTTCAGATCGCGGCTGTAGTGGACCTCGCTGCCCCTCGCGAAGGCGAGGTGGACGGTGCCCTTGCTGTCGACGGCGATTTTCGGCGCGTCGCCCTCGAAGAGCGTCCGCGTCGCGCCGAAGGAGCGTCCGCCGTCGCTCGAGGTCGCGAGCTGGATCTCCTTGCCAGCGACCGACCACGCGACGAGCACGACGTTCTTCCGAATCGCGATCGAGGGAGCGCGCGCGTGGTCGGAGAGGCGCACTGCGCTCTCGAAGGTCCTTCCCCCGTCGCTCGATCGACGCAGCCAGAGCGTGCCCTCGTACTCGGTCCACGCGGCGTAGAGGGCGTGTTCGTCTCGCGCGAGGTCGAGGCTGCCGTTGTCCCAGATACCCTCGCCGAGTCGTCCCTTGCCGTCACCCGCCTTGCTGTTCGAGAGGTTCACTGCCACGGAGAAGGTGGCGCCGCCGTCGCTCGAACGCGCGAAATGGATCTCGCCGCCGTGCGTGCCACCAGTGAACGAGATCTCCTGCCACAGCAGGAAGACGTCGCTGCCTTTCATCGCGACACGCGGGAGCCAGGTGAAGGTGCTCGGGCTCTTCGATACATTGGTCGGGCCCGAAAGGCGCGGATTGTTGGCGTCGTCGTAGCGCTGAAAGAAGAGGTCCTTCTTCTCCTGGTCGACCCACGCGACGCCGACGTCCTGGTCCATTGCGACGGTGGCGTCATCGACCCAGCGGTAGTCCGAGTCGTTCATCTCCCACGGGCCGCGATGGGCCGCGCCCGAGGCGACCACGATCGGGCTCTGCCATGTCAGGACGGCTGCGGCGAGTGCGTGAAGCAGCATGCCGATCGGTGATTCAAGCGCCGTTCCTACGGAAGGCGGGGCTTTGGGTGAATTCGCACCGTGAGCACGCGCCGAGGCGACGCCTCGACGACTTCCAAGGTGACCGCGTCGAGCTCGACCCGCGTGCCTGTATCTGGGATGCGCCCAGCCGTTGCGATGACGAGCCCGCCGATCGTGGCGACACCCAGATTCTCTGGCAGGTCGAGCTCGAGCGCGCGATTCACCTCGTGGATCCCCACCCTGCCGCTCGCGAGGACCGGGCCGCCTGGTTCCGGCTGAAGCAGGTGATCGGTCGTTTCTCCCTCACTCAGGATCTCGCCGACGAGCTCCTCGAGCAGGTCGCCCATCGCCACGAGGCCGATGATCACTCCTTGCTCGTCGACGACCATCACGAGATGGTTGCCCGTGCGCTGCATGTCGCGCATCACGTCGATGGCCTTGTGAGATGCGGGCACGAATGTAAGCGGGCGCACCCGTGACAGCAGCTCCGCGTCCGTGCCGGTGAGGAGGGCCGCAACCTCGCGAACGACCACGTAGCCCATGGCGTCGTCCAGCCCCTGCTCGACGACAGGGTACCGGTCATGTGGGGACGTCGACAGCGCTCCGATGAGGTCGACGCGCAGACGATCGCGGTGGACATACACCACGTCGCCGCGCGGCACGCACACGGCGTCGATCCGCAGCGAAGGTAGATCGAGAGCGCGCGAGGCGAGCTCGCCCGCGTCGCGATGGACCGTCCCTTCGGTCGCTGCCTCCTCGACGAGTTGCTGGAGCTCCTCGGGTGACAAGCGCGCCTCCCCGAAGGACGTGTGGTCTCCGAAGGGGCGTAGGACGAGGTTCGAGGCCAGCGTCAAGAACCAGACGATGGGGCGCGCGAGCCAGGCGATGGCTCCCAGCACCGGCGCGGCCAGCATCGTGAAGCGTACGGCGTGGCGTAGCGCGAGGGACTTCGGCACCAACTCGCCGAGGATGATCGAGAGCGTGGATACGGTCCCGATCACGAAGGCGAGCGCGAGGTCCTCCGCGAGCTCGGCTCCCATCCCGAACCGCACCAGGCGCACACCGAGCTCTCGGGCGAGCGTCGCGCCTGCGAATGCCGCGGCCGTGGCGCCGATGACCGTGATGCCGACCTGGACCGTCGCGAGAAACCGTTCGGGGTGTGCGCGGAGCGAAAGCGCGATCTTCGCGGCGCGGCTCCCCTTCTCGGCGCGCGACGAGAGGGCTGTCTTTCGGACCGCGAGCATCGCGATCTCTGCGCCGGCGAAGAAGCCATTCGCAAGCGTGAGCAGCACGATGATCGCGAGCTCGAAAGCGATGCCCTTCATTGGGAGTACCTGCAAGCAAGGAAGGACACGATGGGCCCGACGTCAACTCAATCGCAACTCTGGCGGTCGGCGCGGGGGGAGTTGCTCGTCGCCCTGCGCAGGCGTGGTACCCTGCGGGCCGTGAAGGCTCGAAGGGCGCAACCGGGACAGCTCCGCTCCATGCGGTGGCTCACGGTGCGCGGCTTCGGGTATCGACTCCGGGCCGCGCTCTTGCTCGCGGCCTTCGTCGTCGGCTCGATCGTCGGGCGCGACGCGGCGCTGCTGCAACGTCTTCAGCAGGCCACCGACGCGGCCATCGAGCTCGTCCCCGAAGGGGTCGCCGCGGTCGTCGACAAGCACCGCCGCGCGAAGCTCCAGGTGCGCCCGTCGGGAATTTCCAAGCGCGCGGCTTGGAGCCCCACCGATCCGCCCGACGACGACGACGAGCTCGACGACGACAGCGATTCCTTGGCCGCCCGCTGGGTGCGAGGCCTTCCGGTCGCGCCGGCGATGCCGCATCTCTCGGCGGTCGCCGGCGTCCGCACCGCGCTCGTGCACGCCACGGCGACGCGCCCGCTTCAAGTCTCTCGCACGCTTCGACGCCAACGCGGCCCTCCCTGCTGAAGACACTCCGCGACGCGGTCCGTGTTCTTCACCGGGAGTCGTAAATGTCAGTATGGAGTTGCGTCCGCACATGCGGGCGCGCGGCGGCATTCGTTCGTGCCGCCACGATCATGGCAGTCTTCTTCGTCGCCGCGCCGGGTCGGGCGCTCGACAAACAAGGGAGCGCGCACGGCGGCAGCGTGGCCGGCGCGACGAGTGGGTTCGGCGTCGAGGGTGCGTTGATGGGCGGCCTCGCGTTGTGGAACCCGACCTTCGCGGCGCGTCCCGACAACAGCGGCCTCGCCTTCGCTCGCTACGCAGTGCACGCCGACGTCGATCTCGTCGGCCGGCGGCTCTCGATCCCGCTCGACGTGAACGTGGTCACCGATCGCACCCGCGAGGGCGGGCGGAAGCTGCTCCCGAGCGAGCTCGACTTCATCAGTGGGGTCACCTCGACGTGGGCAGTCGGCGCGACGGCGATCGAGATCGGCTCGCGCTTCCAACACGAGCGGCCCGTCGACCGCGGCACCTTCACCCAGACCTTCGTCGATGCGCGTGCGCGTTGGCTCTTGTCGCTCGCCGAAGCGGTCCCTTCGGTCTCGTCGTCGCTAGGGGGCGGCGACTTGTCCGGCTGGCTCACGCTCGGGTGGTTCGCGATCAACCGCACCTACGTGGCGCGGCCGGACAACACCGGACTCGCGCTGTTCCGATACGCGGCCAACGCACGGCTCTCCTTCTGGGAGAGGCGCCTCGCGATCGGCCTCGACGCGACGATGTTCACCGATCGGCAGACCAGCCCCTTCCGGCCGAGCGAGCTCGATCTGACGCCGGAGATCGTCGTCCGGCTCGAGCCGTTCGAGGTCCACCTCGCCTACGAGCGCGACATGCCGCTCGACCGCGGTGGGCTCGTCCAGCAGTTCGTCTACCTCCTCGCCGCCTGGGAGTTCTCCCTGTTCGAGGGGCGCGAGGCTGTCGAAGACCGCGAGAACATCGTCACGCCGTGATCAAGCGGCGAGGAACGCGCGCAGCTCGTCGGCGCGCGCCATCGTGTCCTCGTACCCCAGCATGAGCAGGCGCGTCGTGTAGGAGCAGTCGAACTCCAGATAGCTCAGCAAGTCCCACCCCGCGTTCTCGGACGCGCCGAGGCCGCGGAACAGGTACCGCACGGTGCCCGGGATGTGATCGAGCGTGCGCACGACGAGCGAGCCCGGATCGCGCGAGGGCCGGAGGACGAGCATGTCGATGGGGCGCAGCGGCGTGAGGTGGCCTTCGACCACCTCGGGCGGCAGGAGACCGAGCGTGTGGTTGATGCGAAGGGTGCGTTCGATGTCCGACTCGAGCGCCTCGAGGAAGAGCGCGTTGAGCAGCACACCGATGGTCGAGGCTGCCGTCGGGTAGGCCCCTGGCGCGGCCGGGGTGGGGTCGGGGTTCGGCTCGCCGAGATCTGCCTGGCGCACGGCGATGGCGACGATGCGATCGGCGCCCATGCGGATGGCCGGGCTCATCGGCGTGGTCAGACGGATGCTGCCGTCGGCATACCAATGACCATCGACCTCGATGGCGGGAAAGAACACCGGGATCGCCGACGAGGCGAGGATGTGTACGGGCGAGAGCTTCGCGCGCACGCCGATGCGGGTGACCCTCGACCACGGTGCGATGTCGGGCGCTCCCTGGAAGAACGTCACCGCGAGCCCCCGTTGATAGTCGGTCGCCGTCGCGGCCACGCCTCGCACCCGGTCGAGCGCCACGTGGTGGGCGAGCGCATGAACGTCGAAGTGCTTCTCGAGGAACGCGCGGAGCGGCGACGTGTCGAGGAGCGCGCGCCCGCGGCCGGTGCCGATCAGGCCACCGAGCCCGAGATCGGTGAGCCACTCCGCGACGCTCTTCGACAGCGCGCCGACGTCCGTGCGGTAGACGTCCGACGCGCGGAGCGTCGTCCACATATCGGCGAGATCGCGTGTCGCCTGGGCGAAGGAATCCGCGCGCGACGCGAGGTACGTCGCGTTGATGCTGCCGGCCGAAGACCCGGCGAGCACGGGAAACGGAAGCGTCGACGTGCCGGTGATCTCGCCGATCGCGAGCAGCGCGCCCGCCTGGTACGCGCCCCGTGCGCCGCCGCCGGTGAGCACCAGGCCGATCCGCCCTGCCATCGAGACAGAGTAGCAAGGGTTCGTGTCATCACTCGACGCGAGGAGTGCTCATCCGTGTAAGGTTCACGGATGAAGCTCAGCGTGTGGACGCTCGCGCCGGTTGTCGTGCTCTCGCTACTGAACGGCGAATCCAACGTCCGCGCCGAGCCGACGGCCGGTTGGGTGCCGCTCGCGTCGTTGTTGCCGGGTGTGCCCGCGGCCACGGTCACCGAGCGCGAGGACGACAACAAGCAGTCCAAGCAGCGTGCAAAGCTCCGCACGCTGCATCGCGCATTCGGGATCACCACCTGGGTGAGCCTCGGGGCCACCAACTTCATCGGCACGGCGCGCTACGCCAACGTCGTCGGCTTCGGCACGCCGCTGTGCGAGTCGGGGTCGCCGATCTTCGGCGAGACGTGGGGCTGCGGGAACGGGCTGCGCTACCAGCACCTCGCATCGGCGACGTTCACCACCCTCTCGTACGCGACGACGCGCGTGATCGGGGCGCTGATGCCCGATCCCTACGCAGCCTCCGAGGGCGACGACGCACACGCGACGAAGCTCCGATGGCACAAAGCGCTCTCGTGGGTGCACCTCGTCGGGATGGTCGCGATGCCGGTGCTCGGGTTCGCGACCTCGAGCACCGACGGCGAGACCCGCGACGCGCTCGCGACGGCGCACCTCGTGACCGGGTGGACGACGTTCGCCGCCGTGTCGGTCGCGGGATCGCTCATGGTGTTCTGACTATTCTCCTCACCTGAGCAAGTGACACGCCAGCGAGTTCGCGTACCCTCTTTCCGGTGAGGAAGGTGCTCTGGGTGGCGCTGCTCGTGGGGTGCTCGTCCAAGGTCGAGTCGGTGGACGATTCGTGCAACGCAGTCGCCGAGCCGACGAATCGGGTGCCGATGCGCGTCGTGATCGGCGATCGGCCGGCAGCGACCGGCGGCACGGTGGTGGACGGCACCTACGAGAGCGTCGACCGCATCGACTACGAGCCGAAGCCGGTGTCGTGGACCACCCCCGACACCTCCGATCGCTTCGTCGTCCGCGGCGACCTCATCTCGACGGCCGCACGCGAGCCTCCGGATGCGCCGACCGACCGACGTACGTTCCGCATGACCTTCTCGGGAACGACGCTGCTCTATCGCGTGGTCTGCCCGGCCGACGGCTCGGAGATCGAGTTCGGCTACACCGCGACCAGGGACGAAATCCGCTTCTACAAGCCGCCCACGGGGCCCACCGGGTATGTCTTCGTCCTGAAACGCGTCGGCCCCTGAGATCCACAGGCACGAGAATTCACCACGGAGGCACGGAGACACGGAGGTCGAGAGTGTCTGCCGATCTTGGCCACGACGCTCCATGGCCGTCGCTTGCATCGGCGTGGTCGTTGGTAGCAGTCAGGTCACTACGCGGACGCGAAGAGCGCGGCAGCACAACTGCTCGCCTCCGTGCCTCCCTGCCTCCGTGGTGAGCTCTCGTCTCTCTATTCCGGGAGGTCCACGTCGAGGCCCACGATGCGCATCAACCGGAGCGCGTTCGACGAAGTGACCACGCCCTCGCGCAGTCGATAGTCGAAGGTCATCGTCTCGACGCCGTCGACCTTCTCGACCTGCTCGCGGAAATGCACGTTGCGCACCTTGCCCGGCAGCTCCTGCTCGAGGGAAGCGAGCGAGAGGTCGTGCGTGGAGATCGCGCCGCACGCGCGACGCGTGACGAGGCGGCGCACGATCGCCTGCGCGCCGAGGTGGCGCTCGCGCGAGTTGGTGCCGTGCAGGATCTCGTCGAGGAGGAACAGCACCGGACGGCCCGGATCCGCCGCATCTGCCGCGTCGGACACGGCCTTGAGTCGGCGCAGCTCTGCGAAGAAGTGCGACACGCCCGCCGAGAGCGAGTCGCGCACGCGCATGCTGGTCCACACCGCGAACGAGGTGGTGCGCATCGAAGAGGCGCGGACCGGTGCCCCGGCGAGCGCGAGCACCACGTTGGTGCCCATGGCGCGCAGGAGGGTGCTCTTGCCCGACATGTTCGAACCCGTCACCAGGAGCACGAACCCTTGACCGTCGAGCGTGACGCCGTTCTTCACGGCCTTGTCGACCGCGATGAGCGGGTGGCCGAGCGCGCTCGCGTGGAACACCACCTCGTCGTCGACGACCTCGGGCCACGCATCGGTCGGGCGCTCGAACGCTCGCGCGCCCAACGCGGCGAGCGCCTCGAACCGCGCGAGAGCAGCGAGGTGCTCGTCGAACTGCCGACCCGCGCGCACGCGCCACCGCTCGAGCGCGATCGCGCAATTCAGGTCCCACATCAGCGCCGGGCCGATGAAGAGGCGGAACACCTCGTTGCGACGAGCCTCGACGAAGCCCACGATTCGCCCGAGCCGCGCGATCTCGACCGACGCTGGCGCCGCAGCAACCTTGTCGCGCAACTGGCGGAGGGCTTCGGCGTCCAGCTTGGCATGTTCGAAGAGGCCGAACATCCGCGCGAAGCGCGCGAGGCCGGCCTGATGGTCGGAGGCTGCGGCGATGGCCGGTGCGATGACCGCGCTCTGGCGCGCCGACACGAGCAGTTGCAGCAGCAGCACCGCGATCCACGTGGCGCGCGGGATGGGCAGCGCACCGCCGAAGATGAGCAACCCGAGCATCGTCGCGGGGAGCACGAGCCCGACGACACGGAGCGCAATCGTCGGCGTGAACCCGGTGCCCTCCCGCATCCACTTCAGCAAGGGCTCGAGCGACGGGGGCTCCTCGGCCACCAGCGCGCCTTCGACCGCGAGGGCCTCACGCAGCTCGACCCGCGGCGCGAGATCGCGAGCACACGCCTGCCGCACCGTGACCTCGGCCGAATCGGCCGGCTCGAGCAGCCAGCGGGCGAGGAGCGCACGTCCGTCTCGGGTGCGCGTGGTGTCGAGCGACTGGAGGAGCGAGCCGCGCCCCACGATGTCGAGGTCTCCGGCGTACGGATGGGCGTCGTCGGGCTCGGTCTCTCCGGGGCGCGAATCGTGCGCGAACTTGCCCGCGAGGCGGTCGAGGCCCTCCTCTGCCCAAGCAACCGACCCCTCTGCGCGGCGGAGCCGGTCGAGGATGCGATCGTGCACCAGAACCAGGACGACGAAGACGACGACGCCAAGGCCCGCGCCCGCCCATCCGGCGCTGCCCAGGCGCGAAAATCGTGCACCCGCGGCCAACGCGGCGATGGCCGCGAAGCACACGAAACGCGCCAGCGAGACCGCCGACGATCGAACACGGAGATGCTCGACCTCTTTGGAGGCCTCCTGCCGCCGATGGGCGTAGTGTGTGGCGGCGTCGAGGCCCATGAAGTGGTCATGGACGTATCGCACGAAAAGTGGCGCGACCAGGGTGGTCGTCCGGTAGATTTACGTCTATCCCGTACAGCGGAGAGAAGATGATGCGCGAACCTCGCTTCCACCGCGGAGTGGCTGCACTCCTTTCGTTCGCCCTGACGGCGGCGACTTGTCCTTCCATTGCCTTCGCCGACACGGCCTCCGAGTCGGCGCCTGCCCCTGCACCGACCGCGGAGGAGCTCGAAGAGGCCCGCGCGAATTTCAAAGCTGCGCTGCAGCTCGAGAAGGACGGCAAGTACGACGAGGCCCTCGCTGTCTTCGAGGCGGTCGCGAAGGTGAAGACGAGCGCGCAGGTCCGATTCCACATCGGCCTGTGCAACGAGAAGCTCGGTCACCTGGGCGCCGCAGCCGACGCCTACGAGGCCGCCGCCAAGCAGGCCGAGAAGGACGGCAACGCCCCCGAGGTGCTCAAGGTCGCCCCCGACCTGGCGAAGAAGCTCCGCGAGCGTGTGCCGCACATCACCTTTGGCTTCGTCGGCGACATCTACCCCGACACGCTCACCATCGATGGCAAGCCGCTCGACCTGAAGAACCTCAAGGACCTCCCGATCGATCCGGGGCCCCACGTCATCGTCGCGACCAAGGGCGAGGACGTGCAGAAGTCGGAGATCACGATCGCCGAGGGCGATCGCAAGACGCTGCGCTTCAAGATTGGCAGCGGCAGCGCCGAGGGCGCGGTCTACACCGACTCCGCCGAGAAGGTCGACCACCGCACGAAGAAGCCCGACCGTCTGCCGGGCAACCCCACGCTGGTGACGACGGGTTGGATCCTCACCGGGGTCGGCGTCGCGTCGCTCGGTGCGTCGCTCGTGTTCTACGGCATCCGCGCGGGCGAGGTCCGGGACCTCAACGACGTCTGCACCAGCGACTACCGCTGCCCAGCGTCGGCGCAGGACTCGATCGACAAGGCCCAGACCATGACCACCCTCAGCCGCATCACGCTCGGCGTGGGCGTCGCCGCGGCCGGCGCGGGCATCGTCATGTTGATCATCGGCAGCCCGAAGCGGGCGGAGCCGGAGCCCGAGAAGAGCAGCTACACCGCGCGCATCGTGCCGTGGGCGCCGAACTCGCACGTGGGTCTCGGAATCGAGGGAGCGTTCTGATGCGAGCTTCTCATCTTCTTCTTGGTTCCATCTTTGTCCTGGGCGCGCTCGCCGCGGCCGGGTGCAGCGTGCCCCCGTTCGAGGTCGATCCGGCTTTCGACCAGCGCGACTCGTCTGTCGGCGACAGCACGATCGATGGCGGTGCCGACGTCACCGATACCTTTGTCGAGGAGACGCTCCCCCCCGGCACCTGCAAGACCAACCTCGACTGCGTCGGGCTCGGTCCCGAACGCAAGTGCAACACGGCGACGAGCAAGTGTGTCGAGTGCCTCCTCTCGGAGGACTGCGCCGGTGCGTCGTACTGCGTGAGCAACGCCTGCGTGCCGGGTTGCAAGGCCGACAGCGACTGCGTCGGTGCCAAGCCGGGCGATCCGGTGGGCGACGCGGGCAAGGCCGACGCCAAGACCGACACCGGGGGCGACGCCGCAGCGGCCACCAAGATGAAGTGCGACACCGCGCGTCGCGTCTGCATCGGCTGCATCACCGACGACGAGTGCAACCCGGGCTACGTCTGCAACGCGTCCACCGGAACGACCGAGGGCGACGCGGGCTCCGACGCGGGCTCCGACGCAGCCACCGACGCGGCCACCGACGGCGGCACCACCAACGGCGGCGCGTGCGTGCCGGGCTGCACGCCTTCGCATGCCTGCCAGACGGGCCTCGACTGCTGCGTCGGCAAGTGCATCAGCACCAAGGCCGACAGCAAGAACTGCGGCGCCTGCGGCAAGGTCTGCGACACGCTCGCGCACACGACCATCGCGTGCGAGGACAGCGCCTGCAAGGTCACGGCGTGTGACACCGGCTGGAAGGACTGCAGCGGCGGCGTCGCCGATGGCTGCGAGACCGACATCTTGAACAGCCTCGCGACCTGCGGCGGCTGCGGCACCCCGTGCACCATCGCCAACGGCTCCGGCAAGTGCGAGGGCGGCCTGTGCAAGGTCGCTAGCTGCGACGCCGGCTGGGACAACTGCGACGGCAAGGACAGCACCGGCTGCGAGGCCCCGCTGACCTCGACGACCAACTGCGGCAAGTGCGGTCAGGCCTGCACCGTGACGAACGGCACGGGGACCTGCGGCGACGGCACCTGCAAGATCCTCTCGTGCAACAGCGGCTTCAAGGACTGCGACGCCATCGCGGCCACCGGCTGCGAGATCAACACCAACAACAACCCGAACGCGTGCGGCAGCTGCACCAACGTCTGTCCGAGCACCGGCGGCACGCCGCAGTGCACGGGCGGCGTCTGCGGCTACTCGAGCTGCACGACCGGCTTCGGCGACTGCACCGGCTCCGGCACCTGCAGCACGCCGGTGACCAACGACGTCAACAACTGCGGCGCGTGCGGACGCACCTGCTCGTACGCCAATGCAACCCCGAAGTGCACCGGCACCAGCTGCGGAATCGACTCGTGCAGCACCGGCTGGGGTAACTGCAATGGCATCCTCACCGACGGCTGCGAGAGACCGCTCGACACGCTGACCGATTGCGGCGGCTGCGGCACGCCGTGCTCACGCGCCCACGCAACGGCCAGCTGCAGCACCCTCGCCTGCAAGACCGGCACGTGCGACACCGGCTGGGGCAACTGCGACACCGACGACACGAACGGCTGTGAGAAGAACCTCACGGGCGACGTGAGCAACTGCGGTGCCTGCGGCACGACCTGCTCGGTTCCCAACGCGACGGCGGCCTGCACGGCGTCGAAGTGCGTGGTCGGCACCTGCAGCGCCGGGTTCGCCAACTGCGACGGCGATCCGACCACCAACGGCTGCGAGCGCGACGTCACGAAGGTGAACAACACCTGCGCGACCGCGACCGCGCTCGCCGACGGCGGCGGCGCGACCTCGCTCTGCGCCGACAAGACTTCGGTCACGACGGTTGGCGTCGGCGCGTACGGCACGAGCTACTACAAGATCACGCTCACCCACTGCGCGGGCGGTCCCTGCAAGTCCGCCGACCCGATGCGGGTGAAGCTCAACCTGCAGTCCCCTGCAGGCATGGCCTTCGATCTCCGCGTGTTCCCGACGAACTCCTGCACTCTCGCGGACGTACTGGGAACGTCAGCGAGCGGAGCGCTCGGGGCTCTCGAGAGTGTGACCTGGACCGACGCCGCCAATGCGTGCACGAGCCCGATCACCCTGTACGTCGAGGTGAAATACCGTTCGGGTCAGAGCTGCGGGGCGCCGACACTGACGGCGCAGACGTACTTCTGATCCGGGGTCGGTATTCTGAAGACCTTAGGCTCGACGGCGCAACTGCTGGCGAGATCGAGCAATCGATCCTCGCCAGCAGCTCCTTGTTCTTCCGCACAACCGCACGGACTCCCGTGAGGAGCTCCAGAGACGGACGTTCGCTTACCACACCACTTCGAGAGGGGTCAGTCTTGACTCGTTCGTCGCGGGGTCGAGATTCGCGCCGAGGGCGCCCGCGCCGTTCGATCCCCAACATTTGATTCTGCTCTTACCAATGAGGGCGCACGTCGTGCCCGAGCCGATGGCGATCCGGCGAACACCACTGAGAGCCGCGGACGGCACTGCCACAGGCACCGCCGAATCCGTCTGCGTGCCATCACCCAATTGGCCGTAGGTGTTCGATCCCCAGCATGTGACGGTGCCGCCCGAAAGAAGCGCGCATGCAGACAGGACACCGACGCGGACCTCCGTGACGCCACTCAAACCCTTAACCAGGACAGGCGTCCAGCGCCGCTCCTTTGTACCGTCACCAGCCTCGCCGCGCGTGTTCTCCGCGCTGCATTTGACCGTTCCATCTGCATATCGCGCGCATGTCGGCGAGTAACGAGCCGCAATTTGGGTCGCATAGCCGTACGTCGGCACCGGTTCCGTGGCGTAGGGTTTGCTCCAAGAACTAATGTCGACTCCCAACTCTGAGTAGCTGCTATTGCCCCAGCCCCTGCCTTCGGAAGGAGAGCCCGCGAGCAGTGCAAAAGTCTGTCGGTCGCCGACGTAGAGAGCGATGGGAGAGACGAGAGCTCGGGGAGTGACGAAGCTTGGGGGGTAGACCGAGATCGTGGTGCCATCACCGAGCTGCCCGTAGTCGTTCTCGCCCCAACACTTGACGGTGCCGTCCGCGAACCGAACGCACGCGTGATATCCGCTGAACGCCATATCGGTAACGCCCGCGACGCCGGGGACATTCGTGGGTGGAACCTTCTCGACCGGAGCGCCTCCGGTCGGTAGGGAGACCCACCCCCACCACTTGAGCGTGCCGTCCTTCAGTCGAACCATCGACGCGGCGCCTCCGATGCCGACCTGAACCACGTCCTTCACGCCAGGGATCTCAACGGGCTTCCAGAAGGCCTCGGCGCCCGCACCGATCGCCCCGTATGCGTTACTGCCCCAGCAGCGCAGTGTCCCATTGGAGAGCAACGCACAGAAGTGACCCGCGCCTCCGACGAGATCGCGCACCTCAACGCACGCGCCCTCCTCGCAGCCAAGCGCGCAGACCTCCTCGTCCCATCCCGACCGTGTCGAGTTGCACGCCTGAGCCTTGCCGCTGGCGCAGCGACGCTCGCCTGCAGCGCAGATCGAAGTGTCTGCACCGGCGTCGACGCTTCCATCTCCACCCGAGTCGCTGGCTGCCTCATCTACAGCGTCCGACGTGACATCGCTGGTGGCGGTGGCCTCGGCCCCGTCCGCCGAATCCTGTGCATCCGAGTTCGGCTGTGCGTCGGTCTCGTCTCCATCACCCGTGCTATCAGCGGAAGCGTCGCTGCATCCGGGCAGGTCTGGGCGGAGCTCACAGCGCGGGGCCAGGCTGAGATCTCGGTGACAGCCCGCGAGCACGAGGGCGCCGAGGGCGATCGAGGTGGCGACGAGGGCAACGAGATGTTTCATGAGATGACGTAGTTCGACCGAGCAGGGTCCGCGGTTGCGTGAATTCCGGAAACACGCCTACGAGGCCGGGGTGAGGTCCGCAAGCCTCACCGCGTCTCGGGAAACAGACACCAGCGGGATCGGGGTTTCCCCTCGATCCCGCAGGTGTTTTTGGGTGGTCCAACCGTTGCTGAGGGGTTCTCCACCCCATGACCAAGCTTGGAACCCTTGCTGCTCTCGCGGCGACGCGTGCTCGCTGCGGCGGCCTTCGTTCGTCCTCCCGTGACTCCCGTCCAGAGAGGGCTGCTCGCTCCGAAGGTCGCCGCGGCGAAGACCCTCGCGAAGCCGGCGGTGACGGCGAACGCGCAGCCGCCGGCGTTCGCGACGACGCCGGGCGCGTCGGTGAAGGGGTTCGTGGTCGAGGAGATCGTGTTCGCGCCGTGGGGAACCGGCGTCGGTGAGCTCGGGGTGTCGCATCCGAAGGAGGCCAACCCCGAAGCGCCGATGAGCCTCGCGGTCGACGCCGAGGGCAAGGTGCACGTCCTCGATCAGCTCAATCGGCGGATCTCCGTGTTCGATCCGAACGGCGGTCCGACCCGGGTCGTTCCGATCGGCAGCGACACGGTGCAGGACCTCGCGATCGATCCGCGCGGCGGCTGGGCGATCCTCGATCGACTCGTCGCGCGCGAGGTGCGGTTCCTCGATGCGAACGGCAAGGTGCGCGCGCAGGTGCCGGTCGTCGGACAGGGGATTCCCGAGAGCGGTGTGGTCACCGGGCTCTTTGCGGCGAGCGACGGGTTCTGGCTCGAGACCGAGCACAAGTCGCTCACCCGCGTCGCCACCGTCGACGGCGAGCCGGACCCGAAGCGTCCGACGATCGCGGGACGTCGCGCCACCCCGACGTCTCCGCTCCTTCGTGCAGCGCGCGATCCGGCCGGATATGCGGTCGTGAGCGCGATCGACTCGCAGATGGGGAGCAACGGCTTCCTCGCACGGGTGCCGTTCTCGGCGCCGGTGCTCGAGCTGGTCGGGCTCGAGGGCGACGGCCTGGGCACGACGTTCGTCGGCGCGCACGTCGCACGAGAGACGACGACCGCACCGTTCTCGCTCTACGACGAGACGCTCACGGTGGTGGCGCTCGATCGCAACGGCACCGAGATCGGACGGTTCGATCTACCACCACAAACAGGACCTGAAGAGCAGCTCAAGTCGATGGTCCTCTCGCCGAAGGGTCTCGTCCACCACCTGCACGTGGGCGCGACCGGCGCGACGATCCGGAGGGCGCGATGAGCGCGCGGAAGAAGTTGGTCACGGCCGCCTTGCGGCTGTTGCCCGTCGCCATCCTCCTCGGCACCGCCGCAGGTGACGCCGGTGCGGCCCCCGCTCCGATGACCCGCGAGGCGATCATCAACCTCGGCAAGACGATCGTCGGGTACTCGTACTGGTGGGGTCACGGACGGTGGCGCACCGACGGCGCCCAACACGGATCGTGCAGCGGCTCGTGCCCCTCGTGCTCCCACTCGGGCTCGTATGGCGCCGACTGCTCCGGGTTCGTCGGCAAGGCGTGGCAAGTGCCCTCGCCCATCTCCATCTCGACCGACGGCCACCCGTACTCGACCTGGTCGTTCGCCGGCTCGAGCCCCTACTGGGACCCGGTCTCGCGCGGCAGCGTCAAGATGGCCGACTCGTTCGTCTACAACACCGGCAGCGCCGGTCACATCTGGCTCTACAAGAGCGGCGATGGTTGGGGCAGCTCGTACGCCTACGAGTGCAAGGGCTGCTCGTATGGCTGCGTGTACAACCTCCGAGGCACGAGCGGGTATTCGGCGCGCCGGCGCATCAATGTCACCGACGTGGTCGACACCGACGGCGACGGCGTGCCCGACAGCAAGGACAACTGCGACAAGGTCGACAACGCTTCGCAGGTCGACACCGACAAGGATGGTCAGGGCGACGCCTGCGACGCCGACGACGACAACGACGGCATCCCCGATTCCAAGGACAACTGCGATCTCGTCAAGAACCCCGACCAGAAGGACACCGACAAGGACGGCAAGGGCGACGTCTGCGACACCGACGACGACAACGACGGCGTCCCCGACTCCAAGGACAACTGCGATCTGGTCGTGAACAAGACGCAGGCGGACCTCGACAAGGACGGCAAGGGCGACGCCTGCGACGACGACATCGACGGCGACGGCATCCTCAACGCCAAGGACAACTGTCCGCTGGTGAAGAACGCGGACCAGAAGAACACCGACGGTGTCGGCCCGGGTGACGCCTGCGACACGGACGACGACGACGACGGCGTGCCCGACACGACCGACGACTGCAAGATGGTGAAGAACCCCGAGCAGGACGACACCGACAAGGACGGCAAGGGCGACGCCTGCGACGACGACATCGACGCCGACGGTCTCCTCAATGCGAAGGACAACTGCCCCGACGTCGCCAACGCCGATCAGAAAGACACCGATGGCGACGGCAAGGGCGACGCCTGCGACGACGACACCGACGGCGACGGCATCCCGAACGACACCGATCTGTGCCCGGCGGTCGCCGACCCCGAGCAGGAAGACAGCGACGGGGACGGCATGGGCGACGCGTGCGACGACGACGCCGACGGCGACGGCGTGGCCAATGCGAAGGACAACTGTCCGACGATCGCGAACCCCGATCAGGCCGACACCGACAAGAACGGCGTGGGCGACGCGTGCGAGAACGCCGACAAAGGCGACTTCGAGCCCTCCGGCGACGAGGCGATGACGGGCGAGACCGGCGGCTGCACCTACGGTGGAAGCCCGACGGGAACGGCGGGAACCCTCGCATTCCTTGCGCTCGCGGCGCTCGTGTCTCGGCGGCGGCGCACGGCGTAAGATTGGGGGCATGCGTCGCTCGGTCCTCTTCTCACTCGGTGCGGCGGTGCTGGTCACCGCCGCTCCCGCGAGCCCCAAGCCGAAGAAGGTCAAGGGCGAGCCGCGTGCACTGACGGAGATCGAGGCGAAGGTCACCGCGCTCGAGAAGACCACCGACGCGCGCGCCGACTTCGATGCGCTCACCAGCTGGCTGAACGTCCCGGTCACCTGTGCGACCGACGCCTGCGACAGCCTCGGGAAGGCGAAGTGGCTCACCGGCAACCTCGACACCGACGCCGACGACGAGAAGATCCTCGCGCTGGTGACACGCGGTACCGGTAGCTGCGCGCCAGCGAGCCTCGAGGTGTTCGTGCTCGACCCGATGGGCAAGACGGACTTCAAAGTCGTCGGACACACGCGGCTCGCGCTGACGAGCGCCAAGGAGCCGATCGCCGAAGCGTCGCTCGCCGCAGTTCACTCGAGCGCGTTGAAAGACCTGGTGGTCCGGGTGGACGGCCAATGCACCACGCGCGAGCAGATCGTGCGGGTGTTCACCCTCGAGACGGGGCGTCTCGAGGAGCTCGCGGCCAGCGACGATTCGCTCGGGACGAGCCTCGTGTCGCACAGCTTCACGGGCACGCCGCCCGCGACCATCGAGTGGGTCTCGACCAAGGGCAAGACCAAGCTCACCTTCGACGACGCGCACGGATACGACGCTTTTCCAAGCTATGCCGACGCGAAGAAGACCTCGCTGAGCGGGTCCGACGACGCTTCGCTCGGCCCCACCGAATGCGCAGGTCCGCTCGGTTCGGAGCTCGCCCTCGACTGCGGCCTCGCGGGGAACGCGAGGCTCGAGGTGATGGTGCAGAACGGCAGGGCG
>Ga0208492_1000325_pt1 | contig 43283 bp, 31 predicted proteins | sample Subbioar_CSW14AB_FD_184820 | JGI IMG/M metagenome (GOLD analysis project Ga0208492, IMG submission 184820) | Serpentinite rock and fluid subsurface biosphere microbial communities from McLaughlin Reserve, California, USA - CR12Mar_CSW14AB (SPAdes) | ecosystem: Environmental > Terrestrial > Deep... | reverse complement strand
GGGGCTGGTCACGGTTCAGGATGGGAGGCGGGAGGAGGGGGCGGAGTGGCTGCGGAAGGCCGCGGGGTTTGCGGATACGCGGGAGCGGGCGGTGGATGAGCTGAGGCGGCTGGGTATGCGGTGAGGTTGGGGCGATTCTGGAGTGAGCATGAGCAGTGCGATCGGCGTGAAGAGTGCGGACGGCGGGGTGCTGGCGGGGGTGGCGCCGAGGGCGTGGGTTGTGGGCGTGGCGGCGGTGCTGTGCGTCCTGGTGTGCGTTGCGTTCTGGCCGGCGTTCTCGGCGGGGTATGTGTCGTGGGATGATGGGCAGAACTTCATCGCGAACGACAAGTGGCACGGGCTGAGCGGGGAAAACCTGCGGTGGATGCTGACGGCGTTCCACCTCGGGCACTACATGCCGCTGACGTGGGTGTCGTTCGGGCTTCAGTATGAGCTGTTCGGGGAGGGGCCCGCGCCGGGGCATGCGGTGAACATCGCGCTGCACGCGGTAAACGCGGTGCTGTTCTTCTTCGTGACGCGGTGGGTGCTGGGGCTGGTGCTTGGGGATGAACGGCGGGGAGGGTATTCGAAGCTCGTGACGCTTGCCAGCGCAGCGGGCGCGGCGTTCTTCGCGGCTCATCCGCTGCGGGTGGAGTGCGTGGCGTGGATCACGGAGCGGCGGGATGTGCTGAGCGCGGCGCTGCTGCTGGGGGCGCTGCTGGCGTACGGGCGGGCGGTGGTGGTGGGCGGCAGCGGGATGCGGAGCTGGCGGTGGTACGCGGGGGCGGTGGTGCTGCTGTTCCTGAGCTGCGCGTCGAAGGCGTGGGGGATGAGCTTCTTCGTGGTGCTGATGGCACTGGACGTGTACCCGCTGCGGCGGGTGGACGGGATCCGTGGGTGGTTCACGCGGGGCGGGCTGCGGGTGGCGCTCGAGAAGCTGCCGTTCGCGGTGATCGGGCTCGTCACGGCGGCGGTGGCGTCGGCGGCGCAGGATGCGAGCATCGCGCGCAAGACCCTGGAAGAATGGGGCGTGATGGAGCGGGTGGTGCAGTCGTTTTATGGGCTGACGTTCTACCTGAAGCAGACGGTCGCGCCGTCGACGCACTCACCGTTCTACGAGTTACCGGTGGAGATGCGGCCGTTTGAGCCGGAGTACCTGGTCGCGTACTTCGTGGTGACTTCACTCGTCGTGTTCACTCTGTGGTGCTGGAGAAGGGCACCGGGCGTGGGCATCGGGCTGTTCATTTACCTGGTGCAGGTGAGCCCGGTGCTGGGGGTGCTCCAGAGTGGGCACCAGATGGTCGCGGATCGGTACAGCTACCTCGCGACAATGCCGTTCGCGGTGGGGCTGGCGTGGGCGCTGGTCTGGATGGTGCGGACGTCTGAGGCGCGTGCGGGGCTGGAGGGCGGGCTGCGGGCGGCGCGGATAGGCGGGGTCGTCATCTGCGGGGCGGTGGGCGCGCTGACGGCGGCGAGCTATGCGCAGTCCACGATCTGGCACAGCGGGAAGCGGTTGTGGGAGTACGCCACGAGCGTCACTCCGACCGCGTCGGTGCTCACGAACTACGCGGCCGAGTTTGAGAAGAGCAAGGACGTGGACCGGGCGATGGAGCTGTATAAGCAGGCCTTCGAGGCGAACCCGAGCCAGGGGCGGGCGTGGTACTCGTACGCGAACCTCGCGTGGGCGAAGGGGGACCTGGCGGAGGCGGAGAGGGCGTTCCTGGAAGGCGCGAAGGTCATGCCGCAGGCGTACATGGCGCACCAGAACCTCGCCAACATCTACCTGAGTAAGGGCCTTGAAGAGCCGGCGATCGCGCAGCTGCGGCTGGCGATCGCGAATATTGAGGACCCGGAGCAGCGGATCTGGGACGGTTTGCCGTATGTGCAGCTTGCGGAGGTTCTGGATAGCCGCGGAGCGAGGGAGGAGGCGGTGGCGCTGCTGCGGAAGGCCATGGCGTTTGAGAAGACGCGCGAGTTGGCGGTGACGAGGCTGAAGGAGATGGGCGTCGAGGTGAGCGCGGACGCGGGGGCGGGGCCAGTCAACCGAAACGGCCGGTGACGTAGTCCTCGGTCTCGGGCAGGTGCGGGGTTTGGAAGACCTCGCGGGTCGGGCCGTACTCGACCAGGCGGCCCAGGTACATGAAGGCGGTGTAGGCGCTGACACGCGCGGCCTGCTGCATGTTGTGTGTCACGATCAGCACGGTGTAGCGGCCGCTGATCTCGAGGATCAGTTCCTCGATCTTGTGCGTGGCGACCGGGTCAAGGGCGGAGCAGGGCTCGTCGAGCAGGAGCACCTCGGGGTCGGCGACGATGGCGCGGGCGATGCAGAGGCGCTGCTGCTGGCCACCGGAGAGGCCCAGGGCAGAGTCCTTGAGGCGGTCCTTGGCCTCGTCCCAGAGGGCGGCGGCGCGGAGGGATCGCTCGCAGGCTTCTTCGAGGACGGAGCGGCTGCGCTCGCCGTCGATGCGGAGGGGGTAGACGACGTTGTCGAAGATGGACATCGGGAAGGGATTGGGCTTCTGGAAGACCATCCCCAGGCGCTTGCGGAGGTCGATCACGTCGACGCGGTGGGCGTAGAGGTCGTCGCCGTTGAGCAGGATGGAGCCCCGGGTGCTGACCCCGCCGATGAGGTCGTTGAGGCGGTTGACGGAGCGGAGGAGCGTGGACTTGCCACAGCCGGAAGGGCCGATGAGGGCGGTGACCTTTCCGGTGGGGATCTTCATGTCGATGTCGAATAGGGCCTGCTTGGGGCCGTAGTTGAGGGAGAACTTGCGCATCTCCAGGACGGTGGACTCGGTCTCGAGGGCGGGCGAGATGTAGGGGGTGAAGGGCTGGTCCGCGCGGATGGCGTTGATGACGCGGTACTCGCGCGCGGTGCGGTCGCTGGGCATGCCGACTCGGGAGAGCTGCACGGGGCTGGGAGGCTGGTCGAGAGTGCTGGGCATGGGTGGCTCTTGGTGCATGACACGCTCGCGTTGATCGCCTTCGCCCGCGGACAGCGGTCGGGTGAGCCGTGGAGTTTAGTGTCATGAGCACGGGTCGGAGCGGGGCGCGACGAGTGTCAAGATGTCGCTAAGAAGCTCGCCTCGGCGGCTCTAGTTCCCGGTGCGGATACGTCCGAAGCGGAGCCCGGTCAGGGGGGCTTGCACGGGCTTGCCGGCACGGGGGACAAACTCCGCGGCCAGTTCGGCGCTCTGCGCCTCCACCTGGTCAGTGGCGACCTCGTTGATGTTCAGGGCGAAAAAGTACCCCGGGCCAACGCGGGAGCGGCGGAGCGCGGCCTGCGCCTGGGCCTCGTCCATGCGCCACTTGGCGAGGTCCTTCTTGTCCCGGCCGATGAGGCGGAAGTTGAAGCTGCCGGGGACTTGGATGGGGACGGGGTGCTGGTCGGTGGAGACATAGACGGTGATATCAACGGTGTCGAGGTAGCCGTTGGCGTCGGTGTCCTTCGGCGCGGTTGCCCAGACGCCGAGGGTGGTGGGCTGGATGGCCGCGGGCTGATCGGGGATTGAGCGGCGGGGCTCGTCGCTGACGCAGCCGGTGAGGGCGGGGAGCGCGGCGATGGCCGTGAGGGTGAGGGCCCGGGGGAAGGTGAATCGCTTGGGGAGGGTCATGGATGTCATCGTTGGGGGCGGTTCTCGTTGGTGCGTGAGTTCTTGCCGGTGGGCATCAGGGTGGAGGGCTCGCGGAGGGGCGGGGCTTTCTCGGGGGCGACAGCGCCGGGCGAGGAGGGCGCGGGGGCGGTGGTCGGCTCGCCCTCGTGGAACATCTTCTCGTCGATGAGCTCGGCTTCCTTCTCGCGCTTGCGCTTGACCTCGAGGCGGATGCGCTCGAGGTAGTCCTGGATCTTGCTGGGGTCTTCGAGGCGGTCGACGGACTGCTCGGTGACGTCCTGCACGAGGGGCTCGGCCATGCCGGCCTCTCCGGGGATGACGCGGGGGGTCAGGATGACGAGCAGCTCGGTCTTGACGTTGGTGTCCTTCTTGGTGCGGAAGGGCAGGCCCAGGATGGGGATGTCGGCGAGGTAGGGGACCTTGGTGCGGCGCTGCTCTTCGGTGGTCTGGATGAGGCCGCCGATGACGACGGACTGGCCGTCCTTGACGGTGACGACGGTGTCCACGGATCGCTTGGTGATGATCGGACTGGCGACGTCAGAGCTAATCTGGGTGGTCTTGGCGGAGAGCTGGGAGATTTCGGGCTGGATGTCCATGCGGACGAAGCCGTCGGCGGAGATGCTGGGGATGACGTTGAGGATGATGCCCACGTCCTCGCGGACGACGTTGGCGAAGGAGCTGCCGGTGCTGGAGCGGTCAACGCCGTTGACGACCGCGACGTTCTCGCCCACCTGGATTTTGGCGGTCTGGTTGTTGTTGACCATGACCTGCGGGTTGCTCAGGACCTCGAGCTTGCCCTGCTCCTCGAGGGAGCGGATGAGGATGCCGAAGTCGGCGGAGGAGACGGAAAGGTTGGGCACGCCCAGGGCCGTGGCGACGGAGGCGCCCGCGGGGGTGCTGCCGATGCGGTAGCCCTCGCCGCCGAAGGGGCCGACGGTGACGTCCATGCCCCAGGTATCGGTGTTGTCGAGGGTGATCTCGGCGAGCAGGACCTGGATCATCACCTGCGGGGGCGAGGCGTCGAGTTCATCCACGATGGCGAGCACGGTGTTCATGTAGCGGGGGCTGGTGGAGATGACGAGCTTGTTGGACTTCTCGTCGCCGACGACCGTGACTTCTTCTTCAAGGCGCCGCATGAGGGAGCCGCTGAGCTGAGGACCTAGGGTGGAACGCTCGGCGCTGGACTCGTCGCTGAAGTAGCTCTTGAGGGTGGTTGCGATCTCGGTGGCCTTGGCGTTGCGGAGGGAGTACACGCGCCGCTCGCGCTCGTTGGCCTCGATGCTGTCCAGCTCGTGGACCAGCTTCTTGACCAGCTCGAGGTAGTCGGCGGTGCCCGAGACGATCAGGGTGTTGGTGCGGGCGTCCACGGCGATGGAGAGCTGCTGGCGCTCATCCTCGGTGGCGGTGACGGTGGTGTCGCCGATGCTGGAGGGCGGGGGCGGGGTCGTGCCGGGGGCGGGCGGTGGCGCGTTGGGATCAATCGGCTGATTGGGCTGGGCCTGCTGACCCAGCGGCACGAGCACGAGCGAGTTGCCCTGCTGGCGGAGGTTGAAGGTGTCGCGGAGCACCTCGGCCATCTGGCGGGCGTCCGCATTCTCGAGCTTGAAGTACTCGATCTTGCGAGCCCCCGCGGAGGAGGCCTCGATGTCCTCGATCATTTCGGTAAGGAGCGCGACGATGGGCTCGGGGGCCGTAATCCAGATGGAGTTGGTGCGCTGGTCGGCGTTGAGCGTGACCTGGTCCTTGATGGCGCCGTCGATGTCGGCCTCGGTGGGCTTGCGGCCGGGGGCGCCGAGGGTGTCCTGGAGGGTGGACACGAGGCGGTCACGCATGAACTGGACCTTGGTCGCCTGGCGGGCCTGGCCGCCGGAGAGGGGACGGCCCGCGAGCACGCTCTGGAGGAGGCGCACAACCTCGGCCGCGTTGGCGGACTTGAGCTCGATCCACTTGATCTGCTGCTTGGCGAGCACCTCGGCGGTGTCGAGCTTGTTGGCGAGGGCGCGGAGCTCAATCAGGTCCTGCTCGGTGCCGGAGATCACCACGGCGTTGAGTCGCTCATTAGCGGTGGCGGTGACGGCATTGGGGCCGCGTTTGCCGACCTCCTTGTCGATGTAGAGGCTGTTGAGGCTTGCGACGATCTCGGAGGCGCGGGAGCGGGAGAGCTGGATGATGTCCATGCGCTCGCCCTTGGCGATCTTGTCGGCACCCTCGGCGAGGGCCGCGACAAGTTCTTTGACAACCTGGAGGTTCTCGTTGCTGCAGGCGACGATGAGCAGGTTGCTGATGGGCTCGGGCTCGATCGAGAACGCGTCGAGGGGGTTGCGGACGCTTCCGACCTGGGCCGCGGCTTGGATGCGGTCGCGCATGAGGCGGTCGATGCGCGGTGCGAGCTGGCGGACGTCGCCGGCGGTGACGGGGATCACGTGCAGGCCGACGGAGAAGTTGGCCTGATCGGTGTCGAGGTTCTTGAGGAGCCCTTCGAGGATCGCGAAGGTTCGGTTGCTGCTGCTGGCGAGGATGGAGTTGGTGCGGGAGTCGGCGGTGATGATGAGGCGGTCTTCGGGGCGCTGGTCGGGGGACTGCTCGCGCTGGCGGAAGATGTCGCGGAGGAGGCCGACGACGCGGTCGGTGGCCGCGTACTTGAGGGGGTAGACGCGCACGGTGTTCGCGGCGGAGGCGGACTCGATGTCGAGCATCGCGACGAGCTGCTTCACGACGGTGTTGTTCGCGGGGCTGCCGACGACGATGAGGACGTTGAGGATCTCATCGGCGGTGATGGAGAGGCCGTTGAGCGGTGCGAAGAGGTCGGCCTGCACGAAGTCGGGCGCGGCGTTGACCGGGGGCTGCGCGGGCTGGCCGGGAACGGGCGCCGCGACGGGGCGCGCGGGCTGGTCGGCGAGCATGCGGAGGCGGCCGTACTGCTTCTGCATCCCGAGGGCCTCGGGGGTGGAAGTCAGGCCCTTGATGAGGATGTCGTTGAGTTTGCGGGCCATGGTGGCCGCGTCGGCGTGCTTGAGGGGGATGAGGATCGGCTCGATCCATTTGCTGGCGCGGTCGCTGTCGAGGTCCTTGACGAGGACCTCGACGAGGGCCACGGCTTCTTCACGGCCGGCGACCACCATCGCGTTGGTGCGCTCGTCGACGCTCACAGCGATCTCGCCCGCGAGGGCCTGGCCGGTGGCGGTGGGCGGGAGGCCCTGGCGGCGCGTGCCGGGGAGGCGGCGGAGGGACTCACCCTCGGCGAAGAGCTGCTCAATGACCTGCTTTACGCGGGAGGCGGAGGCGTTCTCGAGCATGAAGATGCGGACGAGCACAGCGTCGCCGACGGGGAGGGTGTCCAGCAGCTTCACGGCCTCGCGCATGGCGTCGAGGTTGGCCTGCGTCGACGCGATGATGAGGGCGTTGGAATCGATGTCGGGGATGATGCGGATGGGCTTGCTGAGGTCGATGGTGGCGGGGTTGGGGTTGACGCCGTTCTTGGTCAGCCCGATGCGGCGGACCTGTTCGGCGAGGGCGCGGGCGGGGCCGGTCTGGCCGGCTTGCGTCGCGGGGTCGGCGGGCTTGAGCATCGCGATGAGCGTGTCGGCGAGGGGCTTGGCGGAAGCCATCTTGAGCGGGATCACGGCGAGCTGCTGCTGAGCATCCACGGGCTCGGCATCGAGAGCGCGAACGAGGGACTCCACCGCGCGGGCGTCGGCAGGGCTGGCGAGGACCGCGAGAGCGCGGCGGCTGCTGAGCGGGACGATGGTGACCTGCTCGGAGACGATGCCACGCTGATCGGGGTTTTGGGGCTTGGTGAGGCCCATGTCGTCCAGGACCTTCTTGAGGTCGGCGGGGGCGTTGTTGTTGACGTCGATGATGGTGAAGGCGGCCGAGAGGGGTGAGGCCTCGGGCTTCGTCGGGTCGGCGACGGGCAAGTTCGCGGCGTCGAGTTCGGCGATGACGCGCTTGATCTCGTCCAGCAAACGCGGCGAGCAGGCGACGATGAGCGAGTTGCTCGTGCGGTCAACCTCGACGGCGAGGGTCTCGCCCTGGGACTTTGCAGTCTCAGTGAAGGTCGCGAGCAGCGTCTGGCGCAAGCGGCCCGCGGCCACATTCTTGAGTGCGACGACGTGGGGCACGACGCGCCCGATCTGGCCCTGCTGCTCGAGGGTTTCGGCGAGGGCCTTGATCTGGGCGAACTTCTCGTCGTCGGCGCGGACGATGAGCGCGCCGGTCGTATCGTCGCCGATCACCACCACGGCCTTAGGGCCCTGGCTCCGCTGGTTGGGCTGCTTGTTGAGGTAGAGCTCGCGGATGTTGGATGCGACGGCGGAGGGCTTGCCGTTCTTGAGCGGGATGATCCGCGGGAGGGCCATGTCCTTGAAACCGGCCGTATCAAGCTGGCGGACGATGGTCTGGATGCGCTCCAGATCGGGCTTGCTGGCGAAGACGATGACGGCGTTGGTCATCGGCTCGGCGGAGACGGTGGGCAGGCCCTCGGCGGTGATGAGCAGCGCGGGCTCGTTGAACTGCGGGCGCTGGTTGTTGTTGTTGCCCTGGCGGTTGTTCTGCTGGGCGCGTGCCTGGGCCTGGCGGAGCTGCTCCTCGAGGGGGGCGCGGAGGCCGTCATTGAGGGCCTTGGCGACGCTCGCGGCGTCGGCGTGCTCCAGCGGAATCACGGCGAGCTGGCGGGCTGTGTCGTAGTCCTTGGTGTCGAACTTTGCGATGAGGGCGCGGATGCCCTCCCACTGGGCCTTGTCGGCGCGGATGACCAGCGAGTTGGAGACGGGGTCGGAGATGATGGTGACGTTGCGTGCACCCGGCGTGCTCGCCTCGGGGGCGGAGCGGCCGTAGAAGTTCTTGAGGGCGGCCGCGGCGCCTTCGGCCTTGGCGAACTCCAGCTTGACGAACTCGGTGCTTCGGTCTTCGCCGGCGGGCTGGTCCAGCTCGCGGACGATCTTCTCGATCTCGTCGATCTGATCCGCCGGTGCGTAGACCGTAACGGTGTTGTCCTGACGCGAGTAGTCGATCGAGGCCTCGCCGTCCACCGCGTTCTTGGGCCGTGCGTCGAGCATGCGGTCGATCGTCCAGGAGACGTCGGTCGCGTCGGCGTGGGCAATCTTGAAGCGGCGGAACACCAGGCCGCTGCGGACGGGCTGGGTATCGAGCTTTTTGACGTGGTCCATCACGATCGCGATGGCTTCCTTGCTGCCGGTGAGGAGCAGGGAGTTGCTGCGGTTGACAGGCGTGACGGTGACCTTCACGTTGCCGGGAAGGGCGGACTTGAGGGCGGTGGCGACCTCGCTGGCCTTGGCGGTGGTGAGGGCGATGGTCTCGATGTTCGCTTCATCACCCTTGGGGGCGGCGTCGAGCTGCTGGAGGAGGGCGAGGACCTCGTCGTAGAGCGCGGCGGGCGAGGAGACGATGAGCGAGTTGGTGGAGGGCTGGGGGGTGATGATGACCTGCTCGTCGCCGCGTTGGGTGCGGGCGAACATGGAGCGGAGGGCGTCGGCGGTGTCGCGGGCGACACCGTTCTTGAGGACGAAGACCTCGATGCGGCGGTCCTTGCCGCCGTCGGGCTGGTCGATCTGGGCGACCAGGTCCTTGAGGGTCCTGATGTCCTCGTCGGGGCCCGCCGCGATGAGGACGTTGCCGTCCTGGCTGCCGATGATGCTGACCGCGGGGGCGTCAACACCCTGGTTGCGGGCGCGGTCGGCGAAGAACTGCTTGAGCGAGTTGCTGACGCGGTCGGCGCGGGCGTGGTTGAGGGTGATGGACTCGATCTTGTGGCCGCCGGTCTCGGGACCGGTGTCGAGGTCCTTGACGTAGGTGAGGGCCTGATCGACACGCTCCTGCTTGCCCAAGAGGATGAGGGCGCGGCGAGAGCGGTCCACCTCGACAGTGATCGCTTCGGGGTCGGGCCCGCGCCATGTGCGCCAGCCGGGCGTGCTGAAGGCCTTCTGGAGAACGTTGCGGAGCGCCTGCACGTCAGCGGACTTGACGATCACGCTCCGCATGACGGTCTTGGCACGCTGCTCGGGCGGCGTGTCCAGCGCGGCGATCACCCGCTCGGCGGCCTCGATGCCCTCGCCACGGCCGACGAGCACGATCGCGTTCGCGGCCTCGTTCTGCTGCACATAGAGCTTCTGATCGCCGCCGCCCTGGTTACCGTCGTTCCCCCACATGCTCTCCCATCGCATCTCGTCGATCACTTCCTTGATGGTGTTGGAAATGTCGGTGACGCGGGCGTGCTTGAGGGGGACGACCTTGAACTGGAAGTCCTGTGCGGGCGTAGGCGTGTCGAAGGTTTTGACGAGGGACTCGACCTGCGCGAAGTCCTCGTCGCTCGCGGAGACAATCAGAGTGCCGGTGCGCTTGTCCCCCACGACTGCGACGCGGTTGGTGGCCCGGACGCCGGGGCGGGAGGAGACCTGGGCGCGGTCCTGGAAGAACCGCTGGAGCGCCATTGCCACCGTCGCGGCGTCCGCACGCTCGAGCTTGATGGACTTGACTGGGAGGCCGCTGGTTTCGGCAGAATCGACCTGCGCGATGATGGCCCGCACGGCCGCGATGTCGTCCTTGGGGGCACGCACGACCACGAGGTTGCTGCCATCCTGGGCGGAGATGCGGATTCGGGTGCGCTTGCCGGCGTCGCCGCCGATGATCACCTCGTCCACGATCCGCTGAACGGTGGATGCGGAGGCCTGCTGGAGCGTGATGATCGCGAGCTCGCGGTCGTCGGCGAGGGACTCGTTGTCGATTGCGTCGAGGAGGCGGCGGACCTCCGCGTGCTGCGGTGTGCTGGCGGTGACGAGGATGGCGTTGCTTGTGTCGTCGGGAACAAACCTCGCCTGGGGCATGTCCTGAGCGCCCGGGCCCTGGCGCTGGGCGTCGAAGAGTGACTGGAAGGTCTGGGCGACGCGCGGGGCGGGGGCGTTCTTCAGGAGGTAGCGGTGGATCGCCAGGCGGTCCTTGACCGTGTTCTGGTCGAGGGTCTCGATGAGCGAGTCGATGAGCGCAAAGGCCTCCTGCGGGGCCGCGACGATGAGCGCGGTGCCGCCGGGGTCGGGGGTCATTCGCACGCTGTCGGGATTAATGCGGCTGGTGACGGGGCCGTTGGGGCCGGGGATGGTGATGTCCAGAGCGCGGATGCGCTGGGCCTGGCGGCCTGTTGGGCTGGCGGTGAAGAGGTCGCGAAGGCTCGCGAGGGCCTTCTGCGCGCCGACGTTAACGAGTGGGTAGACCTTGATGGTGGTAGCGGACGCCGTGGTGTTGCCGGCGAGGGTGGCGACGAGCTTGCCGACGGTCTGGAAGTCGGTGTCGTTGCAGAGGACCACGAGCGATGAGCCGGCCGCGTCGGGCAGGATGTTGACCGCGCCGCTGAATCCGCCGGGGTTGTTGATCGAGAGACGGCCGATCTGCTGCGTAGTAGTGCGGAGGAGGTTGGCGAGGGCGTCGAGGTCAGTCGTCGTCGGCAGCGAGATGACGTGGACGCCGGTGGGCTCGGAGGGCATCTGCTGCTGGAGCTGGGCCGCGAGGGCAGCGAGGCGGTCGGTCATGCGCGGCGAGCCGACGAGCATGATGGAGTTGCTCGCCTTGTCCACGGCGATGGTGACGCCGGTGTCGTCTGGTTCCGCTGGCGCGGGTGGGGGGACGGGCTGCGCGGGAGTTGCGGCAGCGGGCGCGGACGACGGGGCCGCGGGCGCGGCGGCGGCTTCCGGTTGCACACCGATCGTAGTTGCAAGAATTGAGAACCACAGCGAACCCGGTGTTGCGCCGGCAGAAGACGGCGCGGAGCGGCTGGTCACCCGGGTCGTCAATCCTTGACTTCGGGACCCCCGATCGGTGCCCTGTTCATCGAGCTGGCCGCTCTTCTTCCCGTTCTGCTTCAGCAGCTCCTCGGCGGAGATCACCTCCACCTTGATGCCCGAGCCCTGCTGCTCGAGCATGCGCTTGAGCGTGGTGGCGAGGAGCTCGGCGTCCACCTTGGACCGGTCAACGCCCACCGTGCGCATCTGGCGCGAGGAGTTCACGGCCGCGGCGTCGAGCTTTTTGGTGAGCTCATCCACCTGGGCCATCTGCATGGGCGTCGCGCGCACGATGAGCGAGTTGCTCTGGGAGTCCACGCGGATAGTCGGAGCGGGGTCCTTGGACTTCTCCTCGGCGAACACGGCCTGAAGGTTGGCCGCGAGGGTGCTGGCGTCGGAGTTCTGGAGCGTGATGACGCGGACGCTGCGCTCGCCCGCGCGCTGGGCGGGGTCGATGTCGAGCTCCGTCACGACCTGCTCGGCGACTTCGAGCACGTTGCGGGGGCCGCTGACGATGATGGAGTTGAGGTTGGGCTCGGCGATCACGCGGATCTGCGGGCCGTCGGTCGCGCCGCGGGCGATGGCCTGGGCACGGGCCCACTCGGGGAGTTTGTCGAGCGCGGACTCCTTGCGGAGCACGCTCTCGAGCACGGGCGCGAGCGACTCGGCCCGGGCGTTCTTGAGCGTGATGGTCTTGACGCCCACGCCGTCCTTGTCGGCGGTCATGTCCATCGTCTCGATGAGCTCCGCGGCCCGCTCGAGCTGGGCGCTGGTGCCGACGATCACGATGGTGTTGCTGGTGGGCTCGGGCGTCACCGAGATCGCGGGCTCGCCGGGCACGGCCTGCGCCTGGATCGCCGACGCCACCGCCGGGCCGACCGTGGCGGCGATGCCGTTGCCAAGCCGGAACACGCGGACCTCCACGGCGGTGGCAGTGGACTGCTGGTCGAGTGCTTTCACGAGCCCATCGGCGATCGCGATGACCGCGCGCGGGGCGTTGACGATGAGCGTGTTCGACGGTGCATCGCCCGTCACCTCGACTACGCGGGTCGAGATGGTTGCGATGGAGGGGTCGAGTTCGCGGGCCTTCTGGGTGAGGATGCGCTCCACCAGCGGCTGGAGCCGCTCGCTGCGGGCCTTCTCGAGGGCGTACAGCTTCATCTCAGTCACGGGCAGTGTGGGCGCCGAGTCGAGGGTCTTGAGCGTCTCCTCCAGCTTGTCGAAGATCTGCGGCGGCCCGCTCACGATGAGCGTGCGGGTGGAGGCTTCGGTCGAAACCGCGACGGGCGCGTTGAGCGGGCCGCCCGTCGAGAAAGACCCCGAGGTCGCGAGCGTGCGGATCGTCGCGGCCACGGACTGGATATCCGCCCGCTCCACCTTGTAGGTCCGCAGCGTCACGTTCTCGCCCAGCTTCTGCTGGTCAAGGCTCCGTACCAGCTGCTCGAAGCCCGCGAGCCGCTTGGCCGGCGCATCCACGATCAGCGAGTTGGTGCCGATGTCGGCCCGGACGGTGACCTCCTTGGGCGGCTGGAGGTCGGGGCGGGGCGCCCGCGTGCGCGGGTCCAAGGGGACCGGCGGCTGCGGGTACATCTGGTCGATGGTGCGGGCGAGCTCGTCGGCGCGGGCGATCTTGAGCGGGAAGATGCGGATCTCTCGCCCCGCGTCGTCGGTCACCTGCTCGTTGAGCTCGGCGATCACCTTCTCGATCTCGGGCATGACCTCGTCCGCGGCGTTCACGATCAGCGTGTTCGTCCCCGCGTCCGCCTGGATGGTCACGGGCTTCTTGTTGCGTTCTTCGATGGGGCGCTGGTCGAAGGACGCCTGGAGGAGGGACGCGAGGTTGGCCGCGTCGGTGCTGCGGAGACGCAAGATGCGCATGGGCGGGCGGTCGGCCGAGTGCCTCGCGTCCAGGCCCCGCACGAGCGACTCGATCACCGCGAACTGCGCCGGCTGCGCCGCGACCATCAGCGAGTTGGTCGCGTCGACGGTTTCGAACACAGGCTCGGGCCCGCCGCGGATCATGAGGGATTCGCTGGACTTGACCATCCCGCGCAGGAAGTCCACGACCTCCGAAGCCTTCGCGAGCTTGAGTTCGATCAGGCGAACCTCGCGGGCAGGGCCGGACTGCTTCTGAAGCTCATCGAGAATGCGGACAAAGCGGCCCATGCCCTCCGCATCCGCGATCACCATCAGCGAGTTGGCCTGCTCGTTGACCGTCACGTCGATCGGGTGTGCGGCCGGGAGCTGCGCCACCTGCGCGTCATAGATCGCGACCGCCTTGTCCCGCACCTGCACCGCCTTCTCGCTGGCAACGGGCACGATGCGGAGTGAACGCTCCAGGGGCGTCTGCGAGTCGAGTTGCTTGATGAGGCCGTCGAGGGCCGCGAACTGCTGCGGCTGGGCCCGCACGATCAGCGTCGCGATGTCATCCGCCGGCTCGAACTGCGGCTCGACATACGCACCCCCGTCGGTGGGCGCGAGCAGCGGCTTCGCGAGCCGGGCAACCTTGGCCGCGAGTGCCGAGGGAATCGCCTTCGCAAGCGTAAACCGGCGGACCTCCTGGTCCACGGAGGATGACTGCTCCGCGGACGTCAGCAACTGCTGGAACGCGGCGATCGCGCCCTTGGTGCCGATCAGCGTGATGTTCCGCGACTCGGCATCAAGCGCCGACGTAACCGCGTCCTTCTCGGCCCGCCCGGTCTGCTGGTACAGCGACTGGGCCTTCTTGAGCACCTCCGCGGGGTCGCCCTTGGCGACCCGCACCATCCGCACGTCCTTGTCGGCGTCGGGCGCGACGTCCAGCGCCCGCACCAGCGACTCCAGCCACGTCACATCCTGATCCAGCCCGGAGATCACGATGCTCCGCGAATCAGGGGCCGAAGCGAACTTGATCGTCTGCATCTGCTTCTGCGTCAGAAGCCGCGTCAGCAGCGCCTCAACGGTCGCGGGGGCCGCGAACTTGAGGCCGATCGTCGCCGCCCGATGCATCTGCACGCCGGAACGCATCGCGCCGGGGTTCTGCGGATCAGGGTTCACACCCGAGTCCAGCTCGCTCAGCAGCACCGACGCGCGGCTTACCTGCTCGCGCGTCCCCACCACCGTCACCTTATTCGCCCCGCTCAGCGGGAGCACCACGGGCTTCTGCTTGGGATCAATCGTCGCGAACAGTCCCGTCACCTGCTTCGCGGCCTCCTCCGGGGTCACGGCCGTGAGCGTGAAGGTCGTCATCTGCGACTCGGCGCCGCCCGCCGTCACCGGGTTGCCGGGGACGTCCAGCAGCTTCACGAGTTCCTCAACGGTGCGGAGACGGGCCACGGGCCCCACGGCGATCAGCGAGTTGGTCCTGGGGTCCGAGACGAGGCTCAAACCCTGCACCGCGAGGTCCTGCACCACGCGCTGCTGGCCGTCCTTGTCGACGATCACGGTCTTGGTCCGCTCACCCACGAGGCCCTTGAGGGCCCCCAGCACCGCGTCCGCCTGCGCGTACTGGATCGGGAACAGCCGGAACGCGGAATCCACCGGCTTCACGGCGTCAATCGCCGTGATCACATCGCGGATGCGCCGCACCTGGGCCGCGTTCTCAACCACGATCACCATGTTCTGCGCGGGCACCGAGACGACCCCGCCGTACTGGCTGAGCATCGGCTTGATCTGCTCGGCCACGAGCTCGGCCTTTGCGTTATCCAGCGGGATGGGGACCGTGACGATCTGATCGGGCTTGATGCCGGGAAGGTTGCCCGGGTTGACGACGACGTTGGGCTTCTTGACCGAGTCCTTTAGCGTCGCGAGGTAGAGGTACTGCCCCTCGTGCCGCAGGTGGACCTCGTAGCGGAGCAGGTTTAGGTTGAAGATGCTCAGGGCATCGTCGAAGGTGTACGTCGCCGAGCTGACGAACGTGATCGTTCCCGCCGGCGGCTGTGCCTCGAAGATGATCGGCACGCCCGACTCGCGCGCGAACATGTCCAGCACCTGATCGATCGGCGCATCCTTGAAGTTGAAGCGCAGGGCGTCCTTCGGCTTGTCGGCGGGTGTGGCGGGGCCGACGCGCGCGGGCGCCTGCTGTTGGCCAGTCTGAGGATGGGCTTGAGGTTGGGACTGCGGTTGGACTGGCGGCGTGGCCGCGGGCTGCTGCTGAGCGTACATGACCGACAGCGGCGATCCTGCCACTGCGATGATCGAGGCAGCCACGAGCAGCTTCTGTGCTTTGGGGCGCGCGTTGGGTCCGGGCATCTCCACCCTCCACCTTCGGTCGAAAACCGGGTTGTCTGCCGACGGCCATTCCAAGCCGCCGGTTAGGAACTGCAAACCTGAGCCAATATACCGAATCTACACGGGCTTGCGCGACGCGAGGGTCTGCCCGTTACTGATCTGGAACCGCTTCCCCGCGATCTCGATGAACGCGTGCTCGCCCTGGCCATCCACGAACACGGCGTCGAGCACCTGCCCCCCCTGCTCCACCGTGACCTTCGCCCCGGTGCGGGTGTTCATGAAGAACGCCTCCGTCCCCTGCCCCCGCACCACGACGCCCGTGAGCTTCCAGTCGTCGTAAGGAGCGAAGACCTGCGGGGGCGGGGTTGCCGGGCCAGCGGGTGGGGCCGCGGCGATATCGACCGGTCGCTGAGGTTCAGCACCGGGGGCCGGGGCGGGAGGTGCCTTGAAGACGTTCTTGGACGCCACGGCGTTCCACATCGGCTCCAGCTCCGCCGGGGGCTGCACGATCGTCGGGATCGGGCCATCCACGCCGGGAAGGTCCGGCAGGTACAGCGTCGCGACGTCCAGCTTCAGCTCGAACTCGCTGCGGTCACCGATGGGCTTGATGGAGAACCCGTCAACCCGGTGGATCCAGGATTGCGACTGGGCGAGGGCGATCACGCGCAGCACGTCCTCCAGGCTGCCGGTGCCCTTGAGGGTGCCGCGGACGGTCTGGATATCAGGGGTTTTGCGGATGATCTGTTTGAGGACGGTGGGGATGCCCTTGGTCGAGAGCAGGGGGCTGGCGGTCGTCTGGGGCTGGCCGTGGTCGAAGACGACCTTTTCCTTCCGGAGGCACTGCTCGCCCAGATTCGCCATCCCCGTGCGGAAGCGGTGCAGGAGCTCATCCTCTTTGCCCGAGAGCGTCGCGGCCCGGAGCGCCTTTGAGCGATCACCCAGCGCGACCTCGCCCTTGAGGGTCTTGGTCATGGCCGCGACGTTGGCACGGGCCTGGCTGATCTGCTCGTCGAGGTCCCGCTTCGGCCCTGCATACATCGTGTGGAAGCCCCAGTAGCCGATGCCGGCGACGAGCGCGATCCCGACGAGTGTGGTGATGCGGTTGGTGTTGCTCATGGCAGCACCTCCGCCGAGGCGGTCGTGTCGGCGGTGGCCGTGGCCTTCTTGGGCGCGGGCTTCGCCTTCTCGGGCGGCTTAGGCAGCTCCGGCCGGCGGAGGTGCGTGGCGAGCTCGACCGAGTAGCGGTCGGGTGTGTCAGGCCCGCGCGACTCCACGGTGTAGATCTTGTCGGCAAGCAGCCGCTCGCGCAATCCCGACGCGATGGTGCGGTTGTCCACCTTTCCCGCGAGGTCGAACACGGTGTTGACCCGCGTCCCCCACTCCCCGCCGGGGTACTGCGTCTTGCCCTTGGGGTCGTAGTACGTCGACACGAGCATCTTGCCCGTGAACTCGTCGGTGACCGAGTCGTGCGGGCTGGGCAGCGTGTCGCTGAGCTTGCGGATGTGCGGCAGCCAATCCACCCGTGCGTTCTTCCACTGCTCGATGTGATTCACGCGGGCATCGAGCGCGAGGTACTGGTCCACCTGCTTCTTGAGGCGGCCCTCCTCGGACTTCAGCACCTGAAGCTCGGACTCCATCGAGCCCAGCGACTTCTTGGAAGCGACGTAGCCGAAGCCGCCCGCGACGATCAGCAGGAACGCCGCGGCCAGCACACCCTGACGGCGACGGGCCGCGAAGTCCGGCGCCTTCCGCGGGTTCGCGAAGTCCAGCCCGGGCTTGCCAACGACACCCTCCACCAGCAGCCCCGCCAACGCGGCCATCGTCCCGCGGTCCGCCTCGGGCACGTTGCACGAGCACGCCGCGACCGTCGGCAGCGGAACAATCTCGCCAGGGACATTCAGCCCCTTGCCGCAGGCCGCGCCCACCTGCCGCGCCAGGAGACCGTCTCCCAACACCGCAACCAGATCAACCTCGAGCCCGGGCGTCGCCGAGCGGTAGCTCATCCATGTGCGCTTGGCCTCGACCGCGAGCCGCTGGACGAACGCCTCGTATTCACCCGTATCGGATGGCCGCGGCAACTCGGCTCCGCGCGCCAGCATCATCTGCCCATCCTCAACAACGACGAACTCGGTGGTCATCGCCCCCACCGCGATCCCGAGCACCGGCCCCGACCGCCGCTGCGACAACTCGGCCAGCAGCGCCGAGGCACCCGTACACCGCAGGCCGATGCGGACGAGCTTGCACCCCGCCGCGGCCGCGACATCCCGTGCCCACTGCACCCGCGGGCCGGGCATCGCGCCCGCGATCACGCCCATCGTCCCATCCGTCCGGTTGGGCATGACCGTGTAGTCGATCGCCGTGCCTTCCATGGACATCGTCAGCTGCCGCACCATCTGGAGCCGCACGGCCCCCGCGATCGAGTCCTCGTTGACCTCATCGCTCGCGGGCAGCGTCAGGGGCTTGAGCACCACGTCATTACGGGCCATCGCCAGCACGACCCGGGACCGCGGCAGCCCCGCGTCCTTCAGTTCCTTGCCCAGCCACTCGCCGACCGCCTTCGCGTCCTCGCCCGCGATGCTCTCCGGGCGCACCGCCGTGTGCCAGCGTGTGATGTCAACGCCCCCGGGCGTGACATGCGCGCAAAGAGCGCTGAGGCGCGACCCGTCGAGCTCGATGACCGTAACTTCTTTAGACCCCATACCCCTGCTCCTACTTCGTGCCGCGCCAGCGACCGATCCTCCGGTCACTGGGCGGGGGTGGGGGCGATCCCCCACCGCTTCCTGCCGATGCGCCGCTCCCGGCGCTCTCCGTTGCCTCGGGCGGTGACGCGCCGTCCTCTGCGCGCGTGCCGCCCATCCCTGATCCGAGCTTCAGGCCCGACTTGAGGTCGAGCCCCTGCCGCTTCATCGTCCCGAGCCTGAGGTCCGCGTTGGACTTCAGGCCCGCGTTCTTTGGTTCTGTCGCAAGGTTCGATACTGCATCCGATCCCGGCTTGGAATCCGCCGGGTTCGCCGCGACCTGCGTCTCCAGATTCTGCTCGAGCGCCAGCGCCTGCCGCGCGAGTGCGGGGAGGTGCGTGACATCTCGAAGGTAGGCCACCCGCGGGCGGTCGCCGGAGACATCGATCACGGCCTCCCAAACAATACCCGGCGGGTCAAGTGTTTCCGAGTCCTGCCTCAGGGTTGAACCGAGGGTTTTTTCGGACTGGGCCTTGGCGGTCAGGCGTGCCTCGACCCGCACCCGCCACTGGAGCGAGCGGGTCGTCAGCCAATCCACGGACGCCTGGAACTGCTCGGGGGTGAGCGCTCCCTGCGTGAGCGGCCACGTGACCTTCTGGCGATCCTCGGCACTGACCCGCGAGCGGGCGTCAATGACCTTTTCCGCCGCGGCCCGGTCCAGTCCCGGAATCGCGGCCAGCACCTCGACGGGCGCAAGGTTCACGTCCACCCGCCCGCGGAGGTACTGCTCGTCGCTGGTGGTCACCAGAGCCAGAACGTCGTCCCAGCGGTCCGGTTGCACATTCTGGCGGCGGAGCGCGGCGATCAGGTCGGCGTCCTTGGTCAGCTTGCCGGCGGCCGCGAAGGTTGATTCCAGAAGGGACGCGTCATCCGGAAAACGCGCGGCGATCTGCGCCTTCAGTTCGTCGGACCACCCCTGAGAGAGGTTGATCCGCGGCTGGTCATCAGGGGCTAGATTCGGGTCGAAGGCGAAGACCGTGGTCAGAGCGAGCAGGCCGGGAGTTGCCGTTCCGAACTCGCTCGGGGCGGGCTGCTCGTCGGGCAGGTCGATGAGCACCGACGCGGGGAGCCCGGGAACCGTTGCCAACTCCTCCGTCGAGCCGAAGCCCTTGCCGCGCCCGGAGGCCACCTTGGCGGCGAGTTCCTCGTTCAACCCCGGGAGCTTGGCGAGCATGGCCGGGGTCGCCGTGTTCAGGTCGAGCCGGGCGGTCTCACTCGCGGCGGTCTCTCCCGCGGGTCCGAGAGGGGCGAGTCGGACATCACCGGACGTGGCACTCTCATACAGCGACCACTCGGCGGTCAACGTGGGCGGCTCAGCGCGGAGCAGCGCCTCGCGTTGGTCGTGGAGCTGCGCCATCGCGGCCTGAACACCCGACCACGCGAGCGCCCGCAGCTGCGCCTGCTCCAGCGTGCGGCTTGCCGAGCCCCGCTGGGCGTCGGCGACGTACAGCACCGACGTGCCGACGAGGGCCGCGATCGTGATGACGAGCATCACGGCCAGCAAAACGGCCCCGCGGCGACCCCGAACTTGGCGGGCCGTTGCGATCATGCCGCACTCGCCTTCCACGCCGCGACAGGACCATCGGGCACCACCATCGTGCGGGTCCGGTCGGGGGCCCGCGGCGTTTCGTCCGCTGGTGCGGCGGCATCGCTCGCGACAGCCGACTCACCAAACTCGCCAAACCACACCGACGCCTCAATCGCAACCGGCAGTTCGCCCGTCGCCGCGCTATCGAACTCATCCAGCCACTCGCGCCCATCGAAGTACCGGAAGCGCAGCCGCTCAACCCCCTCCGCGAACGTCTCAAACGCCCCCGGCGACTTTGACAGCCGCCGCGCATTCAGCACGCCCTCACCCAGGTTGATCTCGCACCCCTGAAGGTCCGTCAGGTCCGCGTCGCGCGCCATCAAGTTCGTCCCACGGCAGCGCACCGTGATCCCCGTCGCGTCCCCCTTCACCCCCGCGTTCCCCGCCGAGTCCGCGGCGAAGGTCGTCGCAAGGTCCTGCTCCAGCTGCTCGAACACCGCCCCGGCCGCGGACTGCTGGGCCGCGGTGCTCATCAGCACATCCCGCCGCTCCATCAACGAGAACAGGTACGACATCAACGACGCCGAAAGGAACAGGATCAGCGACAGCGCGATCAGCACCTCAATCAGCGTGAAGCCGCGCCGGCCGAAGCGCCCCGCCATGGGCTTGCGTGTGGGGCTGCTCATCGCGTCGCCCCTTCCGTCAACCGCACCAACTGGTGCAGCGTGTACGACGCCAGCTGCTGGTCCGTCCCCGCAAGCTCCAGGTACGCGTGGACGCTCACCTTCGTCAGCCCCGTGAACTGCGAGGGCTCGGTGGTGATCTCCAGCGTCCAGCCGCCCCCCGCGGGCAGGTCATCATCAAACGACGCATCAGAATCACCCCGCCACGCCGGCACCGGGCCGTTGAGCGTCTCGGGCGTCGCGATCCCCGCCTCGATCTTCGCCATCGCCGTGCGGGCGACATCCACCGCGATCTGCGCATCCCGCGTGTCCGCGACCGACGACGCGGCCCGGTCCATCATCGCCATGATCGTCAGCCCGCACGCCACGAACAGCGCCAGCGCGAGCACGCACTCAAACAGCACCGCGCCGCCACCACGCCGCCTGCGTGCTCGGTTGGCCGGTCCTGCCGTCAATGGTGAACTCCCTCACGTGATCGGCGAGCGCCGTCACGGCTCCATCGTGACATTGGGTGGACCCGACGCGTCCTCGTCGCCAGTCGGGGCCGGATCATTCGACGCGGTGGTCTCGGTGGGCTCTTCAACCTCGGGCTCAATCGCCGCGGTCGTCGCCGCGACGGGCTCCTCAGCGACCGTCACAGTACCGGTGAACGAGTTCACCTTCGCGCCCGCAACCCGCCCGCCCGGGCCCTTGACCTTGATCGGCGCCGACGCCGTCGCCGCGCCATTCCCCCAATAGATGAACAGCGACTGCGTCGCCTCATCCACCGGCTCGACATTCACTTCCATCACCTCGGTCGTGATATCCATCGCGCCCGGAGCCGACGCGTGCTCCGCGTGGATCGAGATCCCCTTGGGCATGTGCATCAGCACCCGCGACTCGACCTCGATCGTGGACGCGCCCTCGATCTCCACGGCGTCCCCCAGCGGGATCCCCACGATCGACTGGCTGCCGTCCTTGTTCATGGTCGCGACCACCGCGATCGGCTTGCCCGTCCGCTGCGCCTCGGCACGGCACACCGACGCCACCGACGAAAGCTGGTCGCACGCCGCGCGGAAGCGGGTCGTGTCCGACATCGTGTCCGCCGAGGGCAGCACCAGCGCGGCGATCACCACCAGCACCGCGATGCAGATCATGAGCTCGATGAGCGTGAAGCCGCGCCTCATGGACTGTGCCTCCGTTGATCCGATCCCAGCCCGACCCGGACTCAGACGACGAATACAGGACCCCGCCCACGATCGCCTGTACTCAGACGCCCTTCATCATCGGTCAGTTCCCGGTCCCGGTCCCACTGCTGCCCGAATTGCTGGATGAGTCGCCCGAACCCCCGCTGGTCCCGGAGCTATCGGTCTCGGTGTCCCACGAAACGATGTCGTCGTCGGTGCCTTCCTGGCGGTCCGGGCCGTACGACCACAGGTCGTACATCGACTCATCCCCGTGCTCGCTGACCTGCCGGTAGCCCCACTCGTTGCCCCACTTGTCCTTGGGGACGGGCTTGTCGAGGAGCTTCTTCCAGGTCTTGAGGTCCGCCTCCTCGGTCATCTTTTCCTTGTCCCACAGCACCGCAACGCCCTCGGCGTCGGTGGGATAGCGGTTATGCCGGAAGCGGAACTGCTTCAGGGCGTCCTGGATGCTGTTCATCTGGATCTTGGCGATCCCGGCGTCAGCCTCTTCCTTGGTCCCCATGAGGTTCCAGGCGACCAGGCCGCCCAGGGCCAGGACGATGAGGATGACGATCATGACTTCGATGAGGGTGAAGCCGCGGGCGAGGCTGCCGCGCCGAGCTTGCCGAATGTTCCTAAACCCTTGACGTTCCATCGTTTCAGTCTCCGCTAGGCGTCCTGCCCCGGGGGTCCGTTCCCCGCAGGGCCGCGAGTGTACCGCATCGCACGGGATGAACAATGCCCCCGACGAGGCTTCATGAGGTTAGTGTGCATGATACTGCCGGAGACCCCCGGCGCGCTCGGGAATCTGGAAAGTTTCTAGGGCCCAAACACCACCCGCCCTACCCCAGCGAGCTGCTCAGCTTGCTCATCGGGATCAGCAGGGCCGCGGCCACGATCCCCACGACCCCCGCCATCCCCAGCAGCAGCAGCGGCTCGATCAGCCGGACCGCCGCGGCCAGCATCCGGTCCAGCCGGGCCTCGATCGAGTCCCCGATCTTCAGGAGCACCGCATCCAGATTGTTCGCCGACTCCCCCACCGCGATCATCTCGATCACGTCATCATCCAGCAGCCCGCTCTCCCCCAGCGGCTGGGCCAGCGGCCGCCCCGCCTGCACCTCTTCCGCCGCCTTCTCCACCGCCCGCGTCATCAGGATGTTGCCCGTGCCGTCCTTGGCGATCCGCAGGGCCGCGAGCATGGGCACGCCGTTGGCCAGCATCGTGCCCAGCAGCTGGCAGAACCGCGCCGTCGCGAACCCGCGCGTCAGCGGCCCGATCACCCACATCCGCGTGCGGATCCGCTCGAGCCGCTCGCGGATGTCCTCGCGCTGCAGCCCGCGCCAGATCCCAAAGGCCCCGACGCCCACCACCACCGCCGTGACGAGCCCGTACTTCCCGATCAGGTCGCTCACCGCGAACACCACCCGCGTCAGGAACGGCAGCCCGCCCTTGAGGTTCGCGAACATCGGCCGGAACTGGGGAATAAAGAACCCGAAGATCGCGATCCCCACGCCCACGCCCAGGATGATCAGGAGCATCGGGTACACCATGTTCCCGATGACCTTGCTGCGCAGCTCCGCCTGCCGGATCACCAGCACGCCCACGCGTTCCAGCACGTCCTCGAGGAACCCGCCCTTCTCCCCCGCGCGGATCATCGCGATGTGGATGGGCGGGAACACCGTGGGCATCGTCCCCATCGCCGCGCCCAGGTCCGACCCCTTCTCCACGGCCTCCCCTAAGTCCTTGAAGACCGACGCGAGCACCGGGTCGCTCCGCCGACTGCCGAGCAACTTCAAACCCCGCAGCAGCGGCACGCCCGCCTTGAGCAGGTCAGACAGCTGCGTGTAGCTCGTGCCCAAAGACCGGGCCCCGACCTTCCGCTTGCCCTTGCCGCCGAACATCCCCGACAGGCCAGACCCGTCCGACTCCTTGATGGACACAGGCACCAGCCGCCGCGTCTCCAGTTCCGACAAGACCGCCTGCTCGCTGGCGCCCGCAAGGACACCCGCGACCTTCTTGCCACCGGAACTCAGGGCCTGGTACTCGAACGTGGGCACGGGGGGAGTTTACCGGGATGGGGAGGTGAAAAGGTGGGGAGGTGGGAAGGTGACGGACGGACGCGCAATAACGCGCGGCGGACGTTCAGCGGCCTGGCCCCCGGGCAGAGCCCCTGACATCAGGGAATGATCGACGGCCGTAGACGATTACCGGGCGTCGATGAGCACCTGCGCCCGGTTCAGGTCGGTTCTGACCACGTGCGACCTATTCCCAGTGACCGTGGAGGCCGCTGGAGATCGCGTTTGAACCGCTCCACCCAAGGTTGAGAGCACTTGAACGAACGGCTAAACACTTCGGGCGAACGGTCGAACCCTTCGAACGAGCGGTCAAACGCTTCGGACGAACGGTCAAACCGTTCCGACAACCGGTCGAACGCTTTGGACAAACGGTTGAGCGCTTCGAACGAACGGTCAAACCGTTTGAACGAACTGTTGAAGGCTTCGAACAAACGGTCAAACGCTTCGGATGCACGGTGGAGCGGCTTGATCCCTCGGTCGAACCGCGCCAGACCACGCAGGACTGCGTCGCGGTCTCCAAATCTCACTCGGGGCTCAAGTCGCGACAGCGAGAGGCCGGGGTAACTCCCCTCCCCACCACCCCACCACCCCACCTCTCCACCTCTTCACCTCTTCCCCGCCGCCAGCAGCTCATCCACCTTCGCCAAGAGCCCCGGCTCCAGCCTGCTGCTCCGCACGTACGCCTTCTCCGCGTCGAACCGCGCGACCACGTTGCCCTTCTGGTCCACCACGAACTTCGTGAAGTTCCAGCGCGGGTCGCCGCCGATGGGCTTGGGCTGCGCGGCGAGCTCGGCAAACAGCGGGTGCTTGTTCTCGCCCTTCACCGTCACCTTGCTGAACATCGGGAACGAGACCTTGAAGGACTCGCAGAAGGTCTTGATCTCCTCCTCGGTCCCGGGCTCCTGCTGGCCGTAGTCGTTGGCCGGGAAGCCCAGGATCACAAGGCCCTGGTCCTTCTTCGCGTCGTAGAGGTCCTGCAGCCCCTCGTACTGCGGCGTGAAGCCGCACTGGCTCGCGACGTTCACGATCACGATGACCTTGCCCTTGTACTGGGCGAGGTCCACGTCCTTGCCGTCGATCGCCTTGACCTTGTGATCCAGCACGTATGCAGACACGGCGTTCTCCGTGGGTTTGTCGTTCTTCTTTTCGCCATCCTTCGCGGTCGGCTTGGGCGAGTCACCGGGCTTCGCGTTGGTCGCGGGGGCCGGATTCGCGGGCTTGTCCTTCGACGGAGCCGCGGGCGGCGTGGGCTGCGCTGGCGGAGTCGCCGGTTGCGCAGGCTTCGCGTCCTCCTTCTTCGCCGGGCCCTGCGGTTGGGCGAATGCCGACGAGGAAGCGAACACAACGGACACAACCCCGGCAAGGGCCAGGGTGGTCAGGCAACGGCGCGCACAGGTACTCATAAAACACGCCGCGGGCCTTCCGGCCCGCGGCGATTGAAGTCATCGAAGACCGATTAGTTGGCCGTCGGGGCCGCGGGCGTGGTGCCCGTGGGGGCCGGCGGGGTCGCCGGGGGCGTCGTCGGGGCAGCGGGCGTCGCCGGCACGGCGGGCTTGGCGGGGGTCACGGGGGCCGCGGGCTTCTTCTCGCAGCCAACAACGAACACGCCCATCATCGCCACCGCCGCCAGAATCGCAACCTTCTTCATTGTCCAGTCTCCTAGTTTGGCGCTTGCACACGAGGCAAGGCTTCGGGTTCACCGCCCGTTATTGGGGAGAGTCTATACAGTCTTTCAATGCTCCGCCTTACCCGAGCCGTCCGAGTCTCCATCAACCCCCCCGGCGCCTCCGCGCCGCACAGCCCCAACGGGTTCGCCGCCAATCCCGCCATGGTCGGCCTGGGGCGGCACTACGAGTTCCTCGTCGCCTGCCGCGGCAGCGTGGACGGGGGCTCGGGCTACCTCATCGATATCAAGACCATCGATAAGTCCGTGCGCGGCACCGTGTTACCAATGGTGGAAGCAGCGTGCGCAAACAATGCGCTGGTGGACCCCGCCGCCATCCTCGCACAGGCCCTGCCGCTCCTCTCCGCCGAGATCCTGGAACGGGCCAGGGCGGGGCCCAATGGGACCGTGCGGCTGGAGTCCATCCGCTGGATGCTCAGCCCCACCTATTCTGTCGAAGTGTCCGCCCTCGATGCCAACCCCGGGACCGTGGCCCTGCTGCGGCAGAAGTTCGACTTCGCCGCCGCGCACCGCCTCAACGTCCCGACCCTGAGCGAAGCCGAGAACCAGGCCCTCTTCGGCAAGTGCAACAACCCCAGCGGCCACGGCCACAACTACCAGTTCGAGGCGTGCGTCGAGGTGCCGGTGGGTGGCGCGGCTACCCGCGGTTTCAACCTCAACACGCTCGAGCGCGTCGCCCAGCACGCGATCATCGACCGCTTCGACCACAAGCACCTCAACGTGGACACCACCGAGTTTTGCGTTGAGAAGGGTGGCGTGAACCCGTCGGTCGAGAACATCGCCCAGGTTTTCTTCGGCCTGCTCGAGAGCGCGATCGCCGCCGAGAAGACCGGCGCGACGCTCCGCCAGATCACGGTGTGGGAAACCGACCGCACGAGCGCCACATACCCGGCGTGACCTCAAAAGTTTTTCCCGCTCACGGTTCACCGCAGGTGGTTCAGGCGGTAGAGTTGGCACGCCTGGGGGCAGGCCGGCACTGCGTGCCGTGGTAAGGGAATCCATCGACCCGTGAAGCCCCAGCCGCTCCACCCCGATGTCCATGCGTTGATTCTTGAGCGGATCGACTCGGTCGCGCAGCTTGAAGTGCTGCTGCTGCTCCTGCGCGACCCCGCCAAGGTGTGGACCAGCCACACCCTCGCCAAGGAGCTGCGTGTCACCGAGCCCTGGACCAACTCCCAGCTCCAGCTCCTGACCCAGTACCATCTCGCCATCCGGGTGAATGGCACGCCCGGAGGTTTCCGCTACGGGGCCGACCCCGTGACGCACGCGACCGTGCAGGACCTGGAGAAGTCGTACCAATCTCACCCGGTGGCCGTCGTGACCCTGATCTATACAAAGCCCAACAAGGCGCTCCAGAGCTTCGCGGACGCCTTCAAGCTCCGCAAGGACCCGCCGGCCGACGTTGACCCCAGCCAGGGCGGCACTCAGCCCCCCGCGGGTGGAGAGGGAGGGTCGACGCGTGAATGACATCCCCCTGATCGCCGAGGCCGTGTACATCCTGTGCGCCGTGACCGCCATGACGTGCGCTTTCCTCCTCGCCCGCGCCAACCAGAAGACCCCCTCCCGCTTCCTCCTGTTCGCCAGCGTCTGCTTCGGAGCCCTCGCCATCAACAGCGTGCTCCTCGTCCTGGATCGGATCATCTTCCCTTCGGAGGTGGACCTGCGCGTCTGGCGGTTAGGCGCAGCGACAGTCGGTCTTTTCGTCCTGCTGTGGGCACTCATCACCCAGAGGGACCAGGCGTGAACATCAACAAAGAGCTCCTGCTGCAGTTCCTCCTCGGGTTCGCCGTGTGCGCCTCTACGGCCATCGGCGTGTTCTTCTGGCGCTTCTGGCAGAAAACCTGGGACCGGCTCTTCCAGATCTTCGCGGTCGCGTTCTGGCTGATGGCCCTGGGCTGGGTCGCTCAGGCCCTCACCATGAAGCCCCACATCAAGGCCCCCGGCGACGAGAGCTCCTACCTCGTCTACATCCCCCGCCTGCTCGCCTTCGCCTGCATCATCTACGGCATCGTCGATAAGAACCGCGCCGCCAAAGCCGCGGCCGCACAGTCAGCCCCGAAACCCTAATCCAGCCTCTTCGGGTGCCCCTGGAGACCCCGGCTTGACCGGTGCTCTACACTGCCCCTGCGATGGCGATCGGCACTCATCTCGTCGAGCAAGGCGTGGTCTCCCGGCCCGACCTGGACCGGGCCGTGGTCGAGCAGCGCACCAGCGGCGAACGCCTGGACCGCGTGCTCGTCCGGCTCGGCATGGCCACCCGCGCCCAAGTGCTGGCCGCCATCGGCGAGCAGTTCCACATCCCCGTGGTTGACCTGACCACCGTCGAGGTCGACTCCGCCGTGCTGGGCACACTCCCCAGCAAGCTCGTCTTCAAGCAGCGCTGCGTCCCCATCCGCAAGGACAACGGCACGCTCACCGTCGCCACCAGCGACCCCTCCGACTTCTCCGTCATCGACGAGCTCCGCCTCCTCACCGGATCCTCCATCGAGCTCGTCCTCGCGGACGAAGAAGAGCTCCAGCGCTTCATCCGCGCCAACTACGGCGTCGGCGGCGACACGCTCGACGCGATGGACCGGGCCGCGGGAACCATCGAGGCCAAGCCCGAGGGCGAGGCCGCCGAGCTCGAGCAGGCCCAGGAAGCCAGCGTCATCCGCCTCGTCAACGACCTGCTGACCGAGGCCATCGGCGAGCGCGCCACCGACATCCACGTCGAGCCCTACGAGCACGAGCTCACCATCCGATACCGCATCGACGGTGTCCTCCAGAAGGCCAACACGCCCCCCACCATCAACCGCTTCGCCCTCGCCATCATCAGCCGCCTCAAGATCATGGCGAACCTGAACATCGCGGAAAAGCGCAAGCCCCAGGACGGCCGCATCACCTTCAAGACCCGCGTCCCCGGCCAGCCCCCGCAGGAGTTCGACCTCCGCGTGAGCGTCATCCCCATGCTCTTCGGCGAGGGCGTGGTGCTGCGTGTCCTGTCTAAGACCGCCGTGCTGATGTCCCTCAACGACCTGGGCATGCCCCAGCTCGTCCGCGAGCGTTGGGACAAGCTCATCAACCGCCCCCACGGCATCGTCCTCGTCACCGGCCCCACGGGCAGCGGCAAGTCCACCACGCTCTACGCCTCCCTCAACCGCATCGTCAGCGAAGAGATCAAGGTCATCACGGTTGAAGACCCCGTCGAGTACCACATCTCCGGGATCAACCAGATCCAGGTCAACCACAAGGTCGGCCTGGACTTCTCCAGCGGCCTCCGCTCCATCCTGCGTCACGACCCCGACGTCGTGATGATCGGCGAAATCCGCGACAAGGAGACCGCCGAGACTGCCGTGCAGGCCTCGCTTACCGGCCACCTCGTCTTCTCAACACTGCACACCAACGACTCCGCGGGCTCGATCACCCGCCTGCTGGACATGGGCGTCGAGCCCTTCCTCGTCGCGTCCTCCCTTGAGGGCGTCATGGCCCAGCGCCTCGTGCGGCGCATCTGCAAGCAGTGCGCCGAGCCCTACACCCCCACCGCTATCGAGCGGGCCGAGTTCCCCCGCGAGTTCCAGCTGGGCCCCGCCGACACCCTCGTCCGCGGCAAGGGCTGCCGCAACTGCCGCAACACCGGCTACCGCGGGCGCCTGGGCGTCTATGAGCTCATGACCCTCAGCGACACCCTCCGCGCTCTCGTGATGGAGCGCGTCAACGCCCCCCGCATCTCTGGCAAGGCCCGCGAAGACGGCGACCTCGCGACACTCCTGGACGACGGCTTCGCCAAGGTCGCCCAGGGCGTCACCACCCTGCACGAGGTCGCGTCAGCCCTCAGCGGCTGAGCGGGTCACCCCTCCGGCGGCAGCACATCGTTCAGCCACCGGGCCGCGTCCACCGCCGGCTTCTGGAAGTACACGCGGTAGATTCCACCCACGCGCAGAACCACCGCCGGCTGAGCTTCCGGCGCCGGTTTCCCGACCTCGCCGGGCGGCTTGAGAGACGCCACTCCCACCCCCACATCCTCGCTCGCCCCCGTCGCCTCGACCTTGATGCGCACGATGGGAGTCGTCCCGGTGGGCATCTCCCGGCCGACGCCGCTCGCCGGCAAGTCGCACAACATCGCCATCAGGTACTCAACCCCCGCCTCCTCCGTCGGCGACAGCCCCCGCGGGATCGACCCCGGCGGCGCGAGCCTCCACGTGTCCAAGTACCGCACGATCTGCACGTTCCGCGCAGCAGCCGCCGCCGGAGGCGGCGCGTCCTTCAGGATGTCCGCATCCCGCGTAATCGTCATCGCTCCGATGTCGGTTGAGTCGGCCTGGATCGTCCGCCGCGCGACATACCGCAGCAGTTCCGCGTTCACCGCGTCGACCTGCTCCCGGCGCACGACCGCGAGCACCGGTCCCCACGCTGCCGTCGCCGTGCGGGCCGTCGGGTCCAGCCACTGCGCTCGGAGGCTCGCGTAGTGCTGCGTCCCCGCGGCATCAATCGGCCCGCCGATCTTGAGCTGCTGGATCAGCACCCGCCGCTGCACATCGCCATCCACCACCGTGCGGAAGTCCGTCTCTGTGTCGATCAAGGCCTCTGGGTTCGCGAGCCCCAGCGACTGCTCGCTCCCTGGTGCCTCATCGAGAAACCTCGCCAGTTCGATCCGCGGCAGCTGCGCCGCGAGTGCCGCGCACGCCTCCTGGTCCGCCGGCGCCACCACCGGCACCTGCACCCCCCACCGCCCGCCCACCCGCGCGACAGTGATCTGCCGCCCGAGCGTCTGAAGCCGAATGCGTGAGAAGTCCTCGGACTGGAATGCTGCCGCCTCACGCCACGCCCGCAGCCCCGCCTCCTCGAACAGCTTCACAATCTGCAAGTCCACGAGCCGGTAGCTGTCGGGCTGCCCATGCACCCGCACCACCCCGCGCCCCGCAAGCTGCCCTGTCGACACCGAGAGCCTGCGATCCTGCCCCGCCACGCGGAACGTGACCGACGCCGCGTCGGTCGCGACCTGCTCGGTCTGCGGCGCCGCATCGACGTCCGCCATCAGCCGCGCAATGCCTCCGATCCGCCGCGCCGCGACCGGCCACGCCGAGTCACTCTGCCGCAGCAGCCAGATCTCCGCCATCGGCGACTTCTCAATCACCGCCCGCTCGCCCCCCTTCCACTCGATAGTGATCGACTCGACCTGCGCCGGATCGATCGCCGCGAGCCACGTGCGGTCAGGAGCCACCGGCGCGGGCTTCGGCCGCAGGAGCAGGAACGCCCCCCCGGCGGCGAGCAGTGCAAGCAAAAGAGCAACGAGTGCAGTACGGGTGTTCACGCCGTCAGTGTAGTGGGAAGCTCAGTTCCGCAGGCCGCGGGAGTCCTTGACCCCCAGCGTCGCGTAAATCTCGCGCGTCGCCGTCGAGCGGTTCAGCGTGTAGAAGTGAATCCCCGCGACGTTGTGGTCCAGCAGGTCACGGCACTGTTCAGTCGCCCAGTGAACCCCCACCCGCCGCACCGCATCCTCTTCGCCGCCCGTCCGGTTGATCGCCCGGATCAGGGGCGCGGGGTACCGCGCTCCGAGCGCGAGCTCCGCCATCCGCTTCATCCCCGCGGCCGACGTAATCGGCATGATCCCCGCGATGATCGGCACCCGGATCCCCGCCATCTCACACCGCGACCGGAAGTCGTAGAAGTCGCGGTTATCGAAGAACAGCTGCGTCACGATGAAGTCCGCGCCCTCATCCACCTTCGCCTTGAGCCGGTCCATCTCGATCAGTCGATTCGGCGTCTCGCAGTGCCCCTCGGGGTACCCCGCGACCCCGATGCCAAACCCGCGCCGGTCCTTGTGCAGCGACCGCTCGTTGAACTTCTTGATGTGCCGCACCAGCTGGGCCGCGTACTTGAAGTCCTTCCACGGCTCGCCCGCACTCCCCCGCGGCACATCCCCCCGCAGCGTCATGATGTTGCTGATCCCCGCGTGGGCATACCGCATCAGGATGTCGTCAATCTCCGCCGCGTCATGGCACACGCACGTCAGGTGCGGCACCGGGTCCAGGGTCGTGCTCGCCTTGAGCCTCACGACCAGCTCGTGGGTGAGTTCCCGCGTCGAGCCGCCGGCGCCATAGGTTGCCGACACGAACGTGGGCCGCAGACTCTCGAGCTCGGCGATGTTGGCGAACAGGTCAGCGCCCGCGCTGTCCGACTTGGGCGGAAAGAACTCGAACGAGAACGTCGTCTGCTGCTCGGCGAAGATGTCGCGGATGTGCATTGGGGAGGCTCGCCGACTGGTCAAATCAACGCTCTAGCATTTTATCCGGATGAACGGATGAATACCAGCAGTCCGGTAAGAACGGCCACTCGGCGGCCAAAATCCCCGCCCCGTCCAGCCGAATCCTGCCGACTTCCCTGTATCGGCTACTTCTTCTTCTCTTTGGACTCGAACAGGCCGCCGAGCCCCTTCGCGGCGTCCCCAATTCCCTTGACCGCATCGCCGGCCGCCTTCAGGTCGCCGCCCATCTTGGTGACCTCTTCCCCGAGCTTTCCGACAGCTTCTACACCGACATTCGCCAACCCGGACAGCTGCCCCAGCTGCGCGTTGAGTTCGCCCATGACGTCGGCCGGGATGAGGCCCCCACCCTTCTCGACCGCCGCGGCGAGAATCGCCTGCAGGATGATCGAAGAGAGTTCCGCGATGTTCACGCCCGAGCCGTCGCTGCCCACGTTCGTGAGTTTGATCTCGGCGATCGGGATGTTGAGATTGGTCACGCCCGCGGGTCCGCCGATCAGGTCCAGGTGCACGACGACGTTCTTGATGTCGATCTCGCCGATCTTGAACTGCTTGCCCGGCTTGTCCTCCTTGGGCGCGGCCTTGTCCTGTGACTCCAGCCGCTTGAGGTTCTTCAGGATCGCGTCGTAGTTCGAGCCGCTCGCGTTGCGCTTGAGGTCGACTTCGACGTCCGACAGCGCGAACCGGGGCACCACCACCGTGTCCTTCATCAGCGAGCCCAGCGACACGTCCAGCCCCGCGTTGCCCAGCTTGAGGAACTTGCCCTCGAAGCCCTTGGGGTTCTCGATGTTCAATCCTGTGAGACCGAACTTGCCGGAGGTCAGCCCGATGCTGGCGTTATCGAGGGACGTGTTCACGCCCATCGCGTAGGTGCCGCCGGATTCGATTCCCCGCTTGGCGAGAGAGTCGATCATGAGCAGGGCGACCACCAGCCCGACCACGACCAGCAGGACTACTGAGACCACCAACCCTGCAACGATCTTCACGGGCTTCTTCATGTGTGCCTCCTGAACCGCATGATAGCGATGCGCCGGTGCGCATGAAAAAAGCCCCGCGTCAGCGCGGGGCTTTTGGAGTCGATGAGAACGCGCGGATTACTGGTAGCCGGCCGGGGGTTCCTTGCCGATATCGACGCCCCGGAGGCCGCCACGGGTCCAACGCATTTTGCCGCGGAAGCCGCCAGCCGGGATGCGGTTCTCGCTGGCCGCGTCCCACTGGGACCCGGTGCGGTCGTAGCCGATCGTGGTGTAGAAGGGGCTGTTGGGGGCGTCGGGACGCCAGCCCGGGTTGATCTCGTCAGAGTTCACAGTGCGCACGTGCTGATCGAAGAACAGCGCGTTGTAGGTCACGCCCGCGACGGCCCAGAACTGGCGGTCCTTGCGGAAGTGGCGGGACTCGTCCTCAAACATCTGGATCTTGACGGAGGGGAAGGACACCTGACCCAGCTTGCGCTTCCCGAGCACGTTCGTCGTGCCGGCCATCGGGTTGCTGGAGGCGATGAGCTGGAAGGTGTTGTAGTTGGGACCCTGAACAACCGTTGCGCTGTTCGAGTTCGAGTCCGGAGAATAGGACGCGGGAACAATCTCGTAGGAAGAGCTGTAGGGCCAGCGCCAGTTGTTGGGATCAGCGGGGTCGGGCTGATTGGGCATGAAGGCGCCGGCCTGGAACTCCTGGAAGTTCTGCCACCGGATCTTCTGCAGGTCCTCGGGGCACATCACCAGCTTCTCGGGAAGGCGCGAGGACATGTAGTCCTGAAGGACCAGGTGCGTGTACCGCACGTGCGGGATCCAGTTCGTGGGCTTCTGCAGGTCGGTCCCGCGCCCGCCGCGACGACGGATGATGTCGATGGCCTGCGAGGAAGCCGCGGAGAGGTCGTCGCCGGCGGCCTGGAGATCAGCGGCCATGTTCAACAGGGCTGGGCTGCCCGCCGTGACGCTGAATCCGAAGATCTTGTCCTGATAGTCGGCGGTGTAGTTGTGGGTGGCGACGCCGTGCTGCGACAGGTTGGCGATGCACAGGACGTTGCGGGCCGAGGACCGGGCCTTGCCCAGCGCGGGCAGCAGGATGCCGATCAGCAGGGCGATGATCATGACCACGACCAGCAGCTCGATGAGCGTGAAGGCGTGGCGGTTCAGAACGGATTTGGAATGCATGGCAGTTCCTCTAGAAGTGCTTCGATTCATCTCGTCACCCCTGCTTCCAAGAACTGGAACGGGCAGTTAGCGGATCGGACCCGCCTCAAACAGTGTACAGCAATCGAGTCAACGGGCAAGCGCAGTCTTATCCATCCACAGATACCGGTTACAGGGCGGCACGGATTCAGGAAAATCGCTGGGAGATCAATTGGCCGACTCTACCCGGGCAACCCAAACACCTACCATACCTCTTTGCCCCCAAAGTCCACCCCCTTGATCCCCCGCCGCGTCCACCTGTAATGCCCGTACACCGCGTCACTTACGTTCCCCGACAGGGTGGGTGGCTCAGCCGGCGTGGGCCAATACAGGTAGTACGTCGCGAAGGGGGAGGTCGGGGCGGAGGGCATCCACCCCCGGTTCGCGTCGCCCGTCCGGCGCATCGAGACCGAGCCGTCAAAGAACAGCAGCGGCTGGCGGGCATCGGCGTACGCGTGGAAAATCGGTCGCTTGCGGCTGTGCCGGTCGAACAGGTCGAAGATGTACACCTTCTGCGAAGGGAAGGAGACCTGATCCATCCGCACGTTGGTGAACGAATCCCCGCCCGGGTTGCTGTACAGCAGGTGATACCCCGCCGCCCCGCTCGCCTGCGTCACGGCCACCGCCGACGTATCACTCGTCCACGAGCTCGGCACCGCCTGGTAAGTCGACCAGAACGACAGGAACTGCTTGTACTCCGGGTCCGAGCCAGGATCGGGGTCCATCGTGCCCGCCAGAATGTCCGTCGGGTTCTCAACCAGGTTCCGTTGCCACGTCAGCCCGTTGGTGTCGTCGGGGCACACGACCGCTCGCTCGGGGAGCTTGTCCCCGAAGTACCCGCCATCCACCAGCACGAGGTACGAAAAGTTCCGCGCCACCATGCGGTTACTGAACACCGGCTGGTTGTTCTTGAGATGACGCCGCACAATGTCCACGGCCTGGTTGATGTGCCCTTGATTGGGGTCCGCGGCGGACTGGAGATCAGCAAACTGCGAGCGCGAGCTGCCCGTCTTCCACGAGAACTGCGCGAGCGACCCGCGCGCATCGCTGGCATAGTTGATGAGCCCCACGCCCATCTGCCGCATGTTGCTCATGCAGACCTGCTGGCGGGCCGTGCGACGCGCGGCCCCCAGGCCCGGGAACAGAATCCCAATAAGCAGGGCGATGATCATGATGACCACCAGCAGCTCAATGAGCGTGAAACCGCGATCTTTTTGAGCGAGCATGCACCACCCCTGTTGCACTTCGCAGACTGTCGATCAGTACACTTCGCCGCCGCCGAAGTCCACGCCCTTGATCCCCTTCCGAGTCCACCGGTAGTACCCCTGCACCGTCTGCGACGGGGCCCCCGAGAGCGTCTTGGGCTCCGATGGCCACGGGTAGTACAGGTACGAAGTCACGGCCGTGCGCGACGTGGGGTTCATCGGGTCCCAGCCCTTGTTGCCGTCCCCGGTGCGCTTGAACGACACCGAGCCGTCGAAGAACATCAGCGGCTGCTTGGCATCGGGGTAGGCGTAGAAGAGCGACCGCTTGCGGCTGTGGCGGTCAAAGAGGTCGAACGTGTACACCTTCTGTGACGGGAACGTGACCTGGTCCATCCGCACACTCGTGAACTGCGTGTTCGCGGGCGTTGTGTACAGCAGGTGATTGCCCTGCGCTCCGGTCGCTTGCCGGATCCCCTGCGCCCCGGTCAGGTTGTTCCAGGAAGCCGGAACCGCCTGGTACGTGGACCAGAAGGCCAGGAACTGTTTGTACGCCGGCTGGGCGCCCACGTCGGGGTCCATCGTTCCCGCAAGGATGTTCGTCGGATTGGTCAGGAAGTTCTTCTGCCACGTAATAGCGTCGCGATCATCCGGGCACGCCACCGCGCGCTCGGGCAGCTTGTCCCCGAAGTACCCACCGTCCACAAGCACCAGGTACGAGAAGTTGCGCGCGATCATGCGGCCGGTGAAGTACGGCTGGGTAATCTTGAGATTGCGCCGCACGATGTCCAAGGCTTGATTGATGTGCGCCTGGGTCGCATTGGCCGAAGTCCGTAGGTCGGCCCACGTCGTCGGGTGGTTGTTGCTGGGCTTCCACGAGAACTGCGCCAGCGAGTTGCGCGAATCCACCGAGTAGGCCACCAGCCCGATGCCCATCTGCCGCATGTTGCTCATGCACACGTCCAGCCGCGCCAGCTTGCGGGCCGACGCCAGCGACGGGAGCAGGATGCCGATGAGCAGCGCGATGATCGCGATGACGACGAGGAGTTCGATGAGTGTGAATGCGCGACGCATGCCTGCTCCTTGGTCTGACCGGTGACCGGCCTTGACACCCCTCAACGGACTTCTCCGCCCCCGAAGTCAACGCCCCTGAGACCCTTGCGTGTCCAACGGAAGTAGCCGGTCATCGGGTCCGAGGCGTTGCCCGACACCGTCCGCGGCTCCCCCGCGGTCGGCCAGTAACTATACGTGGTCACCGTGTTAATGGCAGTCGGGTACCGCGGGTCCCACCCCTTGTTCGAGTCCCTCGTCTGCCGCACGCCGACCGACCCGTCGAACATCAGCAGCGGCTGCTTCGCCTCCGGGTACGCGTGGAACAGCGTCCGCTTCTGGCTGTGGCGGTCGAAGATGTCGAAGATGTACACCTTCTGGGACGGGAACGTGATCATGTCCATCCGTGTCGTGTTGAAGACCGTCGCCCCGGGGCCCGTGCCCGGTATGTAGTAGTACAGCAGGTGATACCCGGGCGCGCCGCCCGCCTGGTAGATCGACCCCGCCCCCGTCTGATCCGAGAACGCACACGGCACCGCCTGGTACGTCGACCAGAACGGCAGAAACTGATGGAACGCCTGCGACGCGGCGGGATCGGGGTCCACCGTCCCCGCCGTCACATTGTTCGGGTTGTCCACGAAGTTCCGCTGCCACGTGATCGCGTCCTTGTCGTCCGGGCACGCCACGGCGCGCTCGGGCAGCTTGTCCCCGAAGTACCCGCCATCTACCAGAACCATGTACGAGAAGTTCCGAGTCAGCATCCGGTCCGTGATCGGCTGGATCTGCGGGTTCTTGAGCAGGCGACGCGCGATATCGACCGCCTGTGCCGCGTGCGCCTGCGGGGCTCCCTGCATGGCCGCGGCGTTGAGGTCCGCCCACTGGCTCTGCCCCTGCCCCGTCTTCCACGAGAACGCGGCAAGGCTCCCCCGCTTGTCCATCGCGTACGCCTGCAACCCCACGCCCATCTGCCGCATATTGGACAGGCAGATGTCCAGCCGCGCCACCTTCCGCGCCTTGGCCAGCGCGGGCAGCAAGATCCCGATGAGCAGCGCGATGATCGCGATGACCACCAGCAGTTCGATCAGTGTGAACGCCCGATCCCGACGATTCGTCCGCGTCAGCATGGCCAGCACCCCTGAAAGAGGAACGCGAGGCCGCCCTGGGTGGGCACACACGCCCGGAGCGGGAAAAAGGCGGGAGAGTTCCGCCCGCACCAATGTACCACTTCGGGGTGATCGGACAAGAGGTGTTGCGCCCGGGAAATAAAGCCACCACTCGTTACGCGTAATCCGGTCGCCCGCCTTGCGGCATTCGGACGGTTTCCCCCCGATGCCCCCAAAACCGCGTTCGCGTGGCCCAAGAGGCACCCCATGCCCACGGCGACCCGCATGACCAAAGAAAAACGCCCGCCGGTCAGGGCGGGCGTTTCATTCAAGTTACCGTTGCGTGAGCCCCCAAGGGCTCCGAGAACTCAATACCGGTAGTGGTCCGCCTTGAACGGCCCGTCCGGCGACACGCCCAGGTACTTCGCCTGATCATCGCTCAAACGCGTCAGCTTCACGCCCAGCTTCTCGAGGTGCAGGCGGGCCACCTCCTCGTCCAGCTTCTTGGGCAGCGTGTAGACCTTACCCGACTCGTAGCGGAAGCCGCTCAGCGTGGGCTTGTTGTTCGCGTTCAGCCACAGGTCCAGCTGCGCGATGGTCTGGTTCGTGAACGACGAGCTCATCACAAAGCTGGGGTGCCCGGTGGCGCAGCCCAGGTTCATCAGCCGCCCCTCGGCCAGCACCAGGATCGACTTCTCGCCCTTGCCACCGGCGTTAAACACGAACTCGTCGTACTGGGCCTTGATGTTGACGCGCTTCACGCCGCCCTTGTCCACACCCTTGTACAGGGACGCCATGTCGATCTCGTTATCGAAGTGGCCGATGTTGGCGACGATCGCCTTGTCCTTCATCTTCTGCATGTGCTCGACGGTGATGACATCCTTGTTGCCGGTCGCCGTGATGAAGATGTCCGCCGTCTCGACGACCTCGTCGATGACCGCGACCTGGTACCCCTCCATCGCCGCCTGAAGGGCGTTGATCGGGTCAATCTCCGTCACAATCACGCGGCAGCCCTGCCCACGCAGCGCCTGCGCACACCCCTTGCCCACGTCACCATACCCCAGCACTACCGCGACCTTGCCGCTGAGCATCACGTCCGTCGCCCGGTTCAGCCCGTCCACCAGCGAGTGGCGGCAGCCGTACAGGTTGTCGAACTTGCTCTTCGTGGCCGAGTCGTTCACGTTGATCGCGGGCATCCGCAACGTGCCAGCCTTCTGCATCTCGTACAAGCGGTGAACGCCCGTGGTCGTCTCCTCGGACACACCCTTGATGTCCCCGATAATCTTCGTCCAGCGGCCGGGGTTCTTTGTCTGCTCATCGCGCAGCAGTTCCAGAATCACGCCCCACTCCTCGGGGTCAGAGTTCGCGTTGAACGCCGGGACCTTGCCCGCCTTCTCGAACTCCGCGCCCTTGTGGACCAGCAGCGTCGCGTCCCCGCCGTCGTCCAGCAGCAGGTTGGGGCCGCCGCCATCGGGCCACCGCAGCGCCTGCTCCGTACACCACCAATACTCGGGCAGGGTCTCACCCTTCCACGCGAACACGCTCACGCCCTTGGGATTCTCGATCGTGCCCGTGGGCCCCACCACCACCGCCGCCGCCGCGGAGTCCTGCGTCGAGAAGATGTTGCACGACACCCACCGCACGCTCGCGCCCAGGTCCACCAGCGTCTCGATCAGCACCGCCGTCTGCACCGTCATGTGCAGGGAGCCCATGATGCGGGCGCCCGCGAGAGGCCGCTGCCCCTTGTACCGCGCCCGCAGCGCCATCAGGCCGGGCATCTCGTGCTCCGCCAGGCGGATCTCCTTACGGCCAAGCTCGGCCTGCCAGAGGTCGGCCACTTTGTAGTCAAGCGTCGCGTGGATCGAGGGCTTCAGGGTCTTGCTCGGACTGGCAGTTGCGCTCATGAGGACTCCGGAGAGAGGGAACAGGAAAGGTCAGTTCAGGAACAATCAAACAATCAGTGATTCACACGCCCCGTCGCGACAAACAGGCCCGGGCCCCGCGCGTCGGGTTCAGTCGGCAGTTCTCGGTACGTCGTATCCACAAATCCCGCGGCCATCATCAACCGCGCCATCTCGCCCTTCGAGAAGCCCAGGTGTTGATGCCCCATCGTGTGGCGGTACTCGGCCCGGTCATGCTCGACCATATCAACAACCAGCAGCACGCCCCCCGCGCGCCCCGCCCGCAGCACGCGCGCGGCCTCCGCAAGCAGAGACGCCGGGTCCGGCGTGTGGTGCAGCACCAGCACCGCGACCGCCGCGTCGATCGTCCGGTCCGGGATCGGCAGCTTCTCCGCGACCGCCTCGACGAACGTCACGTTCGCCGCGTCCTTCAGCCGCTCCCGCGCCGCCTCGAGCATCGGCCCCGACACATCCACAGCAATCACCCGCTCCACCACCGGCGACAGCAGCTCCGACGCGTTCCCCGTCCCACACCCCAGGTCCGCAATCGTCCAGTCGCTCCGCAAGAAGGACAGCAACGCCAGTGACGTAAACCGCCCGCCGAACAGCTCCGTCCGAAGGTGGTCCCACTCGCCCGCGAACCGCCCGAAGAAGCTGAGGCTGTCCGTTTTCCGCTCCGCCAGCACCGACCGCAGCCGCCGCTGGTCCTCCTCGACCTCGTGGCTCCCCGGAATCTGCTCCCGCACCGCGAGCCACAGCGTCCGCGACTCGCTCGCGAGGTCATCCATCAGCAACCGGTAGAAACTCGCCGTGCCCTCGGACCGCCGGACCACCCAACCAGTCTCCGCCAGCACCTTGAGGTGCCGGCTCACCGTCGACTGCGGCAGCTGGACCACCTGCGCGATCTCACCGACCGATAACGCCTCGCACTCCAGCAGCCGGAGAACGCGGAGGCGCGTCATGTCCGACAACGCCGCGAGGCGGTCGGTCACGAGGGGCAGGTTTGCAGGGTCGGCACGCTTCATCCGTTTATCCGGATGAAAGGATAGAAGCCCACAGCCGACCTGTCAATCCGCTCAGTCCTTCGGTGCCGGCTCGGCCGTCAGGACGACGTCATCCGGCGCCAGCCCGAACGAGGGCCCGGGAATCTCGCCCAGCCGCCGGACTTCCTTGAGCGTCTCCGGATTCGCAGGCTCGATGAAGTACGCCATCCGGAGGTGGCGCACCTGATTGGCCCGGTTACCGAGACTCCCGTAAAAGTCCGCCAGTGCCCGCTGCGGCCCCACCGTCTGGCCATTATCCAGCTTGGCCGCCGTCTTGAGTGCCTGCTGCGCCTCGTCCGCATTGCCGATCTTGGCCGCGTAAATCCCCTGACGGGTGAAGTCGCTCACGCGCCCGCGCTCGCTCGCATTGCGAGCCAGCAGCGACGTCAGCGCATCCCGCTCATCCGCCTTGTACATCGCCTCCGCGAGCGCATCCAGGTACGTGTCGTTCAGCGGGTACACATCCAGGCACGTGTTCAGCTCCTGGATCGCCGGCTTGGGCTCACCGTTATCCAGCAGCGCCCTGGCGTACTGGTACCGCACCTCGACATCATCGGGCTTGCGGCGGATGTACTCTTCGAAGTCCACCTTCGCGACGTCATACCGCCGATGTTCCGCGGCGAACTCCGCGTTGCTCTTAACCACATGCAGCGGACGCTGGTTGGTGCAGCCGCCAAGGGCGGAGGCGAGCAGGGCGATTGAGAGAACAAGGCAAGACTTGCGCGAGGTCATGATCCGTCACTCCTGGATCGCCGCGTCCATCGCGGCGTGGCGTGCCATAATTACGGCACGCGGGGACCATGCTATCGACTCTTGCGCGATACATCCTGCACCCGCGCCGAAGGAGGTTTGAATCGTGGCCCGGTGCGTGATTCTCTGGCACCACTCCATCCCCCCCGCCGCGGGGCTCGGGGGCGATCACTTCGACTGGATGTTCGAGGACCCCTCCCACCCCGAGCGAGGCCTCATCACCTTCCGCGTTGCAGAGGCGATGGATCTCCAGTCCCTGCAATCGTTTACGGCCACCCGCAATTCCGACCATCGGCGCGAATACCTCGACTTCGAAGGCGACCTCACCGGCTCCCGCGGCAACGTCACACGGGTACACAGTGGGGAATGCCTGTCGGTTACTGAGCGCCCCGGCGAACTCGAGGTGGTCATCCGCTTTGACGGCCAAGGTGAGGTCGAGCATCGGTTCTATGGGAAACAGGAACGCTCCGGCTGGCACTTCAGCGTGGAGGCCGCGGACGCGTCCGACGCGCTCTGACCGAATCATGGGGCTTGCTTTTTAGGCCGTGGTGGTATTCTGGTCGAGACTGCGTGTGCGTCAATCGGCGTTGAGGTTCTGAGCCTTCCCCTCTCATGGGAGCCGTCCGATGCTTCACGATTCGATGCGTCGATCCCCCGATGCCCCACCCGCCACCGGCACGCCCGTGAACGGAGGCGCTCTCAAGCCACCCGGGGCCCTCGATGTGGGCTCACCCAAAATCCAGGCCTTCGAGCAGCGGCTCGGCTCGGTCAAGGGCTCCCACGAGGACCGCTGGAAACGCTCGCCCAACGTGACGGGCAAGGGCGCCATCCACGTCAAGAGCTTCCACTGCAAGTGCAACAACGAATCCCTCGAGTTCATGGACCAGCAGATCAACGAGTGGCTCGACGCCCACCCGCAGTACGAGGTGAAGCTCGTGAACACCTCCGTCGGCGACTGGATCGGCAAACAGGGGCGAGAGCCCAACATCATCGTGCAGGTCTGGGTGTAAGTCGGGGCCGAATAACGCGTCTTCCATCGCCGGAACTCCCCGGCTTGCCGGCGTTTTTTGAATCTCCGGGTTGTGGTCTCGTCCAGAACGATTAGACTGGCATGGTCCGGTTTCGCGCAGGTCGGGTCCGCTCGCTCCAACATGGTCCGTTCAATCCGCCCCATCAAGGCAGCGGAGGCCTGTTGGCATCACTTCAACATGAGGAGTTCTGGAATGACGGTGCAACAGAAAACACTGGCGTTGTCGCTCATCGCCTGCGCCGGCCTCGCGGCCTCCGCCAACGCCCAGTGCAACGGGTTCTCGACGTCAGTTACCCCCGGCGGCACCATCGTCCCCGGCACCGTTGACATCGGCAACCACGGCGACGACGCCGTGACAGCCCTCCCCCTCCCCTTCAACGTGCTCCTCTACGGCGTCGCGTACAACACCGCGAACGTCTCCAGCAACGGCAACATCCAGTTCACGACCTCCAGCACCGCCTACACCAACCAGTGCCTGCCCGCGGCCGCCATGGGCGTCGCCCTCTTTCCCCACTGGGACGACCTCCGCACCAACCTCGCCAGCGGCGGGAACGGGGACCTGGGCATCTTCACGTCCGTCAGCGGCGTCGCACCCAACCGCATCTTCAACATCGAGTGGCGTGCGGTCTACTTCACCGGCGGCAGCCCGTTGAACTTCCAGGTCCGCCTCTACGAGGACGCCAGCAAAGTCGAGTACATCTATGCCACCAACCCAGGACTGAACAACAGCGCGACCGTTGGCGCACAGCACACCACCTTCCCCGCCTCTCAGTACGTGTGCAGCACGGCCGGGCTCGCTGCCAACACCACCCTCACCCTCACGTGCAGCAACGGCCCCCTCCCGCCCCAGGGCAACGGATCCGCCAGCCCCAGCAACATGACCGCCTGCGGCAGCGGCTCCACCACGACCCTCTCGGTCCAGGCCTCGCCCGGCTTCAGCCCCGCCAGCACCGGCATGACCGTCGTGGCCAGCCTCTCGAGCATCGGCGGCTCCGGGACGCAGGCCTTCTACGACGACGGCACCCACGGCGACGCAACCGCGAACGACAACCGCTTCAGCTTCCAGGCAACCCTTCCGCCCAACAGCCCCGTTGGCGCACGCACCATCCCCTGGACCCTCGCCGATGAGCAGGGCCGCAGCAACGCCGGCGTCATCGGCCTTACCGTCAACGCCTGCCCCACCGCCGGCCCGGACGTGTACGTCGGCGACCTCAGCGACATGGACTTCTACGGCACCGTCGACGTCGATCCCGGCGCCGCCACCCTTAACGTGAGCGCGTTCTCCGTGGGCACCAACGCCTGCAACCTGGGCGACGTGCCCGTGCTAGA
>Ga0208492_1000324_pt1 | contig 43295 bp, 41 predicted proteins | sample Subbioar_CSW14AB_FD_184820 | JGI IMG/M metagenome (GOLD analysis project Ga0208492, IMG submission 184820) | Serpentinite rock and fluid subsurface biosphere microbial communities from McLaughlin Reserve, California, USA - CR12Mar_CSW14AB (SPAdes) | ecosystem: Environmental > Terrestrial > Deep... | reverse complement strand
GAAGACATGCGTCCATTAGGCCCCGAGAGGCCGGCCGCCGCCATCGCGAGCGCAGTCTTTTCGTATTCGCGTCGAATACAAATAGACTCGGAGGGATCAGCCGAGAGGTTCGAACCGCGCGGTGAAGTGCCGGAGCGACGGCGGGGCGTAGGAGATGCGATAGCCGCGGAGCTCCTTGGCGCGCGCGCCGACCCGCGCGCAGACCTCACCGACGTAGTCGATGTGACTCTGGGTGTAGACCCGACGCGGGATGGCGAGGCGCACGAGCTCGAGGGGCGCCGCAACCTCGGTGCCGTCGGGGCGCAGCCCGAACATCACGGTGCCGATCTCGCAGCCCCTCACGCCACCTTCGACGTACAGCGCCGTGGCGACGGCCTGCCCCGGGTACTCGAGCGGCGGGATCTGCGGACACAGCGCGCGTGCGTCGAGATACACCGCGTGCCCGCCGACGGGCTCGACGATCGGGATGCCCGCCGCGCGGAGCTTGTCGCCGAGGTACTGGGTCGAGCGGATGCGGTACCGGAGGTAGTCGTGATCGACGACCTCCTCGAGCCCCTGCGCGATCGCCTCGAGATCGCGACCGGCGAGGCCACCGTAGGTGGGGAACCCTTCGGTCAGGATGAGCAGCTCGCGACAGCGCCGCGCGATCTCGTCGTCGTTCAGGGCGAGCCACCCGCCGATGTTCGCCATGCCGTCCTTCTTGGCGGACATGGTCATGCCGTCGGCGAGCGAGCCCATCTCGCGCACGATGTCCTTCACGTCGCGGTCGCCCTGCCCGGGCTCGCGCTCGCGGATCATCCACGCGTTCTCGGCGAACCGGCATGCATCGAGGAACAGCGGCACGTCGAACTTGTTGCAGATCGCGCGAACGCCGCGGAGGTTCTCGAGGCTCACCGGCTGTCCGCCGCCGGAGTTGTTGGTCACGGTGACGAACACGACCGGCACCTTGCCCCGATGCTCGACGAGCGCCGACTCGAGCCGCCCGAGGTCCATGTTCCCCTTGAACGGGTGGGTGCTCGAGGGAATGCGTCCCTCGGGGATCACCAGATCGAGCGGCATCGCGCCGGTGTATTCGACGTTGGCGCGCGTGGTGTCGAAGTGCGTGTTGTTGATGACGACCTTGCCCGGGCCGCCGATGACGCCGAAGAGAATCTTCTCGGCGGCGCGCCCCTGGTGGGTCGGCACGACATGCTTGAACGGGAACAGGTTCTTGATCGCCGCCTCGAACCGGAACCAAGAGGGCGAGCCGGCGTAGCTCTCGTCACCACGCTGGATGCCGGCCCACTGCGCCGCGCTCATCGCGCCGGTGCCCGAGTCGGTGAGCAGGTCGATGAGCACGTCGTCGGCGTGCAGGCCGAAGACGTTGTAGCCCGCCTCCTTCAGCTTCACCGCGCGCTCTTCGCGCGTGGTCATGCGAATCGGCTCGACCGACTTGATGCGAAACGGCTCGATGATCGTGCGGAACCCGTCCATGGGGCAGAGCCTGCGCCGGGCACCCCGGCGGTGACATGACAACAGTCATTGTCTGCTCCAAAACGGATCAGGCGGGATCGTCCGACTACATGCCGTCGGCGCGTCGCTGCCACATGTAGAGAATCGGCTGGAACACCAGGTCGGCGAACCCGAAGAACGTGAGCAGGATGAAGGTGAACCCGAAGATCACCTGCGCCGGCCTCAGCACCGCGTCACCGACCGGAGCGGCCGAGGTGTTCCGGGTGAAGTGGTAGATGGCGAGCGAGATCACGATGGAGCCGGCCGCGGTGAGCATCCCCCGCGCGAGGCTCGGCGCACGCAGCGACCAGAACGCGAGGCCCGCGAGCGCCGCCGCGCAGATCACCGGGACAGGCGAGCCGCCCACCAGCGAGAACCCCGAGCGCGGCATGCCCCCTTGCAGCTGCCAGGTCTGGAAGTAGGTCACCGCCAGCACGAGCCCGGCCGTCATCCGGAGCACGCCGACGAGACGCACGAGCGAGAGCAACACCCCCGAGAGGTTGACGTCGCGCAGCGGCTTTTCGGGATCGGCGATCAGCGCCATGGGCTCCCCTTTAGACCCCCGGCCCCGAGAGCGGAAGCGGAGCCGGAAAGGCGCCGCGGCGTCCGCGGTAGTGTAGATTGGCCGGAGTGATGCTCGACGACGCTCCCGAGAGCGGCGAACGCAAGGGAAAGCGGCTCGATCCGCGTCTGCCCCTCGGGGTGTTCGACAGCGGCCTCGGCGGCCTCACCGTGGTGCGCGAGATCGCGAACGCCCTCCCCGGCGAGCGAATCCTCTACCTCGGCGACACCGCGCGCGTTCCCTACGGCACCCGCTCGGCGGCCACGGTGGTTCGCTATGCGCAGAGCTGTGCGCGCGCGCTCGTCGACCGCGGGGTCAAGGCGCTGATCGTCGCGTGCAACACGGTGAGCGCCGTCGCCCTCGATGTGCTCCGTGCCGATCTCGATCTCCCGGTGCTCGGAGTGATCGAGCCCGGGGCCCGTGCCGCCGTCGCGGCGTCGAAGACCTTGCGTATCGGCGTGCTCGGCACCGCAGGCACCGTGGCGTCGGGCGCGTATCCACGCGCAGTGCTCGGCGTGTCCACCCGCGCCGAGATCGTCGCGCACGCCGCGCCGCTGCTCGTGCCCCTCGTCGAAGAGGGATGGCTCGACGGCGAGGTCCCGCGCCTCGCGATCCGTCGGTACCTCGAGCCGCTCGCACGCGCCGACGTCGACGTCATCGTCCTCGGCTGCACGCACTACCCGCTGCTCCGTCCGCTGATCGAAGAAGAGGCCCGCGCGATGATGGGCGACGTCCAGGTCGTCGACAGCGCCCACGCCACGGCCGCCGAGCTCTCGGGCGTGCTCCGCGATCGCGATCTGGCGATCCCCGAGGCACGCGGCGACATCGAGCTCCTCGTCACCGACCGCCCGCGCTCGTTTGCCGAGGTCACCGCCCGCTTCCTCGGCGGCCCGCCGCGCGAGGTCCACGTCATCGACCTCTGACCCGCCGCAGCAGATGCCGCGTCAGGCGAGGCTCCGCACGAGGCCGATGAGTCGGGGAGCGTGGGGTCGACGGCCGGAGGTGGCCGCGGTAAGTCGCGGTGCGTCATGTCGATCGCCGATCACCCCCTCCGCCCCGTCATCGAAGCCGCGTTCGCCGACCGGAGTCGCCTCACCGATCCCAAGGTCGTCGCGGCGGTCGAAGAGACCATCGCCCTGCTCGATCGCGGCGAGATTCGCGTGGCCGAGCCGCCCGCCAGCGACGACGGCGAGTGGACGGTGCACGCGTGGACCAAGCAGGCCATCCTCCTCTACTTCGGCATCCGCAAGATGGAGCCGAGCGAGGCGGGCCCGCTCGCGTTCAACGACAAGATCCCGATCAAGCGCGACCTCGAGAAGGCGGGCGTGCGGATCGTCCCTCCGGGCACGGTGCGCTACGGCGCCCACTGCGAGCGCGGCGTCATCGTGATGCCTGGCTACGTGAACATCGGCGCGTACGTGGCCGCGGGCTCGATGGTCGACACCTGGGCCACCGTCGGCTCGTGCGCGCAGATCGGCCGCGACGTGCACCTCGCGGGCGGCGTCGGGATCGGCGGCGTGCTCGAGCCGCCGGGGGCGCGCCCGGTCATCGTGGAGGACGGCGCGTTCATCGGCTCGCGCGTGGTCATCGTCGAGGGCATGCGCATCGGCAAGGGCGCGGTCATCGGCGCCGGCGTCGTGCTCACCTCGTCGACGCTCATCCTCGACGTTCGCGGCAGCGCGCCGGTGGAGCGTCGCGGGTCGGTGCCGCCGCGGTCCGTCGTCATCCCCGGCATGCGCCAGAAGAAGTTCCCCGCGGGCGAGTACGGCGTGCCGTGCGCGCTCATCGTCGGCGAACGCTCGGCGAGCACCGATCAGAAGGTCTCGCTCAACGCCGCCCTGCGAGACTTCGACGTGCCGGTCTAGCTCGCGCGTCAGGTCGATCGCGAGTGCCCGGCGCCGAGGATCGCGAGCACGGTGTCGGCGTAGCGCTCGGCGAACTCGGGGGCGCGTGAATCCGCTCCCGAGAGCCGGCGCACCTGCTCGGTCACGAGGAACGGATAGCTCCCGAGCCCCTGGATCGCGTAAAGCAACATGCTCGCATCGACGTGGGGGAGCAGGCCCTTGCGTGCGGCGGCGCGGAGGGAGGACTCGAGCCGCTCGGTCAGCGGGCGGATGTGCTTCTCGACCACGTACTCCGAATGCGGGCCGCGGCGCGCACTCTCGATGATCCAGATGCGCGCGAGCTCCGGACGCCGCGCGGTGAAGATGATCAGGCGGCGAATCATCGCGAGCGCGTCGCCGACCTCGCCGTTCTGGTCGAGGACGGAGGCGCGGAGGTCGTCGAAGAGGACGTCGAGCACGGTCCGAAAGAGCTCCTCCTTCGACCCGAAGTGGTGGTGAACGAGCGGCTGCGGCGACTTTGCGCGGCGAGCGATCGAAGCGGTGGTCGCCCCATCGAAGCCCTTCTCGGCGAACTCGCGGATGGCGGCCTCGAGGAGCTTCGGCCGCGCCTTCATCGGACGCCCTCGCGGCCGAGCGGCGGGCGTGTGCTTGGGCTCGCTCGCGGTGCCGGCTCCGTGGCGCGCTGCGTTCATGCTCGAGAATTCTAAGCCGAAGCCCACGCTCGCCATATTTATTTATAGCCATATACATACACCAGGAGCGCGCCAGGTCGATCGCGAGTGCCCGGCGCGGAGGATCGCGAGCACGGTGACGTCGAGCGCGGTGCGAAAGAGCTCCTCCTTCGACCCGAAGTGGTCGTGAACGAGCGGCTGCGGCGCTCCCGCGCGGGGCCCGGGCTCGCGCGCGGTGCGGGCCCACTTGCCATCTTTCTTTATTGGTCTATACATAATCATCTCGTAACGTCGCCACCATGACCACCTCGAGCATTCCCACCCGCACGGTGTCGTTCGGTCGACGCCACATCCACTTCGCCGAGCTCGGCAGCGGCACCCCCGTGGTGATGCTCCACGGCGGAGGTCCCGGGGCCTCGGGTCTCTCCAACTACTCGCGCAACGTCGCGGCGCTCGCCGAGTCCTTCCGCGTGATCGTGCCCGACATGCAGGGCTACGGGCGGTCGAGCAAGGGCGTCGATCGCGCGGATCCGTTCGGCGATCTCGCCGAGGCGATGCTCGGCTTCCTCGACGCCATCGGCGTTCGCCGGGCGCACGTCATCGGCAACTCGCTCGGCGGCGCCTGCGGGCTGCGGATGACGCTCGACCAACCGCACCGCGTGAGCGGCCTGGTGCTCATGGGCCCGGGCGGCGTGAACACCACGCGCGCGCTCCCGACCCGCGGTCTGAGCAAGCTCCTCGACTACTACGGCGGCAAGGGCCCCTCGCGCGAGAAGCTTCGCGAGTTCGTCCGCGAGTACCTCGTCTTCGACGGGAGCCAGGTCCCCGACTCGCTCATCGACGAGCGCTACGAGGCGAGCATCGATCCCGAAGTGATCAAGGCGCCGCCGCTGCGGAGGCCGGCGGGCATTCCGAAGCTACGCAACTGGGACTTCACGCGCGACCCGCGTCTCGACGAGTGCCACGTGCCCACGCTCGTGCTCTGGGGCGCCGACGACAAGGTCAACCGCCCGAGCGGCGGCGAAGCGCTGCGCACGCGCATGCGTCGCTGCGATCTGCACCTGTTCGCGCGCACGGGGCACTGGGTCCAGTGGGAGCGCGCCGCCGAGTTCAACGCGATCACGACCGCGTTCCTACGTGAGCACACGCCGACCTGAGGGGGAAGAACGAATGACCGATCACCAGAACCGACTCCTGTTCGGCGCGATCTCGATGGGATACCTGGTCATCGACTCGCGACAGTTGGACCGTTGGCGCCTGCTCCTCGAACAAGGGCTCGGGCTGCACGTCGATCGGCTCGAGCACGACGAGCTCGCGTTTCGCATCGACGATCACGCGCGTCGCATCGTGATCCGCCGCGGGTACGCAGAGGACGTGACCGCGATCGGGTGGCTGGTTCGCGAAGAGGCGTTCGACGCCGTGGTCGCACGCATGCGCGATCGCGGGATGCAGGTCGAAGCCGGCTCGTACGACGAGGCTCGTCTCCGTGGGGTCGCGTCGTTCGTCCGCGTGCTCGGTCCCAAGGGCCTCCCGATCGAGCTGTTCTCCACGCCGATCCTCAGCGACGAGCCGCTCGACATGCTGACGAGCGGGTTCGTCACCGGTGCGTGCGGCATGGGTCACGTCGCGATGACGACGCGTAAGCCGGACGCGACGCGTCGGTTCTTCCAGGAGCTCTTCGACGGCCGCATCAGCGACCGCATCACGCAGAACCTCGGCGGCCTCACCATCGACATCGAGTTCCTCCGCTTCAATCCGCGCCACCACACGTTGGCCATCGCGGCGCCACGCGGGGTCCGCCTCGATCCGATCGGCACGAAGATCCAGCACTTCAACATCGAGTGCGCGTCGATCGCGGACCTCGAGGCGGCGCACGGGCGCTGCAAGAAGCTCGGCTTCGAGATGGCCCACGAGATCGGCCAGCACCCGAACGATCGCGAGCTGTCGTTCTACGTCCTCTCTCCCTCCGGCTTCGAGATCGAGCTCGGTTGGAACGCGCTCCAGGTCGACGAGGCAACCTGGCAGATCGGCCACCACGACCGCATCAGCTCGTGGGGCCATCGGCCGGAGAACGACTCGATGGTGCACACGCTCGCGCAGAACGCGGGCAACCTCGCGCGCGGCCTCCGCTCGCTCCTGCGCCCCGAGTACTCCCCGTTCGCGACGGAGGGACGACAATGAACGCCCTCGACACCGAGTCGTTCGACGTCGTCATCGCCGGACTCGGGCCGACGGGTCTCGTGCTCGCGCACCTGCTCGGTCAGCGCGGTCATCGCGTGCTGGTCCTCGAGCGCGAGCCGGTCTTCTACGGCAACGCGCGCGCGGTCTACACCGATGACGAGTGCATGCGCGTCTTCCAGGCCGTGAACATGGCCGACGAGCTGCAGCAGAGGATGCTGCGCGAGACGCCGTGTCAGTGGGTCGCGCCCGACGGCAGCGTGATGGCGCAGTACTGCCCGACCGAGCGCCCGTTCGGCTGGCCGGTGGTGAACTTCTTCTATCAGCCGTACCTCGAGAGCACGCTCGCGGAGCGGCTCGAGCGCTACCCCAACGTGGAGGTGCGTCGCGGGCGCGAGCTCACGCAGTTCACGCGAGAGGGCGACGGCGTGACCATCGTCCACGAAGCGACGCAGACCTACCGCTTCACCGACTCCAGCGACGCGAAGACCACCGCGAACGGCCCGCCCGCCCCTCGCACGGTGCACGCGCGCTGGCTGATCGGCGCCGACGGCGGGCGAAGCACGGTCCGGACGCTCCTCGGGATCGAGATGACGGGGAAGAGCTTCCCCGAGCCGTGGCTGGTCGTGGACCTGAAGGCGAAGTCGCCCGATGCGAGCGGGCTCCGTCACGTCCCGTACTTCAACTTCTTCTGCAATCCCGACGGTCCCGTCGTGAGCTGTCCGCAGCCGGATGGGCATCACCGCTTCGAGTTCATGCTGATGCCCGGCGACACCAAAGAGGAGATGGAGAAGCCTGAGACGGTCCGACGGCTCCTCTCGCGGTACGTGAACATGGTCACCTGCGGCGGCCAGGCGACCATTCCGATCGTCGCGGCGGTCTCGCGTGTCGCGAAGGTGCACTACGCCGAGATCGTCGCTGCGATCAGCAGCCGCTCCGCAGGGCCGGGCACGCGCGCCAACATCGACGAGTTCGTCGAGACCACCGCGAGCGCGCTCGAGCGCGTGGGTGGTGCGACCCGAGGACGCGCGATCCTCATCCTCAATCCCGCGGAGCCGCCGCAGCTGATGCGCGACACCGTGTTCGTCCTCTCGGACGACGCCGACGAGTCTGCGGTGCGCGCGTCGATCGAGGCGATGGTCGCCGAGGTGCAGACCTATGTGCCGGGCTATCGCCTCAAACAAGAGCTCCAGTTCGACCATGTGCGCGTGAGCGTCCCGGGGCTCGGCGAGGTGTCGGGGTTGAAGACGAGCGCGTTTCTCGAGGTCGAGGGCGCCGCGGACTACCTGCCGGCGTTCGCCGGGAACCTCGACATCATGACGTCAGCCTCTCGCGCGACCGGCGAGCGCATCGCGCGTTTTCTCGCGAGTCAGGGGCCGTGATGTTCCAGCCCGGGAAGAAGATCTACGTCTCCGACGTCACGCTGCGCGACGGCAGCCACGCGATTCGCCACCGCTACTCGGTCGAGCAGGTGCGCACCATCACCCGCGCGCTCGACGCCGCCCACGTCGACAGCATCGAGGTCGCGCACGGCGACGGCCTCGGGGGCTCGACCTTCAACTACGGCTTCGGCGCGCACACCGACGTCGAGTGGATCGCCGCCGCTGCCGCGGAGGCGAAGTACGCGAAGATCGCAACGCTGCTCTTGCCCGGCATCGGAACCCGCCACGACCTACGCGAGGCTTTCGAAGCCGGCGCACGGATCGTGCGCGTCGCGACCCACTGCACCGAGGCCGACGTCTCCAAGGCGCACATCGAGTTCGCGCGCGAGCTCGGGATGGAGGCGGTCGGCTTTCTCATGATGAGCCACATGACGACGCCCGCGAAGCTCGCCGCGCAGGCGAAGCTCATGGAGTCGTACGGTGCGACATGCGTGTACGTCGTCGACTCGGGTGGCGCGCTCGGCATGCACGACGTCCGCGAGTGCTTCCGCGCATTCAAAGACGTGCTCATGCCGTCGACCGAGACGGGCATCCACGCGCACCACAACCTGAGCCTCGGCGTCGCGAACTCCATCGTCGCCGTCGAAGAGGGCTGCGATCGTGTGGATGCGAGCCTCGCCGGCCAGGGCGCGGGCGCGGGCAATGCGCCGCTCGAGGTGTTCATCGCGGCCATCGCGCGGCTCGGCTGGGACCACGGCACCGATCTCTACGCGCTCATGGACGCGGCCGACGACATCGTGCGGCCGCTGCAAGACCGGCCCGTGCGCGTCGACCGCGAGACGCTCGCACTCGGATACGCGGGCGTGTACTCGAGCTTCCTGCGCCACGCAGAGACCGCGGCGGCAAAATTCGGCCTGAAGACAGCCGAGATCCTCCTCGAGGTCGGACGACGCCGGCTCGTTGGCGGGCAGGAAGATCTCATCGTCGACGTCGCGCTCGATCTCCTCGCGCGGCGAGGTGTCCACCAGGAGCAGTGAATGGCAACGACAACGACAGAGAACACGGTCAACGACGCTACGCGGCCGCAGAGACTTCACATTGCGTTGTGGATCGGGCAGGGCCTTCTGGCGGCCGTCTTCTTCGCGACGGGTCTGATGAAGGTGACCGCACCGATCGACCAGCTGAAGACATCGATGTCGTGGATCAACGGCCCGCTCGGCCCTTACGTCCGTGCGATCGGCGCCGTCGAGCTGCTCGGTGTGATCGGGATGATCTTGCCGGCTGCCACTCGGATCCAACCCGTGCTCACGCCGCTCGCCGCGATCGGATTCGCCATCGTCATGGCGCTCGGATCCATCACGCACGGGAATCACGGCGAGCTCTCGCACATCGGAGCGAACGTCGTCATCGGCGCGATCGCGGTCTTTGTCGCCTGGGGCCGGCTGAAGAGGGCTCCGATCACTCCGCGATGAGCGTCAACGTCGTTCGGTTCAGGTTCATCGCTCGGGTGCTCGAGCGGCAGGACTGCCCAGGAGCCGCAAGGACTCGCGCACGATCCGGTTCGCGGCCTCGACCGGACCACCGTGAAGGATCGTGCGATCCGGCCTGACGACGAGGCACCAACCTTCCGGGGCGGCTCCGCCGACGAGCCGTCCCTCGAGATCCGACGTCGCCTCGAGGTGAACGATCCGACCTGCCGCGTTCGACCAGTGACGACGGCTGCGTTCCGACAACCATCGCAGGGGGTCGGCGCCGAACCCCACGAGCGCGAGCTCGGGGCCGAGGACCTCGTCGCTCAGCACGGAGGTTCTGCCCGACGAACGAACGAGCGACTGAGCCATCCAGGTCCCTCGACGCACGCGATCGTCTGCGCGCACGAACAGGCCGTCTGCGAATGCATTGGCCGGTTTGACCTCGAGCTCGTCGATCAACCTTCGGAACGGCGGCAGCTGGCGCAGCAAGGCGATGCTCCCGTGGACGAGCACCGCTCGCGCGTGATCGCGAGGCATGACCATCTGCCCCATCACCTTTGCGAGCGCGATCATCTTCGCGGCGTGCGGACGGCGCTCTCGGTCGTAGGAATCGAGGATCGTCTCCGACGCGCGTCCAAGAACGACCCACGCGAGCTTCCACGCGAGATTCGCAGCGTCGCGGAGGCCTGCGACGAGCCCCTGACCGACGAAGGGCGGCGTAACGTGCGCGGCGTCGCCCGCCAGGAACACGCGACCCTTGCTGAAACGCTTGCACGCGCGCGCGTGGAACCGATAGACGGCCTTGCGTTCGATCCGGATGTCCGTCGCCTTCGCCCAAGGTTCGAGCAGCCGCGCGATGGTCGAATCATGCTCCATCTCCTCCCGCGTCTCGCCGGGCCGCAGCATGAACTCCCAGCGCGTGCGCCCGCCCGGAGCGACCATGTGCGGCGTGGGACGATCCGGGTTGCAGAGGAACTCGACGTGGTCGAAGCCACCGGGCACGCCGAGCGCGTCGACGATCAGCCAGTCCTCCGCGTACGTCTCGCCGTCGAAGTCCTCGCCAATTGCGGTACGAGCCCGCGAGCACGCGCCGTCGGCGCCGACGACGTACTGCGCACGCACCGTCGACTGCACGCCGTCACGCCCGCGCAGCACGACATCCACGCCGTCACCGTCATCGTCGAGAGCGACCATCTCGACGCCGGTCCGCGCCGTCACCGTCGCGTGGCTCTCCGCGTGCCCTCGCAGCGCCCGTTCGAGCTCTGGCTGGTAGAACGTCACGAGCTTCGGATGACCATCGATCGTGCCCGACGTGTTGATCCGCGCGAACTCGCCGAGGTGGGGGCTGTGCAGCTTGACGTGCGAGATCTCGATCTTCGCGAAGGCGCGGTCCGGTAGCCCCACCATCTGGAGGATCCGGAGCGCCTCGTTGTCGAGGGCGATCGCGCGAGGCGCCATGAAAATGTCGTCCGCCTTGTCGACGACGAGCGTGCGCACACCGTATCGACCGAGGAGGCCGGCGATCGCAGCCCCCACCGGTCCGTAGCCGACGATCAGGACGTCTACTTCTTCGGTGTCGGTGCGCCGCTCGATGGCGCCGATGTCCGCCATGGTGGCGACGCCGCTCATCTCAAACCTCCGCCACGATGCGATTGCGCTGCACGCCGAGGTCGATGGCGCCGTCCGCCGAGCGGATGCGCGCTTCGACGACGTCGCCCGGCTTCAGGTACTGCCTCCGCCTCGCTTGGACCTTCAGGAAGAGGTCCCATTTGGTCCGTTCGGGCAAGATCGACGCGATCCGCTGCTTCGCGGGCGACGGTACCGCGAGCGCGCACCCCGCGGGCGTTCCGGTGGCGAGGAGATCTCCGGCGTCGAAGTCTTGGACGCGCGAGAGCTCGGTCAGCGTCTCGGCCGGTCCGTACACGAGGTTCGCCGTCGTGTCGTCCTGCCTTGTCTCGCCGTTCACGGTCAGCGTGAGGCGGAGCTTGCGTAGGAGCGCGATGTCGTTCGCCTCGAAGAGCGTGAGGTGAGGACCCACCGGCCCGAACGTGCGGAACGACTTGCCCTTGTAGAACTGCATCTGCGGGATCTGCACGTCGCGCGCGGAGTAGTCGTTCACAATGACCGCGCCGGCGACGAATTCGTGCAGGTTCGCGTCCGTGACGTCGACGGGGCCGCGAATGGGCTGGCGCAGAACCAGCCCGAGCTCGACCTCGTAGTCGAGGAATCGGACCTGCCTTGGACGAATCACGTCGCTGTTCGCGGGCACGATGCAGCCCGACGCCTTCGTGAAGATCATGTTGAAGGTCTTCACGTCGGGATCGACGCCCGACTCGATCATGTGCTGGCGGTAGTTCGCGCCCTGACACACGAACTGCTGATTGCGCGTGACGGGCGAAAGGACCGTCACGTCCGCCGGATCGATGGCGTCGCCCGCGAGGTTCGCGAGCTGCAGCGCCGAGGTGGCGCGAACCAGCTCCCCGGTCGTGGCGAAGTCGGCAGCGATGGGCGTGATCCTCCCGTCGCGCAGCACGCCCCAGCGCACGTGTTCTCGATGTTGGAAGCGGACGACATTGACACTCATGGACGTCTCCCGGTGGCGGTGGGGGTCAACCGAAGATGCTGGCGAGCGTCGCGAGCTTCCTCAGCGAGAGGTCGGGGCTGCTTCGCAGATGGCGAATCGCGGCGATCACCGCTCTCGGGGTCAGGCGCGGTCGCGCGAACGACTTCGGCATCGGCTCGCCCCACTGCGCCATCGCCTCACGGCTGACGGCGTGCACGCCCATCGGCTGGTCTCTGGTGAAGAGGTCGCCGTCGCAGTAGTGCTCGTGCTGGTCGCCCCAGGGGTCCTGCCAGTAGTCGAAGATCTGGCTGCCGAGGATGTGTCGACCGATGCCCCACGCGTGGTTCCAGCGCTTCTCGCGCAGCACCCGCTGGCCCATCCCGATCGCGTCGGCGTCGACGACCTCGAATGCAGCGTGGCCGAACCTCGGCATGAAGCCTTGCGCGATCGCGAGGGTGTGGTGATCGGCAGGCGTGTCGCCGAGATCGAGCCGCATGAAGGCGACCGCGGGCGAGCCGTCGGGCAGCACCTGCACGTCGCTCGGAATGAACCCGAGGTGCTGCGTGTACCAGGCGCACGTCGCCTGGAAGTCCGCGACCTCTAGCACGAAGTGACCGAGCCGGATCACGTCGGCCGGCTCGGCGGGCGGGCGTTGCGTCTGGTTGATTCGGTGGCGCTCGTGGCCGACGTTGAGCTCGATGGGCTCGCGGGTCGGGAGCTCCTCCGCCGGCGATTGCCCGTGGATGACCTCGACGACGAAGCCGGAGGGATCGCGTAGCGTCACCCGCTCGCCGCCGCCGAGGTGTTCGCATCGCTCGATGGCGCTCGCCCCTTCGATGCGCGCGAGCCGTTCGAGATCCGCACGCGTGCGGACGAGGAAGCCTGCGCCGACGAACTGCGCGCGCGAGGCCCGCTTCACACGATAGCAGTACGGCGCGCTCGAGGTGCCGCGCAGGTAGAGCGCGTCGTGCGTGCGCTTCGCGAGGAGGAGCCCGAAGTCCGAGAGGAACTCCTCGCCGCGCTCCAGGTCCGGGCGTTCGAAGATCAGGTGGGCGAGAGCAGCGGCTCTCACGGTCGGGTCTCCGTGGCGTGCGGGTTGGGGCGTGCGCAGCTGCGGGCTCATGCTGACAACATTTGTCATGACTGATAGAATTGTCAACCTTGAATGTGTTGTCATGCGCCGCTACGGTTCCGGCCATGAGTGCTCCACGCACGCCCTCGGCCGAACGCGAACCGCGAGGCGCTCGCCGCAAGCGAGAGACTCGCGACCGACTGCTCGCCGCCGCATACCGGCTGATCGCCGAGCGGGGCGTCGACGCGGTCGCGATCAACGAGATCACGGAGGCCGCGGACGTCGGCTTCGGCTCGTTCTACAACCACTTCCCCTCGAAGGAGGCGATCTACGACGAGGTCTTCCGGCAAGTCTTCGAGGAGTTCGGCGACGCGCTCGACCGACTCACGAGCACCGTCGAGGACCCCGCCGAGGTGATCGCCGTCTGCGTGCGGCACACCATCCTCCGCGCTCGCGACGAGCCCCGTTGGGGACGATTCTTCCTTCGCGAGAGCCTCACGCCGCGCGGGATGACGGGCGGCCTCGCGACGCGTTTGCAGCGCGACATCCTGAATGGCGTTGCAAAGAAACGCTTCGCCGTCGGTGATCCGCTGATGGCGATGATCATGGCGGGCGGTACGGTCGTGAGCAGCGTTGCGGCGCAATCGGCCCTGCAGCTCTCACCCAACGGGTTGGGCAAGGGATTGGGCGTCGACGCGAAGAACCTCGCCGAGCGCGCCGCCGCAACGGTGTTGCATGGCCTCGGCATCGCCGGGGCCGAGGCGTCGAGGATCGCGCGCCGCCGACTGCCGCCGGTCGAGACACCGCCGTCCATCCTCTCGCGCGAGTCCTCGTCGTGAGCGCGCAGTCGTACCGCGCGTCCTCGGCAGCACCGCTCCGTGCAGGCACGCACGATGCAGATCGATGCGGCGCACAGAAGGAGGGACACCATGGATCGCGAGATTGTCATCGTGACGCCGACGGAATCGGGCGCGTACGACGCGCTCAAGGCACTGAAGGAGCTCGACCGCGACGGGACGATCGAGCTCTACGCGAGTGCCGTGCTCACGAAAGGATCGGACGGAACGCTCAGCGTGAAGGAACGGGAAAATGATACACGCACGGGCGTCGGCACGATGCTCGGGCTCTCGATCGGAGCCCTCATCGGCTTGCTCGCCGGGCCTGCGGGCGTCGTCACGGGCGCGGCCGCGGGAGCTGCGGCGACGGGCGCGGCCGCCGGCGGCGTGGCCGACATCGGAATGACCGGCGTCGCCGGCGACTTCCTGCACGAGGTGGCGAGGAACCTCCAGCCTGGCACGTTCGCCCTCGTCGCGAGCGTTTGGGAGGACTGGACCGTGCCCGTCGATACCGCCGTAACGAAGCTTGGCGGCAAGGTGATGCGGCAGGGCAGCCACGACGTCGCCGTCGCGCAGATCAAGGCCGGCGTCGACGAGCTCGACGACGAGGGCGCCTACATCGATCAGCAGATCGATCAGGCGGCCGGCGAGGCCCAGGCGGATCTCCGGGCGAAGCGAGAAGAGATCAAGACGAGGCAGGCCGAGCAGCGCAAGAAGTTGCACGCCCGCGCCGACGTGATCCAGAAGACGTGGGACGCGAAGCTCGCGAGCGTCCATGAGAAGGCGAAGGCGTCGGCGGCGCTGTCGAAGGCGCGCCACGAAGAGCACAAGCAGAAGCTCGAACGGTTCGTTTCCGCGCAGAAGGCTTCCTTCCGGGAGCTGTTCTCGTCCCACCCGAGCTGACGAGCATTCGCGTTCCGCGCGGGTGCACGAGCGCGACTCGGCACCCGCGCCGTCACACGGCTCACGCATTCCGCCCCAACGCGATCCTCGTCAGCTTCCGGATCGCGTCCCATGGTCCCTCGGGGGCAAACGCCGACGGTGACCCGCCGGGGTGGCGGCGAGCGATGCGGCATCGCAGCGCCGCAGGCCGGGTGCGAAGGCGCAGCGGGGGCTCGAGGACGGCCGCCTCGCCGTCGATACCGGCGTGGACGGGCCCGCGCGCATCGATCTCGCACGACGGAGTCGTCCAGGTTCGCGCGGCCGGCTCGTCGCGCGAGAGCCAGACGACCGCGACGCCGAGAGTGCCGTCATCGAGGCGGGGTCGGGTCCCATCGCCGAGTCCGTGTCCGAGCCGATAGGGGTTGTTCGAGATGACGATCGCCGCTGCTCCCTCGTGCGCCTCGCCGTCGGGGCTGCGCCATCGCAGGTCGGGGTGCGTTTCGAGCCCGATGACGTCCGGTGCCGTCTCGAGGATGGTCCTGATCTTCGCATTGCGATAGCCGGCGCGCTGGACCGCTTGGCCGTACACGCCGAGCGACACGTTGTTGACGAAGGTGCGGCCGTTGACCTCGGCGAGGTCGACACGCCGCTCGCCGCCGTCGACGAACGCATCCAGCGCACCGATCACGTCGTCGCGATCGACCCCGAGGTCGCGCGCGAAATGGTTGCGCGTGCCGGCCGGGATGCACGCGTAAGGAACCCCCCGCTCCGCTGCGATGCGCGCAACGATGGCTTGCGATCCGTCGCCACCGGCCATGGCGGACTTCAGATGGTTTCGAACGGTGTACCTGCTGATGCCCAGGCGGGTCGCGATCGACGGAACGCCGTGGTGCGCGAGCAGCGAACGCAAGATCTCGCGCTCGCGCCGTGAGAGCGGCGCCATCACCTCCGGAGCCACCGCGGTGCGGAGCGAAGGCTCTTCGGCAAGGAGATCGGCGATCTTCGCTAACGTCTCCCGCGCAGCCGTCAATGGATGGTCGTCCCGTTGGAGCGCGAGCTCGGCGGACGCGCGGAGCTGGGAATCGCTGAACGGCTTCAGGACGATCGCGCGAGGACCGAGGCGCAACGCGTCGCGAAGCATGGACTCGTGCTTCTCGGTCGTTACGAAGAGCAGCGGCTGCGCGATCCCCTTCGCGATCGTCAACGCCTCTGTGCAGTCCTCGAAGCCGATGATCACGAGGTCGGGTCGACGTCGAGACAGCGCACGTTCACCGTCTGTGCGCCCCGCGACGGCCTCGACATCGAAGTACGGGTCGAGCGCGCGTCGGATCTTGGTGGCCGTGAGCCAATCGGGTTCGACGACGAGCACTCGACGATGAGGCGACGTGGTGGACATGGGAGCGTCAGGGCAGAAGGACGGCGCGGCCGGGACGTCCGGCGGCGACATGCGCAAAAGCCGCCGCGGCCTCCGCGAGATCGTATGCAGCTCCGATCGGCAGCTCGGGCCGCCCCGCCACGAGCGCGTCGAGCGCGGCTTCGTTCGGCGCAAACAACGTCCAGCTGTAGCGCGCGTGCGGTGCGCGACGACGCATGTCCGCGCGCGCCGTTCGATAGGCACGTAGCGAGGCGAGCGCTCCCTTGCTCCACCCGTTGCGGTCGAAATTCTCGAGCAAAGGATGCACCGTCGTCGCCTGACCGAGCGCAGATGGCGCGAGACACCCGGTCAACCGCGCGTCGAGGTCCCACGCGGCGAAGTTGAGAGAAGCCTCGAACCGACGCGCGAGTTGGCGAGGCCAATCGACGTCGTGCGGAACGAACGCGCGTGCGCCGAGCGCCAAGCACATCTGCTCATCGGACGCGTGGGAGATCGCCGTGACGTCCGCGCCCCACGAAGAGAGGAGCCATGTCGCGAGACGACCGAGGCCACCGCCGGCGCCGAGGATCACGACGCGGCGACCGCGCGCGTTCGCCTCGTCGAGACCGATGCCCTCGATCGCGCGCCACGCCGTCGTGAAGGAGTACGGCAGGACCGCGAGCGATTCGAAGCTCGCTTCCTTCGGCGCCGGACGCGCCCATCGAGCGTCGACCCAGACGTGCGAGCTGTGCGCGCCGCGCGGCCCGGTCGGGACCACGCCGAAGACGCGATCGCCCTCGCGGAAAGCGCGGACGTCCGGCCCGACGGCGCCGACGACGCCGGCGAAATCATTCCCGAGGACGCGAGGCAACGAGCCCGCGCCCTTGAGCGACAGAAGCCGCCTTCCGTAGCCTGAGGCACGCTTCGCATCGATCGGATTCACCACCGTCGCCTGCACGCGGACGACGATTTGGTGACGCGAGGGCGGCCGAACGTGCTCGGGCCGGACCTCGAAGCCGTGCCCGGTCGACCACAGCGAGCGCGCGATCACGACACCGGCTCCCGCTCGGCGCCGCACGGCTCGTGCTCGATGGTAGCGGCTGGGGAGTGTCTCATGGAGACAGGATAGTCATGGACGACCAGATCGTCAATGTTGACGCTATTATCAGCGATGATGAATCGTGGAATGCTCGAGGCGCGCACATCTGCGTTCGCTTCACGAAGGACACGCGTGGAAACGTCCGATTTCGCGCGGCCGCGAATGCCCGTCGATTGCCGCCGCGTTCGGTCGTCATCCCCGGCATGCGCCAGAAGAAGTTCCCGGCGAGCGCTCGGCGAGCACCGATCAGAAGGTCTCGCTCAACGCCGCCCTGCGAGACTTCGACGTGCCGGTCTAGCCTTCGCGGCGTCGAAGACCTTCTGCGCATCGCGGTCGTCGATCACGAGGAGCGACTCCAACGTGCCGGTTCGCTCGTCGAGCGCGGACCACAGGAGCTCCATCGCGCGGGCCATCGGCACCGCGCCGAGGTGACGCCCCGGAAACTCGGCGGCCGCGCGGCGCACCCGGAGCGATTCGAGGGTGTCGAGCACGAGCTCGAGCGAAGCCTTCAACGTGTCTTCGTCGACGCTCTCGCGTCGACCGAGCCCGACGATCAGCGCCTTCTCGAAGGGGAGCCGCGGGCGCGCCGGCAGGAGGAATTTCTCCCCACGCACGCCGGTGAGGAACCCGCGCTGACACTCCACCGAGAGCCGCCCGCCGAGCCGCCAATCGACGAGCCCCGCGAGGCCCCGCGGCGGCCGCTCGTCCTCACACAGCGCGCCGACCACGATGTCGGCCGTCACGAGATCGAGAGCGCGCAGGTTGCGCTCGACGAACCCGACCTCGACGCCGTCCATGAGCGGATCAGCGACGGCGCGGCGGCCGGCGCGATTGACGATCCTCGCGCGTCCGCCCCGTCTCGTCGGCGACGCGCTCGAGAATGCCGTTGACGAACTTTTGCGACTCGTCGCCGCCGTAACGCTTGGCGAGCTCGACCGCCTCGTCGATGACGACGGCCCGCGGCACGTCCGGGTGCGCGATCAGCTCGAGCGCCGCGACGCGAAGCAGGTTGCGGTCGACGCGCGGCATCCGCTCCAGGCGCCAGTTGGTGCTCGCCTTGCGGATCGCCTCGTCCACGGCATCGATTCGCGGGGCGAGATCGCGGAGCAGCACCTGCGCGAACGCGCGGGCCTCCGGGTCGAATTCCTCCGCCTGCGCATCCGGGTCCTCGAAGGCCCTGAAATACGCTGCGATCGCCTGATCGACGTCGAGGGTCCGGCGTCGATCACCCTCGAGCATTCCAGCGGCGTCGAGCCCATAGAGGACCTGCAGCGCCACGGCTCGTCCGCCCGTCCTTGCACCCATGCCGGTCCCCCTGTACTTGCTCGTGGCCCCGCGGTCGAGAGGCGGCGCGCTCTCCCGCCAGACGAACCCCATGGACCTCAGCCGAGAAGCCCTCGCCGCCCTGCGCGACGCGCTCCTCGACCGGCTGCGCTCGGTGCTCTCGCGCCACGGTCGCAAGCTCTGGTGGCTGCACTCGTTCTACGCGCTCGCCCTAGGCGCGTCGGTCGTTCTCTTCGCGCAGAAGGGGTTCGAGCGGGCGCGGTTCCTCGCGATCTCGATCGTCGTCGCGTGGCTCCTGGTCATCGCGTTGTTCCGGATCTTCGGCTCCGGCGTCACACAAGAGAGCTTCGAGGCCCCGGCCTCGCGCATCGCGCCACCGACCAGCGCGAGCCCCGGCGCCAAGCTGCGGTTCCTCGTGATGACCTACGTGCTGAAGAACCTCTACCAGGGGATGCTCTTCTTCCTCCTCCCGTTCTACTGGAAATCGAGCACCCTCGGCACGCGCAACATGGCCTTCGTCGTGCTGCTCGGTGCCTGTGCGCTCGTGGCCACGCTCGACGTGGTGTTCGACGAGCTGATCATCCGAAGGCGCATCCTCGCCTCGATTTTCCACGGGTTCACGCTGTTCGCGACGATGACGCTGCTGGTGCCGGCGCTGTTCCCCGACACGCGCTCGTTGCACGCGTTGGTCGCGGCGGCCGCCGTCACCGTGCTCGCATTCTGGACGCTGCACGTACCCGCGCGAGCGTTCCTCCAGAATCGCAACGTCCTCTTGCTCATCTCGACCGTGATCGGCGGGATGACGATCGCCTGGGCGGTTCGCTCGATCGTGCCTCCGGTGCCGATGCACGTCGGTCACGCGGCGGTCGGCCCGCTCATCCTCCCGGACGGTCGCCTCCAGATGGAGGTCCAGACCCTCCACATCTCGGCCATTCGGCAGCTCGTCGCTGTGACCGACGTGGTCATCCCGGCCGGCAAGGGAGACGAGCTCTTGCACGTGTGGCGGCGCGAGGGAGTCCCCGTGCTCACCAGCACTCCTCGTCGCACCAAGGGGCCGAGCGCGGCGCTCCGTCTCCAATCGATGATCGGCGCCGAGAAGCTGCCGAAGGAACTCGCGGGCGCCTGGACCGTCGACGTGATGACCGCGGACGACCAACTCGTTGGCCGGCTGTCGTTCCAAGTCATCGAGTAGCCAGATGCGCCGGGGTCCGCCTGAGGGCGCTTCCTCGGGTCATCCACGCAGGTGACTGACACGAGTCTTGCAAGCCAGGTCCGCATGGCACCGAGTTTCGTGCAGCGATTGATCGCCGCACTCTCCGCACAGACCGGGCCGCCCCCCGAGCCCGCCCCCGAACCGCGCGAGCCACGCGCCTCGGTGGACAGCAACTTCAACACGGCGCCGTGGTTCGAGCAGACCGACGAGAGCGCCACGGACGCAGAGCGTTACCGAGCAGCACCGCCCCTCGGCCGGGACACCATCAACAGCGATCCCGCGATCGCGCACTGGTACCGGAAGCCGCGGTTCACCGTGCCCGGCCCCGCCGAGCACCGGTGGAGCAAGGTGCTTGGTGCGTGATGAGCGCGCGTGAAGCTCAGCGCGCGAACTTCTCGCCGTTCCAGCCATAGCTGACCGTCGTCTCGGCGCCCCACGGGACCAGCAGCGGCTCGAGGCCGGGCGTCGGCTCCTCCTTGCCGAAAGGCCAGTTGGACTTGGAGAAGCCCTTCGCCTTGCCCTTCATCAGCTCGATCTTGCCGGGCGTGCCGCCCTTGGCCGTGATGATGCGGAAGTCGGCCTCGACGTGCTCAGCGCCCATCGTGCGGCCCATCTCCGCGCCGAACACCGGAACGAGCGCGAGCCCCTTGCCCTGCGGCTTGGGCGAGTAGACCAGCATCACCTCGCGCAAGACCTCCTTCTCGGTCTTGTCGGATCCGCCCGTGAGCTTGGCGCGGAGCATCCCTCGCACGATCAGCTCGTCGCGCCCGTCCCCCGTGAGGTCCTTCGCGGTGACCTCGACGATGTCCTTCTCGCTGGCGAACCGGGCGAGACCGAGCACGGCATAGGCGCCGTCGCCGGTCGCGATGACCAGGTCCTTTCCGAACAACGCAGCCCGGCCCTTCTTGCCGGGAATGACGGTCGCGGACGTCTCGATGCGCGGCGGCGCGTCGGCCGCGAGGCCCTTGTCCTTCTTGTACTGCTTGAGCGCGAGCACCACGAGATCGCCCGCGGGCGGCAGTGGCTCGGCCGGTTTGGTCGGCTCGAAGCCCTTGCCCGTCTCCACCGGCTTCGGCGCGATGGCCTTCTGCGCCACCTCCTTGTCCTTGGTGAACAGCGCCCCGTTCCACACGAACGAGCGCTCCTTCACCGCGCCCCAGGGAAACAGGATCGGATCGACGTCCGACGCGATGGGCTCGGCCCAGCTGTCGACGGTGAACCCCTTGGGCTTGTCGTAGGCGACGGTGATCGTCGGCTTCTTGCCGCTGCCGAAGGTGACGAGATCCTTCAGCACGTTGCCACCCGATTCGACCAGCGTCTCGTGGGAGAACACGCGCGATGGGACCGCGCCCGAGAACGCCCACACCGAGATCGCCTCGCGCGTGGCCGACTTGTCCTTGGCCCGCGTGGTGAGCACCAGATCGGCCTTGCCGTCGCCCGTGGCGTCGCGGGCTTCGACTCCGACGACGTCGGCGCCGAGATCGACCCCGAGCCACTGCTTGCCCTCCTTGAACCCCGGTCCGAGCACGTAGAGCGAGCGACCGATGAACACCATGCGCTCGTCGAGCGCGTCTCCGGTGACGTCGGCCAAGACCTCGAAGCTCGCGTCCTTGAGCTGCTGCTTCTTCGCCGCCAGTGCAGCAGGCAGCGACTGCTCGGGCTCGGTGAGCAGGAACCCGAGCGCGCCGGGCGACTCCACCGAGCCGGGCCCGGTCGCCTTGATGGCGCGGATGGCCGTGCCGTCGGAGTCGTAGACGCGGAGCGCGCCACGCAGGCCCGCGCGGATCTTCTTGCCGTCGGGGAACGCCGACCAGGGAACGAAGGCTTCCAGCGTGTAGCCACCGCCGGCGCGATTGGCCTCGATGATCTTCGCCGCATCGATGGTCTTGCCCGCGAGCGGGCCGGCACGGAACTTCACGAGGCCCGAGCTCGAGCCGGGGACACCCGGGTAGAACCCGAGCTCGTGCGCCACCAGCGGCTCTCCGCCCTTGGCCACGCCCGACTTGGGGAAGGCGACGATCAGCGAGACGCAGTCCTCGTTCGGACCAAACGCGGAGGTGCGCGCGACGCCGCCGGCCTTGGCCACGTCGGCGCCGATCCACACGCCCTGGTCGTCGTAGCCGGCGAGGAATGTGGCCGTGAGCTTCCCAGCCTTTGGTGCGAGCACCGTCTCGCCCCCCGGGTTGGTACCGGGCCATTCCTTCACCTTGCCGTCGAGCTTGATCGCCCCGGGCGCGAGGTGGTCCAGAATCACGTCCGCCGCGCCGGCACTGCGCGACAGGGTGAGGAGAAGGCCAAAAGTCGTGAGGACGGCGACGGACGCGGGGCGGACGAGGTCGGTCATGAGATCGTGGGACGCATGATCCGACCAAATCTTCGCGGCGTCTTCGGGAATGAGGCATCTCGATCCCGGCGGCGTTTCCACGGATCCGCCGGAGGCGGGACGTGGGTATGTGAATTCTGGTAACGTCGGGCCCGTGCAGGTCGCGCCGAGGATCATCCGAGATAGCCTCATTCTCCGAGAGGCCACCCGGGTCGACGCGCACGCGATCGCCCGAATCCTCAAGGAGAGCGCCGATCTCGGCCTGGTCGCCCGGAGCGACGAGGTCGATCCGGCCGCCGTCTCCCGGCAAATCGAGGTCGCCCGTGCGGCGCACAACAGCCTCGTGATCGTCGCGGTGGTCCCCCACGGCGACGACGACACCGTCATCGGACTGCTCACCCTCGAGGGCGCGCCCCTCTTGCGTCTGCACGACGTCGCCCGCCTCAACATGGCGGTCACTCCCGCCTACCACGGCAAGGGCATCGGCAAAGACCTGGTCCAGTTCGCGATGGAGCGCGCCGACCAGTCGGGCCAGATTCGCAAGATCGAGCTCCTGGTACGGGCGAACAACGAGCACGCCTTGCGGCTCTTCAAGAACCTCGGCTACTTCGAGGAGGGTCGCCTGCGCGCGCGCGTTCGCCGCGACGACGGCACCTACCTCGACGACGTGTGCATGGCGCGCTTCAAACCGGAGTCCGCGGGGTGATGCTCCGCCGCGCGATCACCATCGCTGTCCTACCCATCGCCCTCATGCTCGGTGTCGCGCTCGCGGCGGGCACCGACGACCCGGCCACTCGCGCGCGCAAGGAGCTCGCCGATCTCGAGGCGTTGCGCGCTCAGCCGGCGCTCTCTGGCGCCAAGGCCTCGGGCCTGCCGCCGCCCATCGAGGCCGCTTCCCACGCGATCGACGAGGCGCGCAAGGCCCTGGCCCGCGCGGGTGAGCTCCGTGGGCTGGGCGACGTCGCACGCGCGGAGATCGCCGAGGACGCGGCCCTCGAATGGGCGCTCTCGGCTCGCTACCTGGTGCGCGCGATCGAGCTCGAGCGAGCGGCCGACGAGCAGAGCGCCGCGGCGACCAGCGCCAGCGCGAAGGCCACGCGCGCGCGCACGCTGCTCGACGAGGCGATCGCCAAACGCGCGAAGCTCCAGGCCGAGGTCGACCTCGCCGACAAGGAGCTCGCCGCGCGTGCGCTCGATGCCGGTCCGGCCGACGCTGCCCCTCCCAAGAAGGGCCCGAAACCGAAGGCGAAGGCCGGAGGGACACCGCCGTGAGGCGCATGCTCCCCGTCGTCGCGCTCGCGTTCGCCGTCGCGGCATGCCCGCGTCCGCCGAAGCCGGTGGTGTTCGCGCACATCGATCGGGAGCGCGCGACGCCGGCCGTGAGCGCGGCGCGCGAAGGCAGCCCCGCGGTGTTCGCCAAGGCCGAGACGCTCCGCACCAAGGCCGAAGAGGCGTTTGCGCGCGGCGACAGCGCGACGGCAGAGCTACTCGGCCAGCACGCCCTCGCCGCCTACGCCAACGCCGCCGCGATCGCCCGGTTCACGGCCGCCACAGTTCGCGCGTCGAGCGTGGCCAAGGACCTCACCAAGGCCGAGGAGCACCTGGTGGCCGACGACGCGGCCCGGGTGGAGCTCGATCGCGAGATCGATCGCCTCGAGGCCGAGTTGGTCATCCGCAAAGAGGCGCTCGCCCCGGTCTCCTCGAGCAAGACCGACGCGGCCCGCGAGGCGGCTCGGTGGATCGCCGCCCGCGCCAACCTCGCCGTCGCCGAGGCGACCTGCGGCGGGGCGGAGCTCCTCGCGCCCAAGGCCAAGGGCGTGGCCGACGCGAAGGGGATCCTCGCGGAGATCGTCGCCAAGACCAAGGACGAGAAGGCCCACGCGCCGATCGACGCCTCGACGCGCGCTCGGGCGCTCTGTCTCAAAGCGCTGACGAACGCTCGGTCGGTGGCGGTCTCGGGCGCCGGTCCGGCCGGCGACGACTTGTTGAAGGAGCTCGCTTCGGGCGGCTTCGCGGCCATTCGCGACGAACGCGGGGTCGTCGCCGTGCTCCCGATGGTTCCGGGCAAGGACGCGCCGTTCGACGGCGGGGCCAAGCTCACTGCCGCCGGCAAGAGCAAGCTCGAGGCGCTCGGCAAGATCGCCAAGGAGCACCCGACCTGGGCGCTGGTGGTCGTCGTGCACGCGGCGCCGGGAAAGCTCGATGCGAGCCGCGACGCCGCACGCGCCAAGATGGTCTCCCAGGAGCTCGCTGCCGTGGGCGTCGATGCGAGCCGCGTCGCGACGAGCACGCCGGGCGCGACGCTCCTCGCCCACGACCCGAAGGATCCGAAATCGCACCCGCTCAACGAGCGGGTGGAGATCGTCTTCGTCGGGAGCTGACGACTACTCCTCGACCCAGGCGCGGAGCTCGAGATCCGGCCCCTTGCTGCGCTGCCACGCAGGGCGTGCGAGCAGCTGCTCGGCCCAGGTGATGATCTTCGGATAAGGCGACAAGTCGAGCTCCATCTCGACGACACGACGCAGCGTCGGCGCCCAGGCGCAGTCGGCGATGGAGAACGGCCCGCAGGCGAAGCCCCCCGCCGGAAGGGGCGGGAGGATCGCCTCGACGCCATCGAGGCACGTGCGCACGTTCGCCTCGATCTTCCGCTCGTCCTCCGCGTCGCGCACACCGTGCGGGAAGTTGGAGAAGCGTCGACGCTCGAGCGGCGCGATGCGCGGGCGCATGGTGCAGCCGAGCGTATCGAGCATCCGATCGACCCCCGCCCGCAGCTTGGGGCTTCGCGGGTAGAGCTCCTCGCCGCCTTTGGTCTCCGCCAGATAGCGCAGGATCGTGTTCGACTCGGTGAGCACGAAGTCGTTGTCGATCAACGTGGGCAAGAGGCCGAACGGGTTGATCGCGAGGTACTCCGGCGAGCGGGTACCGATGCCGAACATCGCGACCTCGCGCGATTCGTAGGCGAGGTCCAGCTCGGCCAGAAGGAAGCGGACCTTCTGCGCGTTGCTGGAGAGAGCCGATTCATAGAGGATCAGTGTCATTCGTCCGCTCGCTTCTTGGCCGCGGTTCCCCGCTTGCGCGGCTTCGCCAGCTTGACTTCGGGCTCGGGTTTCTTCGTCCCGAAGAAGTACACGAGGATGATCGAAAGGAAGTAGAGCAAGCACAGCGGAACGCTGACGAGCGTCTGGCTCACCACGTCCGGAGGACTGAAGATCGCGCCGACCACGAAGGCGATCAAGATGAAGTAGCGGCCGAAACGCCAGAGCTGGCGGTGGTCCACCATCCCGACGATCCCGAGGAAGAGGAGGATGAGCGGCAGCTCGAACGAGAGCCCGAAGATGAGGATCGTCTGAAGGACCGTGTCGAAGTACCCGCTGATCATCTGCATCGGCGCGATCCGCATCTCGGTGCCCGGGATCGGCGTGTGCAGCGTGAAGAAGTACTTGAACGCCATCGGCAGCGCGACGAAGTACGCGAACGCCCCGCCCGCGACGAAGAGCGCGGTTGCGAACGTGACGAACGAGAGCGACAGGCGTCGCTCGCGTTTGTACAGTCCGGGCGCGATGAACCCCCACAGCTGGTAGAACATCGCGGGGCTCGCGAGAAACAGCGCCGCGTAGATCGAGACGCGCATGTAGACGGTGAACGGCTCGGCGAGCGCGCCGTGGAGCTCGGGCGCGTCCTTGAGGTTCGCGAGCTTCCACGCCTTGGCGAGCGGCCGCGTGATGTACCCGAGGAGTAGGTCCGCCTTCCACCAGCAGAGCAGGAACGCGATGACGTAGATCTTCAGCGCCCGGATGATTCGCTGCCGAAGCTCCTGGAGGTGCTCCAGGAACGTCATCCGCTTCTCGTCGAGGTCGGGGCTCACGGCCGTCATGTGGCGGGAGCCTCCTCGTGGCTCGGAGCGCTCGCTCGCGGCTCGTCGGCGGAACCATGGGAAGCCTGCGCCACCGTGCCCTCGGCGGCGCGAACCTCGGGCAGCCCGCCCAGCTCACCGTAGACCGGCGCGTCCTCGGGCAGCAGCGCGTAGCTGTCGGCGCCAATGCGCGGGTACTCGCGCTCGCGACGAGCCTTCTCGTCCTCGACGTTGGGGAGCGAGAGCTTCTCGGCCGACTCCTCGGGTTTGCCGTCGTCGAGGCGCTCGATGTGATCGGCGAGGCGCTCCAGATCCTGGAAATCGCCGCGCAATACCTCGTCGAGCCCCGTCTCGCGGCGCACGTCGGACACCAGCCGCTTGAGCGAGCCGATGGTCCGACCGGCTGCGCGGAGCATCTTCGGCAGGTCCTTCGGACCGATCACGATCAACGCGACCAGCGCCAGCACGACGAGCTCGCCGAAAGAGAAACCCACAGGAGGACGCAGTCTAGCAAGTCGTCAGGCGTCAGTCGTCAGTGGAGACGAGAAACATTTCTTGCGCTGACGACGGATGACTCAGAAGTCGCCGAACAGATCCTGGATGCGGGCGTCGAGCGAGACTGCGATCTTGTAGAGCGAGCTGATCGAGGCCGACGACTCGGCGCGCTCGATCTGCGAGAGCAACGAGACGGACAGCCCCGTGCGGCGTGCCATCTGCTTCAGCGTGAGGTTCTTGTCCTTGCGGAAGTTGCGGATGGTGTCGCCGATCGCCTTGTGCAGCTGCTCTTCCGGCGTGCGCGCGAGGCCCTTCTTGCGCATGACGCGGTTGAGCACCTCGCGGAACTCGTCGACGTTGAACGGCTTCTTGATGTAGTCGACCGCGTCGAGCTTCATCGAAGCGACGGCGGTCTCGAGGTTCGGATAGCCCGTGAAGATGACGACCGCGATGTCGCTGTCGACCTTACGGATGCGCTTCAATACCTCGATGCCGTCGAGCCTCGGCATCATCAGGTCGAGGACGATGAGGTGGTAGCCGCCGTGGCGGACCTCTTCCTCGACTTGGAGGGGATCGCTCAGGGTTTTCACCTGGTAGCCGTCCCGCTCCAGCAGCGTCTGCATGTAATCGAGGATCGCCCTCTCGTCGTCGACGATGAGGATCTTGATCGCAGGGAGCTGGACAGACATGCGGTCCAGTGTAAGCGGATCCGTCCCCGGTGTTCAAGCGGTCCCCAAAAAACCCCGTGGGAAAAGGGGTCTGCCGTGGGCGAGCAGAGGTCGAAGGTCCAAGGTCGAAAGTCGAAGGAGCGCCGCGGCGACGGTTCGAAATTCGACCTTCGACGTTGGACCTTCGACCGCATCGCGTCACGCACTCGCGAGGTGACAAGACCACGCTGCGCACGCCGCTTCGCAGCGACGTTTGCGCTGACCCGGTGCGTCAGCAGTTCCCTCTTGTCGCGTGCAACGTTTCGACGAATGGTGCGCGCCCGATGAGCGCCACGCCCAGTCCCAAGCCCGCCGTTGCGACTCCCACGGCGCACGAGAATGGCAAGAACGGCACGCACGCTTCGGTCTCGCCGCTCGTGACCTACGAGCCCGTTCGCGTCATGCGCGAAGACGGTTCCGTCGATCCCGCCCGCGACCCGAAGCTCTCCGACGAGCGACTCGTTCAGCTCTACTCGGCCATGGTGCGCACGCGCATCATCGACGAGCGACTCGTCACCCTGCAGCGTCAGGGCCGCATCGGCTTCCACATCGGATCGCTCGGCGAAGAGGCGACCATCATCGGCTCCGCCGCGGCCGCGCGTCCGCAGGATTGGATCTTCCCCTGCTACCGCGAGTTCGGCGCGCTGCTCCTCCGCGGCATGCCGCTCCAGGGCTACGTCGACAACATGTTCGGCAACGACCGGGACGCGGCGCGCGGTCGGCAGATGCCCGACCACTACAGCGGCAAGCCCTACAATTTCGGCTCGGTCTCGTCGCCCATCGGCACGCAGATCACGCAGGCGGTCGGCTTCGGCTGGGCAGCCAAGATGAAGAAGGACGACCTGGTCACGCTGGTCTACTTCGGCGAGGGCGCCACCTCGTCGAACGAGTTCCACAACGGAGCGAACTTCGCCGGCGTGTTCAAGACCCCGACGGTCTTCCTCTGCCGCAACAACGGCTGGGCCATCAGCGTCCCCGCGAGCAAGCAGTCTGCGTCGCAGACGTTCGCCGACAAGGCGATCGCCTACGGCATGCGCGCCGTCCGCGTCGACGGCAACGACCTGCTCGCCGTCTACCTGGCGACCCGCGAGGCCATCGAGCGCGGCGCGCGCGGCGAGGGCCCGACGATGCTCGAGCTCCTCACCTACCGCCTCTCGGGCCACTCGACGAGCGACGACCCCAAGGCCTACCGCAAGGAGACCGAGGTCGAGGCCTGGAAGAGCAAGGACCCGAACGTCCGCTTCCGCGGGTGGCTCGAGCGCCGCGGCCTGTGGAACGAGAAGAAGCAGACCGAGCTCGAAGAGGCCGCGGCCACGGAGCTGCAGGCCTGCGTGCAGTCCGCCGAGAAAGCGCCGCTGCCGCCGCTCGAATCGATGTTCGAGGATGTCTACGCCGAGCTGCCGTGGCACCTCCGCGAGCAGCGCGACGAGGTCCTGCGCGGGCCCCGCGCCAAGGGCCACGGCCACTGAGCGTGCGCGCTGCGCGCGCGTCGAAAGTCAAAGGTCGAAAGTCAAAAGTGACTCAGGACCTCTCGATTCGACCTTCGACCTTCGACCTTCAACCTAGCTGACACGGCCACGAGACGACGGAGCCAACGATGCCCCAGATGAACATGGTCCAGGCGATCAACGACGCGCTCCGCCTGGAGATGCGCAAGAACGACAAGGTCGTGATCCTTGGCGAGGACGTGGGCAAGGTCGGCGGCGTGTTCCGCGTGACCGCCGGCCTCTACGACGAGTTCGGCGACGACCGCGTGATCGACACCCCGCTGAGCGAGGGTGGGATCATCGGCTGCGCGATCGGCATGGCCCTCTACGGCCTCGTGCCCGTCCCCGAGATCCAGTTCGGCGACTTCATCTTCCCCGCGTACGACCAGATCGTCAGCGAGCTCGCCAAGTTCCGCTATCGCTCGGGCGGTGAGTTCGTCAGCAAGCTGGTCATCCGCACGCCGGTGGGCGGCGGCATCCGCGGCGGCCACTACCACTCGCAGTCACCCGAGGCGCAGTTCATCCAGGTGCCCGGCCTCAAGGTCGTCTGCCCGAGCAACCCGTACGACGCCAAGGGCCTGCTCCTCGCGTCGATTCGCGACCCCGATCCGGTTCTGTTCTTCGAGCCGAAGCGCATCTACCGCGCGGCCAAGGGCGACGTCCCCGAGGGCGATTACATCGTGCCGATCGGCAAGGGCCAGGTCGTCAAGCCGGGCAAGGACGTCACCGTCGTGGCGTGGGGCGCGATGCTCTACGAGGCGCTCGACGCCGCCGCGCAGGCCCAGGAGAAGGGCATCGACTGCGAGGTCATCGACCTCCGCACGCTGTGGCCGCTCGACATCGACATCATCGTCGAGAGCGTCAAGAAGACCGGCCGCGTGATCGTCGTCCACGAGGCGCCCAAGACCTGCGGCTTCGGCGGCGAAATCGTCTCGCTGATCAACGAGAAGGCGTTCCTCCACCTCGAGGCGCCTCCCGTCCGCGTCACCGGGTTCGACACCCCCTTCCCCTACACGCTCGAGATGGAGTACCTGCCTCTCGCGCACCGGATCCTTCCGGCGATCGTCAACACCGCGCAGTACTGAGTCGTCAGTCGTCAGTCGTCAGTCGTCAGTACGCTTCGCGGCGAGACCAAGACGAGAGACGCTGACGAGCGGCGACACACCCTCTCGTTCTCGACTGATGACTGACGACTGACGACTGAGGACTCCAACATGGCCCGCTGGGAATTCAAGCTCCCCGACATCGGCGAAGGTGTGACCGAAGGCGAGATCGTCTCGTGGCTGGTGAAGCCCGGCGAGCTCGTCAAGGAAGACCAGCCGATGGTCGAGGTGATGACCGACAAGGCGACCGTCACGATCACTTCGCCCAAGTCCGGCACGATCGCCGAGCTGCACGGGAAGGTCGGTCAGGTCATCAAGGTGCACGGTGTGCTCGTCAGCTACGACCTCGGTAGCGGCGACGCGGTGAGCGCGCCCGCACCGTCCGCTGCACCGGCTCCCGGCAAGGGCGCGGGCCCGGCGGCGACCGCGGTCGGCGACATCAAGGAAGACCTCCCGGGGATGTCGCTCGGCATGAACCGGAGCGCCCAGGCTCCGGCCGCCGCAGCTCCTGGCGCGGCGGCTGCGGCCTCTGGCTACTACGCCGACAAGCCGCTCGCGACGCCGGCCACGCGTAAGCTCGCGCGCGATCTGGACGTCGACCTCAAGCGCGTCCCGCCGACGGGCAGCATGGGGCGTGTGACCAAGGACGACGTCGAGCGCTTCAAGGGCAGCAAGCCGACCAACGGCCACGCCGCGCCGACATCGGTCGCATCGAGCGGCGCTGCGGCCCCCGCTGCAGCGCCGGTTCAGACCCGCGCCCCGGTGGTCATCGCCCCCGCGTCGGGCGAGGCCAGCGCGCTCGAGGAGCGCATCCCGTTCGTCGGCGTGCGGCGCAAGATCGCCGAGAAGATGGCGACGTCGAAGCAGACGGCTGCCCACTTCACCTTCGTCGAGGAGTGTGACGTCACCGAGCTGAAGAAGGTCCGCGAGCGTCTCAAGCCGCGCGCCGACAAGCTCGGGGTCAAGCTCACGCCGCTCGCGTTCATCGCCAAGGCGGTCGTCGCGGCGATCGCCAAGCACCCGACGCTCAACAGCGCGCTCGACGAGTCGACCAACGAGCTGGTGGTCCGCAAGTACATCAACCTCGGCATCGCGACCTCCACGGACGCGGGCCTGATGGTTCCGGTGCTCAAAGACGCGCACAGCAAATCGATCCTCGAGCTCGCGCGCGACATCGAGCGTCTCGGCCTCGGCGCCAAAGAGGGCAAGCTCAAGCCGCAGGATCTCTCCGGCTCGACCTTCACCATCACCTCGCTCGGCGCGCAGGGCGGCTTGTTCGCCACGCCGATCATCAACTTCCCCGAGGTCGCCATCCTCGGCGTCCACCAGATGAAGCAGAAGCCGGTCGTTCGCGACGGGCAGATCGTCATCGGCGAGGTGATGCTCCTTTCGCTGTCGTTCGATCACCGGATCATCGACGGCCACATCGGCGCTGCGTTCGCCTACGAAGTGATCGGGTATCTCCAGGAGCCCGATCGCCTGCTGCTCGAGGGCTGATCCCGAGAGCTCGCGGCCCGCTCCTGGTTTGCCGAGGCACGCGCCCGGTGGTACCTCCGGGTCCGCCGTGAGTGAGCCGGACGTCGAAAAGCCGGGGAGGCTAGCGCCCGATCCGAGCTTGGGCTCGGGGGCAGATCCGAGCTCCGGCTCGGTGGCTGCGCGCTCCGACGTCGAGCCCCTGCCCGAGCCGCCCCCTCCGGCAGCTGCTGTTTCCGCGCGTGCACACGCGTGGTTCTGGCTGGCGATTGGCTGTGCGATCGTCGGGGTGGTGCAAGTGCCGGTCGCGATCCTCGCGCGCCGAACGCCTCCTTCCGCCCCGTCGGTCGTTCCGGCCGCCTCGGTCGCCCCCGCTGCGTCGTCGGCCACCGTCGCCGCGCCGAGCCCGGCACCGATGGCGTCCGCGTCCACCGAGCCCGCGCCCACGGAGTTCCGACTCCTCCAACTCCAGTCCGACTCCGTCGAGGTCCAGCACGCGAAGGTCGGCAAGCGCACGTGCGTGCAGACGCTCGAAGCGCTGGCTGTGAGCCCGGGCGATCTCGCACGCCTCGCGACCGCGCTCGCGCCGCTGCGGAAGCTCGATGGGTGCACCCAGAACGATCGAATGTTCGTCGCGCTCGGAAAGACCGACAAAAGACTCCGGGGCATCGAGCTCGAGACCGCGCCGGGCGAGATGATTCGCGTGCTCGAGAAGAGTGCGACCGACGCGGGGGCACCCGAGCTGGTCGCCGAGAAGGTCTCCCTCCCGACCTCGCACAAGCGGTTCGCGACCGCGTTCGTCGTGCTGACCGACGTCCCTGCGGCCGTCGCGACCGCCGGTCTCGATGGCTCGCTGGTCGAGGCCCTCGACGAAGCGATCGGTTCGCGCCACGACGTTCCCGCACCAGCGCGCGGCTCGGTGTTCCGAGTCCTCGCCGATGCGACGCTCGTCGCCGGAACGTTCGATCGCTGGGACGAGGTGATCGCGTTCGAGTACCGCCCGCGCGCCGACGCTGCGCCGCTCCGGCTCTACCACTCGCGCGGGAAACACGGGTGGTTCGACCCCAAGGGGCACCAGCCGGTTCGCGCTCGTTGGCGCATGCCGCTCGCGTTCCCGCGGATCACCTCGCGTTTCAACCCGAAGCGACTCCACCCGATCCTCAAGGTCGTGATGCCACACAACGGGTGCGACTTCGCGGCGCCGCCCGGCACTCCGGTCTACGCCATCGGTCCGGGGGTCGTCACGTTCCGCGGCGATGCCGGGCCGAGCGGCAACCTCGTGCAGATCGCCCACGAGGGCGGCATCGAATCGGGGTACGCGCACCTGTCGCGGTTCGCACCCGGGGTGGTCTCGGGGACCCACGTCGAGGCACGCACGCTCGTCGGGTACATCGGCACGACCGGTCGATCGACCGGGCCTCACCTGCACCTCGCGGTGAAGCGTCACGGCGTGTTCGTCGACCCGCTGTCGCTCAAGATGGACGCGTTCCGCGTGGTCCCCCCGTCGGAGCGCGGGGGCTTCGCCACACGGAAGCTCGAGGCCGATCTCGCGCTCGACGCGATCCCCCTGCCCAAGGTCGAACTGCCCGTGCTCGCCCCTGCGCCATCCCCCTCCGCTTCGGCGTCCAACGTGGCCGACGGCGAGCCCGGGGCCGAGGGTGAGGAAGACGAGCCTCCGCATCATTGATGCGTGGGCTAGTATGGCGGCCCCATGCCCCAAGCAGGGCCCCTCCACCGCCGCCTAGAGGCCGTCGCCCGCGATCTCGAGACCCGCTTTCTCGGGCGCAGCGAGGTCATCCGCTGCATGCTCGTCTCGGCGCTCGCCGGCGAGCACGTCGTGCTGGTCGGCCCTCCGGGCACCGCCAAGAGCGCGCTCGCGCGCACCTTCGCGCGCCTCTGCGACGCGACCTACTTCGAGTACCTCCTCACGCGCTTCACCGAGCCCAACGAGCTCTTCGGCCCGGTCGACATCGCCGCGTTCCGCGAGGGCACCTATCGCCGCAAGACCGCGGGCATGTTGCCCGAGGCGGAGATGGTCTTCCTCGACGAGATCTTCAAGTCGAACAGCGCCATCCTCAACTCGCTGCTGACGCTGCTCAACGAGCGTCGATACGTATCGGGCGGCATCACCATCGAGTGCCCGCTCATCACGGTGATCGGCGCCTCCAACGAAGTGCCTGCCGACGCGGATCTCGCGGCGATCTTCGATCGGTTCCTCCTCCGCGTGCGCGCCGATTACCTCGATGCGTTCCACTTCCAAGACCTGCTCCAGCGCGGGTGGGAGCTCGAGGCGCAGCTCGTCTCGAACGCCCGACCCGAGCCCCTGCTCACCGCCGCGGAGCTGCGTGGGGCGCAGAAACAACTCGCGAAGACCACCCGCTTCGACGACGCGTTCCTCAACGCCTACCGCGGTCTGGTGCTGCAGATCCGCGCCGAGGGCATCGGCCTCTCCGATCGCCGCGTGGTGAAGATCCTCAAACTGTGCGCGGCTAGCGCGTTCCTCGATGGCCGCAACGTCCCCGACGCCAGCGACTTGTTCTTGCTGAAGCACGTGTGGAACGCGGAGGACCAGGCGGCGATCCTCGAGTCGCTCGTCCAGCCGGTGCTCGAGGCGCACTACCGCGAGCACCCCGAGGCGCGACGTCTCGGCGCCGCCGCCGTCGGCCTGCCGGCGATCGAAGCGGAAATCGAGCGCGTTCGTGCGGTCCTCGCGGGGAGCGGCGCGCTCTCCGACGTGCAGCTGTTCTCCCAGCTCAAGATGCTCGGAGAGCTCAAGGGCGCGCTCGCGAGCCACGGCGATCCCAAGGCGCGCGATCTCGCCGGGCGGGTCGACACTTTGCTCGACGCCGCGTTCAAGGGCGGTCGCTTCGGCGCGCTCTGACGCGACACGCACACTCGCGCACACGGACGGCCCGAAGAATCCGGTACCTCGACGACCCCGTCGCATGCACAATGCGCGAGGGATGGCGATGCGATCGATCACGTTGGGTGCCAGTTGTCTCGTGGTGGTCGCGGCGTGCTCGAACCACCCGCGCGAATCGACGGCTGGAGCCGAGGCGGGCGTGAGCGTGCCGCCTGCGGTGATCGGCGGGCGGGTTGCGGAGTCGATCGCGGCACGCACCATCATCGAGAGCGTGCGAACGCGGTTCCGACCCGCGCTCGTCGGCGCCCCCGCGCTCGGTCCGGCCTCGCACCCGCTGGTCCAATCCGAGAGCGGCATTGCGGTCGACGCCAACGGCCTCGCTGCGCGCGTCACCTACCCGACGCGCGCCAACGACAAGGTGCGGGTGTTCGAACCGACGTCAGGGATCGAGGTCGCGTACGCCCCACTCGGGGCCGCTGCCAGCGAGGCCGAGGTCGCCGACGGGCTCGTCGTCTACCGCGATGCGTTCGGTGCCGGCACGCCTCTCCTCCATCGTCCGACCGGCGACGGCACCGAGGACTTCGTGCTGCTCGAACACGCGCCCGCGTCGCCGCGCGTCTCGTTCTCGTTCGAGCTCGGCGAAAAGGTGTCGGGCCTGCGCCTCGTCGGCAACGTGCTCGAGCTCGTCGATGCCAAGGGCGCGCCGCGCCTGCGCGTCGCCTCGCCCTGGCTCGTCGGCCGCGATGGTCATGTGATCGACGCGGAGCTCTCCGTCGAGGGATGCGCTTACGACGCCGATCCCGCGCCGCCGTGGGATCGACCGACTCGCGATCCGGGCGCGCGCGTGTGCACGCTGCATGTGCGGTGGGACCGCGACGCGGTTCAATACCCGGCGCTGCTCGATCCCGCGTGGCAGAGCACGGTCATGACGCCGTATGCGGCTGTCAGCCGCAACGATGCCACGCTGACCGCGTGCACCGGCACGGGTGCGGGCCGGGTGCTGGTGGCCGGCGGCTCGAACCCGAGCAGCGGCGCGGTGCTCGCAACCGCGGACGTCTACAGCGCGAGCACCAACACCTGGGCCTCGACGGCCTCGATGGCCACCGCACGCACCGGCGCGACCGCTGCGATGGACACGACCTACAACACGAACGTCTACGTGACCGGCGGCCGAAACGGCAGCGGGGCCGCGCTGGCGAGCACCGAGAGGTACAACTGCGGTACCGGCGCCGGGGCGGGGACCTGGAGCTCGGCAGGCTCGTTCGCCACCGCCCGATACGGCCATGCGCTCGCAATCGGCGGCGGCAGGGCGTGGGCCGTCGGCGGTCGCACCAACGCGACCACGCTCGCCGGCTCGCTCGAGCACAACCAGCTGAGCAACAGTTGGATCGGGGTGACCGGCTCGCAGGCGGCACGGGTCGAGGTCAGCGCGGTCGGTGCCAATTCCTTCCCCGCGACCACGCTCGCCGACGGCGGGTGTGTCGCGTGGTTCGGTGGTCGGGACAACGCGGGGACCGCACTCGATACGTCGGCGATCTTCTGTCTCGGCGTGGATTGGTCGGGCGGCATCCGCAGCGGTCCCAAGATGACGGCGGCGCGGGGCGGCTACCGCATGGCGACGATCGGCGCGACCCGCCATCTGCTCACCGGCGGCATCGGCGCGGGCGGGACCACACTGTCGACCACCGAGGTCTTCGACGCGAACAGCTACAACGCGTTCGCCCCCTCGGGCTTCTCCGCCGGTTCGGCGATGCCGGTCGCACGCAGCGGCCACGTCGCAATCGCGCTGAACGGCACCGACGTGCTCGTGGCTGGTGGCAGCGCGGCAACGACCTCGCACCTGTATCTCGGCTCGACGGGCACCTGGCTTCCCGCAGGCACTCTGCTCGGAAACCACGGCGCGGGCATCGGCGGCGCCCCCCTTCCCTCGAGCGGCGCGCTCGTCGTCGGGGGAACCGCGGCGCCCGAGCGCTGGTCGCGGCAGAGCGCTGGAGCCACCTGTAGCGATGCGGGCGAGTGCACGAGCGGCTTCTGCGTCGACGGATTCTGCTGCAACACGGCGTGCACGGCGCTCTGTCAGGCGTGCAGCAACGCGCTCACCGGCGCGGCGAACGGCACCTGCACCAACACCAAGAGCGGAGGCAGCTCCAAGGGCGCTTGCGGCGCGACCTCGGCGAGCAGCTGCGGCGACGACGGGACCTGCAACGGCAGCGGCGCGTGCCGCAAGTGGCCGTCCGGCACCGAGTGCCAGGCGCAGTCCTGCGCGAGCACCACGCTCCAGAACAACAAGCGCACCTGCAACGGCACCGGTGGCTGCCTGGCGCTGACCACGACCGCGTGCACGGCCCCCTACGTGTGCACGAGCCTCGGCGCGGTCGACGGCTGCGCGACGAGCTGCACCGGAACCGACGACACCAAGTGCGCGCCGGGCTTCTTCTGCAACGGCAGCACCTGCGTCGCCGGGCTCGCCAAGGCAACCACGTGCTCGCGCGATCGTCAGTGCGCGACCGGGTTCTGCGCCGACGGCGTGTGCTGCGGCACGCGCTGCGGCGGCTCCTGCGAGGCGTGCACCGCGGCCTTCAAGAAGTCGGGCGCGGACGGCGACTGCGGCAACGTCCCGGCCGACACCGATCCCCGCGACAAGTGCGCAAAAGACGCGGGGTACCCCAACTCCTGCAAGGCCGACGGGTTCTGCAACGGCTCGGGTGCATGCCGCAACTTCGCCGTCGCTGGCGTCGAATGTGCTGCTCCCGCGTGCACCTCCGGCAAGGCCACGACCTCGATCTGCGACGGCAGCGGCGTCTGCAACCTCACCGAGAAGTCCTGCGCCCCCGACACCTGCAACACGACCGGCACGGCCTGCGCGGGCAGCTGCGGCGTCGACACCGACTGCGCGTCCACGGCCTTCTGCGACGCGGCCACCAAGAAGTGCACGCCGAAGAAGGTCAACGGCACCGACGCCAAGGAGACGCGCGAGTGTCAGAGCGGCCTCGTCGCCGACGGCGTCTGCTGCAACGACGTGTGCACCGGCAGCTGCGAGGCCTGCGACGGCGCTGCGACCAAGGGCACCTGCACCGCGGTCGCCGGGAAATCGCGCCACGAGCCGGCCTGTGCGGCGGGCACGGCCGACAACCCGTGCAGCGCCGCGTCGTGCGACGGGACCGAGCGAAAGTCCTGCGTGGCCAAGGCCGGCGCCGACATCGTCTGTCGCGCTGCCAGCTGCGGGAACGGGGTCGAGACCATCGAGACGCGCTGCGAGGGAAGCGGCGCATGCCCGACCTCGGCGACCAAGAACTGCCTTCCGTTCGCCTGCGACGGCACCGCGTGCAAGGTGAAGTGCACGGTCAACGCCGATTGCGCCGATGGCTTCTTCTGCGATCCGGCGAGCGGCATCTGTGGCGCGGGTGCGAGCTGCGTCGACGACTCGACCCTCAAGCGGAGCGACGGCACCACCCAGACCTGCATCGCGTTCAAGTGTTCGGGCCAGAAGTGCCTCGACAAGTGCACCAGCACGGCGGACTGCTTGTCCGGATTCGTCTGCAACCCGTCATCGACCCAGTGCGAGCCAGCCCCGAGCGGCGACGCCGACGGGGACGGCGGCTGCGCGATCGAGAACGCGCAGGGCGGGAGCACGAGCCCGATTGCCCTCCTCGGAATCGGTCTCGCGGTGACGTTGTTCAGGCGGAGGAGGCCCCGGAGCGCGTGAGCCTGGACTCGCGCGCGCCGAACCACGACCCTACCGCTCAAGCCCATGCGTAGCATCCGCGTCCTCGACTCCGCCCCCCTGGTCCGCCGTGGCGTCGTCGTCCTCGAGCTCGACACCCCGAGCCCGCTCATCGGCGTCGCCATGGGCATGGTGGTCGACCTGGTCTGGAGGGACGGCTCCCGCGAGCGTGTGCTGGTGAAGAGCCTCGGCTTCGCCAGCTCCACGCCCGATCACGCGCACATCATCGTGACCGCACCCGAGAAGGCCGACTTCGACGACGTCGAACGAATCGAGATCGAGCCGCGCACGTGACGCTGGTCGACACGCACGTGCACCTCGACGACCCGTCGTTCGTGGAGGGCGCTGCGGAGATCTGGCAGCGGGCGAGGGACGCCGGCGTCGGTGCGGCGATCGCGGTCGGGGTCGAGCCCGCGTCCTGGTCGCAGACAGTGGCAGTCGCCTCCGGACTTCCCGGCGTGCGGGTGGCGCTCGGAATCCACCCGCAGGTGGTCCCGACGCTCGCCGACGTGACCATCGATGCCGCCCTGGCCGAGCTGCCCGATCGGCTGCGCGCGGTGTCCGCCGTGGCCCTCGGCGAGTGTGGGCTCGACGGTCCCGCCGGCGATCTCGAACGGCAGGAGCGCGTGCTTCGTGCACACCTCGCCATCGCGCGCGAGCTCGCACTTCCGGTCTCGCTCCACGTGTTCCGCATCCACGGACCAGCCCTTCGGCTGCTCAAGGAATTCGGCCCGATGCCCGCGGGAGGGGTGCTGCACAGCTACTCGGGCTCCGCGGAGCTGGTACGCGAGTACCTCGAGCTCGGGTGGTCGTTCTCCTTCGCCGGCGCGGTCACGCGCTCGAACGCCAGGCGACCGCTCGCGGCTGCCGCCGCCGTGCCCCTCGAGCACCTGATGGTCGAGACCGACGCGCCGTTCCAACCGACCGGCGCCGATGCCCGCGATCGCACCCGCGGCGATCCACGCGATCTCCCCGAGGTGATTCAGGCACTCGCGCGCGCACGCGGCCTCTCGCCGGAGGTGCTCGCCGATGCAACGACCGCGAACGCCCGACGTGTGTTCCGCCTCTGATCAGGGCGCGTCCCAGTCCGCTTGATACTTGTCTGCGTCGATGCCGAGCTCGACGAGCGGCTTGCGGTTGCGGCTGCGCGTCACGCGCGGGCTCGCGAGGATGAAGCCACGAATCACCTCCTCGCGACCGACACGACGGGTCTTCTCGGCGAGCGACTCCGCCTCCTTGGTCACTCGGTACCGCGCGAGGGCGCGGAACAGCGCGGGCACCCTCTTCAGCAGCGCCTGCAGCAGCTCCTCGGCAGGTTTCTCCCAGGTGAGCTCCTTGGGCAAGGCCGGCTCGAAGTCGTATTCGTCTTCGGTGAGGTCGCGCCACAGGTAGACCGTGTGCCCATCCGGATCGCGTACCGCAGCGACGAGCTCCTGCTGCGGAGTCTTCATCGGGGCGTAGAGCCGGGTTGCCCCTGCACGTGCGAAGACTTCGATGGCGCCGGCAACGTCGCTCGTCGACAGGCGCAGCGAGGTCCGATGCTCGGGCGAGCGCGTGTGCACGAGCCTGAGGCGGACGCCGCCTGCGTCGACGACGGCGAACCCTTCGCCGCGCTTCATGACCGGGAAGCCGGTTGCGCCCGCGTACAAGCGCAACGAGCGCTCGAGGTCGGAGACGGGAACGTCGAGATCGCTGACGCCGAAGAAGACAGGGTCGCTCACGACACGAAACGCTACCCGCTCCCGTGCGCCGCGCACCTAGCCGAAACGGGCCAATCTCACGGATAAAATAGGATGGGGTGGTCGGTCGTCAGATCGAAATGCATGTGGTCGAAGTGCGACGCGTTGTAGTTCGGGTTGATCCCGCTATCGAACGCCTCGGTCGCCGAGATCTGGCAGAACATCGCCCACAGCTCCCGCGAGACCTTGCTATCGGGGTTCGGCTTGGCGGCAACGGTGCCGCAGGTCTGTTGACCGATCTTGCCGTGGAAGTCGTGCTCGACGTTCCAGACCTGGCCCTTCTTGGTCTTGAACCCGGCGATGTCGATCGCGAACCCGATGCGGTGTCGCAGCGGCGCGCCCGCGTCGAGGACGACCTGCGTCGGCCGATGGAACGACTTCACGAGGACCGTGGTGACGGTGTGCTTCTTGACGGTCTTGGCGAGGTCGATCAGCGCGACCGCGAGGCGACAGTCGATGGCGTCACCGGCGGCGATGGTGCGCTGGGCGTACGGGCGACCGGTGTCGAAGTGCACGCCCTCGATGGGGCCCGTGAGGATGATCGGGTGCTCGATCTTCGGGGCGCCCGGCGCCTTCACGAACGAGACCTTCGCCTTCTTCAGGACCTTCGAGCAGCCCACCTCGTCCATGGCGCCGATCGTGACGCTCTTACGCAGTGCGGCAGCGAGCACGAACGCCCCCGCTCGGGCCTCGTCCTCGTCGTGGCCCGCGTCGTACGCGTCGCCGGGAAGCGGTGCTTCGGGCAGCGCGTCCGCGAGCGGGCCCGGATCGCGCCGCGGCGCGCCGGCAGCCAGAAGGGCAAGCGCACAGACGAAAAGAGGGCGCGCTGACATCCCGAACCGCATCTCGAACGGCCGTAGCATAGCCTCGATTCCGGCCGCCAGTTTCCCGCGAGTGGCCCGTTTTGGGCCAAGCCGTCCTGGGCGTTCCACCCGAGTCACCAAGATGCGACGCGCGCGGATTGGTCCGGCGGCGACCTTGCTGCCTACATGGGTCGCGTGTCAGGGATACGCGCAACTTCCATGCGCCGCCTTCCCTTGCTCGCCGCCGCCGTCCTCTTGTCCGCTTGCGCCGTATCGAGCGAGCCCGAAGCCGTCGGTCGTGTGTCGGCTCCGGTGATCAACGGCGTGGTGGACACGCCGGCGAAGTACAACTCCACGATCCTCATCCAGACCGAGCTCGCCGGCGGGTATGGCGCCGGGTGCACGGGCACGCTGATCACGCCGCACGTCGTGGTCACCGCGCGCCACTGCGTCTCGCAGTACAACGAGGGGAGCCGGACGTTCGGCGCCGACTACGACCCCGCGAAGATGTACATCTGGTACGGGTCCGAGCCGCGCGGCAGCCAGGACAACAACGTCGTGCGGATCGTGCATCCGCCGGGGATGTCCATCGAGAACAACGATTTCGCGCTCCTCGTCCTGCAGAAGGCTGCGACCATTGACTTCGCGCAGATCCGGCTCACGAAGGCGCCCGGAAAGAGCGAGATCGTCGCGGTCGCTGGCTACGGGGTGACCAACACGGACACCGGCACGCCGACGGGTCTCCACAAGCGCTACCGCCGGGAGGACCTGAGGATCGCGGTGGTCGGCCCCGCCACCAGCTACGGCGTCGGCGACAAGGAGATCGTGCTCGGCGAGTCGATCTGCCAGGGCGACTCCGGCGGCCCGGTCTACGCGCAGGCAACCGTCGCGCTGCTCGCGGTCACCTCGCGCGGCGGCAACGGCAAGTCGCCGACCGCCACGCAGCCGTACCTGGGCTGCGTCGGCACCAACACCTTCAACCTCTTCACGCGCGTCGACGGGTTCGCCGACCTGATCAACAAGACGGTCGGTGAAGTCGGCGAGAAGGTCTGGGAGGAGGGCTCGCCCAAGCCCGTGCCCCCGACTACGCCGGTCCCCGATCCGGGCGCGCTCGGCGCGGTGTGCGCGTCGGGTCCCGAGTGCGCGTCGAAGATCTGCGTCGACGTCGCTGGCTCCAAGGTTTGCTCGCAGGCCTGCAGCGACACCGCGCCCTGCCCCGACGGGTTCGAGTGCAACGGCGGCTACTGTCTCGCGAAGTCCAGCGTCGTCGATCCGGGCACCGACCCGGGCAGCGACCCGACCCCTCCCCAGGCGACGACCACGACGACCACCACGACGTGCTCCGTGAGCAGCGTCGGCGGATCGAGCGGTGCGCTCGGCTTCCTCGGGTTCGCCGTGGCCCTCGCAGCGTCTCGCTCGCGCCGTCACGCGCGCCGAAGCCACTGAGACCGACGAAATGAAGCGCCTACTCGCTCTTGCTTCGTGTTCGGTGATCGTCGCGCTGGGCGTCGGCTGCACGGCCGAGGCCTCGTCCGACGTGGGTCGGAGCAGCTCGCCGATCATCAACGGCGTCGCGAGCGGCCCCGAGGACAACTCGGCGGTCGCGGTGCTCAACCTCCCGCCCGCCGGAGGCTTCAACGGCGCCTGCTCGGGCGTGCTCATCTCGCCCAAGATCGTGCTCACCGCGCGCCACTGCGTCTCGCAGACCCAAGCGGGCGGTGTGGCGTGCACCAAAGAAGGCAAATCGGTCTCCGGCGGCGCCGTCCTCAAGGACTACCCCGCCGGCGATCTCGCCGTGCTCACCGGCCAGAAGCTCAACTTCTCGGCGTTCGGCACCGCGCCGCGCGGCACCAAGGTGATCACGACGGGCTCGCGCAACCTCTGCAACAACGACATCGCGCTCGTCATCCTGAACGAGGCGATCACCGACATGCCGATCGCGCAACTGCGCCTCGAGGCGCCGCCGGTCAAGGGAGACAAGATCCTCGCCGTCGGCTGGGGCGTGAGCAACACCTCGAGCGACTACGTGCGGCGTCGCCGCGCAGACATCCCGATCAAGCAGGTCGGCCCCTTCTCCAGCTCCACCAGCGGCGCGGTCGGGCCGAACGAGTTCCAAATCGGCGAGGGAATCTGCAGCGGCGACAGCGGCGGTCCCGCCTACGCGATGACCACCAACGCCGTCCTCGGCGTCGTGTCGCGCGGGGGCAACGGCTACCCCGTCACCGACAGCGATCCGCAGTACGCGAGCTGCGTCGACAAGGACGGCTACGCGACGCACAACATCTACACCCGCGTCGACACCTACAAGGATCTGATCCTCTCGGCCTTCGCCGAGACGGGCGAGGAGCCGTGGCTCGAGGGCAATCCCGATCCACGCCTGAAGAAGTTCGCAGACCCTTGCGGTGCGAGCGACGAGTGCCAGTCGGGCATTTGCATCGAGGTCGGAGGCAAGAAGACCTGCTCGCAGACCTGCGACGCCACGTGCCCCGACGGCTACAAGTGCGTCGACGCAGGCGGCACCAAGGTCTGCGCGCCTGCGTCCCCGACTCCCGCGGCCGACTCGGCCACCTCCTCGAGCGGAGGCTGCGGCGTCACGTCGTCACAGGCATCGAGCGGAGCGGGCGTGTTGTTCGCCGCGCTGGCCCTCGTCGCCACGCGCCGCCGCCGCCGGCTCTAGAGCAGTCGCGATTCGCCGCCCGTCTAGAAGCGCACAGTCGGAGTCTGTTCGGTAGTTATCAGGGCGTTTTGTGACTTCACACGAAGGCGCAAAGTCGCAAAGACGTGAGGAAGAACTTGGGGGGCTGCCGGTCTCGGCAGGCGCC
>Ga0208492_1000323_pt1 | contig 43375 bp, 51 predicted proteins | sample Subbioar_CSW14AB_FD_184820 | JGI IMG/M metagenome (GOLD analysis project Ga0208492, IMG submission 184820) | Serpentinite rock and fluid subsurface biosphere microbial communities from McLaughlin Reserve, California, USA - CR12Mar_CSW14AB (SPAdes) | ecosystem: Environmental > Terrestrial > Deep... | reverse complement strand
CCCACCTCGGGAAGGGCCGGGTCGCGTACTGCGAGAATTGCGACGACGTGCACGTGATCTGGCTGTGAACAGCGAGGAGCCCCTCTCACCGCTGAGTGGTGGAGGGGCTCCGCGCCAGGGGCGGGGTTCGGTGCTTATCAGAGGCTCACCATCTCGCCCTTGACACCTTCGATGCTTACCCACTCGCCCGAGCCATCGCGCTTGGTGTTGTAGTGCCAGTCGTAGCGGCCGTCGTGGATGCCCGAGTGCTTCGAATCGAAACGGACCGCCATCGGGTAGACCCAGCGGCCGATCTTCCAGCCGGTGGTGTCGTCGCCGATCAGCTCGGGCTGGGCCTTCTTCGCGGCCTTAGCCTTCTGCCCCTTGTTGGCGAAGTTGTGGGCCGCGGTCGAGAACTTGATCCGGAGCGCCTCCGACGGGAGGCCCTTGCCCATCTGGCGGACCATCTCGCTGGAGAAGCCCTTGCCGTCCGCCTGCTTGATCAGCGCGGCGAGCAGGTTGCTGACGTGGCGGGCGTCGTGGCCGGGGCGGTAGAACGCCTTGCCCGACGTGGGCTGGGTGCATCCGCAGAGGCAGAAGGCGTTGGTACCGGCGGGGTTGGTCAGGTTGGCGTTCATTTGGGGCGTCCTCTCTGTCTCGGGGGCGGGTCCCCCTCGTTAAATCTATTTTAACACGCCCCGTGACTCAAAGTCAAGATTGAGCTACCGGACGTGTCGACGTGGTAAACTGACCTCTACCAGCCGGGAGGGCTGGCGCTCGGGATGAGCTGAGAAGGGAGGGTCAGGCCATGACCGCAAAGTACAACGCGAAGCCCGACCCCACCAAGCGGACACCCGGCGCACCCCTCAGCGAGGACGAGAAGGCCCGGATCCGCCAGCTCATCACCGAAGGCAAGACCCACCGGCAGATCTGCGACGAGCTGGGCATCGGAACCTCCACCCTCTCCCGGTTCAAGAAGATCGAAGGACTGCAGACCCCCGTCCTGCACGACAACAGCGCCGGGACGCAGGCCTTCAAGCGCGATGCCGCGGCGAAGCGCGCCTACCGGCTCGGGGCCAAGGACGAACTGTTCAAAGCCCGCGCCGAGTACCTGCTCGCGGTGATGCGCGGCGAGCGCAAGTACAAGACCTTCCAGAAGATCGGCGGCGGAGCTGAGACCGTCGTCGAGCTGGACTGGATCCCCGCCCAGGACTGGCGCTCCGAGACCTCCGCCCTCGGCACCCTCGACACCTCCATCAACCGCAACGACGACCGCGCCGACGACGGCGGACTCGCCCGGGCCCACTCCATGCTCGACACCGTAATGCGGGTGGTCGCCGGGGCCGTGATCGACGTGCCCGCCGAAGAAGGGCAGTTCGAGGAGTGAAGAACCTGCCCGCGGGCCTGTCCAAAGCACAGCTCGCCTCCCTGCAGTCCGCCTTCACCCCCAACTGGATGGGCGAGACCCCCAAGGTCTGCCTCTGGGACGGCGCGATCCGCTCCGGCAAGACCGTGGTGTCCGTCCTCGCTTTCCTGGTGGCGTGCAAGACCCCTCCGCCCGGCGGGGCCATCGTCGTGGTCGGCCGCACCCGGGACAGTATCGCCCGTAACGTGTTCGAGGTAATGCAGGACCCCACCCTGTTCGGTGAGCTGGCATCCTACGTGAAGTACACCTCCGGGGCGTCGACCGCAAAGATCTTCGGCCGGACCGTCCACATCCTGGGCGCGTCCGACGTCCGGTCCGAGATGGTCCTCCGAGGCCTCACCGTGAGCTTGGCATACGTCGACGAGCTCACCCTCATCTCCGAGCCGTTCTGGACCCAGCTCCTCGGCCGTATGAGCCCGCCCGGGTCCCGGATCTTCGCCACCACCAACCCGGACGGCCCGCACCACTGGGCGCACCGGCTCGTGATCAAACGGATCCATCAGCTCGGGTACAAGCGGTTCAAGTTCCGCCTCCCCGCCAACGAGTGGCTCATGATCAACAACCCCCAGTACGTCGCGCAGATCGACCGCGAGTACGTCGGCCTCTGGCGACGCCGGTTCCTCGACGGGGACTGGGTCCAGGCCGAGGGGGCGATCTACGACAAGTGGGACGAGGACGTCCACGTCGTCCCCCACGACCAGATCCCCAAGGTCGACCGGGTGATCATGGTCGGCCTGGACTTCGGAACCACTCACCCGACCCGGGCGTACGCAGTCGGGATCGGGCCGGACTGGCGGGTGAAGCGGACCCCCGACCTCGACCCGGAGGAGATTCCCCGCGTCCTGTACACCCTCGCAGAGTTCGCCCCCGAGACCGGCCTGCCGATCGGCAAGCAGTCGGTGGAGTTCCAGGCGTGGATCCGGCAGATCGAGAAGGACTGGGGACGCCCGGAGTGGGTGGTGGTCGATCCCGCGGCGGCGCACTTCCGGGCCCAGCTATTCGAGGACGGGATCGTCAACGGCCCCGCCCACAACTCGCACGGCGGAGTGCTCGTCCTGGCCTCTCTGCTTGCCGTCGAGCGCCTGTTCGTGTCCAGCGAGTGCAAGGAGCTGATCGCCCACATCCCCGGCTACGTCTGGGACCCGAAGGCCACCGAGCGGGGCGAGTCGGTGCCCCTCAAGGAGAACGACGACGAGTTGGACGCGTGGCGGTACGCGGTCTACAGCTCCCGCCGGTTCTGGCGCGAGCAGGTTAGTGTTAGCGTTGCTCAAGAGCATGCCCCTGGTGTTGTAGATGATGAACCTGATACACTAGTGGCATGACGATTTGCGATCACCCCAAGACTTATCAACGACCCGGACGCAAAAACCTGATCTGTAAGACCTGCTGGGATGCACAGGGAGCCGCAAAGGCTCGACGCCATCGGGCGAAACTCAAGGCCCAGGCCGTGGAAGCGTACGGTGGCTCGTGTACTTGCTGTGGGGAGACTGAGCTAGTGTTCCTGACCATCGACCACGTGAATGGGGATGGAGCCGAACTCCGCCGAACCCTCAAGGGTGCGGAGACTGGAGTCCGTTTACTACGCAGACTGCGCGATCTTGGGTATCCGCCCGAGTACACCATCCTGTGCTTTAACTGCAACCTGGCTAAGTCGATTCGGGGTGAATGCCCGCATGCGATCACCCCCGCGCAGGAGCACGCCCCCGGGGCGACCGACGACGAGCCGGATGCTCTGGCGGCTTGACGCATGGTACACTTAGGGCTGACCTGATCTGACACCAGGAGGCCCCGATGCCGCTTCCCGAGTCCAAGACTCCGTGGCCCCCCACGCGCGAACTCGACCGGTACAACCGGATGCGGGCCCATGCGATCTGGTACGAGGGCGACCCCATCAAGCTCTCCTCGCTGTACCAGGGCGGGCTGATCCAGCAGGCCCCGCTCGACACCCCCGGGTTCGCCCAGCGCCTGGTGTCCACGGTGAAGCGCTGGTTCTGGGGCGAGGCCACCGCCCCGGGCGAGAAGGACACCAAGATCCACGTCCCGATTGCCCAGGACATCGCCACCCTCTCCAGCGAGCTACTGTTCGCGGAGACCCCGATGGTCCGGCTCGACGCCCCCAAGAAGGTCGAGGAGGTCCCGCAGGACCCCAACCCGGTTACCGGGATCATCCCGGAGCCGGAGACCCGCGAGGTCGAGGACCCGAAGGTCACGAAGGCCCAGGAGACCCTCGAATGGCTCCTCGACCGGGTAGGGTGGCAGGCGCTCCTGCTCGCCGCCGCGGAGACCCAGTCCCCGCTCGGCTCGGTGTGCCTCCGGGTGGCGTGGGATAAGGACGTCGACGACCAGGCCCCGTTCCTCACCCGGGTGGACGCCGACGCGGCGATCCCGGAGTACCGCTGGGGCAAGCTGGTCGCGCTGACCTTCTGGCGGACCATCCACAAGAAGGACAGCTTCGTGGTCCGGCACCTGGAGCGGTACGAGCCGGGCCGGATCTACCACGGGGTGTACGAGGGCACGCCGGACAACCTCGGCGTCCAGGCACCGCTCACGAACTGGCCCGACACCGCCTACTTCGCGGAGCTGGTCAACGAGGAGGGGTTCATCCCCGTCCCTGATGGCGTGATGCTCGCCACCTCGGTGCCGAACGTGCTCCCGGACCCGTCCGACCGGCAGTCCGCGATCGGCCGGTCGGACTTCACCCCCGGCGTGCTCACGCTCATGGACGCGGTCGACGAAATCGCCACCTCGCTGATGCGCGACATCGACCTCGGCAAGGGTCGCGTGTTCGTGGCCAGGTACATGCTGGAGGACAACGGCCCCGGCCGAGGTGCCAGCTTCAACACAGACCAGCGCTTCTTCTCGCCGCTCAAGATGAACCCGTCCGAGAAGGACGAGGCCCCGATCGTGGCGTCGCAGTTCGCAATCCGGGTGGAGGAGCACCTCAAGGCGATCGAATGGTACGCGGCCAAGGCCGTCCGCGCGGCCGGGTACAACCCGGACTCCGACTTCGGGGACGACGGCGGCGACATGACTGCCACCGAGTACACCGGCCGCAACCGCCGGTCGTTCTCGACGCGCTCCAAGAAGATCCTTTACTGGACCACCGCATTGGAGCAGATCATCTCGGCCCTGATCCGGGTGTACAACGCCGAGTTCACGACGCCGGATCGCCCCCCGATCCCGGAGGAGTACCCGGTGAAGGTCGAGTTCCCGCCCGCCGCGCACCCTGACCTCAAGGTCCTGGCCGAGACCGCCAACCTGATGAAGCAGGCCCAGGCGGCTTCGCTTAAGGTCCGGGTCCAGCTCCTGCACCCCGACTGGACCGATCGGGAGGTCGAGGAGGAGGTCGCGCTGATCGAGGAGGAGTCCTCGGTAGTCGACCCGGCCACGTTCGGGCTCTCTCCCGACCTCGGAACCGGGAATCCCCCCGAGGTGAACACCCCGAGCCCGTTCGAGGATGATGAGGATGCCGGTTAGCCCTACGCCGACCGATGAGCACTACTACCTGATTGCCCGGGCCTACCAGCAGGCCGAACTCGAAATCCTCGGGCAGATCCGGGACCGGATGCTCAAGGGTCAGGCGCTCGACACCCTGTCCTGGCAGGCCGAGCGCCTGGCCGAGGTCCAGCAGATGCGCAAGCGGGCTGTCGCGGCGCTGGCGAAGGCCAACTCCTCCATGACCTCGAAGATCAACGGGGCGTTCGGGGCGGCATACAAGGGTGGCGAGTGGGCGGCGCTCAAGGACGCGTCGGCGTACCTGCCGGACGTCAAGGGCGCGGTGTCCTCGCAGTCACGCCGAGCGGCGGTCCAGGCCGCGGTGAACCAGATCCAGGGCAACACCGGCACCATGATGCCTCAGCTCCTGCGCACCCTGGAGGACGACTACGCCCGGGTAGTCAACGAGACCGTCCTGCGGGTGCAGGCGGGTGGCGTGGATCGCCGGACGGCGACCGGCAAGGCGCTGGAGCAGGCGTTCGGGATGGGCCTCAAGGTCGGACCCAACGGCAAGATGAATCTGCCGGACTACATGACCATGGCGATGCGGACCGGCGTGGCCAACACCGCCATCCAAGGGCACCTCGACACCCTGCAGGCGAACGGCATCGACCTGGTGTTCATCCACCCGGGCCCGCGCCATTGCAAGCGATGCGACGAGTGGGCGAACCGCCCCCTGTGGCGGGGCACCGGGCCGACCGGACCCCAGTTCGTCACCGACCTGACCTCGGGCGACGCTATGATCGTCGAGGTGTACGGCACCCTGAACCAGGCGAAGGCCGCGGGCTGGGGCCACCCGAACTGTCGGTGCAACGTCGGCGCGTACCTTCCCGGGGCGACCCAGCTCCCCCAGCCCCGCCCGAAGTGGGACGAGGACGGGTACGAGAACCAGCAGAAGCAGAGGGGCATCGAGCGGCAGATCCGCGAGTGGAAGGTCCGCCAGCAGTTGGCGACCACCCCGGAACTGGCGAGCCAGGCCGCGTCGAAGGTGGCGGAGTGGCAGGAGGCGATGCGGGCGCTGATCACGGCGCACCCGTACCTCAAGCGCCAGTACAAGCGGGAGGCCCCGCGCCCCCAGGCCCCCTCGGGTCCCGGCCCGAAGCCGAAGCCCGCCCCGAAGCCCCCGGTGGACACGATCGAGTCGCTGGAGGCCGAACTCAAGGGCATGGCTAACGACCTGATGGCCGGGATCAAGGTCGACGTCCAGGCCATGGACGCCAAGCTCAAGAAGCTGGCGGCGATGAAGGAGGCCGCGGACTCGTTCCCGCTCCCCACCAAGAACCCCCAGCTCAAGGAGTGGGGCAAGATGGCCCTGGCGAAGGACCCCAGCCTGGTGAACGACCCGTTCTTCGCTAAGGCGCTCATGGGCGAGGACGAGTTCGGTCAGTCCTTCTCGGGCACGCTCTACGCGATGGGCAAGATCGACAAGTCGCTACTCAACGCGTACGTCAAGGCGAACAAGGGCCAGTCGCTGGACTCGTTCAAACCCAAGACCGCCAAGCCTAAGACGGCACCTAAGTCTCCCGCCCCCGCCCCCACCAAGAAGCCGGTCTATAACGGGCCGGTGACGATCTACACCCTGCAGGAGTGGGTCGACACGATCGCCAAGTGGCACCCCGAGGTGAACACCGACCCGGCCCTGTTCAAGCTCCTGCAGGAGGTCCTGGACTCCCCGGCCCCGATGGGCGCTGTGACCCAGCTCCAGAAGAAGCTCGGCCTATCGGACTCCGAGTGGGACGCGGCGCTGGGCGCGGTCTCGGGTACCGCCAAGACCATGACCCCGAGCCCCGCGGCGGTCCTCAAGATGGACTCTCCGCCCGCGCCGCCCAAGGCGGTACCCAAGACGAAGGCCCCGGAGAAGCCCGCGAAGGCCGCTCCCGCGGACTCGGAGGTACCGGATGCTATTCCGGCCCCTCCCGGGGCCTGGAAGGGCAAGGAAAAGCCCACGGAGCCCTCCCAGCCGGAGAAGCCGCGCACCCTGGGCGAGATGGCGATGGACGAATGGGTCGAGAAGGTCAAGGCCCGGTACACCGCGTTTGCGAAGGCCAACAACAACCCCAAGACGGACATCACCCAGTCGTTCAACTGGGAGGGCGTCCAGAAGGCGATGCAGGGGTCGGAGAGCGATGCCCGGTACCTGCTGAACCTCAAGTACCTCGACGACGAGCTGTTCAAGGAGTGGGAGGCGGCGGCATCCAAGCTCGGGACCATGCCGAAGTCCGCCGAGGCGGCATACAAGAAGGCGATGGCCGAGTATGCGGCCAAGTCAGCGCAGTACAAGCTCGACCTCGCCCAGTGGCGCAAAGACAACGGGATCACCTCGGCGGCGAAGGGAACCCAGGTCGGGCTCCGGTTCACCAACGCCGAGGGCATCAACTGGGCGCACGCCAACCTGCCCTCCCCCGCGCCGACCACCACGGCCGGGCGAGCGGCGAAGAAGTACAGCGGGTCGGCCTACTACGCCTGGAACCAGGAACTGCGCGCCCACGCGTCGACCTCGCCGCTGAAATCGGGAGGCTACGCTAAGGACACGGCGAACCTCGACGCCGGGTTCGGCCCCGCTCCGGAAGATTTCATCGTGCACCGCGGCACGAACTACGACGAGTTCGGGCTGGGGCAGATGCCCCCGCCCTCGCCGGAGTCGATGGTCGGCAAGACCTACACCAACCACGGGTACGTGTCGACGTCGATCGGTGAGTACGCGGCCTTCACCAAGCAAATGCAGATCGAAATCCTGGTGCCGAAGGGTCACCGGGTGATGAACGTCATGCCGGTGTCGAACTACGGCACCGCCGAGCGGGAAATTCTGCTGTCCCGCGGCACGCAGTTCTACGTGCACTCGGTGGAAACCCGTGGGGGCCGAACCCACGTCAAGGTCGAGGTGGTGCCGGAGGGTGAGGACTCCAGCCTTTGGGACCCTATTCCTTAGCCCATTCCTCCCGGACCTGCTTGGCGAACGGGCCCAGGTCCAGGCGCTCCATCGGCAGGTGAGGCGTGTTCTGGAGGATCTGGTTGAAGCTCTGGCGGGCGGTCAGGCCCTGGGCCCGGTTTCCGCGGATCAGGACCTCAACCAGGCTCCGGCACCCGAACCGCCAGCCATCCTTGCGGCCGACCCGGGAGAGCCACGCGAGGGCCTCCCCCTGCACGATCAGGTACCCGACCGGGTCGTCCCGGAATCCGATCGTGGCGACGTCGGCGGGCTTGGTCCAGTCGGGCTCGGGGTAGCGCTTGATCGAGTCGGCGGTGGGCTCGAACTGTGTGGGCTTGAACGGCATGGTGTCCTCCTGTGGTTTCATTATCTCATGGAAATCGGCATCGCGATAGGGCTATTGGTGGTCGGGGTCGCCTTCGGGCTGTTCCTGTACACCCTGATCAAGAGCTGGCAGTAGGTCCCGGAGCTTGCGCTGTACCGCCCGGGCCGACCGGCCCAGCGCCTCCGCGATCTTCGCGAGGTCCTCGGCGGCATTCGCGAGGAGGTAGGCCTCCTCCAGCGTGGTCCAGCGCGCCATCGCGCGAGCGGCCGAGTAGTTGATGCGGCGGTTGTGGCGCTTTTCCACGAAGTGGTGCTTGAGCCGGTAGACGTGGACGGCGGCGACCGTTCGGCCGGTGACCCGGGCGAGTTCCTCGTCGCTGACGGTCGGGTCCTTGGCCAGGTTGATTTCGTCATCGCTCCACGGGTGGGCGGGGGTCGGCTTCGGGCTCCGCGCGTGGTCGGTGACCCGGATGGTGCCGGTGGTGGGGGCGCAGAACACGCACCCGATCATCTCGTGCTTCTCGCACTCGGTAACGTCCATTGGGGTATCCTCTCAGTGGGGAGCCCGGGGGCTTCATCGCCCCCGGGCCGGTCGGATCAGTACAGGATGGACCAGTTCGACTCGTCCAGGAGGCCCAGGCCCTTGGCGTAGACGCCCTCCTCCTTGGCCCAGTCGATGAAGCGCTTCTTGAGTTCGCGGAGCGGGACGCCCAGCTCGACGCCAACGCGGACCGGGACGGTACGCTCGGGGGTCTCGGCTGTGGCGGGGAGGGTGGCGTGGATGTACGAGATGTCGGCCATGCGGCCCATGCCCGGCCAGGTGCCGGTGAGGATCCGCACGCGGGTGATCCGTCCGCCCGCGTCGCGCACGTCCTTGAGGCTGTAGTCCTCGCTGTGGTCGACGGCGCTGTGGTAGCTGTGGCCGTTCTCCAGGCCGTTGGTCTGCTGGACTCCGTAGGTCTCGGCGGCGGTGGCGTTCATCGGATCCTCCTGAGTTTGGTGGTGGGGTCTCTTCCCCGCCCTGGTAAAACCATTCAACCACACCCATGACTCAAAGTCAAGTATCGACACGCAGATCGACGTGTCGCGCGTGGGGCTTGACTGTGGTACACTTTGAGGCAAGGTCCGGGATGGGCCGCAACCGGGAGGGTTGACTATGGCAGACGGCGAAGGCACGACGACCACCGCGACCGCGGCGGGCGACGGCCAGGAGAACAACTCCACACAGACCAACGGAACCCAGGTCCAGGGCCAGCAGGCGACAACCACCGACCCCGCAGACGGCGGTGTCGACGTCGCAAAGCTCCAGGCCGAGGTCGAGCGCTACAAGCGCGAGGCCGAGGCGGCGCGCGTGAAGGCGAAGGGCGCGGTGGCCGACCAGGCGAAGCGGGACCAGCTCCTCGCATTCGCCCAGGCGATCGGCATCGACCTTCCCAAGGGTCAGGAGGAGACCGTCGAGTCCCTCCAGGCCAAGCTCCAGCAGGAGGTCACGGCCCGCCAGGAGGACCAGACCAAGGTGGTCCAGGCCAGCAAGGCCCAGGCGCTCGTCAAGGCGGCATGGACCAACGGCGTGGACCCGGCCAAGGCCGAGTACCTGGAGTTCCTCGTCGGGAAGAACCCCGACTACGCCCAGCTCGACCCGAGCAAGGGCGACTTCCAGACTTCCGTGGACGCGATCGTCAAGTCGATCGTGGAAACGGATCCGACCTTCAAGGCGACTCCGGGTGGGGCCACGAAGTCGGGAGCCGATGGATTCGGCGGAGCCGGACCCAACGGAGAGGTCACTCAGGAGGCCTTCGACAAGATGAGCATCGCTGAGCAGACCAACCTGTACCGAACCAACCCTGCCCTCTTCAACCGGCTGTCCGGCGTCGGGGGCTAAGCGAACCTAGGAGGTTCCCATGGCAACCACGGTTGCATCGGACCTGATCGTCCCCGAGGTCTGGGGACCGATGGTCATGAAGGCCACGCTCGCGAAGGCGGCGATGGCTCCCCTGGCCGACCAGGACAACACCCTGCAGGGCAACCCCGGCGACTCCATCAAGTTCCCGAGCTACGGCTACATCGGGGACGCGGTGGACCTGGCCGAGACCGACGCGATCGTCCCCGTGAAGCTGGAGACCGGCGAGGACGGCGTGGCGATCAAGGAGGCCGGTAAGGGCGTCGAGCTGACCGACAAGGCGGTCCTCACCGCCATGGGTCAGCCCACCGACGAGGCCGTCCGCCAGCTCGCCCTGTCGATCGCTCGCAAGATCGACGCCGACCTGATCGCTTCGGCGTACGCCACCAACACGGCGCACACCGGCACGAGCGGCACCCAGGCCGGTGGCCCGCTTCGCCTCCCGGCGACGCTGAACCAGCTCGACTGGCGCGGCTTCACCCTCGGCGCGGGCCTGCTCGGGGACGAGTGGGACCCGGCAGAGATGCGGGCGCTGGTGATCCACTCGGCCCAGCAGACCGATCTGCTGAACGACCCGAACTTCATCGGCATGGACAAGTTCGGCGCGAACTCGGTGGTCCTCCGCGGCCAGATCGGTTCGCTCGGCACCGTGCCGATCATCGTGTCGGACCGCGTCCGGGTCACCGGTACGGCCAACGACCGGGTGTACGAGTCGTTCCTCGTCCGCCGCGGTGCGCTCATGCTGGCGTACAAGCGCCAGGCCCTGATCGAGCGCGACCGCGACATCCTCCGCCGGACGACGGTGGTTACCGCGAACGTCCACTACGCCACCAAGCGTACGGACAACCGTGGCGTCATCGTGGTGCCGACGTACGCGCCGACCGCCAACGGTAACCCGACCACGCCGGGCGCGTAAGCGCTCCGACCTTAGGAGGTCACCATGGGAATCGGACTGCTCCGCCGTCACTACGACGAGGACCCGGATTCGGCCAAGGTCCTGCTCACGCCCAAGGGCATCGAGGAGGATCAGCCGGAGAACGAGTCGGTCGACCTGACGGACACGCCCGGCACCACCGGCAACCCGGACCCCGCGACCGGCACCGACGAGAACCCCGCCCCCTCGAACGAGGAGGCGGCTTCGGAGGACCAGTTCGGGGACCCGGAGCACTCGGTGGACCCGGAGGGCCACCCCGTGGTCGAGGAGTCCACGGAAGGGGCACCGGAGGCCGCGGAGACCCCCGAGGAGGTCAAGACCCCGGCTCGCTCGGCGTCGAAGGCCGACTGGGTGGCGTTCTACGAGGCCACGGACCGCGAGGTCCCCGAGGGAGCCACCCGCGACTCGCTCGCGGAGGGCGTCCTCGGCCCGAAGGAGTAAAGCAGATGGCCGACCGCCCTGCCCGTGATAGGGTGGGGCGGTCGGTCTATCCGTGTAGGAGGATGCCATGCCCGGTCTCTCGCAGTCTTACCCTGTATACGCCCCCGCGCCCGACCTCGACGCCTACCTCGGAACGACGGTAGCCAACGGTCAGGCCCTGATCGAGCGCGCGTCCGGGGTGATCCGGGAGTGGACCAAGACGGCGTTCTACTCGACCACCGCCGAGGGCACCCCCTCGGATCAGCGCGTGGCCGACGCGTTCCATGATGCGGCGATCCTGCAGGCCGCGGCATACTACCGCGCCGGGATCGAGCCGGGCGACACCGCCGCGGTGGCGACCCCCGAAATCCAGTCCAGGACCCTGGGGTCGCGCTCGGTGACCTACGCGGTAAACGCGAGCGCCACGGAGCGCCGGACGGCCCTGCTGGACGGCTCGCTGTCCCCGGAGGCCGCTTCGGTGCTCTCTTCGGCCGGTCTCCTGTCCACCAGCATCCACACGGGTGGCGGGCGCGACTACGACCTGCTCCTGCGGCGGTGGGTCTGATGGGCTGGGTCGACGAGTTCGCGGACTGGGCCACGTCGGACGTCACCGTCGAGCCGTACACCGGCCCGGGGGCCTGGGAGGACGGCTACGGGGCCCCGGTCACGGTACTGGCCTTCGTGGAGTTCGTGAACCGCACGGTGACCTCGTCGGACGGCACCCAGGTGGTGTCGGAGGCCACCTTCTACTGCGGCCCCGAGTACCGCGGCTCGATCACCGACAAGGCCCGGGTCCGGCTTCCGGGCGACTCCCGCGTCTACCGTGTGGTGCGGATCCGCACGTGGATGACCGGGGACGATCACATCGAGGTGAACCTCGCGTGAAGTGGAAGATCGACAAGCGCCCCCAGGCTAAGGCGGCGATGAAGGAGGGGGCCGAGGAGGGCCTCCGCCTGGCGGGCGAGCACGTCCTGAACGTAAGCAACTCCCAAGTCCCGCACGAGGAGGGCGACCTGGAGCGCTCGGGTACGGTCTCCGACGTCGACCCCGCCGACAACACGATCACGATTGCATACGACACCCCGTACGCTGTCCGCCAGCACGAGGACCTCAGCTACAAGCACGACGCCGGACGTAACGCGAAGTACCTGGAGAATGCGGTAAACTCGGAGAAGGCCGTAGTCGGCCGGATCATCGGGTTCTCGATGCAGAAGAAGCTAGGAGGCGTCGCATGACCTTCACCGAGAGTGTGATCAACGGCGTGGCTCGCTGGCTTGCCGACAACCCCAACGCCACCCAGCCGCTGGTGTTCCGCCAGACCGGCCAGTACGCAGACTCCGAGTTCGGGATCTACGCGGTGCTCGCCCCGCTGGTACGGGACCGCCACTCACTCGTCATCAACGCCTACCCGGTCGGGGATGACACCTCGCTGTCCGACTCCATCGTCGGCGTCCAGCTCGACTTCTACGGCACCAAGCTGGAGGTGACCCGGGCAGTCGACGACGCGTTCAATCGACTCCATGGGCTCTGGGGTGTTACACTAGGCGGTGTCAAGGTAACGTCGGCAGTTCGCCAGTCGGGTGGCTCGCAGGGGCAGGACCAGGCTGGTAACCTCCGGCACACGGAGAACTACTACTTGGGAGTCCACCGACTCTCAAACCACCGGCAGTAGCCGACTGACGCCCTGAGGAGGGATAATGCCCGCAACGACTAAGACGCCCCTCGGGGCTTCGACGACCAACCGCAAGTGGTACCTCGACGTGTACCCGACCCTGACGGCGAACGCGCCCATCGGCGTGTTCGGCATCCAGGAGTTCAAGGACGGCGTCGAGGGCTCGGTCCAGGACGACTCGGACTTCGACGGCGAGGGCTGGAAGTCCAGCACCGTCACCGCGAACGCCTGGTCGCTGGAGCTCAAGGTCGGCCGCAAGACCACGGTGGCGGACGCCACGGCCTACGACCCCGGCCAGGAGGTCCTCCGGCTCGCGTCGCGCCAGACCGGCGCGGCCAACCGGGTCAAGGTCCGTTGGTACGAGATGGAGCCGGGCGGTCCCCGCGTCGAGGCCTACGAGGGCTTCGCCACGGTCACCTGGTCCCCGGACGGCGGCGGCATGGACGCGACCTCCACGGTTACGGTCACGCTGACCGGCCAGGGCAAGCCGGTTTCGATCACCCACCCGGACACGGCCACCACTCCGTAACACACGACCGGCCCGGGGTGGTCCCCGTCACACTCACTCCGGGCCGGTTCCCCTTCCTAATCCCTACCTTAGGAGAGCACAATGCCCGACCTCAAAGACCTGCAGACCTTCTTCGACGACGACGCCCTCAAGCTCCCGCCGATCAAGTCGAAGAAACACCCCAACGGCAAGCGGTACGTCGTCCAGTCTCCCGACTTCGAGACCGGCATGCTCCTCCAGCAGCTCGCCAACCTCGGCGCGAAGGCCGCGGCCGGTGTCGAGCTGACCGAGGCGGACGCGAAGAAGCTCAACCTCGACGACGACGAGGAGCGCGAGTTCGCCGCCATGCTCCTGGGGGAGACCCTGAACGAGATGCGCGCGGATGGGGTGTCCTGGGCTTCGATCCAGAAGGTCGTCAAGTACGCGTTCGCCTACTACGCGATGAGCCCCGAGGCGGCGGAGCAGATCGCGGCCCCAAAAGCCCCGGAGAACCGGGCGGCTCGGCGCAAGAAGGGTTCCACTACGGCGAAGTAGGGCCGAACGGCCAGACACGCTTTGAGCCCCGAACTGACGGCGGAGGGGGCCCGGGATGGTACGATTTCCTTAAGGATTGGGTCCTGATCGAGGCCGATTTCCAGCAGGTGTACGGAATCGACCTCGGGGACCCGGCGATCCGCAAGCGGTCCTGGAGGTGGTTCAAGGTGAGGTTCCTAGGACTGCTGAGCACCGAATGCCGGATCCAGCGGGTGTATAACCCGGTGAAGCCCAAGAAGGAGTAGGGACATGGCATTCGACATCGGCACGCTGGTTGCCAAGGTCGCTGTCGACGACTCCGGGGTGAACCGGGGGCTCGGCGGGATCGACAGCAAGGCCCAGGCGACCGGCGACCGCATGAGTGGCGTGTTCTCCAAGGTCGCCGGTCTTGCGGCTACGGCGTTCGCTGGTGTCGGGATCGCGGAGTTCTTCACCAACGGAATCAACTACGCCTCCGACCTGAACGAGACCCTCAGCAAGTCGAGCGCGATCTTCGAGGATCAGGCGGGCCGCATCTCGAAGTGGGGCGATACGGCGTCCACCGCGGTCGGCCTGTCGAAGTCCGCTGCGATCGAGTCGGCGGCGAACTTCGGTAACCTGTTTACCCAGCTCGGATACACGAGCGAGGCCGCGGCCGACATGAGCATCAACGCGGTGCAGATGGCCGCGGACCTCGGCTCGTTCAACAACCTGCCTACCGCTGACGTGGCGGACCGGATGTCGGCCGCGTTCCGTGGCGAGTACGACTCCCTGCAGGCGGTGATCCCCGGCATCAACGCGGCGCGCGTCGAGTCCGAGGCGCTCGCCATGACTGGCAAGACGGTCGCCTCCGAGCTGACGGCGCAGGAGAAGGCCGCGGCGATCCTCGCTATCATCCACAAGGACGGCGCGCGAGCGATGGGCGACTTCGCCAAGACCTCCGAAGGCTACGCCAACCAGTCCAAGATCGCCGCGGCGCAGACCGAGGAGCTGGGGGGCAAGGTCGGCGCGATGCTCCTGCCGGTGCTGATCCAGCTCCAGGGGTTCCTGATCAACAACGTGATCCCCGCCATCTCTGGCCTGGTCACCTGGATTCAGCAGAACGCCCACTGGCTCGGCCCGCTCGCTACCGGTCTGGGGCTGGTGCTGGGTATGGTGATCGCCTTCACCGCGGCTCAGTGGCTCCTCAACGCGGCGATGGCGGCGAACCCGATCGGCCTGCTGATCGTGGCGGTTGGCCTCCTACTCGGCGCGATCATCCTCCTGGCGCAGAACTGGGACGCGGTGGTCGCCTGGATCAGCGAGGTCTGGGGCGCGTTCGTCGACTGGCTGATGGCGGGTCTCGCGTCGATCGGGGCCCAGTGGACCTCGTTCTGGGATGGCGTCGGCGCGTGGATCGTGTCGGTGTGGGAGGGCTTCGTCGCCTGGATCACCGGCCTATGGGAGGGCTTCGTCGGCTGGCTCACCGGGATCGTCGACGGAGTCGCCGCCTGGTGGAACTCCATCTGGGCCACGGTCGGCCGGGCCGTCCAGACCATCTGGCAGGGGTTCGTGGCGTTTATCCGCGGAATCTGGGAGGGCTGGGTCGGCTGGATCCGCTCCATCCAGAACGCGTTCCTCGCCTTCTGGCAGGGCGTCTGGAACAAGCTGGACGACCACACCAAGAAGGTGATCCTCGGCCTGGTCGCGGGCCTGCGGTCGATGTGGCAGGAGTTCCTGAACTGGATCAACTCCGTGATCACCGGGTTCGTTTCCTGGTGGAACACCACCTGGTCCAACGTCGGCAACTTCATCCGTACGGTCTGGGAGGGCTTCGTCGGGTTCGTCCGCGGGGTCTGGGATGGCTTCATCTCCTGGATCCGTGGCGTCATCAACGCGTACGTCGGGTTCTGGATGGGCGTCTGGAACAGCATCAGCTCGACCTTCCGGTCGATCTGGTCCGGCATCGTGTCCTGGGCCAACGGAGTCATCTCCGGCTTCCTCGCCGGGTGGCGGGGGATGTGGTCGGGCCTCACCGGGTTCTTCTCCGGCCTGTGGAACGGCATCCGCAACGGCGTGACCGGGGCGTGGAACGGCGTGATGAGCTTCCTCGGCGGGATCCCCGGCCGGATCCGCGGGTTCTTCGCCGGGATCGGCACCTGGCTCCTCGACTCCGGCCGCGCGCTGATCCAGGGGTTCATCAACGGCATCTCGGGGATGATCGGCGCAGTCGGGGACGCGGTGGCGGGCGTCCTGAACTTCGCCGCCGGGTTCTTCCCGAACTCGCCTGCCAAGCGGGGTCCGTTCTCGGGATCGGGCTGGACCCGGCTCCTGGATTCGGGTGGCGCGATCATGGACCAGTTCACGGACGGCATGCTCGCGAAGAACCCGTTCTCGGACGCGGCGATCCAGGCGGCGCTCAACGGCGACTGGGGAGGCCCGGCACCGGTCGAGCGGGTCCCTGCGCGCGATCAGGCCCCGACTCACAACGAGTTCCACTACCACGCGGCCGAGCACCAGTCGCTCTCGTCCGAAGAGGCGCTGTTCGCCGCCCTCGGGTCGCCGCGCTCGCCGTTCGGAGGTAACCAGTGACCAGGGTGCTATCGATCAGCTCGGCGGGCGGTAGCCTGGAGATGGGCCGCTCCTCGGGCGTGTTCGCGAAGGCCAACGTGCGCGGGACCGGCCTGCCCCCGGTGTCGCTCCAGTGGTTTGAGGGTGCGGGTAACGGTAAGCAGTACCAGGGGGGCCGCACCCTCTCCCGGACCATCGACCTCCCGATCAAGATCGAAGGGGCAGACCGCTCGCAGGTCTCGGACCGGTTCCGGCAGGTGGCGCGGATCCTCACCCTGGAGAACGCCCCGGTCCGACTGGTGGCGGAACTCGACAACGAGGCGTGGTACGTGGACTGCGTCCGCTCCGGCGGCGGCGACTTCGACTGGGGCGTCGACACGGACGGCGTCACCTACGTCCGGACCGTGATCACGGTCGAGGCGGGGTCGCCCTACTGGGAGCGCGTGGATGCGGAGTCTCGGTCGATCGCCGCTCCGGGCGCAGGGCTGGGTCTGCTCGGCCCGGGGGTGTCGCTGGCCCAGCTCCAGCTCGCGACCACCGAATCCATGGGGCAGGTTGAAATCACCAACACGGGCGATGTGGACGCCTGGCCGACGTGGAACCTGGTGGGCCCGTTCGACGGGTTCACCCTCGCTTCCGGGTCGCAGGTGCTGGACTGGACCGGCACTATCGCCGCCGGGGGCTCGATCCTGGTAGACTCGCTGAACGGCGTTATCACGGATGACACCGGCCTGAACCGGTACACGGGGCTCGCCCCCTCTCCCCGGTTCTGGTCGGTTCCCCCGGGCTCGACCCTCGCCACCATCTCACTCGACAACCCGACCGGCGCGTCCCGCGTGGACGTGACCTGGCACCCTCGTAGATTGCTGGTGTTCTGAATGCAGGTATCCGACCTCACCCTCGAAGTCCGCGACCGCAACCTCAACCGGGTGGGCCAGATCACTCCGGCGTACCTCAACCTCAAGGCGCGCCTGGTCTGGTGTGGCGTAGGCGAGTGGTCGCTGACCCTCCCCGCGTCGCACCCTATGGTGCCGTACCTGCAAGAGCCGGGGTCGGGCGTGATTCTTCGGGGGCCGATCGGAACCACGGTGGAGAACAGCATCACCGCCTCCACGGTCGAGGGCGTGATCTTCTCGGGCCCGACGACCACTCCCTTGAAGCTCCGAAACCTGGAGAGCCCCCAGGGTACCTTCACGTTCTCCGGTGTCACGGACGAGGTCCTCCTGGCCGGAGCGCTGGCATTCCCGGACCCGCAGGGGGCAACCGGCGATGACCCGGCCGCGCAGACCAAGGCCAACGACACCCGGACCGGCACCATCGAGGCGCTCATGCGCCAGTACGTGGCGTACAACACGGCCAACGGCGCTCTGTCCTCCCCGCCGGTCACCTGGGCCAAGCCGGGCAGGCTTCGCGGACTACGAGAGTTCCTGCGGCTCCAGCCCACCAACCAGGACCGCGGGGCCACCGCGACCAAGTCGCCCCGGTTCCAGAACCTGCTGGTCCTGCTTCGCGAGCTAGTGGCGCTGGACCCCTCGCTCGGGTTTCGGGTGGCGCAGAACGGGTCGGTGCTGGAGTTCCAGGTCCTGGACTCGCGCGACAAGCGGCCGTACGTCCGCTTCGACATCGACAACGGGTCCCTGACCTCTGAGGAAGTCACGATCGCGCCCCCCACGGTGACCTGGGCGGTCGCCGCCGGTCAGGGCGAAGGCACCGCGCGCCAGATGATCGTGTCCACCGACCCGGACGCCACCGCGGCCGAGGAGGAGTGGGGCCTGGTCTACGAGGTGTTCCTCGACCACTCCAACACCAACAACGAGACCGAGCTGGCCCAGGCGGGCGAGGAAGCCCTGTACGAGGGCCGGGGAGGCGTGCAGGCCAAGGTCATCCCCGCCGAGAACCAGGGCATGGAATACGGCCGCGACTGGCTGGTCGGGGATCAGGTCACCACCGTGGTGTCCGGCATCGAGACTGCCAACCGGGTCACCGAAGCGGTGATCCTGGCGAACTCGGAGGGCGTGCGGGTCGGGGCGGCGCTGGGCGACGTGTCCGGCTTCGCGGTGCAGGACGCGCAGGCGGCGAAGGTGGAGTCCCTCGACGACCGGGTGGCGCGGCTGGAGCGCAAGGAGCACGCGGGGGTCGGAGCGGCGACCTCGTCCCCTACCCCCAGCACCCTAGTGAAGCGTGACGCGGCCGGACGGGCGCAGTTCGTGGACCCCTCCGCGGCTCAGGACGCGGCTACCAAGGCGTACGTGGATCTGGTGAAGGCGATCGTGTCGACGTCGTCCGGGGCGATGGGCCTGGCGGACCGGCTGGGTCCGTTCGCGAAGGTTATCGACGACTGGAACGACGCCGTCCACAATGGGTGGTACATGGACGATGCGGCGCTGAACGCTCCGGCTACCGGATGGGTCATCGGCCATGTCGAGGCGCACAACGCGTCCTGGGTGACCCAGACGGTCCATCGCTTCACCGCCGACGCGAACGATGGCGACACCCAGACCTACCGCCGCCACATGAACAACGGCACGTGGACGGCGTGGATCAGGCTCCGGCTGTCGGAGACCGAGCAGGCGTCGCTGTTCATGCGGCACGTCCTGACCGCCGCGGGCTCGGCGGGGAAGACGTTCCACGACGTCCTGCGCTGGCAGTCGCCCGCCGCGTCCTCGGCGGGGTCCCTCGTCATCGACACGCCGATCACGTTCGGAAACTACATGACGCGGATCGCGATCCGTGGCTTCGACTACCAGAACGGCATGAACGTCTGGGACGTCGACGCGGGCTTCTACGCCTACAACTCGGGGCCCGCGTTCGCGCGCACCACGGTGAAGGTCGACGGCCCCGCTGACGTGACGGGCGTCCGGTTCGCCCGCAACACGACCACCGGCACGGTCGCGCTCGTGATCGACAAGACGAGCGCCTGGCAGTACCCGGCGTTCACCATCGAAACTGTCGACATCAGCCATGTCTCTCCTCCGGACTCGTTCCAGACGGGCTGGTCGGCCACCTTCTCGACGGACCTGGCGGGCTACGACCTGGTCACCTCCGCGCCCGCGGGCGCGATCCAGATCTTCCGGGGCCACACGCACAACGCGGCGACAGACCTGACGGGCACCCTCCCCAACGCGCGCTTCCCCACGCGACTGCAGGAGGTTGCCGGTGATGTCTCCAACACTGATCTCAACGCTCTGATCTCTACCGGGTGGTACAGAGGACAGGCTCTGACCAACAGCCCGGATGGCACTGGATGGTTCTACATCCAGGTGATCCAGCACTCCAACGTGTGGGTATACCAGCGCGCGATCGGCTACACCGGCTCGGGCCAGCGCGAGACCTGGGAGCGTCAGCAGATCAGCGGCACCTGGGACGCCTGGCGTCGGGTCTACCACTACGACACCGAGCTGGACGCCCGGTACTCCTCGCACGCGGAAGCGGCCTTCAAGGCCCAGTCGCGCGCCAGCCTAGCCGACGTAGAGGCGGCGGGGTACACCTCCTACGACTTCACGCCGGAAGAACTCGGGATTAAGTGGCTGAACGACTTCACCCACTACACCTCGGGTGGTTGGGACGGTGTGAAGTGCCGCCAGATCAACGGCATGCTCATGATCTACGGGGTCATGTACCGCAACGGCGCGTCGACCGGCCTGGACGCGCTCCAGCTCCCGCCGAACCTGGTCCCCGCGGGCGAATACCAGTCCTCCGGAACCGTCCAGCTCCGCTCCGGCGCGGGCGGCTGGACGATCCGGCCGGTCGGCACGATCTCGAACGGCGGGACCGTCCACACGTTCATCATCGTGCCGATGCCGAAGCCCCAGCCGTCGAGCCCGCCCGCGCTGACTCTGGGCGCGGGCGTGACGTCGAGCCTGATCGACACCGGGTGGGCATGCAACCAGATCAACGCCACCCCGTTCCGGAAGTCGCCGCTGGCGACCCAGACGATCAGCGGCACGGAGTACCAGTTCGCCGCCTATTACAACTCGTTCAGCCAGTTGGTGGTAGCGCGCCGGGCGACGAACTCGTCGACCTGGTCCAAGCACGTGGTCACCCTCTGGCCGGAGGAGAACTACGACGCCCACAACTCCATCTCCATCGCGGTGGACGGGGCGGGTCACCTGCACCTCGCGTGGACGTCCCACTCCGGCGCGATCCACTACGCCCGCACCACGGTGGCGGGTGACCACACGACCCTGGCGACCAAAGCGATGGTGGGTACCCTGGAGGACGTCACCACATACCCAGAGTTCTACCGACTGTCCAACGGCGACCTGCTGTTCCTGTATCGGTACGGAGTGTCGGGCGACGGCCAGGCGGTGCTGAACAAGTACACCAATTCGACCGGCACCTGGACGCGCCTGTCGGACAACCTCATCTCCGGCGAGGGCGTGCGCTCGGCCTACTGGCAGGCCATCGTCGACTCGCAGGACCGCCTGCACATCTCGTGGACGTGGCGTGAGACCGGCGACGTGGCGACCAACCACGACATCGCCTACATGAGGGCCACCTCGAACGCCAATACGGCCTTCGTGCGCGCGGACGGCTCGGCGCAGACGATCCCGGCCACTCAGGCGAACTCGGTGAAGGCCGCGACCATCGCGCAGAACAGCGCGCTGATGAACCAGACGACCATGGCGGTAGACGGAGCCGACAACCCGGTGATCGCGTCCTACTGGCGCGTGAACGGCGCGGTCCAGTACCACATCGTGCGCTGGACCGGATCGGCGTGGCTGGTCGAGAACCTCAACGCGCGCTGGAGCGACTTCACCCTCGGCGGGGCAGGAACGAAGTCCGTGCCGATCGCGCGCCCGCTCGTGCTGGCGTCGGGGTCGGGTACCAGCATCGACATCCGCCTGATCATCCGGGACGAGGAGGCCGGGGGCAAGCTGGAGATGCTGCGCCGGACGACCTCCACAGGTTCGTGGGTGCGGACGACGCTGGTCAACACCAACCTGCACGCCTACGAGCCCTGCATGGACCTGCAGGCTTACCGGTTCGTGAGCGGCCGACGCCACCTGTTCGTGCAGGACATGTGGCAGATGGACGGCGAGGGTCTCCAGTTCTACCCGAAGCAGAACGCGTACGTGATCTCTGTCCCGTAACTCCCGGCCCCATCAAGGGTCGGATGGTAAAATAAGCCCTGACGATAGGAGCGGCCATGGCCGAGAACGCATACCCGTTCTACGGGGTCGAGACCAACGAGACCCAGTTCGCCAACTGGGCGTCCCTGCTGGCGGGCTCCGGCATCGCAACCGGGCTGGCGGTCACCGCGGGCTCCGGTATGAGCGTGAACGTGGCCGCGGGTACGGCGCTGATCCGCGGTGTTTACTACGAGAACACCGCGACCAAGAACCTGGCGATCGAGGCGGCTCCGGCGTCCGGCACTCGCACGGACGGCGTGGTGCTCCGGCTGGACCAGACGGCCAACACGGTCACCGCGGTGGTTAAGTCGGGGTCGACGGCCGTCACCCAGAATGACACCACCTGGGAGGTACTGATCGCCACGGTCGCGGTCTCGGCCGGTACGGCGGCGATCACCTCCGGGATGATCACGCTCCGCAAGCCCCGGATCGGTCTCCGGGTCTTCGACTACACCAACGTGGCCGACCGACCGGCCGGTGTCTCCGGGATCCCGGCGCTCGCGATCAACACCAGCACCAAGATGATCGACCTGTGGAACGGGTCGGCCTGGTCGAACCTGCTGGACGCGGCGAACCTATCCGGCGTGGTCCCCCTGTCGAAGGGCGGCACCGGAGCGACCACGCGGGTGGCGGCGCTCAACGCGCTGGGTATCTTCCCGCAGTCCACCGACCCCGGACACTCCGCGGGCCGGATCTGGATCAAGACCCCCCTAAGGCGGTGACTGATGGCAACCTCCGGTGAGCAGTCCACCCCCTTCTCGGGCCGACCGAGGTTCGCGCTCCGCCTGGCGTACGCCCGGATCGGGTACAACGAGTCGGACAACAGCTCCCAGTGGCGCGTATCCCTGCGCGTCGACAACCTCGACGGCTCGACCCTGACCTACGCCCTCGGGGAGTTCCCGTACCAGGTCAACTTCAACGGGGCCGCGTGGAAGTCCGGCAACACCCCCGCGGGGGTGTTCGATTTCCGGGATGGCGCGTCGTACCACAACGTCGGGGTGTGGGACACCGCCTGGATGTCGCATGACGCAGTCGGCACGATCGAGTTCACCCTGGAGGGTGCGGTCTCGACCTCGTCGATCTTCGGGTCGGCCACGGTGGGCCCGTACACGGTCTCTCAGGACCAGCACCGGCTCCCGGACGCCCCGTCATCGATCACTCTCGGGACGGTCACCGCCACCTCGCTGGCGTACTCTTGGGGGTCGGCGGACGGCAACGGGTCGCCCATCCTGGAGTACCAGATCCAGCTCGCCACCGACTCGGCGTTCAAGAACGAGGTGTCGGCTCCCCGCGGTGAGACCCTCCGTTCCTACACCTTCACTGGCCTGGACCCCAGCAAGACCTACTACGCCCGGGCGCGGGCCCGCACCTCCCCGGGCTGGGGTCCCTGGACGGAGACCCGGTCGGGCACCACCATGAGCGGTATCCCCGGGGCTCCTGGCGTACCCTCGGGGACGTTCGTTGCACCCAGCACGATCGACACCTCCTGGACCGCGGCCCCGACCAACGGATCCTCCATCCAGGAGTACCAGGTGGAGCGGGCCACCAACTCGACCTTCACGGCAGGGTCGGTGGTGTCGTCGGCGGGCACCGCCCTCAGCTTCTCCCACACCGGGCTGAGCTATGGGGTGACCTACTACTTCCGGGCCCGGGCACGGTCCGCGCAGGGCTGGGGTGCCTGGTCCGCGGCCAGCGCCGGGGTACTGGTCCCCAACGTGCCGAGCGCCCCTAACCCCTCGGTGGCGTTCGTCGCCCCTACGACCCTGGATCTGTCCTGGACGGCACCGGCCAACGGCGGGGCCACGATCACCGGGTACGAACTGCAGGAGGCGACCAACGCGTCCTTCTCCGATACAGTCACGATCTACTCCGGCACCGCGCTGTCGTACTCGCGGACCGGCCGCACTCGGGGTGTCACCTACTACTACCGGCTCCGGGCCCAGAACTCCCAGGGCTGGTCGAACTGGAGCGCCACCGACTCATACGCGGTCCCGGACGTACCGACAATTCCGGCGACCCCGACCACGTCCTTCACCGCCCCCACGGCTCTGGCGTTCAACTGGACTGCTCCAGCGAACGGTGGGGCGGCGATCACAGATTACGAAATCCAGATCGCCAACACCTCGGGCGGGGTCTCGTCCGCTCCGATCACGAGCAAGGGCACGGCGCTGTCCCACTCGGTCACGGGCGTTCGCGGGACCTACTACTACCTGCGGGTCCGGGCCGAGAACTCCCAGGGGGTCTCGGAGTGGTCCCCGATCGCCTCCTTCCGCGTTCCGGACGTCCCCGCGGCCCCCACCGGCCTGGTGTCCTCCGACGTTCTCCCTACGTCCATGAAGCTGTCCTGGACGGCACCGTCCGACAACGGCGGCGCGGCGATCACCGGGTACACGCTCCAGCGCTGGAACGGCACCTCCTGGGTGGGGGTCTACACCGGCACAGCGCTTACCTTCACAGACACGGGGCTGACCCCGGGCACGGAGTACCGATACCGGGTGCTCGCCACCAACTCCCAGGGCAACTCGGCCCCGAGCGCAGAGCTAGTCGAGCGGACCCTCTCGGGGGCGTACTACTCGGATGGCACCACCTGGACCCCCTGCGAAGTGTTCGAGTCGGACGGGACCTCCTGGCGTCCCGTCGTGGTGCTCATCTCCGACGGGTCGGCGTGGGAACCGGCGGGTTAAGGAGTTACAATGGCTAGGTTCAAGCTGACTCTGGCGTCCGAGACCTCGGGCACCCAGATCACGGTCGACGCCCTCTCCGAGGAGGCGGCGGTCGAGCAGTTCGAGTGGCTCAGCTCCGGAACTCCCTTCCAGGGGCTGGGGGTCGCTCGGGTGGATAAGACGGTCTGGAACGCCGGGGTGGACCCGGCCTGGCAGAGGATCGTCGACGCAGTCAACGAAGGGACCGAGGAGGAGCTATCGTGGTAACTCTGGTCCGTGTCGACGGGTGGCCGGTCGCCCCCGCTGTGGCGGGCGCGTTCATGGAACTCAAGGCGGCATTCGACGCGGTGGGGTTCCGTGACTCCGCGGGTAACCTGGTCACCCTGCACGTGTTCTCCGGGTACCGGTCTTACGAGGAGCAGAAGGCGATCTTCCTGGACCGGTACGTGCCGATCTGGGAGGTCGGCGGACGGCACGTCTACGACTACCGTTGGTGGAACGGCATCCAGTACGCCCGAATCAGCGGCGGGGGTACCGTGGCCCAGCCCGGCACCTCGAACCATGGCGACGGCCGCGCCCTCGACATCCGGGACTCCGGGGTCGACGCGGGGGTCACCCGGTACCGCAACGAGCGGTCCGAGTGGATCCGGAAGAACGCCCCTCGGTTCGGGTTCTACCCGGACGGGTACTACAACTTCAACGAGCCGTGGCACATCCGGTGGGACGGCCGCGACCCGTGGGCGGAGTTCCTCTCCGGCCACCCCGAGCTTGCCGACCTCGCCGGGAAGCCCGAACCCATCACCAACTATACGTCCGAGGAGGACGAGATGCTCGAATTCGTCGAGGTCCCGGGTAAGGCCGGGGCGCGCAAGGGTGGCCTGTACGCGGTCACGAAGAACCCGGACGGGTCCCTCAAGGCCACGTTCGTGGGTCCCAACTCGGAGTGGGATTTCGCGGAGGACGGTCACCTGGTCCTGCAGACGCAGACCGCGGCCGACCGACTGATGAAGGTGATCCCCGGGCTCCGATGATCCTCGACCTCGCGGACCTCCAGTGGTGGCAGGTGTTGGTTGCGATCGTCACCGGTCTCGGCCTATCACCTGCCCCCTGGCTGTATGCGCTCGCGAGCGGGAAGATCCAGTTCACCGGCCCGGCCACGGCGATCTTCGAAAAGCGACTCGAAGATCAGAAGAACTACTACGAGAACCGCCTGCAGTCCCAGGAGGAGTTCTACTCCGCGATCCGTGAGCTGGATGCCCGGAGATACGCGGAGATGGAACAGTCGCGCGACTACTACCGCCAGAGTAGACTGGAAGAGAAGGACAGGGCTGACCTCGCCACCGAGCGACTGGCGGAGTCGGTAGAAGTCGGCAAGGCCGCACTCCAGATGCTCCGCGCGGTCGATGAAGCGGCAGGGAAGGGGCCCTGATGACTGACCCTAAGAAAGAAGCGCGCGAGGCGCTTACCGAGACCCGCGAATCGGCCGTGGTAACCTCGAAGGTGGCGGACGAGGCGTCCCGGGTGTTCGAGCAGATCCGGCACCACCGACTCGAAAACCACTACACCGATAAGCTGCTGTCCATCATGAGAGGCTCCCCCTGATGAACCTGTCGGAAGTCCTTATGATCGCATGCGGGGTCCTGGCCTTCACCTTCGCGGTGGACTTCGGGGTCTGGACTCCCTGGTACCGGCACCCACTGGGGTGGACGGTTTTCTCGTATGCTCTGGGCATGGTGCTTCTGCTCCTGCTCATCATCTCCGCGGTGGTGTTCGATGGGGGGGTCGGGGAGGCGGTCCGCGTGGTGGTCCTCAGCCTGATCGGCGCATCCCTGGTCGGCAAGATCGCGATCCTTCATACCGAACGCAACCTGGGGCGCGAACTCACGCCCCCCGAGACCTTCCGGAGGTCCCCCATGTCCAGCTTCACCCAGTGGTTCACCACCGAGCGCCGCCAGCAGATCCAGGTGTTCCTGGGCTCGCTCGCTCCGATCCTGATCCTGTTCGGCTACGGCACCGAGGCCGTGTGGGAGCAGGTCCTGATCATCGCGGGTGCGGCGCTCCAGTTCCTCGCGTCGATCACTTCGCTGGTCAACCTCAAGGGCCAGGACGTCTGGTCCGTCCTACGAGGTGCGATCTACACCGCGGCATTCACCGTTTCGCCCGCCCTGGTCCTGCTCGGCGTGTACGGTGAGGACGTCAACGCCACGATCCTGACGGCCGTTTCCCTCGGTCTGTCCTCCCTCTCCTCCCTGGTGGCGGTGTTCTGGTCCGGCCACCAGCGGCAGGACGGAACCCTCCGGCGGTAGGGGTCGGAGGTACGAGGGGGTCGGCTCGCGGCGGGGTCGGCCCCCTCGGCTTGTCCAACTACGTGACAGATCGTCAAGGGTGTGGTAGAATTACCCCTATGACAGAGAACTACCCACCCCTTACCAACGGCGCGGTGGCCGAACTCCTCGGCATCTCCGAGTCCGGCGTGTCGCGGCTCCGATCCGGCGGGCGCAAGCCTTCGATCCCGATGATGCAGAAGGTCGAGCAGGCATTCGACTGGTCGATCCAGGGACAGTCAGCCGCGTACGCGCGTGGGAAGTGGCACGAGGCCTTCGAGGCGGTGCTCGACGCCACCGCCGAGGAGCTGGCGAAGCAGGCCGGGTCATGAACACACCCCCGCCCCCCTGGGACCCGAACCAAGATTCGCCTGATTACCGGCGCTCCTACGCGGCCGGTTACCGGGTCGGACCCTGCATCGCGACCTTCCTGATCACGGTTGTGGTGGTCCTGCTTCTGTTCGCTGTGGAGTGGTGATGGACGCCCCCCTGCTGGCTCATCAGGCCGAGGCCGTCGAGTGGATCCGCGGGGTCGGGCGGGGCCTGCTCGGGGATGAACCCGGGCTCGGCAAGACCCGAACCGCGATCGAGGCGTTCGACGGCGGGCGGGTACTGGTCATCGCCCCCTCACTGATCCTGGAGTCCGGCACCTGGTCCGATGAGCTGGCGAAGTGGGCGAAGCACCCCGAGGGGTTCGTGCAGGCCCCGTACTCGCGTCTGGTGGCGCGTGACGGCAACAAGCTACTGGTCCGGCGGGACCCGAAGGGCAAAGTCACCGGGGTGACTGTCCGGCCCGAGTACCTGGAGGACTGGGACGCCCTGATCGTCGACGAGGCGCACTACGTCAAGAACCGCGGCAGTACCTGGACCCACGCCACCAACCAGATCAACCGGCAGTCGGCCGCGTTCCTGGCTCTCACCGGGACCCCGATGCCGAACTGGGCGCACGAGGTGTTTACCCTCCTGCGGATGATCTACCCCGCCGAGGCGGGGCCGGGTCGCAAGTTCGGCGCGTACCAGAAGTGGCTCAACCAGTGGTTCATCCGCGAGGTGAACCGGTTCTCCCAGGTCCCCGGAACGGAGCTGATCGGGGACCTGATCGGGTGCTTCAACTCACCCGCATGCAAAGACCGCCCGGCGAACGACCCCTGCGACCACTGGCAGGAATTCGCCCGTGAGAACCTGGGCGACAGGTTCCTCCGCCGACTGCGCGACGACGTGCTCGGCTCCCTACCGCCGCTCACCGAGCAGACGATAACGGTACCGATGGACGCCGACCAGCGCCGGATGTACCGAGAACTCAAGAAGGAGTGGGTCACCGAGACCCTAGATGGACAAGAGGTAGTGACATGGACGATCGGCAGTCGCAACGTGCTACTGGATCGTATTACCACGTCGGGATGGTTCGCGAGTGGGACGGGCGAGCCCCGCGGGGGCAAGCTGGAGCGCCTCCGCTTCGACTTGGAATCACGGTCGAGGCCTACACTAGTGCTGGCTCACTACCGCGACACGGTAGAAGCGTGTGCGCGCGTTGCGGAGAGTACCGGTGCCCGGGCTGGCTTCATCCATGGCGGTGTATCCAACTCGGGGGCTGTGGTTCGTGACTTCAAGCAGGGCAAGATCGACGTCCTGGTAGGCTCGCTGGAGACCGTGTCGGAGGGTCTCACGCTGACTCAGGCTGACATGGCGATCTTCGTGGAGAAGTCGTACAAGCCGAGCCGGAACGAACAGGCGATGCGCCGTATCCACCGGATCGGTCAGACTCGCCCGGTCACGGTGCTGGACTACGTCACCCCGGACTCGGTCGACTCGGGTAAGCGGATCCTGCTTGAGCAAAAGACGGACCAGCAGATGCGGGCGCTGACGGCCGCTCAGTTCACCGCGCTCCTGTAGGTACTTGACTCCTAGTCATGCCTGTGGTTTAATAGTTCTACGAGCAACCCCCGACCAGAACGGATACCCCATCATGAGCATCACGACCAAGGTCACCAAGCAATCCACCCGGTACTGCGGATTCTGTGAATCCGGTGCCCACTCGAAGTGCCCAGTCGGCATCCTGAATGGCGATGGGATTACTGTGGTGGTGTGCGCGTGCCCCTGCGCCTACGGCTACCGATGCTTGGACTGCGGCGAGCGCGGCTACGATACCGTGATCAGCCCCGAGACCTGGACCTGCCTGGACGCCGAGGCCTGCGCGATCCGCCGCGAGACCAAGCGCCGGGAGGCCCTCGGAGCCCTCGGGGAGTTCCTGGACGCCCGAGAGGACCGGGAGACCCCGCGAGTTCGCGAGAAGGCCCCTCGGAGGCCGCGCGCTGGCACCTCCGGCCAGTGTCTCCACTGTGGCGAGCCCACCAAGGGCGGGCTGTTCGCCCCCGGGCACGATTCCCAGTTCCTGTCGTTCGCCGCCAAGTTGATCCAGGACCCCGAGTCCGCACGCACCCTAGAGGAGACCCTCGCCGCCTGGGAGTCCTGGGGTGTCTCCGAGGCTCTGCGCGCCAAGCTCGCAAAGCGGGTGTCGTGATGGAGACTCTCGGCTGGATCCTGGTAGGGCTCGGCCTGGGGATCTACCTCGGAGCTGGAGTCGGCTACTACGCGGGAGTGAAGGGTCGCAATGAAAACCGGTGACGTCTGGTCGAACCCGGCCCGAGTCGAGCCCAGCCAGCCCCTGATGCTGGCGATCGACCCGGGCGACGTCCACGTCGGCCTGGCCCAGTTCCGGCGCGACAAGAAGGGCCGGTGGGGGTGCGTCTGGGCCGGGGAGATGACCCCGCCCGAGTTCCTCGACTGGCTGGCCAAAGGGCTCCGGGTCCGGGCCTGGGACCAGATCGTGTTGGAGTCCTGGCACCTGTTCCCCTCGGCCGCTCCGGTGTACGTCGGGTCCGACATGCCTACCTCGCGGCTGATCGGGGCGATTCACGCCATGGTGGCGTACGTGACCCCCGAGTCCTGGCTGAACCCGCCACCCCCCATTGAAATGCAGGATCCCCAGATCAAGGTCCCCACCCGGTCGATGCTCCGGCGGCGCAAACTGCATTCGATGGCCAAGCACCTGGGGGTGTCCGGGGATCACGCGTCGGATGCCGAGCTTCACGGGTTCCACTACCTGATCCGGAACCGGCTACCGATCCGTGACCGCGATACTACCCGCCAGGGCTTGCCTCTCAGTCATGAACTGTGGTAAGGTAGTCAGAGACACTCACTCAGAAGGAGATACCGTGGATACCCCCATCTACAACAAGCTGGTCGACGAGTACGGCACCGATCCCGCCGACCCCGACTTCGAGCCCAACGACTACGCCGGGTTCGCTCAGGCCGTGGATGCCTTCGTGGCGGAGTGGGAGCGGGTCGTCGTCCGCCCGATCGTGAACTGGCTGAATGCCATGGCAGGAGCCCTGGGGTTCGAGTCGAAGGATCACGACCGTGCCTAAGAAGCCCGCGGCCCAGCGGCCCTCATTCCCGCCGCCGATCCAGGAGCCCCACGACGGCGACCGGATCGTGTCCTACTCCGAGCTGGACGCGTTCCGCCAATGCCCGCTCAAGCACTTCCTGTCGTACAACCAGCGGTGGACCCTCCCCGAGCGTGAGGACGACCACCCCCTCACCAAGGGCACCCTCTGGCACGAGGTAATGGACGCCCACTACACGACCTTCCTGGAGGCCGGGCCGGACCGCAACCAGCACACGCTGGTAGACGCCGAGCGCCGAGTCCGCGCCCTCCTGTTCGGTGACCGAGGCGACCAGACCGAACTGCAGTCGCTGGTGTGGTGGATGTACCGGGGATACGTCGAGCGGTACGGCACCGACCCCGACTGGGAGATCCTCGGGGTCGAGGTCAAGTTCCAGCGCCGACTCCGCGACCCCCGCACCGGCCAGCCCAGCCGCTACCTGCTCAAGGGCAAGCTGGACCTGGTGGTGCGTGACAAGCGGACCGGCAAGATCTGGATTATCGACCACAAATCGGGGGCGAACCTCCCGGCCGAGGCCGACCTCGACATCGACGACCAGTTCGGCCTGTATGGGTGGCTCCTCAAGGACGCCGGTATCGACGTGCTTGGCACGATCCACAACGCGGCGCGGACCACCCAGAACAAGGGCGACCTTGCGACCGACGAGGAACTCGCCGCCAACAAATCTCTCAAGCGGCAGACCCTGGATCAGCGGATGAAGCGCACCTTCATGAACCGCACGGACGAGGAACTCCAGTCGATCGCGAAGGACGCCTGGGCGGTGGCGGTCAACGCCTACCCCGAGGCGTCCGGCGGGCGTAGGCTCCCACTGTACTCCTCGCCGGACCCCCGCACCTGCCAATACCGGTGCGACTACCTCGAACCCCACCTCGCCGCCCGCAAGGGTCGGCACCTCCTGGACGTGATGGCCGAGTTCGGCTTCGTCCAGGACTTCACCCGCCACTAGGAGACACGATGGGAAACCGCGATGAGACTGATCTGGGTCCTGCTGATCCTAGGGGCGCTGACCATCCTGGGGTCTCCGTCGACCCGGACGAGGTTCACGAGTTCCTGGCGCTCTGCGCGGAGGAGGGGCACTTCCCCACCTACGAGCAGGCCGAGGCGCTCCTGATCGAGAGGAAGGCCGAAGATGACCGAGCGTGATGAGTACACGCCGAGCCTGGAGGGCTGTGGGGCCCGAGCTGATCTACGCATGACCGACATCGAGCAGGAGGCCCGCTCCTACGCCCAGCGCAACGTGGGGTTGAACGTCGGCACTATCGGTGACCGACTCCGTGCCGCGTACATCGCTGGGGCATCTCGTCCCGCGCCTCCCGCCACAAGGGAAGCGGTGGCCGAGGTGCTGTGGCCGTTCAGCGTCCTGGGGGGTTATCGAACCTGGGAGGGAGCGAAAGCCTCTGTCATGGAGGACTTCTCGGGCGAGGTCGCGCGAACGTATGCGACGGCTGACGCTCTGCTCGCCGCGTTCACGATCATCACCGAGAAGGGAGCCGAGTGATGGCTGACTGGCGGGAGTACGCTAACTTCACGCGCCTGTGCCGCGTCTGTGGTGTGACAGTCGCCGTGAAGGACGGCCGCGAGGAACCCCACCGATGCCGGATTGAAGTGTCCCATGGCTGAGTCGCTGTGGACGGTCTACGGGATCCCGGTGGGATGGGCGAGGAGGCGTACCCCGGGGGAGGGACCCTCGCCCGAATACGTGCAGGCCAACCTATTCACCCTGACCCGGATCGGCGGGGTCTACGACGACCTCGCGTTCATCGTCGAGGAACAGCACCGATCCATCCTGGACCCCTGGCGACTTGACTCCGGGGCACCCAGTGTGAGAGACTATCTAGAGGCGCGTGACGCCGACAACAGAGAGGATACCCACCATGCCGAAGGCCACAGCTAAGAAGCCCGCCGACGAGGTCGTGTACACCGCGACCCGGGACGGCGAGTACGTGCCCCAGACCGAACTGGAGGTGTTCACCGGGGCGGACGATCTGTTCGCCAACTTCACTGAGACCGAGGAGTACCTCAACGTCCTGTACTGGGGCCAGGAGGGCTCCGGCAAGACCATCAACCTCGCGTCGGCCACCCGCGCCGGTCGGGTCCTGGTGATCAACGCCGAGGGCGGGCTCAAGAAGCGGGCCCTGCTCGCGCACGGGGCGAAGCTGGAGAACCTGGTGATCTGGCCCAAGCCCGGCCAGCAGATCACCTACGAGGGCCTGGAGGAGGTGTTCTTCCGGGTGAAGTCCGACCTCATGGACAACCCCAAGTCCTGGTACGCGGTCGGCTGGGACTCGGTCACCGACATCGCCCAGACCCTGCTCGACTCGGTCTCGGACGAGCGCACCCGGAAGGCTCGGGATCGCGGGGTCTCCATGAGCGTGGTGGACTCGTTCTTCGTGGACCGGTCGGACTACGGCACCATGAGCAAGATGCTGACCAAGCTCCTGCGCCGGTTCCGTGACCTGCCCTGCCACTTCATCGCCACCGCCCTGGAGCGCCGGGACGTGGACGAGGACACCGGCCGGACCGCCTACGGGCCCGCGGTCTCGCCTGCGGTCCAGACCGCCCTGCTGGGGTACGTCGACGTGGTCCTGTGGTGCAAGAAGCCGGACGACGAGCGCGACTACTTCCGGGGCGCGGTGAAGGGCGGCAAGGGCCGGGCGAAAGACCGCCTGTTCGCGCTCCCGCCGGTCGTGGTGAACCCCACCTTCGAGCGCCTGGTGGCGTACAACGAGGGTACCCTCGTCGACGACGCCGACCCGGTGCAGGAGCCGGTGCGCACCGAGGCCGCGGAGCGGGCGAAGAAGGACGCGGAGCGAGCGGCACGTACGCGAGGCCGCGGGAAGGCCGCGAAGTCGTCGGAGACCCCCTCCGAGGCCGGGGAGACCCCCTCGGGGGAGGACGGGGACTAGAATCTCCCCAGCCCCGCCTTTTAGGGAAGTCGCCCGTTCGAGCCGGGCCGGGGCACACGAGAACTGAACAGAGTTTGCTACCGGGGGCGTTTACCGTGCGCGCGGAAGCCTATGGGGGTTCTTGTTTATCTTCACCCATGGGATCTGGTTAACTCCTCCTCGGAAGGGCAGAGGCTGGCGGCGAAATCGCGGATCTGAGCCGCTGACAGCCCGGGGTTTGCTCATGGCCCTGGATAGAACCTCCCCTGCGACCCCGGTAGCTCTTACTTGACAGACCGGCAAGGCTTATGCTGGACTGTCCTGGTCCCCCTCGGGGACACCACCCAATAACCGATCAGCCGATACAGCCGATCACCCGATAGAGATGAGTACCGAAATGCCCAAGCTGAATGCCGCCGCCGCCAAGGCCGTGGAGCAGACCGAAGCCGTCCACGGCGGAGGGTTCGAGCTCCTCAAGCCCGGCAAGTACCTCGGACAGCTCACCGAGGTCTCCGTCCGCGAGAACCCCGACAAGTACGGGGCCGCTCAGTGGAGCGCCGAGTTCCAGAACCTGCACTCCATCGAGACCCGCGAGCCGGTCTCGGGCCGTCAGTGGCTCAACCTCACTATGCCCCTGGGCAAGAAGGCCCCCGCGAACTACGAGAACGGCGCGGAGAAGTGGGAGAAGTACCAGGCGATGGTCAAGGGCCGACTCGCCGCCTTCTTCGAGGCCTTCGGCTACACGCCCGATTCGGACACCGACGAGATGCTCCTGGAGTGGGCCGTGATCACGGTCGGCGTCCAGACCATCCAGCAGGGGCCGAAGCAGGGCGAGAAGCGCAACGTGGTGAACGACATCGAGTCGCTCGACAAGTACGGCGACCTCGACTCGTTCGGCATCACGCAGGCCGGTGAGGACGAGGAGTTCTGACCCTCAACACGCAGTAACTACGGGAGCCCCGCCGGTGTGCTAGACTGGCGGGGCTCTCCGCTAGACCGAGTGTAACGCCCCTATAGTTACGGATAGGATACCCCAGATGCCAAAAGTCCCGAAGGACTCCGGAAGCGCCCCTCCCACCCAGCCCGACAGGTCCATGCTCGACTGGGCCCTACAATGGGCCGAGGACGGCTGGCCGGTGTTCCCCCTCGCCCCCGGCACCAAGATCCCGCTGTTCAAGAACCCGCACCCGAAGGGCTCGAAGGAGCGCGCCCAGTGCAAGGGCGAGTGCGGCATGGTCGGGCACGGCACGAACGACGGCACCCGCGACCCCGAGAAGATCCGCAAGTGGTGGGGCGCGAACCCCTCCGCCGGAATCGGCGGAGCCACCACGGACCGCGTAGTGTTCGACTTCGACTTCCAGCACGACGCCGAGCGGAAGGCCGTCCTGCCGCCGACCCGCGAACACCTGTCCGGCCGCGGCAACGGCAACGTCCACGTGGTGTACCGGCTCGGCGGGGACGCGGCCCGCGCGATCAGCCCCGGCACCGGGGTCCTCGGGCCTGGGGTGGACGTCCGGGCCGGGCGAGGGGCCTACGTGGTGCTCCCGCCGACCCGACACCCCGAGGGTGGTCCCTACACGGTGGCGAACGACACCGAGGAGCACTACCTCACGGACGACGACGTCGAGGCGATCTGGGCCGCGTACGGCGTGAAGGAGTCCGCCACGATCCGCGCGGCCAAGAAAGGCATCTCCCCGGTCCCGAAGGACACACCGCGGGCCGGAGGGGGTGGAGGAGCCCCCAAGCTCTCCGACCTCCTCTCGAACCCGCCGAAGCGCGGCGAGGGCCAGACCAACACCTGGCTGACCAAGGTGGCCGGTCACTACGCGAAGATGCACCGCGACAAGCGCGACCTGTACGAGGTCGAGGTACGCCGGGCCGCGGCGATGGTGGATCCGAACTACGAAGAGACCGACACCGTCCTGGAGTCCGTCTGGGGCATCGAGGCGGCGAACGTCGAGCGGAGCGCCACCGAAGCGAGCGGGTACCTGGCCGGGGACGGCCGGATGCTCATGTGCCAGGCGGTGTATGGGTCCGGCGACGAGCGCGAGGTGACCCTCGCCGCCTACGCCGACTTCGACATCAAGGCCCGGGGTGTGATGGTCGACTCGGACCTGCACCGGACTTACTGGGTGACCGTGTTCGCCCGGAATCGGCAAGTCGAGACCACCCTCGCCCCGGACGTACTCGCAGATGGCCGCAGGCTCGCAGTCTGGCTCGCCCGCTTCGGCGCGACCATCGCCGCCCCGGACGCAGCCTGGCCCAAGATCCAGCCCTCGGTCCGGCTCCAGCGGTACCTAGAGTCCCAGCACCCCCAGGAGGTGAAGGTGGTGCCCCACCTCGGCTGGGACGGGCGCGAGTTCATCACCTTCGACGGCACGATCACCGCCGAGGGACCCAAGAGCATCGAGCAGTCCGGCGTGATCGTCGACCGCGGTAAGGTCCGGCGCGAGACCGCGAAGTACCACTACGGGTTCGAGGAGACCTGGGAGCGGGCCCAGGAGGTCCTGCGGGACGTGCAGGGGTTCCACTTCGAGGACGTCACCGCGCTGTTCGGGGCGTTCTGGGCCGCGTGCTTCCTGCGCCCCATCGCCATGCAGTACGTGTCGCTGTTCCCCTACTTCGGCGTGGAGGCGTCGAGTGGGTCGGCCAAGACCAACGGCTACTTCGCCCTGATGGTCCAGCTCAACGGCAACTACCGCGGCACCGTCCTGCCGACCACGGCGTCTTTCCGGGACCTTACGACCGCAAACCACTGTGGCATCGTCTGGGCCGACGACCTCGACAACCCGGGTCGACTGGAAGAGATTCTGCGGGCGTCGACCTCGGGCGGCACGGTCACCAAGATGGGCGAGGACCGGGAGGTGAAGGACATCGCGGTGGTGTCACCCCTGCTGTTCACGGGCGAGGCGCTCGGGTTCGAGCGGCAGAAGGCACTAGCCGACCGAGGCGTGATCATCCACCCTTCGCCGCCGATCCACCGTACCTCGCTCAAGCCGGGGCGCGAGGGGGTCCCCCAGATCGACGACATCAAGGATCTGGAGCGGGAGTACAGTAGCGAGTACGGACTATCGGTGCTGTCCGGCTGGTTCGTGCAGGAGGCGTTGGCGTCGGCGGACCAGTTCGTCGCAGTCATCCAGAGGCTCCGAGCGGCCGCGGGACGACGCGGAGAGAAGTACGCGGTACTCCAGGCCGGGGCGAGGCTCCTGGATCACTTCCTGGGGCACGAGGGCGCGTGGGAGGGCACCGGGGAGACCGCGGTGCGGGTGGACGCGTGGGTGGCGGATCGGATGAAGCGCGAGGAGGGCATCGAGGACGATTCGGTGCTGACCTCCCAGCTCATCCCGTGGGCTATCTCGGTGTTCGGTCCGGTGGAGTGGGACAAGCCCCAGCTCGTGAACTATCGGGGGTCCCGAGACCAGATCCCGCCGGTCCTGGTCCAGCAGGTCCCCGAGGGCGAGCTTGGAGAGCCCAGGGTGTGGGTGAATACCGCCCTTCTCGCGCGGGCCTGGTCGGAGGCCCAGGCGGGACGGGTGGACCTGCGCATGGAGTCCCCCGAGGGCCTGGCCCGGCAGGTCGCGCAGGTGGCGGAGCCCATCAAGGGAGGAAACCGACATGCGAGGCGGATCGGAGGCCGGGTCGCGCAGTACAGGGAACTCCTGCCCTCCTATGCCCGGCTGGTACTGGACCGCGCCGAAGGGGCCGACTTGACAGAATAGCACGTGCCCGGTATAATCCGGGGCGCGGTGATAGGGGTATCCTCGCTCAAGGCCCCCTCCGGGAGACCAGGTTTGGTCCCGGAGGGGGCCTTCTCTGTAGGTGGACGAGGGGCGGTTCTGTGTAACAGGCAGGGCTGTTACGGGGGTTGTTACGCGTAACGGGTGTAACTACTTTGTAACTAATAAGTAACTATAATAATAGTTACGCTCTTTCTTCCCGTCATGACGCGGTTCTTGGGGGGTAGGGTAACGCTTCCGCTCAGGTACGCGCTTAACGCGCGCTGGTATACGCGTTTTGAGGACTAAGATCCTTACCCAGGCCCGCCCTTCTCCGGTCCGTAAAAACGAGCGCCAGATGACGAGGAAGTGTTACGCACACCCCCCTGTACGCGAGTCATACAGGTATGCTAGAATAGACCCCATGGCAGAGTACAAGACCATCTGGCAGGTGCAAACCGCCATGAGCCACTACGAACCGGGCGACCCCCGGTACAAGGAGCTGGAAGAAAACCTGGCCCGGATCCGCGCCCGGTACGCGAAGCGCCGACTGGAACCCGGCCGCAACCTGCAGGTCCAGAAGTCGATCGACTCGCGGAAGCGGAAGATCCAGCGCAAGAAGCAGACCATCGACTACTGGGAGTCGCTCCGGCACACCAACCCCCGGTACTTCGACAAGCTGATCCACGACGCGAAGCTGGCGATCGGCCAGTGGGAGCGCGAAATCGAACGACTCAAGAAGCGGAAGTGAAGGATACCCCCATGACGAGCAACAAGATCTACCCCAGCGACCTGGTCGCCCTGCGGAGGCGCGGGATCGGGCCCCGCGGGCCGGTTGCGTTCGACACCGAGACCTCCGGGCTCTGGGTCGACGCCGGAGCGAGGGTCTCGACCGTATCCATCGCCTGGATCCTGAGCGACGACGAAGTGCCCCAGTGGTACCGGATCCTCGGCCAGGGCGAGGACGGGCAGTACCTGTGGGACGACGGGATCTGGACCCTGCGCAAGGAGCCCGGCCCCTGGGCAGGCACCGGCACCTGGCCCGGAGGCGCATGGACCGAGGAGGTATGGGTGCTCTCCTTCGCCTGGCCGTTCGACCAGGGCGCGATGGGCACCGGCAAGCCCGAGGACCGGACCCTGGCACTCGAACAGTCCGCCAAGCAGGGGCTCCTGGGGGAGCTGGAGTGGGAGGTGACGCCCCCCGAGCCCGACTCGTTCAACCTCGGCTGGGGCGAGTGGCAGGCCCTGACCGACTGGCTCTGGGACATCGGGTCGTTTCTCGGACTCGTGGCACACAACGCCAAATTCGACCTGCACCAGATGCAGGCGGGGGTGCGGCGCTGGCCCGGAAACGGGGTGGACCTGCTCCCGTGGGTGATCTGGGACACCCAGAACGGCGCGGACCTGTGGACTTCGTGGCGACTCGGCGGGATCGGCCGGTCGACCACCTCGCTCAAGCCCACCTCGGCGTTCCTCTGGGGAGAGGACGAGTCCGACGAGCAGACCGTGATCAAGGCGTACCTGACCAAGCACAAACTGCCCGCCGGGCGGTGGGACCTGATGCCGTGGCGCGTGATCGCCAAGTACGCCGACGACGACTCCCGCAAGACCATCAGGCTGTACGAATGGCAGAAAGCCGAGCAGGGCCGGGTGTCCTGGGCCGACGCACACCAGACCAAGGGCGGAGGCGTCGAGAAGGGCTGGACCGCCGGGCACACCGGCCGGATGATGAACCGGCGCATGGAAGTGACCAAGATGCTGACCCGGGTGGAGCGGCGCGGGGTGCCGTTCTCCGCCGAGGTGGCGCGCGAAGCGTCGCAGACCCTGGAGACCCGGATCCAGGAGGTGGAGGCCACGCTCGCAGACACGCTCGGTGGCAAGGTCACCCTCGACATGGCCAAGCACTACTGGTTCGGAGTCGGCGGGAAGTCCGGCGAAGCGGGGCGGCTGGTGCAGGGGCTGGGGCTTCCCGACTACGGCCGGACCGAACTGGGGTCCCCCATCGTGGATCAGGCCGCTATGGCGCGGATGATCCGGGACGGGGTCCCGCTCGTGGAGGACTGGTCCGCATACAAGAAGCTGATCGACGCCAAGTCGAGGTGGTACGACGGGTGGACCGACCGAGTCGGGCAGGACGGCAGGCTCCGGCCCGGGTTCCGGCAGAACGGGACCGCGTCGGGCAGGTTCAGCGTCGAGAACGTCCAGCTCCAGGCGATCCCGGCCGACTACAAGGTCCGCAAGGTGCTGGAGGGTGTACCCTCGCCCAGGGACCTGATCGGGGCCGGAGTCCCCGAAGGGTTCGAACTGTGGGAGATGGACTTGGCCCAGGCCGAGCTTCGCGTGGCGGCATGGATGGCCAAGTGCGACAAGATGCTCGACGCGATCGAGCGCGGCCTGGACCTGCACGGCGAGACCGCCAAGGCGCTGTTCGGGATCGACGAGTCGCACCCGGACTGGGGGATGTACCGGCAGGTGGCGAAGCGGTCGAACTTCTCGCTGATCTTCGGCGTCGGCTGGGCGACCTTCAAGGAGACCCTCTGGAAAGAGGCCGGGATCGACATGGCCGAGCCCGAGGTTCGGAAGCTGATCCGCGACTGGAACGCGCTCTACCCCGAGTTCAAGGCCGCGATCCACCGGCACGATCGGCAGGTGATGGAGCGGTACCACAAGTGGGGGGTCGGCTGGCTCCAGATGAAGAACGGCGAGCGTCGCTGGTTCACCAAGAACGACGTCGAGTTCTTCGACAAGGAGCAGGACCGGTGGGTGCGGGACGGGGCCCACAAGGCGTTCAACCAGCGGGTCCAGCCCTCGCTCGCGCAGTATGGCATCGACCGGTGGTTGGTCGAGGACCGGTACCTGCGCGACCGATACGGGGCCGGAGGCGAGGAGCGCGGGATGGGTCTGGTCCTGATGGTGCATGATTCGTCGGTGCTCCTCCTGCCGGAGGGCGACGGGGAGAAGGTCTGCGCGGACTTTCGGCAGTTGGGCAAGGAGCTGTGGGAGGAGTGGTTCCCGGGGCTTCCCGGAGACCTGGACGCGTCCAGGTGGTCCGAGCATGCCTGACGAGGACGTGAGTTCGCCGGAGGGGCCACGGGAGGCCGGGGGAGTACGTCAGAAGATCGACGTGCACACCTCCCTGCGCCAACTGGGCCCCTCCGGGGTCAAGGCCATGTACCAAGGTGGCTGGGCGATCGTGTCAGTCTGCCTGTTCCACGGGGTGCACCGCGCGGTGGTGGGCTGGACCCAGACCGTAGACTGGGGCAAGCGGATCGTCTGGCTCAACCCGGTGCTCCGGGTGAGGTGCGACAAGGACGACTGTGGTGCATACCTGGACTGGCGGCGCGAGAGCGAGTGGCTCACCGAGTGCCGGTGCGGACTTGACTAGCTGACAGAGTGTGTGATTAGATAGACCAGTCCCGCCAGCGGGGCGGGCACAAGAGAAAGCAGGATACCCCATGCAGTACCTCGACACAATCGTCGGCGGGCAGTACGGGAGCGAGGCCAAGGGCCACGTCACCGCCCAGCTCGTCAAGGCCGGTCACATGCAGATGGACCGCGCCGGAGTCGACGGCAAGATCATCAACGTGCGAGTGGCCGGACCCAACGCCGGGCACACCGCGTACGACGCGGAAGGCCGCAAGTTCGCCTTCCGGTCCCTCCCCATCGGCGCGATCGTCGACAACCGGACCCTCCTGTACATCGCCCCCGGGTCCGAGGTCGACCTCGACGTCCTGTACAAGGAAATCGCGGAGGCGGTGGACGCCGGACACCCGATCGAAGGGCGGCTGTACGTGTCCCGCCAGGCCACGCTCCTGACCGACGACCACAAGCTCGCGGAGGAGATTGACGGGCTCGTGGGGCGGATCGGGTCTACTGGTAAGGGCATCGGCGCGGCGCGAGCCGACCGGATCATGCGCCGGGCGCAGACCCTGGAACAGTGGTTCGAGGGGAACGACCCGAAGTGGTGGACCTGGGCTGAGCCCGAGGACCTGTACGCGACCGACAAGATCGTCCGCGAGCAGAACACCCACGTCATCCTCGAAGGCACCCAGGGCTACGGGCTGTCGCTGAGGGCATCCGGGCACTACCCGCAGGTCACGTCCTCGGACGCTCGCGCAGTCGACTTCTGGGCCATGGCCGGGATCGACCCCACCCGCCGAGGCGTCATGTCGCGGACTTGGGTGGTGGCGCGAGTCTACCCCATCCGGGTCGCCGGGAACTCCGGCCCCATGAAGGGCGAGACCACCTGGGAGGCGCTCGGGCTGGAGCCCGAAAAGACCACCGTGACCCAGAAGATCCGCCGAGTCGGAGCGTGGGACGCCGACCTCGTCCGGCGCGCGGTGCAGGCCAACGGCGGCGAGAAGTCGGTGCGGGTGGTCATCACCATGCTCGACCAGGTCATTCCGGAGCTGGCTGACTTCGAGCCCGGGGAGTTCCTCGACGGGCTCCCGCCCGTGCTGGAGAAGGTCAACGACTGGATCGAGGAGCACGCCTCCTTCGACAAAGTCGGGGCGTTGGTCGGGGCCATCACCTTCGGCCCCACCAAGATCCTCTTCACCGATCACGCCGAAGAGGAGAACCCGCTGGGGCAGATCGACGAGCGCGCCCTGCAGTCGGCCCTGTACGAAATCTTCGGGAAGGGCGAGTGATGGCTGGGGAGAACGACGGGCGGACGCTCGACGAGAAGATCGCAGACGCGGCCTGGAAGTACGCCAACGAGGTCCGGGACGGCTACGACCCGGGGGCGCGGCTGGTGCCAGTGAGTACGCTCCACGAAGTCGTCCGGCGGGCGTACTACCAGGGAGCCGTCGACCGGGCCTGGATGCCCGAGACCGAGCCCGAGGCGAAGTCCGAGGACACGAAGGCCGAGGACGCCCTCGCGGACGGGCTGTCGAAGTGGTGGCTGTCCGCGGCCAAGGACGAGGTGGAGCCGCTCATCGCCAAGATGATTGAGTATGGCGGGATGAGCCGAGCCACCGACCTGGAAGAAATCGGGCGCGGCCTGGTGCACTCCGGCGTTAAGCCCTGGGAGCGCGCGCACGTCGACCGCGCGCTGGAGACCCGTCAGTACCAGGAGATGGGGATCTACTTCTACCTGCTGGGCAAGTTCGCCCGGTGGACCGCCGCAGTCGCGGAGGGGCGTCCGGTCTCGGACGACACCCTGCTCGACATCGGAATCTACGTACGCATGGCACAGCGCGTCCGCGCTGTAGGAGGGTGGCCGGTCTGATGCCCAAGAAAGACACGGAGGGGAGGACCCTGAGTGGGTACCTCCGACCCCGGAAGCAAAAGGCGGTGGAGCAGGAGAAGGACATCGCCCGGAAGGCGTTCCAGATCCTCGAAGCGCTCAGTGGGGACGCTGCCGACTACTGGATCGAGCGGCACCCGGTAGGGAGTATGGCGTACCTGGTGACCAGATCGAACCGGGAGTACCTGCGGGAGTTGCTCGCAGAAGCCAAGCGCATGGCCGAAGAGAACCCGCACACCCAGACCGGCCTTGCCCAGCGGGCGCTGTTCTTCTGGCAGGTTCGATACGCAGAGAGCAGGAACGACTGATGGCGACAGCGCGCCGGATGCGGCTCCCCGTCATGCTAAAGCCCACCCTCACCGGAGAGCCCCGGCTCCCCATGCGAGCGCACCCCGACGACGCCGGGTGGGACCTGTTCGTGTCAGAGCGAACCGTCGTCCCACCCGGAGGGTTCGTCGACGTGCCGTCCGGAGTCCACGTCGAAATCCCCAACGGGTACTGGGGGATGCTGACCGGGAGAAGCTCCACCGTGAGGCGTCGAGGACTGCTCGTGGTTCAAGGCATAATTGACACCGGATACAGAGGCGAACTGTTCTCGGCGGTGCAGAACTTGAGGCAGGAGGAGACCGTCCTGGAGGTCGGTGAGCGGGTGGCGCAGTTCATCCTCTTGCCGAACGTGACGGCTTCGACGATCCTCAAGCCGGTGGAGTCGCTGAACACGTCGACCCGTGGTTCTCACGGGTTCGGGTCGAGCGGGGTCTGAGGTGAGCGCGGACGAGATACCGCCGGTCCAGGAGGGGCTCGAACGAGCCTTTCCTGGGCCCTCCCAGGAGGCCGGAGCCCCCCGGACGGCCTGGGGGCGTCCCTGGCGTCGCTCAGCCCGCGAGAAGGCCATCCGGAGGGCTCTCCGCCGGGGCCGGTCGATGCAGACCATCCAGGAGGTCATGGCGGAGCGGTCCGGTCACCTCCGGGTGAAGCACCAGGCCGGGTGGTCCTGGGGGCTGAGCCGAACCGTGGTCCCGCTGTTCCCATACGGCCGGGTGGTCGCCTGGCGGCTCGGGCTCGGCAAGATCGAGCTGGTCTGGGGGTCGGTCCTGTGAGAAGGATCCGGTCCTGGCTCTGGCTCGCCTGGCACGGACGGATCCTCGGGCATCAGGTGACCCACCTCGGGAAGGGCCGGGTCGCGTACTGCGAGAATTGCGACGACGTGCACGTGATCTGGCTGTGAACAGCGAGGAGCCCCTCTCACCGCTGAGTGGTGGAGGGGCTCCGCGCCAGGGGCGGGGGTCG